>Ga0138256_10000215_pt1 | contig 68646 bp, 68 predicted proteins | sample KNB2016incub_MG_FD_105486 | JGI IMG/M metagenome (GOLD analysis project Ga0138256, IMG submission 105486) | Active sludge microbial communities from wastewater in Klosterneuburg, Austria - KNB2014incub_MG | ecosystem: Engineered > WWTP > Activated sludge > Unclassified | place: Austria...
CACAAGGTCGATGTGCCCAGGTCTTACACTGCGGCCCCCTCATGAAACGCATCGTCATCCTGATCTCCGGCCGCGGCTCGAACATGCAGGCCATCGTGCGGCGCTGCGCCGAACAGCAGTGGCCAGCGCAGGTGGTGGCCGTGATCGCCAACCGGCCCGACGCGCAGGGCCTGGACTTCGCGCGCTCGCACGGCATTGCCGCCGCGGTTGTCGACCACAGGGCGCAGCCTTCCCGTGAGGCTTTCGATGCCCAACTGGCACAGGTGGTCGACCGCTTCGCGCCCGACCTGCTGCTGCTGGCGGGCTTCATGCGCATCCTGGGGCCGGACTTCGTACAACGGTACCAGGGCCGCATGCTGAACATCCATCCCTCCCTGCTGCCAGCTTTTCCTGGCTTGCACACGCACCGCCGTGCGCTACAGGCGGGCTGCAAGCTGGTGGGTGCCACGGTGCATTTCGTGACACCCGAGCTCGACCACGGGCCGATCGTGATGCAGTCGGCCGTGCCCGTGCTGGCAGGTGACGACGAACACACTCTGGCCGACCGCGTGCTGGCCACCGAACACGTGATCTACCCGCTGGCCGTGCGCTGGTACGTCGAAGGGCGCTTGCAGCAGCACGACGGGCTGGTGCGCCAGCTCGACGGCGCCTCGCAAGTGCTGATGTAGCGCCGCCATGCACCCGAACGCCTTGCTCGACCTCGCCACCGAACTGATTCGGCAGTTGCTGCGTATGGACCAGCCTGCCGACGGCGTGGTCTCGGTCTTCTTTCGTCGCCACAAGGCATTGGGAGCGCGCGAGCGCCATGCACTGGCCGAAACCGCCTATGCGGTGCTGCGTCAGCGGCTGCTGTTGCAGCACCTGGCGCAGTCGGGCAGCGGAGCGCTCGAGCGGCGCCTGGCCATCCTGGCCTGGCAGGGCAGCGCAACGTTTGTGCGTGGCGCGCTGGGGCCGCACGAACAGCAATGGCTGTCCCACGTGGCGACGGTGGACCGCGGCAGCCTGCCTGAAAAGCTGCGCCACAACCTGCCCGACTGGCTGGCGGCCGCGCTGCACCAACAACTGCCGGCCGACGATTTCTGGCCGCTGGTACAGGCGCTCAACGAGCCGGCACCGCTGGACCTGCGTGTGAATGCCGTCAAGGCCAAGCGCGACGAGGTGCAGCGCGCCTTGGCCGCCGCCGGAATCGACGCGCAGATCACGCCGTTTTCGCCCTGGGGTCTGCGTGTGCAGGGCAAGCCCGCGCTGAACAAGCTCGATGTCTTCTTGTCCGGCGCCGTCGAGGTACAGGACGAAGGCAGCCAGTTGCTGGCGCTGCTGACCGATGCCAAGCGCGGCGAGATGGTGGTGGACTTCTGTGCCGGGGCCGGCGGCAAGACGCTGGCGCTGGGTGCGTCGATGCGCAACACCGGTCGCCTTTATGCCTTTGACGTGTCTGGACATCGGCTGGACAGCCTGAAGCCGCGGCTGGCGCGCAGCGGTCTGTCCAACGTGCACCCGGCACAGCTGGCCCACGAGCGCGACGACCGTGTGCGGCGCCTGGCGGGCAAGATCGACCGCGTCCTGGTCGATGCGCCTTGCTCCGGCCTAGGCACCCTGAGACGCAACCCAGACCTGAAGTGGCGTCAAAGCCCGGCTTCGATCGCCGAATTGCAGGTCAAACAGATCGCAATCCTGTCCAGCGCGGCGCGCCTGCTCAAGCCCGGCGGGCGGCTGGTGTACGCCACCTGCAGCCTGCTGGCTGCCGAGAACGAGCAGGTGGCAACGGCTTTCGAGAATGAGCAGGGGCGTGACTTCGAGGTCGTGCCGGCCGAGCAGGCCCTGGCCACGGCACACGTCGAGCAGGCAGCCTCACTCGTCGAGGGGCCAAGACTGAGGCTTTGGCCGCACCGGCACGGCACCGACGGATTCTTTGCAGCCATCTGGCAACGGCATTGATCCGTCGGCAAAACCGGCGCCTCTGCGTTCATCTGCAGCGGTTTTGCCTGACTGCCCGCGACGAAGGAGGCCGATCTAGGCATTTGCCGCACTTCAAGCGGGCTGCCCGCGCCTACAATTGAAGATTCCCTCAGTTACAGGGCAAGGACCGACGATGGATTTTCTTGTATCGCTGCATGACGCGGTGGTGACTTGGTTGGCCGATGGCTTGGTGCAGGCCAGCTGGTGGCAGGTGCTGCTGGTCACGCTCGTGTTCACACACATCACGATCGCAGGCGTGACGATCTACCTGCACCGGTCGCAGGCGCACCGGGCGCTCGAACTGCATGCGATTCCCGCGCATTTCTTTCGCTTCTGGCTGTGGCTGACCACGGGCATGGTCACCAAGGAATGGGTGGCCATCCATCGCAAGCACCACGCCAAGTGCGAAACCGAAGATGATCCTCACAGCCCGGTCACGCGCGGTATCAAGACGGTACTGCTGACGGGCAGCGAGCTGTACCGGTCCGAAGCCAAGGTGCAGGAGACGCTGGACAAGTACGGGCACAACACGCCCGACGACTGGATCGAGCGCAACCTGTACACGCGGTTTTCGTGGCAGGGCGTGGGCCTGATGCTGATCATCGACGTGCTGCTGTTTGGTGCCATCGGTGCCGCGGTGTGGGCTGTGCAGATGGCCTGGATCCCGATCACCGCGGCCGGCATCATCAACGGCATCGGTCACTACTGGGGTTACCGCAATTTCGAGGCGGTCGACGCGTCGACCAACATCAGCCCCTGGGGCATCATCATCGGCGGCGAAGAGCTGCACAACAACCACCACACCTACCCGACCTCGGCCAAGTTGTCGGTCAAGCCGTATGAATTCGACATCGGCTGGGCCTACATCCGCGCGATGGAAATGGTGGGCCTGGCCAACGTTCGCAAGACGCCGCCGCGTCTGGAGCTGGGCGCCGTCAAGCCGGTGGCCGATGGCAAGACGCTGGAAGCGATCATCGCCAACCGCTACGAGGTGATGGCGCGTTACGCGGCCGAAATGCGTCAGGCGGTGAGGTCCGAGCTCGATCGTCTGCGTGGTGAAGGCGCCGAGAACAGCCATCGCTGGGTCAACATGAGCCTGGCCAAGGCCTGGCTGCACCGAGACGACGACAAGATCCCGCAGGGTGTGAAGCCGCAGCTGCAGCATGCTCTGGGCGACAGCCCGAAGCTGGCCAAGCTGGTGGCGATGCGCGAAGAGTTGCGCCAGCTGTGGACACGCACCAACGTGTCGGCCGAGCAGCTGGTGAGCGATCTGCAGTCCTGGTGCAAGCGCGCCGAGGACAGCGGCATTGCGGCCCTGCAGGACTTCTCGTTCAAGCTGCGCGCGGCGCGCGCGTAGGTTCCGCAGCACTTGCGGATCTGTCGCCCAACAAAAAGCCCGCTGCTTGCGGGCTTTTTGTTGGGCAGGATTCCAAGTGCTTACTTGAGCTTGATTTCCTTGTACAGCACGTGCTTGCGGGCCTTCGGGTCGAATTTTAGGAATTCGAGCTTTTCGGGCGTCGTCTTCTTGTTCTTGTTCGTGGTGTAGAAGTGACCGGTGCCCGCTGTGGACTCCAGCTTGATCTTTTCGCGTCCGCCTTTGGTGGCCATGTCTGCTCCTGGTTCAGAGTGCGCCGCGAGCACGAAGGTCGGAAACGACCTGATCGATGCCCACCTTGTCGATCAGCCGCAGCGCAGCGCAGCTGATGCGCAGGCGCACCCAGCGGCTCTCGCTTTCGAGCCAGAAACGGCGGTACTGCAGGTTGGGCAGAAACCGGCGCTTGGTCTTGTTGTTGGCGTGGGAAACGTTGTTTCCCACCATCGGGCCCTTGCCCGTGACCTGACAGACGCGTGCCATGAACGCACTCTCCAATTGATTCTTGAAAACGGAGCTGAAATTCAGCTAAGCCCGCGATTATAGCGTGCCTTCTGGGATTATCGACAGCTCACTGCTCGAGAAAGCGCTGTGCATCCAGTGCCGCCATGCAGCCGGTGCCTGCGCTGGTGATGGCCTGGCGGTAGACATGATCCTGCACGTCGCCTGCCGCGAACACACCCGGCACGCTGGTGGCGGTGGCAAAACCGTCAAGCCCGGTGCGCGTGATGATGTAGCCGTCCTTCATCGCCAGTTGCCCCTTGAAGATGTCGGTGTTGGGTTGGTGGCCGATGGCGATGAAGCAGCCCTTGACTTCAAGGTCGGTCGTCGCGCCACCCTGGGTCGACGCCAGGCGCACGCCGGTCACGCCCGAGCTGTCGCCCAGCACTTCGTGCAGCGTGTGCCACAGGTGCAGCTGGATCTTGCCGGTGGCCACCTTGGCCATCAGCTTGTCGATCAACACCGCTTCGGCGCGGAACTTGTCGCGACGGTGGATCAGGTGCACCTTGTTCGCGATATTCGACAGGTACATCGCCTCTTCGACCGCGGTGTTGCCGCCGCCGACGACACAGACGTCCTGTTCGCGGTAGAAGAAACCGTCGCAGGTGGCGCAGCCGCTGACGCCCTTGCCCATGAAGGCCTGCTCGCTGGGCAGACCCAGGTACTTGGCGCTGGCACCGGTGGCGATGACCAGGCTGTCGCAGCTGTAGGTGCCCGAATCGCCTTCCAGCACGAAGGGGCGGCGACTGAAATCGACCTTGGCAATGTGGTCGAACACGATCCTGGTGTTGAAGCGCTCGGCATGAGCCTGGAAGCGCTGCATCAGGTCAGGGCCCATCACGCCATCGACATCGGCCGGCCAGTTGTCGACGTCGGTGGTGGTCATCAGCTGGCCGCCCTGAGCCATGCCGGTGATCAGCAGCGGTTCGAGATTGGCGCGCGCCGCATACAGCGCCGCGGTGTAGCCGGCGGGGCCCGAGCCGAGGATCAGGACACGGGCGTGGGTGTTGGGTTGGGTCATGGTCTGAGGTCTGGGTCACGGACAGGGCCGGCGTCGCGCCGAGCCCACGGATCGCGGGTGCTGCGGGCGCCGCCCAATGGTCTGGTGGGCGCACATGGGCACAATAGACGGATTCTTGCAGACCCGCGGCCGTCGGCGTGTGGGCAGGGAATTCTTGCTGCCAGGGCGCGGGGCCTGACACGCATAACAACGAAGGGGCTGCTGATGTCGATGTTGTCGAACCTGGACCTGATTCGCCGCGTGCCGCTGTTCTCGATGCTGACCGCCGACCAGGCGCAGGCGGTGGCCGATAGCGTGGTGAAGCGGCGCTTTCGCCGCGGCGAGCTGGTCGTCGAACAAGGCCGCAAGAGCAATGCGCTGTTCATCCTGCTCAACGGACGTGCGCGCGTGCTGACCGCCGATTCGCGCGGCAGAGAGGTGATCCTGGCGGTGCTCGAGTCGGGCGACTACGTGGGCGAGATGAGCCTGATCGACAACGAGCCGCATTCGGCCACCGTGCGCGCCGAGGTGCAGACCGACATGCTGGTGCTGGCGCGGGTCGACTTCGCGCGCTGCCTGCCCGAAGGCTCGACGCTGGCCTATGCCATCCTGCGCGGCCTGGTGCGGCGGCTGCGCAACGCCGACCGGCAAATCGAGTCGCTGGCTCTGCTCGACGTCTACGGGCGTGTGGCGCGCACCCTGCTCGACATGGCAGAGGAAGAGAATGGCGTCAAGATCATCCGCCACAAGGTGTCGCGCCAGGACATGGCCAAGGTGGTGGGCGCCTCGCGCGAGATGGTCAGCCGCGTGATGAAGGACCTTGAAGACAAGGGCGTGATCGAGACGCAGGAGAACGGCTTCGTCGTCATCAAGGAGCGCCTGCAGAAGGACTGAAGAGCGGCATCGCGCACAATGTGCGCATGAGTTTTCCGCTCGGATCGCTGCAAGTCGAAGGTGGCCTTGATCACGGCAAGACGCAGGGCCGCATGGCCGCCGCGTCGGCCATGGGCGGGCGTCGGCAATTGATGCTGGTCGGCGGCCTGGTGGCTTGCCTTTTGCTGTTGCTGGCGCTGCTGACCTACGATGCCGGTGACGCCGCCTTCACCTCGTCGGGTAGTGGCGAAGCCATCCGCAACAAAGTGGGCGCGTTAGGCGCCTGGGTGGCTGATGGCCTGTACTTCCTGTTCGGCTGGTCGGCCTGGTGGCTGGTGCCCGTGACCTGGCGGGCCTGGCTGTCGGGCTTGGCGCGCGCGCTGCGCGGCCCGACGGCCCTGTCACCACTACCCCCGCGCTGGATGTTCTGGCTTGGGCTGGCGCTGTTGCTGATTGCGAGCTGCAGCCTCGAATGGACGCGGCTGTATCGCTTGGAGTCGGCATTGCCCGGTCACGCCGGCGGCGTGCTGGGTTACACGCTGGGCGCGGCGTCGGTGCGCTGGCTGGGTTTTGCCGGATCCGGCGTGACCTTGATCGCCTTGCTGGTGGTCGGCATGGCCATGGCCCTTCGATTTTCGTGGGCGCGTATCGCTGACGCGATCGGCGCGCGCGTCGAAGCCCTGCTCGAACAGCGCCAGGTACGCAAGGAGCGTGCACAGGACCGCCGCATCGGCGAGCAGGCGCTGCGCGAGCGCGAGCAGGTGGTCGAACTCGAACTCGAGCGCCAGACCGAGGACCCCCATCTGCCGCTGGTCATCGAGCCGGCCGTGCTGGCGGTGCCCAAGTCCGAGCGTGTGGCGCGTGAACGCCAGCAGCCGCTGTTCAAGGAACTCAGCGACACCAAACTGCCGCAGGTCGACCTGCTTGATGCGGCCACGGGCCGGCAGGAGAGTGTGACGCCCGAATCGCTGGAGATGACCAGCCGGCTGATCGAGAAGAAGCTCAAGGATTTCGGTGTCGACGTGCGGGTGGTCGCTGCATCGCCGGGGCCGGTGATCACGCGCTACGAGATCGAGCCCGCCACCGGCGTCAAGGGCGCACAGATCGTCAACCTGGCCAAGGACTTGGCCCGGTCGCTGTCGCTGGTCAGCATCCGCGTGGTCGAGGTGGTACCCGGCAAGAACTACATGGCGCTCGAGCTGCCCAACGCTCGACGTCAGACAATCCGCCTGGCCGAGATCCTGGGCTCGCAGGTCTACAACGATGCCGCGTCGATGTTGACCATGGGCTTGGGCAAGGACATCGTCGGCAACCCGGTGGTCGCCGACCTGGCCAAGATGCCGCACTGCCTGGTGGCCGGCACCACCGGATCGGGCAAGTCGGTGGGCATCAACGCGATGATCCTGAGCCTGCTGTACAAAGCCGAGGCGCGTGACGTTCGACTGATCCTGATCGACCCCAAGATGCTCGAGATGAGCGTCTACGAGGGCATCCCGCACCTGCTGGCACCGGTGGTCACCGACATGAAGCAGGCGGCGAATGCGCTGACCTGGTGTGTCGGCGAAATGGAGCGCCGCTACAAGCTGATGAGCAAGCTGGGCGTGCGCGGGCTGAGCAGCTACAACAAAAAGATCCAGGATGCAGCCGAACGCGGTGAAAGCATGGGCAACCCTTTCAGCCTGACACCCGAGTCACCTGAACCGCTGGAACGCCTGCCGCACGTGGTGGTCGTGATCGACGAGCTGGCCGATCTGATGATGGTGGTGGGCAAGAAGATCGAGGAGTTGATCGCGCGCCTGGCGCAAAAAGCGCGCGCGGCCGGAATCCACCTGATCCTGGCCACGCAAAGACCCAGCGTCGACGTCATCACCGGACTGATCAAGGCCAACATCCCGACACGACTGAGCTTTCAGGTCAGCAGCAAGATCGACAGCCGCACCATCCTCGACCAGATGGGTGCCGAGACGCTGCTCGGGCAGGGTGACATGTTGTATCTGCCGCCGGGCAGCGGCGTGCCGGTACGCGTGCACGGCGCCTTCTGCAGCGACGAGGAAGTGCATCGTGTCGTCAATTACCTGCGCAGTCAGGGCGAGCCGAACTACATCGAAGGGATTCTGGAAGGTGGCGTGCTCGACGTTGACGGTGACGCCGGCACCAACCCCGATGGCCCCACCGGGGGCGGCGAGGGCGACAGCCTCTACGACCAGGCCGTGGCCGTGGTGCTGCAACACCGGCGCGCATCGATCTCGCTGGTGCAGCGGCATCTGCGCATCGGTTACAACCGAGCCGCACGCTTGCTGGAACAAATGGAGAAATCCGGACTCGTCAGTAGCATGGCCACCAACGGCAACCGCGACCTGCTGCTGCCCAAGCGCGACGAATGAAGAACTTCTTGTTTGCCATCGCCCTGCTGGCCGGTGCATCGCATGCCGGTGCCGACGCCGTCGACCAGCTGCGCGACTTCGTGCGCGAGGTCATGAGTGGTCGCGCCAGCTTCACGCAGACCGTGACCTCGGTCGACGGTGTGCGCAAGAAGACCAGCAGCGGCAGCTTTGAATTCGTGCGCCCGAACCGCTTCCGCTTTGCCTACAGCAAACCCTTCGAACAGCTCATCGTGGCCGACGGACAGAAGGTCTGGATCTACGACGCCGATCTCAACCAGGCCAGTTCACGCAAGCTGGGGCAGGCCCTGGGCAGCACGCCGGCAGCCCTGCTGGCCGGCGGCAACCTGGAACAGGATTTCGTGCTCAGCGTGCAGCCGGCGCAAGGGGGGCTTGACTGGGTGCTGGCCAGCCCGAAGGCGACCGAGGGGTCGATCAAGAGCATGCGAGTGGGCTTCAAGGGCAAGGACCTGGCAGCAGTGGAAATCCTGGACAACTTCGGTCAGCGCTCGTTGTTGCAGTTCAGTGGCTTCGCGCCGAATGCCGTGGTCGCACCCGAGCGGTTCAAGTTCGTGCCGCCGGCAGGCGCCGACTTGGTCGAGCAATAGCGCAAGACCTGCGGCGACATCGTCGCTGGCATCGGGGGCCGGGGATGGATCAGAACGATCGCGTCACGGCCGGGGTCGACCAAGACGCCATTCACTCGCCCGCGGCTCGTGCATCCGTGGCGGACTTGGGCGCACTGCGACAATCGCACGATGGCACGGCCACAGGATTCGCTGTTCGATGACGCCGCCGGTGCAGGGGCGGCGCTTCAGGTCGGTTCGGCGGCGCCGCCGAACGTGCCACTGGCCGAACGCCTGCGGCCCGCCACACTGGATGAGGTGATCGGGCAGCAGCATCTGCTGGGCGCTGGGCGCCCGCTGCGGGCCGCGCTGGAAACCGGGCGCGTGCATTCGATGATCCTGTGGGGCCCGCCGGGCGTGGGCAAGACCACGTTGGCACGGCTGCTGGCGCATGTGGTCGATGCCCGCTTCATCGTCTTGTCGGCGGTGCTGGCTGGCGTCAAGGACATTCGTGAGGCGGTCGACAGCGCGCGCAGCGAAGCGCAGCTGGGGCGGCGCACGCTGGTCTTCGTCGACGAGGTGCACCGCTTCAACAAGGCGCAGCAGGATGCCTTTCTGCCGCACGTCGAATCGGGTTTGTTCACCTTCATCGGCGCCACCACCGAGAACCCGTCTTTCGAGGTCAATTCGGCCCTGCTGTCGCGCGCCACCGTGCATGTGCTGAAGGCGCTGGACGACGCTGACCTGGGGCGGCTGCTCGACCGTGCGCGGGCGGAACTGCAGGCGCCGCCGATGACCGCTGCGGCACAGGCGCGGCTGGTCGCCCATGCCGACGGCGACGGCCGCCGCCTGCTCAACGCCTTCGAAAGCCTGGTCGAACTGGCCGGCCCCGTGGCCGAACTCGACGAGCCCGCACTGGAGCGAACGCTGGGCGAGTTGCTGCGCCGCTACGACAAGGGCGGCGACCAGTTCTACGACAGCATCTCGGCCCTGCACAAGTCGGTTCGCGGGTCCGACCCCGACGCGGCGCTGTACTGGCTGGCACGCATGCTCGATGGCGGTGCCGATCCGCGCTACCTGGCAAGACGCGTGCTGCGCATGGCCAGCGAAGACATCGGCCTCGCCGACCCCCGCGCCTTGCGCATCGCGCTCGACGCCTGCGAGGTCTACGAGCGTCTGGGCTCGCCTGAAGGCGAACTCGCGATTGCCGAGGCCGTGGTCTATCTTGCCGTGGCGGCCAAGTCGAATGCGGTGTACGTGGCGTGGAACGCGGTGCGTGCTGCGGTCAAGGCCGATGGCAGCCGGCCGGTGCCCGAGCGATTGCGCAATGCACCGACGCGCCTGATGAAGCAGCTTGGGGCGGGTCAGGGCTACCGCTATGCGCACGACGAGCCCGGCGCATTTGCCGCCGGCGAGACCTATCTGCCTGACGGCGTGCCCCAGCGCCATTTCTACGAGCCGCAGCCACGCGGCCTGGAGTTGCGCATCGGCGAGCGCCTGGCCGAACTTCGGTCGCTGAACCGGGCCGCCAAGCCATCGAGCTGATTGGCGGCTATGACCGCATGCACCGCCGCTGTCGAGCGGGAAACTCCGCCCGCTTGGCGGCAAATCGCACTTCTACAATGCGCCGCCCAAGGCGAATCTGGACCGGTTCGTGCCTGGGACAACAAGCCATCCGATCGCACGTTCGATGCACCGTGTGCCGGCCTCATGGCGACAGGAGACGCTCTCGATGGAAACCTTCTTTCAGCAGATCATCAACGGTCTGGTGCTGGGCAGCATGTACGCGCTGGTGGCCCTGGGCTACACGATGGTCTACGGCATCATCAACCTGATCAACTTCGCGCATGGCGAGGTGTTGATGGTCGGCGCCCTGACCAGCTGGACAGTCGTGTCGATGCTGGCTGGCAGCGGCATGCCAGGCTGGCTGATGCTGCTGATCTCGCTGCTGGCAGCCATCGTGGTCTGCTCGGTGCTGAATTTTGCGGTCGAGAAGCTGGCCTATCGGCCCTTGCGCAATGCGCCCCGCCTGGCGCCGCTGATCACCGCGATGGGCATGAGCCTGCTGCTGCAGACGCTGGCCATGATCATCTGGAAGCCCAATCCCAAGCCATTTCCGCTGCTGCTGCCGACTGACCCGATCAACCTCGGCGGCCCGGTCATCAGTGTCACGCAGTGCCTGATCCTGGGCCTGACGGTGGCGATCCTGGCCGCCCTGATGTACCTGGTGAACCGCACCAAACTGGGCCGGGCCATGCGCGCCACCGCCGAGAACCCCCGCGTGGCGGCCTTGATGGGCGTGCGTCCGGACATGGTGATCTCGGCCACCTTCATCATCGGGGCCGCGCTGGCCGCGGTGGCCGGGGTGATGTGGGCCGCCAACTACGGCACCGTGCAGCACTCGATGGGCTTCCTGCCCGGTCTCAAGGCCTTCACGGCCGCAGTGCTGGGTGGCATCGGCAACCTGGCCGGTGCGGTCGTGGGTGCCCTCGTGCTGGGCCTGGTCGAGGCCATCGGTGCCGGCTATCTGGGGGCGCTGACGGGCGGCGTGCTGGGCAGCCAGTACAGCGACATCTTTGCCTTCCTGGCGCTGATCCTGGTGCTGACGCTCAGGCCGCAGGGGCTGCTGGGTGAACGTGTCGCCGACCGCGCCTGACCTGGAGAGCCGAATGAAGTACAAGATCGTCATCTTCGTCCTGGCGGGTCTGGCACTGATCGCGCTGCCGTTGTTCGCACAGCAGTTCGGTGCCGGGTGGGTGCGCATCCTGGCGACGGCGCTGCTGTACGTGCTGCTGGCGCTGGGGCTGAACATCGTGGTCGGCTATGCCGGCCTGCTCGACCTGGGCTACGTGGCCTTCTACGCCGTCGGTGCCTACATGTACGCCTTGCTGGCGTCACCGCACCTGACCGAGAACTTCGAGTGGATCGCGCAGTTGTTTCCTGAGGGCCTGCATGCGCCGTTCGTCGTGGTGGTGCCGCTGGCCGCGGCCCTGGCCGGGCTGGCCGGCGTGCTGCTGGGCACCCCGGTGCTCAAGCTGCGCGGTGACTACCTGGCGATCGTGACGCTGGGCTTCGGCGAGATCATCCGCGTGTTCCTGAACAACCTCGAGCAGCCGATCAACATCACCAACGGCCCGCGCGGGCTGGACCGCATCGATTCGATGCACGTGCTGGGCTTCAACGCCGGCAAGGGCATCGAGATCGGCGGTTTCGCGATTCCATCAGTGACGCTGTACTACTACATCTTTCTGGCGCTGGTGGTTGGCAGTGTCGTCATCTGCCATCGGTTGGAGCTGTCGCGCATTGGCCGTGCCTGGATGGCGATCCGCGAGGACGAGGTCGCTGCCAAGGCGATGGGCATCAACACGCGCAACATGAAGCTGCTGGCCTTCGGCATGGGCGCCACCTTCGGCGGTGTGTCGGGTGCGATGTTCGCGGCCTTTCAGGGCTTCGTCTCGCCAGAGTCGTTCAGCCTGCAGGAAAGCATCATGATCGTTGCGATGATCGTGCTCGGCGGGCTGGGCAACATCCCCGGCGTGATCCTGGGCGCGGTGATGCTGTCGGCGCTGCCCGAGGTGCTGCGCTATGTGGCCGGCCCGCTGCAGTCCATGACCGACGGCCGACTGGATGCGTCGATCCTGCGCCAGCTGCTGATCGCACTGGCGATGATCGGCATCATGCTGCTGCGTCCGCGCGGCCTGTGGCCATCGCCCGAGCATGGCAAGGCCGCACCTGCGGCCACCCGCTGAGGAAGGGCGTGACATGACCGCAGCGGTACTCAACGTACAAGGCGTCAGCAAGCGATTCGGCGGCTTGCAGGCGCTGTCCGACGTCGGCATCACCATCCATGCCGGCCAGGTCTATGGCTTGATCGGCCCCAACGGCGCCGGCAAGACCACCTTCTTCAACGTCATCACGGGCCTGTACATCCCCGACGGCGGAAGCTTCGAGCTCGGCGGCGAGCCCTACAAGCCGGCTGCCGTGCACGAGGTGGCCAAGGCCGGCATCGCGCGCACGTTTCAGAACATCCGCCTCTTTTCCGAGATGACGGCGCTGGAGAACGTGATGGTCGGGCGCCATGTGCGCACGCGCTCAGGCTTGCTGGGAGCAGTGTTCCGAACCCCGGGTTTCAAGAGCGAGGAAGCCGCGATCGCGACGCGCGCGCAAGAGCTGCTGGACTACGTCGGCATCGGCAACTACGCCGATTACAAGGCGCGCACGCTGAGCTACGGCGACCAGCGTCGACTGGAAATCGCCCGTGCGCTGGCCACCGACCCCAAGCTGATCGCGCTGGACGAGCCCGCCGCCGGCATGAATGCCACCGAGAAGGTGGTGCTGCGCGAGCTGATCGACCGCATCCGCAACGACGGCCGCACCATCTTGCTGATCGAGCACGACGTCAAGCTGGTGATGGGCCTGTGCGACCGTGTCACCGTGCTCGACTACGGCAAGCAGATTGCCGAAGGGACACCGGCCGAAGTGCAGAAGAACGAGAAGGTGATCGAGGCCTACCTCGGCACGGGAGCGCACTGATGACGACCACGATGCTGAAGGTCAGTGCTCTCAAGGTGGCCTATGGCGGCATCCAGGCCGTCAAGGGTGTGAGCTTCGAGGTCGGACAGGGCGAGCTGGTCAGCCTGATCGGCGCCAACGGCGCGGGCAAGACCACCACGCTGAAGGCCATCACCGGCACGCAGCCGGTGGCCGCGGGCGAGATCGAGTTCCTGGGCAAGTCGATCAAGGGGCAGGGCGCCTGGGAGCTGGTGCGCCAGGGGCTGGTGATGGTGCCCGAAGGGCGCGGCACCTTCGCCCGCATGTCCATCACCGAGAACCTGCAGATGGGCGCCTTCGTGCGTGACGACAATGAGATCGACGACGACATCGACAAGGTGTTCGCGATCTTTCCGCGCCTGAAGGAGCGGCGCAAGCAGCTCGCGGGCACGATGAGCGGCGGTGAGCAGCAGATGCTGGCCATGGGCCGTGCGCTGATGGCCAGGCCCAAGGTGTTGCTGCTCGATGAACCGTCGATGGGCCTGGCGCCGATCATGGTCGACAAGATCTTCGATGTCGTGGCCGACATCCACGGCCGCGGCACGACCATCTTGCTGGTCGAGCAGAACGCCAGCCGCGCGCTCGGCCTGGCCGACCGCGGCTACGTGATGGATTCAGGCGAAGTCACGATGTCAGGTGAGGCCAAGGCGCTGCTGCGAGACCCGCGGGTGCGAGCGGCCTACCTGGGTGAATGAGCAGCCGCGCTGCCGGCCCGCGAGGTCTGCAGCGTCGCACCCGGATCAGCGGTAGCCGCTCTCGTTGGCGCTGTGGATGATCCAGATCAGGTGCGCATTCGAGTCGAAGCCGCCTGAGCCGGCAAAGACCAGGCGGCCCTGGCCCTTGTAGGTCAACTCGTGCCGATAGCGGTCACTTCCGAAGAAGAACGGAATGAAGGCCTTGCCGGTGACGTAGGCGCCCTGATCGGTGGGCTGGCCCGCAATGTCGAGCACCTGCTGGCGGCTCATGCCGATCTGCAAGCGCGTGAATCTGGAGCCCGGCGCCGGCCTGCCGGTGATTTCGCCTTCCCAGTCGCCGAGCCCCTTGACCTTCTGACCGCTGCCGGCCTCGACCTTGGACGCGTCGACCACGTCACCACGATCGTTCATGCCCGCAGGCGTGCGGCTTGCCGGGGCCGGGGCCGATGGGGTGCTGGCGGACGGGGTCCTGCTGCCGGTGGACTGACAGGCCGTCAGACTCAAGGTGGCCAAGGCGATGGCGGTGCTCATCAGGAGGGTTCGGCTGCGGGTCATCGTGAAAACCTCGGGGTTGGTGAAGGGGCCCCGACGGCATGCGCCTGGGGCCGCCATGCTAGCCTGGGTCGCCGTGATTCGCGGGCCGAGCAACCTGGAAATTCACCGCATGCTGCACGCCGCAGGTTGTGCCCGGCGCAAGTGGTGCGCGCGCCGTCAGGCGTCCTGGGTGACCCTTGCCGGGTGCTTGTCGGCCTCGGAGACGAACGAGTCGGCGAAGAAAGCCTCGGCGGGGAGCGCGCAGCGAGCCATGAAGTCACGTTGCGCCGAATCGACCATCACCGGTGTACCGCAGGCGTACACCTCGTGGCGCGACAGATCGGGCCAGTCGGCCATCACGGCGTGGTGCACAAAACCGGCGCGGCCGTCCCAGCCATCGTCTGCGGCCGGTTCGGACAAGACCGGCACGTAACGCAGCCAGGGGCTGCTGGCAGCCTGCTGCTGGCACCAGTCGTGGCGGTAAAGATCGGCCTTGCGGCGGCAGCCCCAGTACAGCACCACCGGGCGGTGGTTGTCCTTGGCCTGCAGATGTTCGATCAAGGCCTGGATCGGCGCAAAGCCGGTACCGCTGGCCAGCAGCACCATGGGCTTGTCGCTGTCCTCGCGCAGGAAGAAGCTGCCGAACGGCCCTTCCATGCGCAGGATGTCCTTCTCCTTGAGCGTGCTGAACACGCTGTCGGTGAACTTGCCACCCGGCATGTGGCGCAGGTGCAGTTCGATCGCGGGCGGTGACCCCAGCCGGTGCGGTGCATTGGCCATGCTGTAGCTGCGCCGTGCGCCATCGCGCAGGATGAACTCGATGTACTGGCCGGCCCGGTATTGGAAGTTCTGGTTGGCCGGCAGTTGCATGCGCAGCACCACCACGTCGGGCGCGGCTCGCTCGATGCTGATGACCCGACTGGGCATCTTCAGCACCGGGTACTCACCGGCGCCGGGCACGGTGCGCGCCTCGACCACGCAGTCGGTCTGCGGGGTGGCGCAACAGGTCAGGATCAAGCCGGCGTCTTCTTCGGCCGCGCTCAGCGCCTTCAGCTGGTGCGCACCGTGGATGACCCGGCCTTCGAGCAAACGGCTCTTGCACGAGCCGCAGGCGCCGTCGCGGCAGCCGTAGGGCAGGCCCACGCCCTGCCGGATGGCCGCGGCCAGGATGGGTTCGTCGCGGTCGACCTCGAACTCTCGCCCCGAAGGCTTCAGACTGATTTGAAACGTCACGGCAGGCCCTGCATGCATGCCCCGTCTAAGGGCAAACTAAACTGATGAACGGGATTGTGCCCGTGCCTCGATGTCGTCATGACCTACCCTGGAATGCCATTGCGCAGACCGACCCTGCTGATCGTCGGTTGTGGTGACATCGGGCTGCGGGTGCTGCGACTGCTGCGGCCACGCTGGCGTGTGCTGGCGCTGAGTTCGTCGCCCGAACGCGCGCCCCTGTTGCGCGATGCCGGTGCTGTGCCGCTGCTGGGCAACCTGGATGAGTGCGGCACCCTGGGCCGGCTGGCGGGCCTGGCCGACCATGTGCTGCACCTGGCGCCGCCGCCGGCTGCAGGGCTGCTGGACCTGCGCACTCGGCACCTGGTGCAGGCGCTGGCACGCGGCGGCCGGGTGCGCCGTCTGGTCTACGCCAGCACCAGCGGCGTCTACGGCGATTGCCAGGGCCAGCGCTTCGACGAGACGCGGCCGGTCAACCCGGGCACCGACCGTGCCCGACGCCGCGTCGACGCCGAGACCGTGCTGCGCTGGTGGGGCCGGCGCAGCAGGCTGGCGGTGACCATCCTGCGCGTGCCGGGCATCTATGCGCTCGACCGCACGGGCGGCAACCCGCGGGAACGTTTGCTGCGCACGGCGCCGGTGCTGGATGCGGCCGACGACGTCTACACCAACCACATCCACGCCGACGACCTGGCGCGCATCTGCGTGGCCGCGCTGCTGCGCGGCATGCCGCAGCGGGTGCTGCACGCCAGCGATGACACCGAGATGCGCATGGGCGACTACTTCGACCTCGCGGCCGCAATCAACGGCCTGCCGCCGCCGCCGCGCATCAGCCGTGCCGACGCACAGCGCACGCTGCCGCCGATGCAGCTCAGTTTCATGAGCGAGTCGCGCCGGCTCGTCAACCGCCGCTTGCAACAGGACCTGCGCCTGCAACTGCACTACCCCACGGTTCGCGAAGGCTTGCAGCCGGGTTGAGCCTCAAACGACCTTGACGCGCCTGGGGCGCGTCGTCTGCAAGCGTGGGGTCAACGGTGCCGACCGGCGCCGAAGGGCGACTGCCCGCGCCAGTAGCGGATGATCAGCCAGCCACCCAGCATGCCACCCAGATGGGCAAAGTGCGCGACGCCGCTGCTGCCGGCCAGGCCCAGCAACAGTTCGAGCCCGCCGAACACCATCACGAAGGTCTTGGCCTTCATCGGGATGGGCGGGAACAGCGGCATGATGGTGCGGTTGGGAAATAGCATGCCGAATGCCAGCAGCAGCGCGAACAGCGCGCCCGACGCGCCCACCGTGGGCACTGGCGAATTGGTGACGTAGTTGAACACCAGCTGCACCACCGCAGCCGAAAGCGCACCGGCGAGCAGGAACTGCAGGTAGCGCTTCTGACCCCACAGGCGCTCAAGCTCCGAGCCGAACATCCACAGCCCGAACATGTTGAAGAACAGGTGCATGGTGCCGCTGTGCAGGAAGGCGTAGCTCAGCAGCTGCCAGGGTGCGAAGCGCCCGCTGCCCACCGGCCAGAGCGCGAACCACAGGCTCAAAGGCGTGAAGAACTCGAGGCAGAACAGCGCCGTGCAGATCAGCATCAGCGCCTTGGTGACGGGTGGGATCGGCGGCATGGACGGCGTTGAGGTCGTTCAAAGAAAGAACGGCCCTGACTGGCAGGGTCCGCTGGTGCCCGGGGCCGGACTCGAACCGGCACGCCTTGCGGCGGGGGATTTTGAGTCCCCTGCGTCTACCGATTTCGCCACCCGGGCTTGTTGGGTGCTGCCGACGGCACGCATGAAGCGCGCGATTATGGCATGTGGGTCTCGTGGCCTTGGCCATGGCGGCGACAATCAACACCCGAGAGGACACGTCCATGAGCCCTGCTGCAGCCCCTGACTACCTGACCCTGGAACAGGCCATCGGCCACACGCCGTTGGTGCGCCTGCAGCGGCTGCCGGGACGGTCCGGCCACGACCGCGGCAACGTGGTGCTGGGCAAGCTGGAAGGCAACAACCCGGCAGGCTCGGTGAAGGACCGAGCCGCGCTCGGCATGATCAGCGGCGCTGAAGCGCGCGGCGACATCCGGCCCGGCGACACGCTGATCGAGGCCACCTCGGGCAACACCGGCATCGCGCTGGCGATGGCCGCGGCCATCCGTGGCTACCGCATGCTGCTGGTGATGCCCGAAGACCTGTCGATCGAGCGGGCGCAGACCATGAAGGCCTTCGGCGCCGAGCTCATCCTGACCCCGCGCTCGGGCGGCATCGAATACGCACGCGACCTCGCCGACCAGATGCAGCGCGACGGCAAGGGCCGTGTGCTGGACCAGTTTGCCAATGCCGACAACCCGCGCTCGCACTACGAGACCACCGGCCCCGAGATCTGGTCCGACACCGCCGGCCGCGTCACGCACTTCGTCAGCGCCATGGGCACCACCGGCACCATCACCGGCGTGTCGCGTTACCTGAAGGAGATGAACCCCGCGGTTCACATCGTCGGCGCTCAGCCGGCCGAAGGGTCACGCATTCCCGGCATCCGCAAGTGGCCCGAGGCCTACCAGCCCAAGATCTACGACCCACGCCTGGTCGATGAGCTGATGCAGGTCAGCCAGGCCGATGCCGAAGACATGGCGCGCCGCCTGGCGCGCGAAGAGGGCCTGTTCGCCGGCATCTCGGCGGCCGGTGCCTGCTGGGTGGCGCTGCAGGTCGCGCAGCAGGTCGAGAACGCGACCATCGTCTTCATCGTCTGTGACCGCGGTGACCGCTATCTGTCCACCGGCGTCTTTCCGGCATGACGACCCAGCGCCACGAACCCCAGTTCTGCCCGCACTGCGCGACGCCGCTGCAGCTGATCACGCAGGCCGAGGACGGCGGCGACAAGCAGCGCCTGCGTTGCCCCGCCTGCCACTGGACGCATTGGAACAACCCCACCCCGGTGCTGGCCGCGGTGATCGAATGCGGCGACCGCGACGGCCAGCTGCTGCTGGCCTGCAACGCCGCCTGGACGGGGCGGTTCTTCGGCCTCATCACCGGTTTCATGGAGGCCGGCGAGACGCCCGAAGAAGGCATCACGCGTGAGGTAGCCGAGGAGACCTCGCTGCAGGTGCGCGCGCTGAAGCTGATTGGCGTCTACGACTTCCAGCGCATGAACCAACTGATCGTGGCCTACCACGCCCTGGTCGAGGGCGAGATCCGGCTGTCGCCCGAACTGTCGGAGTACAAGCTGTTCACGCCGCAGACGGTGCGCTGCTGGCGCGCGGGCACTGGATTTGCGCTGGCCGACTGGCTGCGTTCGCGTGGGCACGAGCCGCAGTTCATCGAGTTGCCGCCGCGCCGTTCTTAGAATCTGCTGATCACGAAGGAGATGCATGGACGTCCACAAGGAACTCGACACACGCGGCCTGAACTGCCCGCTGCCCATCCTCAAGGCCAAGAAGGCCCTGTCGGAGATGCAGGCCGGAGAGTTGCTCAGGGTGGTGTCCACCGACCCTGGCTCGATCCGCGATTTCCAGGCCTTTGCGCGCCAGACCGGCCACGAACTGGTCGAGCAGACCAGCAGCGCGGTCGAATTCATCCACGTGATCAAGCGCCGCTGACGCCCGGGCGTCGGCCCTGCGCGGATCAGAGCAGCGCTGCCGCGAGAACACTTTCGCGCAGGTCGCTGGGCTCTCGACCCACGCGCCGGGCCAGCGCGGCCCAGCGGCGGTCCATTTCTAGGCGCTGGTCCTTGCCCGCTGCCTGCAGGCGAGCATCCAGCCAGGCCTGCAGGGCGTCCAGCGGCGCATCGGCAGGCATGCCCCGAGGTCGCAGCGTGCGCGCTTGCTGCAGCAGCGCGGCTGCCCCGGGGTCGTCCTGATCGATCGCCGTGACGACCAGGTCGAGTGCGGCTGACCAGATGGGTGGCGTGTGCGTCTCGGCCATGTGCAGCTGATCGGCCAGACGTTCCTGCAGCAACTCTCGGCTGCGCGCCAGGTCGCCCTGCCAACGCTGCCACTCACCGTCAAGCTGGTTGATGCGACTGCGCAGCAGTTTGCTGCGCGCCAGCCCGGGATCGGTGCGCAAGGCCTGCAGCGACTGCCCGGCCAGCGCCTGGTCACCGAGCAGCACCGCGGTCTTGAAAAGTGTTGACCACACCGACGTCGTGCGCAAACCCAATTCGGCAGCACTGCGGCGGGTCTCGTCGGCCATTGCCCGCGCCAAGCTGCGCAGCTCGCTGGCAGCCTGCGGCTGTGCCAGCACCCGGGCATGCAGTGCGAATGCCCGCTCGGGCAGGGCCAGGCCAGGCTCGCGTGCGGCCAGTGCGCTGCCGCCTTCGATCGAGGCCCGGCGTTGCTGCCAGGCTTCGTCGAAACGGCCGGTTTCAATCAGGGCCCGTGCCAGCTCGGCGCGCAGGCCCATGGCCTGGTCGCTGCCCGGGCCGAGGCGGGCATCGATGCGTGCCAGCAGCGAGTTGCCGCGCTCGACCAGGCCCTCGTAGTCGCCCAAGCGGATCTGCACTGCGATCAGGTTGCGCTCGAGCGTGTGCTGTTCACCGGCATGCTCGACCGCCAGTCGGTCCCAGTAGGGCTGGGTCTGCTGCAGTGCGGCCAGGCCTTCACGCAAGCGGCCGGCACTGGTCTCCAGGACCTGCACACGGTTGAAGAACATGATGCGCTCGATGCTGCCCGGCGCATGCTTGGAATCGGTCACCCGTCGCGCCTCGGCCAGCAGCCGGTGGGCGTCGTCAAAGCGGCCCAGCCGGGTGTAGGCGTAGGTCAACAGGTACAGCAGGTCGCGGTGTTCGTCCGACAGATCGCCCAGGCGACGCCTGACGTCCTGGCGAATCGGCTCGACCTGCAACAGCACCTGGTCGAAACGCTGCAGCAGCGACAGCACGCCAGCCAGCGACAGGCGCGCGCGCAGGGTGGCGTCGGCGTCGGGGCCATGTTGACGTTCGGCCAGCGCCAGCCTTTCCTGTGCCAGCGGCAGGGCCAGATCGCTGCGGTTCAGGTCACGGTAGGTGTCGACCAGCACCGCCAGCAGCCGCTCTTGTGTGGCGGGGCTGTCGGCAAAACGGGTGCCGATGTCGCGACGGCTGTTTTCCAGCAACTGGAACACCGTGGGCACCTGGCCACCGTGGCGCTGCGGTTGTGCCGACCCCAGCACTTGCGCCAGATAGGCGGTGACCTGGTCGGACGCACGCGCCGCACGCTCGGCGCGCTGCCATTGCCACAAGCTGACCCCCAGACCGGCACTCAGCGCGAGCAGCAAGGCCAGGCCCGTCCCGGCCAGCAGGGCATGGCGACGCAGCCACAGCCGGCTGCGATGGCGCCAGTCGTCACGGCGCACGCTGACCGGCCGGTGCGTCAACCAGCGCTGCAGGTCGTCGATCAGCAGCCGCACGCTGCTGTAGCGGTCGGCCGGGTCCTTTCGCAGCGCCTTGGCGACCACGGCCTCGAGGTCACCGCGAACGCGCTCGAAATCCTGCGGTCGCGGGGGTGAGCGCGAGGCCGCCGGCTCAGCGCCCATCGTGCCACCGGTACTTCCACCATTGCCATTGCCACGACCGCCGCTGCTGCCGGTGTGTGTGAGCCGCGGCGCCTCGTCATGCAGCAGCGCATGCTCTGCAGCCGCGCGGTTCTTCAAATCACCGACAAAGGGAGAGTTGCCGCTGCACAGCTCGAACAGCATCACGCCCAGCGAGAACACGTCGGCGGCCACACCCACCGCTTCACCGGTCAGCTGCTCCGGCGCCGCATAGGCCAGCGTCAGCCGTCGGCCGGTGAGGTGGGTGAGCTGGCCGTCGACCACGTCGTCGTCTCCAAGCAGCCCGGCCACGCCGAAATCCAGCAGCTTGGGTGCGCCGTCGGGCAGCACCAGCACATTGGCCGGCTTCAGGTCGCGGTGCACCACCAGCCGGCCATGGGCGTGGTCTACCGCCTCGGCCACGCCAATCATCAGGCGCACGCGGCTGGCCAGGTCGGGGCAGGTCTCACGCACATGGTCGATCAGCGGCAGGCCCTGCACGTGTTCCAGCACGATGTAGGCGCGGCCCTGGTCGACACCCGCGTCGAGCAGCCGGGCAATGGACGGGTGGTCCAGCCGTGCCAGCACGGCACGCTCGCGTGCGAAGCGTGCCGCCATGTGTTCGGCCGGCTGGTCGTGGCGCAGCAGCTTGATCGCAGCATGTGCCTCGAACAGGCCGTCGCTGCGGTCGGCCAGCCAGACCTCGCCCATGCCGCCCTGGCCGATCTTGCGCAGCAGCGTCCAGGCGCCCAGCCGCATCCCGACCAGGTCTTGCGAAACTCGCGCGCCGACGTCAGACCCTGATCCCGGGCCCTTGGATGGCGCCGTGCCCGCCGGGACGGTGGTGGCATCGCGATGGCCGCTCGCCAGCAGCGGCCCCGGCAAGGTGGCGTCGGGGTCGTCGACATCCGCCGCGGGCGGGTCGAGATCGAGATCGGGGGTAGCCAAGCGGGTCAACGATCCAGATGGGGCAAGCGACCCGCATCGTAAATCGCAAAGGGCGCGCAAGCTCAGGCAGTTCAGGCGCGCAGCGAATCGGCCAGGGCATTGCACTGGTCGAACAGCTGCCGCACCACCACGGGCGACAGGTAGTGATCGACGCGCCCTCGAACATGCTCGACCAATGCCGCTTTGCTGAGTTCGGTCGACCAGTTTTCGCCACCTTTGCCGCTGCCACCGGGCGCGGCGGATTGCACCCGCCACTTGGCGCACCAGGTCAGCGACCACAGGCCCATGGCGCGACGCAGTGGCGCCACCCAGGCTTGTTCTTCGGGTGTCATCGTGGTCAGCCACTGGCGTGCCGCTGCCAGCACCTGGCTGTCATCGAGCACGGCCTGGCTGGCCAGGTCCCAGGTGGTGCTGGTGTACAGCGTGGCATGCGCCAGGTCGAGTGCGGCGGCGCCGTAGCGCGCTTTCTCCAGGTCGACCAGCCAGGCCCGATCTTGCGCGTCGACGAGAAAATTGCCCGGGTGGGCGTCGAACGCGATCATGTGCCGCGCCGGGCGCTGAGGCAGCAGCAGCAACTGCTGCAGGCGATGCAACTCGTGCCCGATCACGCGTGCCGCCGATGGCTGCAGCCTGGCAGCCGGCAGATGCTGCGCCTGGATCATGATTTCGGCCTGCAGCGCTGCCAGCAGGTCGACTGGGTCGAGCAGCGGCGAGCGCCGCGCCACTGCCGGCAAGGGCAGGGCATGCAGTGCAGCCAGTGCCGTCACCAGAGCGGGCAGGTCGGCGGGCAGTTGCAGCGGACGACCGATCACCTCATCGACCAGCAGCGCGCCGCGTGGCAGGCCGGCACCCGGTGGCAGCACTGCCGCCAGCCTGGGGCTGTGGCCGCAGGGTGCGGCACGCTGGAAACAACAGGCCTCGTAGGCCAGATGCGCGCCAGGCGCCAGACCCATCTGGCTCTGCTTGGGAACCCGCAGCAGCATCCCGCTGCCCACCAGACGCAGATGCCAATGCGCCAGTCCGCGGTCGGCCAGCGGCTCGATCGCGGCGTCTGCCTCGGGCCGCCCCGCGGCGGTCAACGCGTGACGCAAGGCGTCAATCACGGGCCACCCACTTCGCGCCAGCTTGCAGGCAGAAAGGGCAGATCGGCCGCTTCGTCGATGTCGTGCAGCAGCGGCAGTTCGTGGTGCAGCAGGCCTGCAGCGGCCAGGCGGTGGCGCGTCTCGGCCATCACGCCGGCATGGCTCCAGCGCATGTCGGTGAACAGTGTCGGCGCCGGACGGCGCAGGCCGATCAGTACGTAGCCGCCGTCGAAGGTTGGTGCGAAGACCGCGTCATGATCGTCCAGAGCGGCCGCGGCCTGGCGCAAACGGTCGCTGTCGAGGTCGGGTGCGTCGGTGCCGATCAAGAGCACGCGGCCGTCGCGCGGCAAGCAGCGCTCGAATGCATGCGCCATGCGTCGGCCCAGGTCACCGTCGGCTTGCAGCGTCAGTTCGACGCCGGGCTGGCGCGCCAGCTCGACAAAGCTCGGGTGCAGGCCATCGGGCGTGACACACAGCTCGACCGGCCCCAGCCCCGCCAACCTTGCCTGACGCAGCGCATGGCGCAACAGGCGATCGGCCAGCCGCGCGGCGCCGTCGGCGCCCAGCGTCGATGTCAGCCGGGTCTTGGCCAGCCCGGGCAGCGGGGCCTTGGCGAACACGACGATCGCCGTGCTGGTCATCGATACAGCCCTGCCAGTCGCTCGGGCGCAACGCCGCGCCAGTACTGCCACCGCAGTCGCCACATCAGCACGATCGTGCGCCAGGCACCGCGCTGGTCCCAACGCCGTCCCGAGGTCGTCACCGCGTGCCGCAGGCACAGCGGCCGGGACAGGCGCTTCAGCCGGCGGCTGATCTCCACGTCCTCCATCAGCGGCTGGTCGGGGAAACCGCCGACCGCGTCGAAAACCCGTCGACACATGAAGATCGCCTGGTCGCCGGTGGCGATGCCGCTCAGCCGCGAGCGATGGTTCATCAAGCCTGCCACCCAGGGCAGCAGCCGCGACCGGCCCTCGATGCGAACATCGAAACGGCCCCAGGCAGCCCGACCCTGCGCCAGACCCTCAAGAAGCAGCGCATCGGCGTGCGGCGGCAAGCGGGTGTCGGCGTGCAGGAACAGCAGCACACCAGCCTGCGTCGCGGCGGCGCCGGCGTTCATCTGGCGCGCGCGCCCGCGCGGCGCGCTGATGACCTGGTCGGCATCTGCGGCGGCCAGGGCCGGCGTGCCGTCAAGGCTGCCGCCATCGACGACGATGAGCTCGGCGCCGCGCGCGCGCAGCGGTGCCAGCGCTTGCAGAAAGGCTGTGATGCCGGCCGCTTCGTCGAGAACAGGCACGACGATGGCCAGTTGCATCGGCTGTCAGCCGGCGCGGCGAACGCGCAGGATCTCGTCCAGGATCAGGCAGATCGCGCCCAGCGTGATGGCACTGTCGGCCAGGTTGAAGGCCGGAAAGTAGCCGCCCTGGAACAGCGGTGACAGAAAGCCGAAGCGAAACTGCAGGAAGTCGACCACGTAGCCGTGCAGCAGGCGGTCGATCACGTTGCCCAGGGCCCCGCCCATGATCATGCTGACGGCAAAGCAGAACAGCCTTTGCGTCGGGTGGCTGCGCATCATCCAGACGATGAAGATCGACGCCACCAGGCCCAGGCCGGCAAAGAACCAGCGCTGCCAGCCCGACGCCCCAGCCAGGAACGAGAACGCGGCGCCACTGTTGTGCGCCCGCACGATGTTGAAGAAGCTGGTCACCGGCTGGGTGTCGCCGTACTGGAACGCGCCCAGGATCAGCGTCTTCGTGACCTGGTCGGCCAGGATGACGATGGCCGCCAACGCCAGCCACAGCGCCAGGCTGGGCGCATTGCCGCCGCGTGCCGGGCTGCGGGCCATCAGGCGACTCGGCGCGTCTCGCCGGCGCCGTACAGGTTGCTGGTGCAGCGGCCGCAGATCGTGGGGTGGGCGGCGTCGAGTCCGACATCGTCGCGCCAGTGCCAGCAGCGCTCGCACTTGGTGTCGGCAGACGGCGTGATCGTGGCCTTCAGCGCCTGGGCGTCGGTGAGTTCGGCCTTCGAGGTGATGAGGACGAACTTCAGGTCATCGCCCAGCGAGGCCAGCAAGGTTTTGTCGTCCGCGGGCAGGGCCAGCACCACGTTGGCCTGCAGCGATGAACCCACGGCGCCGGTCGTGCGCACGGCTTCGATCTCCTTGTTGACCGCATCGCGGATTTCGCGGATGCGGGCCCAGCGGGCCAGCAGCGCCGCGTCGGGTGTTTCGAACTTCGAAAAGGTCTCCAGGAATATCGACTCGCTGGTCCCCACCACGGCCCAGGCCTCCTCGGCGGTGAAGCTGAGGAAGGGCGCCATCCAGCGCAACATGGCTTGCGTGATCTGCCACAGCGCGGTTTGCGCGCTGCGCCGCGCCAGGCTGTGCGCTGCGGTGGTGTACAGACGATCTTTCAGCACGTCGAGGTAGAAGGCGCCCAGGTCTTCCGAGCAGAACACCTGCAGCTTGGCCACCACGGGGTGGAATTCATAGACTTCGTAGTGCTGCAGGAATTCGGCCTGAACCTGTGCCGTACGCGCCAACGCCCAACGGTCGATCTCCAGCATCTGCGCTGGCGGCACCGCGTCGGTGCTGGGATTGAAGTCGGACGTGTTGGCGAGCAGGAAGCGCAGCGTGTTGCGGATGCGGCGGTAGGCGTCGACCACCCGCGCCAGGATCTTGTCGTCGCCGGCGATGTCGCCTGAATAGTCGCTGGCTGCCACCCACAGCCGGATGATCTCGGCGCCGAGCTTGTGGCTCACGGCCTGCGGCTCGATGCCGTTGCCCAGGCTCTTGCTCATCTTGCGGCCTGCGGCGTCGACCGTGAAGCCATGCGTCAGCAGGCCCCGATAGGGCGCGCGGCCATACAGTGCGCAGGCCAGCAGGAGCGAGCTGTGGAACCAGCCGCGGTGCTGGTCGTGGCCTTCCAGGTAGAGGTCGGCTTCGGGGCCGTCGGCATGCCAGCCGCCCGGGTGTTGGCCACGCAGCACGTGCCAGAAGGTCGAGCCGGAATCGAACCAGACCTCGAGGATGTCGCTGCTCTTGGCGTAGTTCGGCGCGTCTGCGGCGCCCAGGACCTCTTCGGTGGTGACTCGGCTCCAGGCTTCGATGCCACCGCGCTCGACGATGTCGGCCGCCTGGTCCAGGATGGCCATCGTCCGCGGGTGCAATTCGCCGGTCTCGCGGTGCAGGAAAAAGGGCAGCGGTACGCCCCAGCTGCGCTGGCGGCTGATGCACCAGTCGGGCCGGTTGGCGATCATGTCGCGCAGCCGGGCGCGGCCGTTCTCGGGGAAGAAGCCGGTGCCGTCGATCGCGTCCAGGGCCATCTGGCGCAGGCTGTGCGGCGCCTTGTCCTGGGTGAACACGCCGACACCCTCGTCCATGCGCACGAACCATTGCGACGCCGCGCGATAGATCACCGGGCTCTTGTGGCGCCAGCAATGCGGGTAGCTGTGGCTGATGGTCTGGGTGGCGAACAGCCGGCCGGCGTCGTTCAGGGTCTGGATGATCGGTGGCACGGCCTTCCAGATGTTGGTGCCGCCAAACAGCGGGAAGTCGGCCGCGTAGCTGCCCTGCGGGCCCACCGGGTTGAGGATGTCGTCGACCTTCATGCCGTGCGCGACGCAGCTGTTGAAGTCGTCCAGGCCATAGGCCGGGCTGCTGTGCACGATGCCGGTGCCATCGTCGGCGGTGGCGTAGTCGGCCAGGTAGACCGGGCTCAGCCGGTCGTAGCCCTCGTGCACGTGGGCCAGAGGATGGCGAAACTGGATGCCGGCCAGCTGTTCACCCTTGCAGGTTGCGATGACGCGGCCCTGCAGGCCGTAGCGCGCCAGGCAGCTCTCGACCAGCGACGCCGCCATCAGCAGCTGTCCGCGTTCGGTATGCACCAGCGCGTAGTCGAGTGCAGGGTTCAGGTTCAGCGCCTGGTTGGCCGGCAAGGTCCAGGCGGTGGTGGTCCAGATGACGGCGAACGACTCGCCCACCAGCTCGCTCAGGCCGAAGGCCGCTGCCAGTTTGTCGGGCTCGGCGCACAGAAAGCCGACGTCCAGCGACTGGCTCTTCTTGTCGGCGTATTCGATCTCGAACTCGGCCAGCGAGCTGCCGCAGTCGAAGCACCAGTACACGGGCTTCAAGCCACGGTAGACGAAGCCGCGTTCGATCACGCGCTTGAAGGCGCGGATCTCGCCGGCTTCGTTGGCCGGGTCCATGGTCGCGTAGCGGTGCGGCCAGTCGCCCAGCACGCCCAGGCGCTGGAAGTCGCCCATTTGCAGCGCGATCTGTTCGGTCGCGTAGGCACGGCTTCGGGCCTGCATGTCGTCGCGGCTGAGACCGCGGCCGTACTTCTTCTCGATCGCGTTTTCGATCGGCAGGCCATGGCAGTCCCAGCCGGGCACGTAGTGGGCGTCGAAGCCGGCCAGCTGCCGCGCCTTCACGATCATGTCCTTGAGCACCTTGTTGACCGCGTGCCCCATGTGGATCTGCCCGTTGGCATAAGGCGGGCCATCATGCAGCACGAACAGCGGCGCACCGTGGCGGGCGTCGCGCAGGCGCTTGTACAGTCCGCCGTCGTTCCACTGCTTCACCCAGGCCGGTTCGCGCTTGGGAAGGTCGCCGCGCATTGGAAACGGCGTGTCGGGCAGGTTCAGGGTGGCCCGGTAGTCTTGGGCAGCAGGGGCAGCGCTCGCTGCAGGGGCAGGGGGAGTTGTTGTGCTCATGGCCGGGGGCACCGCGGAGGTGCTCAGATGTCGTTCAGGGTGGGGGCCGCCTTGGCGGCCGCGCAGCGGTCGGATTCAGCAGGCGGCGCGCTGAATTCGGTCGCGCGTGGTCTGGCGCCGCGTGGCGGCCTGAAAGCGCAACAACAGGGCGAGCCGGACCGTGGACAATTGCATCACTGCATTCTACCGGTGTGACCCATGAAACCCAGCTCTGCCGCTTGTGCTCTGGTCGCCCTGCTGTCGGTGGTGGCAGTGGCTGCGGCGGCCGACGAGGGCCGCAAGTTCGACGGGGCCCTGACGCTGTCGACCCAGCGCGGCACGGAATACGTCGGCGCGCGCAAGTACGGGGTATCGGTGCGGCCGGGCTTCTTCCTGCGCTGGGGCCGACTGAGCGTGAGCAGCGGTGGCGGTTGGGCCAGTGTTCGCCACGACGACGAGATCCGTGGTCTGGGCCTGCAACTGCGGCGCACCGACGACGTGGACCTGAGCCTGGGCCTGCGCTCCGACAGCGGGCGTGACGAGTCGAGCAGCGACGATTTGCGCGGCCTGGGCGATGCCAAGCGAACGATTCGCGTGCGCATCGGCGGCACCTGGCGCTTTGCACCCGACTGGCGGCTGGGGCTGGGCTGGACGATCGATGCCTTCAATCGCGGCGGAGGCAACTTTGTCGAGTTGAAGGTCGAGCGCGACTGGCGGCTGACGCAGCGGCTGGAGCTGACCACCGGATCATCAGTGACCGCGGGCGGCCCGCGTTACATGCAGACCTATTTCGGCGTCACCGCCGAACAGTCGGTGCGCAGCGGCTACGCCGTCTACGACCCCGGAACCAGCCTGCGCGACCTGCAGGTCTACACCACGCTGCGCGCTGACATCGGTGACGACTGGGTGGGACTGCTGGGCCTGGGCCTGAACCACATGCTGGGCGACGCCGCCGACAGCCCGCTGACCCGGCGCACGACCGCCTGGGGCCTGAACGTGGGCATCGGCTGGCGGTTCTGAGCCCTCGGCCGACAGCCTTCTAGACTTGCGCCCGCCACCAGGCGCGCGCGTCGCGCTTGTCGTTCGCGATTCCGGCGCGCAGATCGTCCATCGACGCGTAGCGTCTTTCGTCGTGCAGCTTGTGCAGCAGCTCGACGCGCAGCACGCGGCCGTAGCCGCCGTCCAACCCCAGCTGGCGCGGCCAGTGCAGGCAGTGCACCTCGAGCAGCACGCGGCCGGCATCCTCGACCGTGGGGCGCACGCCCAGGCTGGCCACGCCGGGCACCGGCGCCGCCGTCAGGCCGTGCACGCGCACCACGAAGATGCCCATCGCCGCCGGCCTCGGGTGCCCGAAGCGAAGGTTCAGTGTGCGAAAGCCCAGCTCGCGTCCGAGCTTGCGGCCATGCAGCGCGTGGCCGCTGACGGTATAGGGCCGGCCCAACAGGGCGGCGGCGTCGGCCATGCGCCCCTGCATCAGCGCATCGCGCACGGCCGAGCTCGACACGCGCAGCCCGTGGACCTCGTAGCTCATCATGCGGGCGACGTCGAAACCGGCGCGTGTGCCGGCCTCGTCGAGCATCGCGTAGGTGCCTGCGCGTTGCGCGCCGAAGCGGAAATCGTCGCCCACCAGCACATAGCGCGCACCCAGGTCGCGCACCAGGGTGTCGTCGATGAACGATTCGGGGCTCTGCGACGCCAGGCGATCGTCGAAGCGCATCACCAGCACGCGGTCGATGCCACAGCGCTCGAGCTCGCCCAGCTTGTCGCGCAGGGTGGCGATGCGCGGCGGCGCCAGTTCGGGCTGACCGCGACGCAGTGCGAAATGGTCGCGCGGATGCGGCTCGAAGGTCATCACGCACGATGGCAGGCCACGGTGTCGGGCCTCGTTGGTCAACAGCGCCAGCATCGCCTGATGGCCGCGATGCACACCATCGAAGTTGCCGATCGTCAACGCGCAGCCGCCGGTGGCGGCCATGGGGATGCGGGGCAAGCCGCGGAACACCTGCATGCCGCGATTATCGCGGCGGCGGGTCGGGGCCCTCGGTCGTGGGCCACAGCTGCGCCGGGTCGGCCCAGGTCCACTGACCCTCGGCCAGCCCCAGCGGCAGAGTCAGCGCGCCGAAGGCGCTGCGGTGCAAGGCATCCACACGGTTGCCCACCGCGGCCAGCATGCGCTTGACCTGGTGGTACTTGCCCTCGCTCAGGGTCAGGCGCAGCGCATGGTCGCCGGTGGCCAGCGCAGCCAGCGCGCGCACGGGCTCGGGGCTGTCGTCGAGCACCACGCCAGCACGCAAGCGCTGCAGCTGCGGCTCGTCGACCGGGTGGCGCAGCGTCACTTCGTAGACCTTGGGGACGTGGTGTCGGGGCGAGGTCAGGCGATGAATCAGCGCGCCATCGTCGGTCAGCAGCAGCACCCCCGTGGTGTCTTCGTCGAGCCGCCCCACCGGTTGCACGCCGCGGTCACGCAGTGGGGGTGGCAGCAGGCTCATCACGCTGGGGTGGTGCCTGGGTTTTTGCGAGCACTCGAAGCCCGCTGGCTTGTGCAGCAGTACCAGGGCCTTGGCGTGAAACGGCCAGGCTCGGCCTTCGACCTCGAACACCAGGCCATCGGTGTCGAACTCGGCGCCAGGGTCGTGCACCACCTGGCCGGCCACCGCCACGCGGCCGTCGGCGATCAGGCCGGCGCACAGGCGCCGACTGCCGAAGCCCTGCGAAAAGAGGATCTGCGCCAGCCGCATCGGCCCCACGCTGGGTGCTGTTCGGCTATTCGTGCAGTTCCAGCACCACGATGTGGTTGTCCTGCACCGGCCAGGACAGGCCGGTCAACTGCTCACGGATGGCGCCCGACTGGTACGACGCCGTCACTGCGCGACCCGGCGCGTCGTTGAGCCGCAGCCGTGACACCGCCACGCCGGGCACACCTTGCGGAATGCCCGGCGCGGGGATGATGCCGTCGAACTCGATGCGGTCGCGCGGCAGGCCGAAGTAGCCGCGTGGACGGGAGAAGAGGAGCACCGACTTGGCGGCCTTGTCGGCGTCGTTCAGGCGTTCGGGCCGAAAGTGCACGACCTTGCTGGACCGTGGGAAGGGGCTGCGGTAGACGTGCAGCGTGGGCTGGCCGGTGGCCGCGATCACGAACTCCAGCGCCTGCGTCGGCGTGGTCGTCATCGGCCCCCAGCGGCCGTCGGCGCCGGTGGTCTTGCGGTGCCGTGCCGCCCCCTGCCTGGCGCCGCTGCGCGCGTCCACCGCATAGACCTCGATCTGGGCGCCGGCCAGGCCAAAGTTGGTCGGTCCCGCCGGGCCAGGGGCACCGACCATGCCGTCGAGCGTGACCTGCGCTTCGGGTTGAATCTTCGTGCTGCGTGGCGCCTGCCCGGTGATGAACGCCCAGGTCTGGGCGAAGGCCTCGGCGTGGTACGAGATTTCGCGGTGGTCGCGCCCAGGCAAGACGACGTTGCTGGCACCTCTCAGGGCCGGGCCGTCGAAGCTGACGTGGGTGGGCTGGCCGGGCCGGCCGATCCAGCGCCCGTCGGGCTGGGCGTACTTGTCGTAGTTGTCCGAGCGCAGCGTCATCCAGCGCACACCCGGCGTGACCTCGTCGCCGTTGGCGCCCTTGGGCGCGTTCAGCGCGCTCAGGAAAGGACCGGCGCCGTTGAACTCGTTGTTCGGCGCCACCGCCGCATTGGCCTGGATGCCGTGACTGGGTGTGCCGCCCAGCACCGCATGCGACACCTTGGCGGCGCCGCCGAAGTTTTGCACGTAGTTGCGAATGGCATTGCCACCCCGTGAGTTGCCCACCAGCACAAGCCTGGTCGCGCCGGTGCGCGCCAGCAGCGCATCGACCTCGGCGGCCAAGGCCTGCGCCTGCTCGGCGGCCGAGCTTCGACCTGGCTGCGCCCGCGTGTCGTCGTCGCGTGCCAGCGGGTAGGGCAGGTCGATGGCATGCAGGCGCTGGCGTGGCCAGCTGTTGCTTTCGAAGCGCCACAGCGTGGTCGTCCACAGCGCGGCGCTGTCGCCATTGCCGTGCACGAACAGCACTGGCGGCTGGCTGTCCACAGACGGGGCGACGCTGGCGCAGCCGACGAGCAGGGCGCTGGTGCCCAGCAGCAGGCCGGCCTGGATCCAGCGGCGGCGGCGAACAAGGGTGAGGTGCAGGTTCATGCGCCGATGATGCCTGCGTCAAGCCCCGGGTCGACTCGGGAAAGCCCCGCGTGTGGCATCGTCGGGACGCGATGGGCACCCGGGCGCCATCGACAACCCCAAGCGCAACATCAGGGGCAGCATCATCAAAGTTTCCTCCCTGCCCTGGCGGCTATGGGCCATCACCTTGCCATTGGCCGCCTTGGCCTCGTGCAGCATCACCGGAGAGCCGGTGGCCGACGGTGCCTGCCTGCAGATGAGCCCGCGCGGTCAGGTCTACAGCCCCGGCACACCAGGGGCCAACGGCGCGCCCGAGATCGCCACCGGCTTTGCCAGCAGACCGGCGGCGACGGCACGCAGCTTCATGGTCGTGGCGGCCAATCCGCTGGCCGCCAAGGCCGGCTGCGACATGCTGAACAAGGGCGGCACGGCGGTCGACGCCGCGGTGGCGGTGCAGATGGTGCTGAACCTGGTCGAGCCGCAGTCGTCGGGCATCGGCGGCGGCGCCTTCATGCTGCACTACAACGCGGCAACCGGCAGCGTGACCGCCTACGATGGCCGCGAGACTGCGCCCGCCGCAGCCACCGAGAACTACCTGCGCTGGGTCAGCCGCAGCGACCAGACCGAGCCGAAGCCGAATGTGCGCGCCTCGGGTCGCTCGATCGGCACGCCGGGCGTGATGCACATGCTCGACAGCGCCTACAGGGACGCCGGCAGGCTGCCCTGGAAGGACCTGTTCGAGCCGGCCATCCAGATCGCCGAACAGGGCTTCAGGATCAGCCCGCGCATGGCGGCGTCGATCGCCGCGTCGGTCACCAGCCTGCAGCGTGACGCCGACGCGCGCGCCCATTTCCTCAACGCCGACGGCAACGCCAAGGCGAGCGGCACGCTGCTGAAGAGCCCGGCACTGGCCACCACCTTTCGCACGCTGGCCGCGCGTGGCAGCGGCGCCTTCTACGCTGGTGCGATGGCGCAGGACATGGTCGACGAGATCGCCGACACCACCGGTGGCATCACACCGGGTGTGACCACGCTGGCCGACCTGGCGGCCTACCGTTCGAAGAAGCGCGTAGCGGTGTGCACGACCTACCGCGCCAAGTACGTGGTCTGTGGCATGCCGCCGCCGTCGTCAGGCGGTCTGGCGGTGGCGCAGACCCTGGGTGTGCTGGAGCGCTTCGACCTCGCCGCGCTCAAGCCCACCAGCCTGGACAGCAACGGCGGCAAGCCCTCGGTGCTGGGCGTGCACCTGGTCGCCGAGGCCAACCGCCTGGCCTACGCCGATCGGGACAAGTACGTGGCCGACGCCGACTTCGTGCCGCTGCCCGGCGGCAGCACCGCCGCGATGATCGACAAGACCTACCTGGCGCAGCGCGCCACACTGGTGTCGCTGAGCAAGAGCATGGGCACGGCGCAGCCGGGCAACCTGGGCCCGACCAGCCTGGGGCTGAGCGGCCGTACGGCCGAGAACGGCACGACGCAGATCACCGTGGTCGACCGGCAGGGCAATGTGGTGTCGATGACGACGACGGTCGAAGCGGCCTTCGGTGCCTTTCACATGACACGCGGAGGCTTTCTGCTGAACAACCAGCTGACCGATTTTTCCGCCGCGCCCGCCGACGCCCAGGGCAACCCGATCGCCAACCGCGTGGCCGCGGGCAAGCGCCCGCGCAGTTCGATGGCACCGACCCTGGTCTTCAGCGCCAGGGCGGACGGCTCGCGTGGCGGCTTCCTGATGGCCACCGGCTCACCGGGCGGCGCCAACATCATTCAGTACGTGGCCAAGACCCTGGTCGGTGTGCTCGACTGGGGGCTCAACGCGCAACAGGCGACTGCGATGATCGACTTCGGCGCTGCCAACAGCCCGTTCACCAACGTCGGCAGCGAGCATCCCAACGTCAACATCGCCAATGGCGGCAATGACGATTCGCTGATCAGCGGTCTGCGTGCGCTGGGTCACACGGTGAACACGGCGCAGCAGTCCAGCGGCATCGCCACCGTCGTCAGGCGCGACATCGGCAGCGGCAACAGCGTGCTCGACGGTGGCGCCGACCCACGGCGCGAAGGCGCTGCACTGGGCGACCTGCTGGTCTTCAAGTAAGTTCGGCAGCCGCTGGCAACGGCGGATGGGTCAGACCGGTGGCGGCGCGAACTGCATTGCGGATTGCACGCGCCACCACTTCGGCGGCCATGGCGCCCACCGCACTCAGGTCGCCGGGCTTGCCGGCGGTGCCACTGGCCAGCGCAAACAGGGTGTCGCCATCGTGCACCGTGACCGGGTCGATGGCGCGCGACAAGCCATGGTGTGCCAGCGATGCCAGTTTGTTGGTCTGCGCCTTGCTCAGCAGCGCGTCGGTGGCGACCACGCCGATGGTGGTGGCCATGCCGGCCATCAAGCGCACGCTGGCGTCACCGGCGAACAAACGCTTGCTGGTGCCCACCCGGCCCTGGCCGTCTGCGCTTCGCGCGCCGGCGATGACCGAGCCATCGCCATCGATCACGTCGCCGACGGCATTCACCGCCACCAGCGCCGCCACCGTGACGGCGCCCACGCGCAGCGACGCACCGCCGATGCCGCCCTTCATCGCGCGTTCGAACCCCAGCAGCTTGCCGACGCTGGCGCCAGCACCAGCGCCCACGCTGCCCTGCCGCGGCGCCGAGGCACTGGCCGCCTGGCAGGCGGCGTAACCGTCGTCGACACCCGGCCGGATGCGCGCATCGCCCACCCACAGATCGAACAGCACGGCCGCCGGAACGATGGGCACCCGTGCCGGGCCGACCGGCAGGCCGTGGCCACGTTCGTCCAGCCAACGCATGACACCACCGGCCGCGTCGAGTCCGAAAGCACTGCCGCCGGTGAGCAGCAGCGCGTGCACGCGGTCGACTGTGTTCTCGCTCTTCAGCAGGTCGGTCTCGCGGGTACCCGGTGCGCCGCCGCGAACGTCAACGCCACAGACCATCCCCTGCGGGCACAGCACCACCGTGCAGCCGGTGGGTCGGTCGGCGCGCGTGTGATGGCCGACCGCGAGGCCGACCACGTCGACCAGGCTGCCTGGGTACAGCATCAGGAGAACACGCCCGCCGTGTCCTGCATGCGCGAGCTGACTTCGCCCAGGTGGAACTGGGTGTCGCCGAAGTTCATCTCCAGCATCGTCAGGCGCTTGAAGTAATGGCTGGCGATGTACTCGTCGGTGACGCCGATGCCACCGTGCAGCTGCACGCACTGCTGGCCGACCAAGCGCATCGACTGCCCCAGCTGCACGCGCGACTGGCTGATCGCGCGGCGGCGCTGCGCGCTTTCGCGGCCCAGCGTCAGGGTGGCGAAATAGCTCATCGAACGGCCCAGTTCCAGCTGCATCTTGACGTCGGCAATGCGGTGCCGCAGCGCCTGGAAACTGGCGATCGCAACGCCGAACTGTTTGCGCGTGTTCATGTAGTCGACCGTGATCGCCACCAGCTTGTCCATCAGGCCCACGGCCTCGGCGCAGTGGGCAGCGATGCCGATGTCGACCGCCGTTTCGAGCACTGGCAGGCCGTCGGCCACGATCAGCATGCCTGGTGTTTTGTCCAGTCGCAGTTCAGCCGCACGCGCGCCGTCCTGCGTGGGGTATCCCGACACTGAGACAGCCGCCTTCTCGACCAGGAACAGGCCGATGCCGCCGGCGTCGCCATCGGCACCCGAAAGCCGCGCCGGCACGATGAAGGCATCGGCCTCGTCGCCGGCCGGCACCACGCTCTTCAGGCCGCTCAAGGTGTACCCGCCAGCGACCGCGGTGGCCCGGGTGGTCACATGGTGCAGGCGGTAGCGCGCCGCACGTTCCTGATGCGCCAGCACGACCAGCGCCGTGCCGTCGGCCACGCGCGGCAGCCAGGCCGATTGCAGCGCTTCGGGGGCCGCGGCCAGCAAGGCGGGCGTGATCAGCGCGCCCTGGGCGTAGGGGGCGTTGACCAGGCCACGGCCCAGCTCTTCGGCCACCACCATCGCCTCGACCGCGCCAAAGCCCATGCCACCCTGCGATTCGGGCACGGCCAGGCCGGTCAGGCCCAGATCGGCCAGTTCCGCATACACGGCGCGTGTCGCACCACCGGCCTTGGCCAGCGCGTGGCGGCGCTCGAAGCTGAAACCCTTTTCGACCCAGCGGGCCACGGCGTCGCGCAGTGACAGCTGGTCGTCGGTGAATTCGAAATCCATGGTGTTCAGCTCCCGAGCACGACTTGCGAGACGATGTTGCGCTGCACTTCGTTGCTGCCGCCGTAGATGGTGGTCTTGCGCATGTTGAAGTAGGTGCCGGCCAGCGGTGCGTTGTGCGCGGCACCGACATGGTCGCCCTGCCAGCCGGCCTCCATCGCCTCATAGACGAAGGGGCGGGCATAGGGGCCCGCGGCCAGCATCATCAGTTCGCTGTAGCGCTGCTGGATCTCGCTGCCGCGGATCTTCAGCAGGCCCGCCACGTCCAGGCTCTGCTTGCCGCTCTTCTCGGCCGACAGCACGCGCAGCACCATCATTTCGAGCGCAACGATCTCGACCTCGAGCAAGGCCACCTGGTCGCGGAAGCGCTGGTCGTCCCACAGGCCTTCTGACTTGGTGATGCGCTTCAGGCGTTCGAGCTCGCGCTTGGCGCGGTTGACGTCGGCGATGTTGGTTCTTTCGTGGCTGAGCAGATGCTTGGCGTAGGTCCAGCCCTTGTTCTCTTCGCCGATCAGGTTCTCGGCCGGCACCTCGACGTTGTCGAAGAACACCTCGTTGACCTCGGGTTCGCCGTCAAGCAGCACGATCGGCCGCACCGTGATGCCCGGGCTCTTCATGTCGATCAGCAAGAAGCTGATGCCGGTCTGTGGCTTGCCTTCGGTGCTGGTGCGCACCAGGCAGAAGATCCATTCGCCGTATTGACCCAAGGTGGTCCAGGCCTTCTGGCCATTCACGATGTACTTGTCGCCCTGTCGTTCGGCACGCGTCTTCAGGCCGGCCAGGTCGGACCCGGCGCCGGGTTCGCTGTAGCCCTGGCTCCACCAGACTTCGCCGCTGGCAATGCCGGGCAAGAAGCGCCTTTGTTGCTCGGGGCTGCCGAAGGCCATGATCACCGGTGCCACCATCACCGGGCCGAAAGGCACGACACGCGGCGCGCCGGCAAGCGCACATTCTTCTTCGAACAGGTGCTTCTGCACCGCGTTCCAGCCAGGGCCACCGAACTTCTGCGGCCAGCCCCAGCCCAGCCACCCCTTCTTGCCCAGGATCTTGGCCCAGCGCTGCATGTCGTCACGCGAGAGCCGCCAGGCGTTGTGCACCTTGTGGCTGATGTCCTTGGGCAGGTTGTCGGCCACCCACTGGCGGATGTCGCGCCGGAACTCGAGTTCTTCGGCGGTGAAATTCAGGTCCATCGCAGGTCTCCAGGGTGTCGGGCCGGGCCCGACCTCAGCCTCGCATTATCCGCACGATCGTTCGATTTTCCCGTCCCAGGCGTGACAAGGCGCGCCCGGATAATGCAGGCGATGCAAGGAGGAGAAAGGGTCGCCGGCACCGACGAAGGGCCGCTGAGCTATCGCACCGTGGTGGCCGGCCTGGCCTTCGGCCAGATCATCAGCTGGGCGATCCTGTACTACGCGTTCTCGTCCTTCGTGCTGCCGATGCAGCGCGAGCTCGGCTGGCCCAAGACGACGCTGATGGGCGCCTACACGGTGGGCTTGCTGGTGCTGGGATTGAGCAACTACGCGGTCGGCGCCGCCATCGACCGCGGCCTGGGCCGGCGCGTGATGACGCTGGGCTCGCTGCTGGGGGCCGTGGCCTGCATGCTGTGGGCCGTCGCCTCGCAGCCCTGGATGCTGTACCTGGCGCTGGCCTTGGCCGGCGGCGCGATGGCGATGACGCTGTACGAGCCGGCCTTCACCTTGCTGACCAAGCGCTACCCGACCCGCTTTCGCGAAGGCATCACCACGCTCACGCTGGTGGCCGGCTTTGCCAGCACGCTGTCGTTCCCGGCGGCGGTGGCGCTGGTCAATACCCTAGGCTGGCGCGGTGCCCTGTGGGTGCTGGCGGCGCTGCTGGGCCTGGTGGTGGCACCGCTGCATGCCTGGCTGCTGCGTGGCCCGGCGCTGGTGGCGACACCGCGCCAGCACGACGGGCAGCTTGACGCCACGCTGCACGCGGCGCTGCGTCAGCCGGCCTTCTGGCATCTGACCAATGCGTTCACGCTCTACGCCTTTGCCGCCGCCGCGCTGTGGGCCCATGTGATGCCGGCCTTCGAATCCAAGGGCATGAGCGAAGCGCAGGCGGTGGCCGTGGTGATGTGGATCGGCCCGGCGCAGGTGGCCGGCCGTTTGCTCTACGCCTGGGGCGGCCGCGGCCTGCGGCTGCACCGTGTCGGCTTGCTGGTGATGCTCGGCCTGCCGCTGGCACTGCTGATCTTTGCGCTCGGCGCCAGCCTGGCGCCGTTGATGCTGTTTGCCGTGCTGTTCGGGCTTGTCAATGGCATGGTGACGATCGTGCGCGGCGGCCTGGTGCCCGAGTACTTCGGGCGCGCCCACATCGGTCGCATCGGCGGCGCGATGTCGGCGGTGGCGCTGATCGCGCGTGCGGCCGCGCCGGTCAGCGTGGCCTGGCTGCTGCTGCTGGTGCCGGGCTACACCGCGGTGATGCTGTTGCTGGCGGGGCTGGGCTTGGCCGCCGCCGTCGCCTTTGCCCTGGCGCGGCCGCCGCCGTGACGCCGGGCCTTCAGCGCCGCAGTTCGAGCCGCATCACGTCGTTCTCGCGCCGCATCTGGAAGCGCGAGAGAAAGCTGTTGCCCAGCAGCACATACGGCATCTGTGCCGGCATCACCACCGACTGCACGTTGGCGACTTCGATCTCGCCGACGCGCACGCGGGTCAGCGTCAGCATGACCAACGGCACCGCGCCGTTGGCAGTGTTGCCCAGGGCCCGCTGACCGTTGCGCAGGTCGAGCCCGATGCGCGAGGCCTCGGACTGGCTCATCGCGATCGCGGTGGCGCCGGTGTCGACCATGAAGCTGACGGCCCTGCCGTTGATCGCGCCGCTGGTGATGAAGTGTCCGCCCGGGCCGGCCGTGAGCACGATCTCGCGTGAGGCACCGGCCCTGGCCAGGCCAGCGCCCACCGCCACCGGGGATGCGCCCAGGCGCAGGCTGAGCGTGGCGCCATCTCGGTCGATCACGGCCACCTCGGCTTGCAGCGACACCAGGCGCACACCGCGGGCGCTGTCGCCCACGACCATCAGCTGGGGCTGGCCGTCGAACACCAACATTGCGCGAGTGCCCATCACCCCGGCCAATTGGACCTGGCGCACGGGGCCCGCCAACGTGGGCTGAGCCTGTGCGCGGGCGGCTGTCGGCAGCTGCAGCGCCACGGTCGACAACAAGAGGGCGCGACGCTGCATGGTGACGCCGCCCCGGATTCAGTCGCGGAAGTTGTCGAAGCTCAGTGGCAAGTCGGCCACTTCCTGACGCAGCAGGGCCATGGCGCCTTGCAGGTCGTCGCGCTTGGCTCCGGACACGCGCACCGCGTCGCCCTGGATCGCGCCCTGCACCTTCAGCTTGCTGGCTTTCAGGGCAGCCTGGATCTTCTTGCCGGTTTCGGCATCGACGCCGCATTTCAGCGCCACCGTCAGGCGCAGCTTGTCACCACCCATCTTCTGCGGCTTGCTGCTCAGGTCCAGAAAGCGGATGTCGACCGAGCGTTTGCTCAATCGGCCCAGCAGCACGTCGCGCACCTGTTCGAGCTGGAAGTCGCTGTCGGCGTGCAGCATCAGCTCACGCTGCTTGGCACTGGTGTCGATCAATTCGACCTTGGCGCTCGAGCCCTTGAAGTCGAAGCGGGTGCCGATTTCCTTGTTGGCCTGGTCGACCGCATTGCGCACTTCGACGAGGTTGGGTTCGAGGACGGTGTCGAAGCTGGGCATGGCGTGGCAGGGTACCAGGGAAGGGGCCAAAATTCTGCCACGTCGCGCAAGCCGGGTCATCGGGACCATCGATCAGAATGAGGCCATGGTCATGCTTCCTGCACCCACCACACCTCCAGCGCCCGGGGCGTCGCTGGCGATCGAGCAGGACGTCAGCCTTCGGCCTTACAACAGCTTCGGCCTGCCGGCCGTCGCGCACACGCTGGTTCACGTGCGAAGCGATGCCGACGTGCGGCGCCTGCTGGGGCATCCCGAACATGGACGCGCCGCCAAACTGGTGCTGGGCGGTGGCAGCAACCTGATCCTCAGCCGTGACCCGCAGGCCGTGGTGCTGCGGGTCGAGGTTGCCGGCCGGCGCCTGCTGGCCGAGCATGACGACGCCTGGATCATCGAGTCGGGTGCCGGCGAGAACTGGCATGAGCTGGTGGCCTGGACGCTCGACCAGGGCTGGCCGGGATTGGAGAACCTGGCGCTGATCCCCGGCACGGTGGGCGCCGCGCCGGTGCAGAACATCGGTGCCTATGGGCTGGAACTGAAAGACCGCTTCGAATCGCTGGACGCGGTCGACCTCGTCACCGGGCGCAGCGTGACGCTGGACGCCCGCGCCTGCAACTTCGGTTACCGCGACAGCATCTTCAAGCAAGGCGGCTTCGGCGGGCTGGCCGGCAAGAGCCTGATCACGCGCGTGCGGCTGCGACTGCCGCGGCCCTGGCAGCCTGTGCTGGGCTATCTGGACCTGCAGCGGCGCATGGCCGAGACCGGAGATTCCAGCCCCGACGCGCGCACGATCTTCGAATGGGTGTGCGCGATCCGGCGCGCCAAGCTGCCCGACCCGGCGCGCATCGGCAATGCCGGCAGCTTCTTCAAGAACCCGATCGTCAGCGCCGAGCAGTGCAAGGACATCATCGGTCGTGATCCCGAAATCGTGCACTACCCCATGCCCGACGGCACGGTGAAACTGGCCGCCGGCTGGTTGATCGACGCCTGCGGCTGGAAGGGCAAGAGCGTGGGGCGGGCCGCCGTCTACGAGCGCCAGGCCCTGGTGCTGGTCAATCGAGGCGGCGCCAGCGGCGCCGAGGTGGTGACGCTGGCGCGGGCGATCCAGGAAAGCGTCTACGGCCGCTTCGGAATCCGGCTCGAGCCCGAGCCGGTGATCGTCTGATCAGCGCACGCCGACCGCGCTGTTCAGCAACCCGGCCTGTTCGGCCGCCACGCGCGTGCTGGTGAGCAGATCGTCGAAGCGTTGAACCAGCCGCGCCACCTCGTGCGCCGGCAGATGGGCGGCACCGTTTTGCAGCACCTCGGCGGTGGCCGCCAGTGCCGACAGGCCGAGGTTCAGCGCCGCGCCGCGACTGGCGTGGGCATGCACGCCCAGTTCCTGCGGCTGTGCGTCACGCACTGCCTTGCGCAGGCGGTCGACCGTGGCCGGCGCCTGGTCCAGGTACATCGCCAGCATGCTGGCGTATTGCTGGGCCGTCAAAACCTGCAGTGTGCGCGCCACCGCGGCGCTGTCGATCAGGGGCACCGCGTCGGGGTCGTTGAGCTCAGGGCGCGTCGATGCCGCATGGCCCAGGACTTCGGGCTCGATGCCGGCGCCGCTGCCGAACAGCTGGCGCATCAGCGCGCCCAGCTTCTCACGGCTGACCGGCTTGCTGAGGAAGCTGTTCATGCCTGCGATCAGGCAGCGTTCACGCGTGTCGGTGAAGGCGTCGGCGGTCAGTGCGACGATCGGAACCGTGGCCGCGGCACGGTCAGCCAGATTGCGGATCTGTCGCGTGGCCTCGATGCCGTCCAGCCCCGGCATGTGCAGGTCCATCAGCACCAGGTCGAAGCGCTGTCGCTGCACGGCGGCGACGGCGTCGTCACCGTTGGGCACGAACAGAGCGCGGTGCCCCATGCTTTCGAGCAGGGCGGCCAGCACCTCGCGATTGACCGGATGATCTTCGGCCACCAGCACCTCGAGCTGCAGCGCAGTCACGCCATCGAAGTCGCGCGGCGGGCTGATTCGATCGCCCTCTGGCGCCAGCTGCAGCGGCACGCTGAAGCTGAAACGGCTGCCCTGGCCGGGCTGGCTGCTGACCTGCAGGTCGCCGCCCATCAACCGTGCCAGGCTGCGCGAGATCTCCAGGCCCAGGCCGTTGCCACCCACCGCATGGTGTTCAGGGTTTGCCGTCGTCTGCCCACGCTCGTAGCGGTTGAACAATCGGGTCAGCATCTCGCTGTCCATGCCCATGCCGGTGTCGGTGACGATGAACAGCAGCTGTTCGCCGCCACCCGCGACAGGTCGAACCTGCAGCTCGAGCTCGACTTCGCCGCGGCGCGAGAACTTGATCGCGTTCGACAGCAGGTTGAACAGCACCTGCTTGACCCGTGTGGCGTCCAGTCTTGCGCGCTCGGGCACTGCCGGGTCGATGCTGACGTGCAGCGCCAGGTTGCGCGCCGAGGCCTGCGGCCGCATCAGCGACTCGACATCCTGCAGCAGCGTGCGCAGCATCACCGGGCCCGGGTTGATCTGCAGCCGGCCAGCTTCCAGCTGCGACATGTCGAGGATGTCGTTGAGCACGGCCAGCAGGTGATCGGCCGACTCGGTGGCCGTGCGCAGGTAGTCGATCTGGCGCGCGTCGAGGTCGGTGTCGCGCAGCATCGACAACATGCCCAGCAAGCCCTGGAACGGCGTGCGGATCTCGTGGCTCATGTTGACCAGAAAATGGCTCTTGGCCTGGTTGCCGGCCTCGGCGGCGCGGTGCGCCTCGTGCAGATCGGCGCTCAGCGCCTGCAGCGTGTCATGGCGGCGACCCAGCTGCCGCATCTGACGCAGGCTGAGCCCTGCGAACGCCAGCACCAGCAGGGCCAGAAAGCCGGTCAGGGCCAAGGTGATGCGGGTGAATTGCTTGAGCGCCAGGTTGCGTTCGGTCTGTTCGGTGTTGGCCCGGTGCGACGCCGTCAGCGACAGCTCATGCAGGGGCTCGCCCAGCGCCAGCAGTTCGGGCTGCAGGGTCAGCAATGCGGCGCGACGCTGCGCGGGCGCCAGCGGGTCCGAGAGCACCGGGTCGGCGTGTTTGACGAAAGCATCGACCTGGGCCAGCGTCTGGTCCAGCTCGGGCGTGGTGTCGATGGCCAGCCGGCGGATCGTGGTGTGTTCACGCAGCATGCTCACACGTCCGACCAGGATGTAATAACGCAGCGTCAGTGCCCTCAGGTCCAGCGGCAGCCGGCTGTCGAGCGCGCGCTGCCACTGCTCGCGCAATTGCAGGTATTCGGTCTCCTGGCGGTGCATCTGCACCACGCGCACCTCGTTCGCGTTGTGCAGCGACGAGTTCAGGCGATCGAGCTGCTGCAGCTGCAGCAGCAGCACCGCCAGCAGGGCCAGGACGCAGACGACCGCGATCAGCAGCAGCCAGGGGCCACGGCCCCTGGACGGCCGTGCCGCCGGGTTCAAAGCACCTCGATCGATTTCAGCTGCCATGCCGATCGACTGTAGTAAACGGCATTGCGCAGCTCGGGCTGCGCGTCGAAGGGATAGACGACGAACAGCGGCCCGCGGTCGCGCACCGCCATCGGGGCGCCATCGAGCAAGCGCGCCACCACGATGTCGTAGCGCTGTGTGTCTTCGAAGGGAATGTCGACGCGGTAGTCGTTCAGCGCGCGTGCGCGCAGCAGCGTGCCGTGCGCTCCGGCGGCACGCAGCACGTCACGCAGCAGCGGTCCCGTGAACTGGCGCGGCTGCGCGTACCAGGGGGTACGCGTGGTGAAACTGGCCTGTGGCAAGTGTTCGATCATTGCCATGTCGAACTGCGCCTCGCTGCCCTGGTTGGGTTTGCGCACGCGGCCGGTGATCGTCAGGACCACGGTGGCGGTCGGCGTTTCGAGCGCATGCGCCGTGCCGAACGTCAGCAGCCCCATCGCGCCGACGCCCCGCAGGATCATCCGTCGCCTGTCCATCAATGGCAATATCCAGAGTGACGGCCCGGGTGGGCGAGGCAACACGAGGTCGCTGGGGTCAGGTGCAGGCGCATGAGCAAAGCTTTGCGGATCCCGTGTCGGCAGCAGGCGATTGTAGATGCCACCCTTTGACGTCTGCCGGTGGCCTGGGCGGCAGTTCCGCCTGGCGAGGACGCGGTCCGGGTGGCTGACCTGCAGACCGCAATGGCCGCTAGCATTGCCGCGCCGAGTTGCGGCGATGGCCAGCGCCCATGGTGTGGCCGGCGCAGCCGCAACGCCACCAACAGAGCACGCCCATGAAATCCAGACTGGCCGGCAAGACGGCTTTCGTGACTGCCGCAGGGCAGGGCATCGGCCGCGCGACGGCGCAGGCTTTCGCGCGTGCCGGCGCGCGCGTGATCGCCACCGACATCGATGAAGGGTTGCTGGCCTCGCTGGCCGCCGAGCCCGGGGTGTCGGTGCAGCGACTGGATGTGCTCGACCCGGCCGCCATCGTCGCGGCTGCGGCTGCCGCCGGTGCGGTGGATGTGCTGTTCAACGGCGCCGGCTACGTGCACGCGGGCACCGTGCTCGATTGCACCGAGGACGAATGGGACTTTGCCTTCGCGCTCAACGTGCGTTCGCAGTTCCGCACCATCAAGGCCTTCGTGCCCGGCATGCTGGCCCGCGGCCAGGGTTCGATCATCAACATGGCCAGCGTGGCCGGCAGCATCAAGGGTGCGCCCAACCGCTTCGCCTATGGCGCCACCAAGGCCGCCGTGATCGGGCTGACCAAGGCGGTGGCGGCCGACTTCATCACGCGCGGCGTGCGCTGCAATGCGATCTGCCCCGGCACGGTCGAGTCACCCAGCCTGCGCGATCGCATCACCGCTCAGGCTCAGGCCAGCGGCCAGACGCTCGAGCAGGTTGAGGCCGCGTTCGTCGCGCGTCAGCCCATGGGCCGCATCGGCAGGGTGGAAGAAATCGCCGCGCTGGCGGTCTATCTGGCCAGCGATGAATCGGCCTTCACCACGGGCACGACGCAGGTCATCGACGGCGGCTGGAGCAATTGACGACGCACCCGGGGTTGCACTTTGGTGCACCATACGCCCCCTTTCTTCATACCCACAACAAACCATCACCATGAAGCTGATGCGATACGGCGCCAAGGGCGCAGAAAAGCCGGCCCTCGTCGATGCAAAGGGGCAGTTGCGCGATCTCTCGGGCGAACTGACCGACATCTCTGCGGCGACGCTCACGCCCAATGGCCTGCAGCGCTTGCGGGCGGTCGACCCGAACAGCCTGCCGCTGGTGTCGCGTCCGGGGCGCATTGCAGCCCCCTGGGCCGGTTGCGAGAAGTTCGTCTGCATCGGCCTGAACTACGCCGACCATGCGGCCGAGGCGGGCCAGCCGATCCCGAAGGAGCCGATCATCTTCATGAAGCCCATCAGCGCGCGTGTCGGCCCCAACGACGCCGTGGTGCTGCCTCAGGGTTCGGTCAAGAGCGACTGGGAGGTCGAACTCGGTGTCGTCATCGGCAGCAAGGCGCGTTATGTGTCGGAAGCCGATGCGCTGAAACACGTGGCCGGCTACTGCGTGGTCAACGATGTGTCCGAGCGTGAATACCAGATCGAACGCGGCGGCACCTGGGACAAGGGCAAGGGCTGCGACACGTTCGGCCCGGTCGGCCCCTGGCTGGTGACGACCGATGAAGTGCCCGATCCGCAGAGCCTGGACATGTGGCTCGAGGTGAACGGCCACCGCTACCAGCAGGGCAGCACCCGCACCATGATCTTCGGCGTGGCGCAGCTGGTCAGCTACGTCAGTCGGTTCATGACGCTGTATCCCGGCGACCTGATCAGCACCGGTACGCCGCCCGGTGTCGGCATGGGCGTCAAACCAGCATCCGTACACCTGAAGGCGGGCGACACGATGCGTTTGTCGATCCAGGGTCTGGGCGAGCAGAACCAGCAGGTGCATGCCTGGAACCCGGCGCTGATCGACGGCTGAACCCGATGTCCAGCCCGGCGATCCGCATCCACGCCAGCGACAAGGTCGTCATCGCGGCGGGGCAGCATGTGCACACGCACAACCTGGCCACCTTCGAGAGCATCGTGAGCAAAGTCGGCTGCGTGGCCACAGGCAACCACACCGACGTCTTGACCTCGGCGAACTGCTCGGCCACTGCGGCGCACGCTCGGCGACTGTGCACGGCATCCGAACTTCCATGCCGTGCTGATGGTGGGCCTGGGTTGCGAGACCAACCAGATCCAGGGTGTGCAGTTGGACAACAACCCCAGCGCCGGCAACAAGGCGGGGGGTTGACCACCATCCTGGAACAATCACTGCACCGTCGTCGACCAACACCGCGCTGTGGCTGAAGCAGCAGGACGACATCGACATCGATTGCGGCTGCATCGTCGCGGGCCTGGAATCGGTCGACCAGGTCGGCGAGCGCAACTTCCGTCTGATGCTGGACACGGCGTCGGGCCGACAGACCAAGCGCGAAGGGCATGGTTGCGGGCAGAACGAGTTCGTGCCCTGGCAGCTGCGCGCGGTGATGTGAGCACCGGCCGGCCAACCTGTCTCGGCAACGCTGCGAGCCAGGGTCATGAGTGAACCGGAACGCTGGCGCGTTGACGCCGCCGACCGTGCGATTGCGCGCCTGGACGTGCCGCCGCACGCCAGCCGCGAGCGTGAGTTCGAAATCGACGTGCGCTTCGTCGTCAAGGCCGGTGCTGGCCGTCAACCCCAGCATGGCCTGCGGGTGCTGGTCAACGGCGCGCAGGAATGGGCGCGACGGCTGCCCACCCAGCGCGACGGCGAAGACAGCCTGGAATGGCGTCAGCGCCTCCGCGTGCCGGTGGGCCAGGCGCTGCGCATCCAGGCGCTGACCGAGGTGCAGCACGCCTTGCGGCTGCGACTGGTGGTCAGCGCGGTGGAAGAGTAGGCACGAGCGATCAGCCGGCGTCGGGCCGCCGCGCCGAAACGCCGAAGGCATGCCAGCGTGTCATCTCGCCGCCACTGGGCCGCCAGCCGTCCTCGATGTCGAAGGCCTCGATCTGCAGGCCCTGCAGGGCCTGACGTGCTTCGTCTTCACTGAGCGTCAGAATGCCATCTTCGTCGGCCCAGGCATGTCGCGGACCGAACAGGTCACCGGCAATCCGGCCGCCCGGCCGCAATGCAGCGCGCAGCCCTTGCCAGAAGGCGTGCCAGCGCTCACGCGGGCAATAGGGCAGCGACCAGCTCGACCACACCAGATCGCAAGGCGGCAACTCGACATCCTCGAACGGCCGGGCATGCAGCTGCAGCCGCTCGGCGGCTTGGGCCGGAATGCCCTGCTGCAGCAGCTGCAGGCCGGCGGCGTTGCTGTCCACCGCATGCACGGTCCAGCCGCGCCGAAGCAGCTCCACGCTGTCGGGACCCGATCCGCAGCCCAGGTCCAGCGCCACGCCGGGCGCGCGGCCCTCGAGCGCAAAGGCGCCCAACGTGCGACGCAACAGCTCGCGTGGTGGCCGCAGCCGATTGGCCAGAACGAAGGCGTCCCAGCGTGTGTTCTGGTCGGAAGGTGCAGCGTCGGCCATGCTTGCTTTCACCGGATACAAGGGCATCACGATACCTGTGGCGGCCTCGGCGGGCATCCCCAGGGCGGGTGCGCCATGGCGGCGGCAGGTCGGTGACTGCCTAGCATGCCCGGAATGCGCGGCATCGAGACCTTCCTGCACCAGTTGCCCAAGGTCGAGCTGCATTGCCATCTGTTCGGCAGCGTGCGAGAGCAGACCCTGCGTGACCTGGCGCGACGCGAACACGCGCCGCTGGCCGACGACGAGATCACCGCGTTCTACACCCGTGGGGAAAAGCCGGTAGGTGTGTTGCGCGTGTTGCGCGCGCTCGATGCGCACCTGATCCGCCGCCCCGACGACCTGCACCGACTGGCCTATGAATATCTGCAGGACGCCGCCGCGCATCAGGTGCGTTATGCCGAGTTCTTCTGGAACCCGACCGGCACGGCGATCGAGTCGGGCATCACGTATGCGAAGGCGCTGCCGGCGGTGCTGCGCGCCATCCACGATGCCGAGCACGACATCGGGATCCGCGGTCGGCTGATCGCCGCCATCGACCGCGAAGCCTCACCCGCCGCCGCCATCGAAATGGTGCAATGGGTGCTGCAGCACCGCGCCGATGAGGTACTGGGCATCGGCATCGACTACCGCGAGGTCGACCGCCCACCCGAGCTGTTTGCCGACGCCTATGCGCTGGCGCGGCGCCATGGCCTGAAGACCACGGCGCATGCCGGCGAGTTCGGCATGCCGTGGCGCAACGTGCAGACCGCGGTGGACGTGCTGCAGGTCGACCGCGTCGACCATGGCTACACGGTGGCGGACGACGCCCCCGGGGCGCCCGAATTCGCTGCGCGGTGTGCCGAGCGCGGCATTGTCTTCACCGTGGTGCCGACCAACTCGTACTACCTGCGCACCCTGGCGCCCGAGCGCTGGGCGCTCGATCATCCGATCCGCCGCATGCCGGCCCTGGGCTTGCGCATCCATCCCAATACCGACGACCCGACGCTGCACCAGGTCACGCCCACCGGCGCCTGGCTGATGATGGTGCGCGACTTCGGCTTCGGACTGGACGACCTGCGCGGCTTCATGCTCAACGGGTTGGACGCGGCCTGGTTCGATGACGACACGCGCCGCCGGTGGCGCGTCGATTTCACCCAGGCCTTCGATCGGCTGGCGTTGGCGCTGAAGGACTGAGACCATGATCGTGCTGCCCGAACTGCAGGACAGCCTGCCCGAGATGGTGGCGCTGCGGCGCCAGATCCACGCCAACCCCGAACTCGGCTTCGAAGAGCACCAGACCGCGGCCCTGGTGGCCGATCGGCTGCAGGGCTGGGGCTACGAGGTGCATCGCGAGGTGGGTGGCACCGGTGTGGTGGCCACCTTGAGCGCCGGCAGCGGCCACCGCCGGCTGGGCCTGCGTGCCGATCTCGACGCGTTGCCGATCACCGAGACCACGGGGCTGCCCTACGCCAGCCGCATCGCCGGCCGCATGCATGCCTGCGGCCACGACGGCCATACCGCCACCTTGCTGGCGGCGGCGCGGGTGCTGGGGTTGACGCGCGCTTTCGACGGCACGCTGGTGCTGATCTTCCAACCCGCTGAAGAAGGCCTGGGCGGTGCACAGCGCATGCTGGACGAGGGCTTGTTTGAATGGTTTCCCTGTGATCGCCTGTACGCCTTTCACAACGCGCCGGGTTAAGCGGCCGGGCTGCTGGGTTTTCGCAGCGGCGTGATGTACAGCAGCAGCGACACCGCGATCATCACGCGGTGCAGGGGCAGGGCGGCCATGGCGCGCGGCCGCACCAGGCGGTGGATCCGATCCTGGCCGCGTCGCATCTGGTGATCGCGCTGCAAAGCATCGTCTCGCGCGAGATCGACCCCAACGAGCTGGCGATCATCACGGTCGGTGCCTTCCTGGCTGGCTCGGCGCCCAATGTGATCCCGGCCAGCGCCGAGTTGCGACTGACCGTGCGCGCGCGCAGCGAGGCGGTGCGCGCGCAACTGCGCGATCGCATCACCGCGGTCGCGCAGGCACAAGCCGCAGTGCATGGTGCACGCGCCGAAGTCGACTACCGCTGGCGCTACCCGGTCACGATCAACGATCTCGAAGCCACACGCTGGGCCGAGGCGCTGGCTCGTGAATGGGTTGACGAGGGCGGCTTGATCCGCGATCTGCCACCTGGCCTGCCCAGTGACGACTTCGGCCTGATGCTGCAGCGTGTGCCTGGCTGCTATTTCGTGGTCGGCAACGGCATTGGCAAGGGCGTGGGCGAGGGTGGCTGCGACGCGCACAACCCGGGCTACGACTTCAACGACGCCATCCTGGGCGGCACTGCCAGCTTCTTCGTGCAGCTGGTCCGGCGCTGGTTGCAGACCTGAGCCTTCGCATGGCGGGCGTGTCGGCTGCGGCCCGGCCGCGGGTTCCTTAGTTTCTGCTGATCGTGGTGATGCATTGAATCAAAACTATCGACACATATTGTTCGATAGTATTCATTCCGTTGTTGCTTCAATCCCTCCCGCAGCCCACCACAAGGAACCCACCATGTCGATCATCAACACCACCGTCAAGCCCTTCAAGGTCCAGGCCTTCAAGCAGGGCAAGTTCATCGAAGTCACCGAGCAGGCCCTGCAGGGCCGCTGGTCGGCGTTTGTCTTCATGCCCGCCGCCTTCACCTTCAATTGCCCGACCGAGGTCGAGGACCTGGCGGACAACCACGCCGCCTTCCAGAAGAAGGAGGTCGAGGTCTACGTCATCACCACCGACACGCACTTCGCGCACAAGGTCTGGCACGAGACCTCGCCGGCGGTCGGCAAGTCCAAGTTTGCGCTGGTCGGTGACCCGACGCACACGCTGACGCGCATGTTCGGCGTTCACATCGAGGAAGAAGGCCTGGCGCTGCGCGGCTCCTTCATCATCAACCCCGAAGGCGTGGTCAAGGCCTGCGAGATCCACGACAACGGCATCGCGCGGGACGCCAAGGAACTTCTGCGCAAGGTCAGCGCCGCACAGTACATCGCGAAGAACCCGGGCCAGGTCTGCCCGGCCAAGTGGAACGAAGGTGCGCCCACGCTGACGCCGTCGCTCGACCTGGTGGGCAAGATCTAAGCGCCAGGCCCTGTACCTCCCCGCTGCCTGCCCAGCCTCACTTCGGTGAGGCGGGGCGCAGCCTTGCCGAAGATTGAACGACCCGAGGAGACGACATGCTCGACGCCACACTGCGGACCCAGCTTCAGGCCCACCTGCAACGCTTGATCCAGCCGATCGAACTGGTGGCCTCGCTCGACGACCGCCCGGTGTCGGCCGAATTGCGTGAACTGCTCGAAGAGATCGCCACGCTGAGTGACCTGATCAGTCTGCGCCTGGACGGGCAGGACGAGCGGCGGCCGTCGTTCAGCATCAACCGCACCGGCGCCGACATCGGCCTTCGGTTCGCGGCCATCCCGATGGGCCATGAGTTCACGTCGCTGGTGCTGGCGCTGCTGCAGGCCGGCGGTCATCCGCCACGGATCGACGATGAAACCGTGGCGCAGATCCGCACGCTGGACGGTGACTTCGTCTTCGAGACGTACATGTCGCTGAGCTGTCACAACTGCCCGGACGTGGTGCAGGCACTGAACCTGATGGCGGTGCTGAATCCGCGCGTGCGCCATGTCACCATCGACGGCGCACTGTTCCAGAACGAGGTCGACGCGCGTCAGATCATGGCCGTTCCCGCCGTGTACCTGAACGGTCAGCCCTTCGGTTCGGGTCGGATGGAACTCGCCGAGATCCTGGCCAAGGTGGACCGCGGCGCCGTGGCACGCGACGCCGCCCGCCTGGCATCGCGGCCGACCTTCGACGTGCTGATCGTCGGCGGCGGGCCTGCCGGCGCCGCCGCGGCCGTGTACGCGGCGCGCAAGGGCATCCGCACCGGTGTCGTGGCCGAACGCTTCGGTGGCCAGACGCTGGACACGCTGGGCATCGAGAACTACCTGTCGGTGCTGGAAACCCAGGGCCCGACGTTCGCCGCGGCGATGGAGGCCCATGCGCGCGCCTATGGGGTGGACATCATGAACGGCCAGCGCGTGAGCGACATCGAACCTGCTGCCGGCCCGGGCGAGCCGATCACGGTGACGCTCGAGAACGGCGCGCAGCTGCACAGCCGCACGGTCATCCTGTCCACCGGTGCGCGCTGGCGTCAGGTGGGCGTGCCCGGCGAGGCCGAGTACGCCAACAAGGGGGTGGCCTATTGTCCGCACTGCGACGGCCCGCTGTTCAAGGGCAAGAAGGTGGCCGTGATCGGCGGTGGCAACTCAGGCATCGAGGCCGCGATCGACCTCGCCGGCTTGGTCGACCATGTCACCGTGGTCGAGTTCGCCGATCGGCTGAAGGCCGATGCCGTGCTGATCGACAAGCTCGCGACCCTGCCCAACGTGGTGGTGCATACGAACGCGCAGACGACCGAGATCACCGGCGACGGGCAGAAGGTCGATGGCCTGGTGTTCAAGGACCGCGCCAGCGGCGAGTTGCACCGGGTCGATCTGTCCGGCGTGTTCGTGCAGATCGGACTGGTGCCCAACACCGAGTTTCTGCGCGGCCGTGTCGAGCTGTCGCGCCATGGCGAGGTGATCGTCGACGATCGTGGCGCAACCAGTCTGCCTGGCGTGTTCGCGGCCGGCGACGCCACGACGGTGCCGTTCAAGCAGATCATCATCGCCGCCGGCGACGGGGCGAAAGCGGCGCTCGGCGCGTTCGATCACTTGATGCGCACGCCGGCCGCACGCCCGTCGGAAGCCCGCTCGGCAGTGCCGGCAGCCTGAGGTCTACGCCGGCTCCAGCCGGCTCGGCGTGGACTCATCATCGACGCCCGCCGTGCCCAGTGAAACCTGGTCCAGGATGCGATGCACCTGGGTCTGGTCGTCATTGGACAGGCCGCAGGCGCGCTGCAGCGTGGTGCGCTCGATGTCTCGCAGCCGCCAGCCGAGCTCACGCACGATGACCTCGACCTCACCCAGCACGGCCGGGCTGCCGGCGGTCAGGATCTGCAGCTGTTCGAGCGTCTGGCGGCCGTCGATGCCGGTGCTGTTGAGCGCGATGCGAATGCGCTGCATGCGCTGCAGGCAGCTGTCGAGCAGCTGACGCAGTGATGCGCGCGACATGGCCGCCTGCGACTGGATGGCATCGCGCGCCTGCTCAAAACGGTCCATCGCCGCCATCAGGCGTTCGATGTGCACCGACACGGCCAGCATGCGCGTGAGCTCGGGATCGGCACTGCCCGGCGTCTGGCCATCCGCCTCGGCGCCAGCCTGCCGCACCAGGTCGAGCACATCGTGGCTGAACTCGCCACGGATCAGCCGGGTGATGGTGCCGATGCGCACCTGGGGTGTGTCGCCCAGCTCGACCATCGCCATCAACCATTCGGCCACACCCAGGACCTGGCCTGGAAGCGGCAGCGCCGGGCCTGCAACGCCGCGTGGGTAGCCGAACCCGTCGAGCCGTTCGTGATGATCACGCACAGCTTCGGCCACCTCACGCCCGGCACCGGCCAGGCGCAGCAGCACGCGGTGGGCGATCAGCGGGTGGGTGGCGATCTGGCGCCACTGCGCAGCGCCTAGCCGGGTTTCGCGCAGCAGGCAGGCCGGATCGATGTACAGCTCGCCGACATCGTGCACCAGGCCGGCCAATGCCAGGTTGCGTTGACGCTCGGGTTCACCAGGCAGCAGCTGGCGTGCCAGCGTGGCCGTCAGCATGGCCACGCCGACCGCGTGCTCCAGCCGCTGCGGCTGGCTGTCGGCATAGGCGGTCAGCAGCGATTGCACGGGGGTCGGCAGCTGCAGGGACTGCAGCACGACGTCGATCGACGTCGTCGCGCCATGACCGCACAGGGTGCGCAGCAGCGGGTGACGGTCCATCTGCGCCAGCGCCAGCGGGCCCAGGGCCGATGGCGAGACGGCATTGGTCAGTTCGATGCAGGCCTCGAGCGGCTTGCGCAGCTTGTGCTCGAGCAGCTTTTCGCGCTGGCCGGCATGGATCGATGCGCCCTTGGCCAGCAGCTTGATGCCGTTGCCGGCATAGATGTCTTCGCTGGCCACCGCACCCCGAGCTTCGCCGGTGGCCAGCACATGCCCCAGGTAGTTCGGATTGACCGTGTTGTCGTCCGGGGTGGTCATGGTGCTGGGCAAGTGCTTGGCAGGTGTTCGGCAGGTGCTTGGCAGGTGCTTGGGAGGTACTTCGCAGAGCGTCGGGGATGGCCTCGTTGCGCGCGGCCGGGCCGTGATCGGTGGCCCCTTGTGGGGAGTTATCGTCGACCTGCCGGCGAACTTGAGCCGGCGCGGCTAGCGCATGTCCAGCTTGAAGGCGATCATGGCGCGCAACTTGTTCGGCAGCACGGGCTTGATCAGCAGATGGTAGTCGTGCGTCTGGGCCTGATCTTCGTGGCCGCCCAGGCTGCTGCCGGTGATCATGATGGCCGGCAGGCGGGGTGTCGGCCATTGGCGGCGCAGCGCCACCAGCGCGTCGATGCCGGTGCGGCTGTCGGGCAGGCGAAAGTCCACCAGCGCCAGGTCTGGCCTTTCTGCCGGTGCGCCGGCCAACCAGGCTTCGAGCGCCGACACGGTGTCGAAGGCCAGCACGGCGGCGCCCCAGGCCTGCAGCACCACCACCAGGCCCTCGCGCACCGCCACCTCGTCTTCGACCACCACGATCAGACGGTCCTGCAGGGTCAGCCCCAAGGGCAGGTTGCGCTTGCCCCGCACCGCCTCGGCCGTGCGGCTGAGCCTGCCGGCGGGCACTTCCAGGGTGAAGACCGTGCCATGGCCAGGGCGCGAACGAACGGTCAGTGGCGCGTCCATCAGCGCGGCCAGCCGCTTGACGATGGGCAGCCCCAGTCCCAGGCCCTTGCGCTGGTGCGGCTCCAGGGGACGTGAGGGGTTGACCTGGTAGAACTCGTCGAAGATGCGCGGCAGCGCACTTTCGGCAATTCCGATGCCGGTGTCCCAGACCTGCAGTCGCAGCCGCCCTTGACGAGCGCGGCAGCTGACCAGCACGCCGCCATCGTCGCTGTAGCGGATGGCGTTGCTGACCAGGTTGCGCAGGATGCGCTCCAGCAGCACCGGGTCGGCCAGCGCCACATGCTGCTCACCGTGAAAGCTCAGCATCAGGCCCTTTTCGAAGGCCGTCGGTTCGAAGTGCAGGCGCAAGCGACTGAACAGCTCGCGCATGCGCAGCGGTGCCGGGCTGACCTCGACGCCACCGGTGTCGATGCGGGTGATGTCCAGCAGCTCGCCAAACAGACCTTCTAGCGCGTCGACCGATTCGTTGATGCTGTTCACCAGGCCGGCCACCTCGGGATCGCGACTGCGCTGGCGCAAGGCCTCGGCGAACAGGCCCATGGCGTGCAGCGGTTGGCGCAGGTCATGACTGGCGGCGGCAAAGAACTGCGTCTTGGCCCGGCTGGCGGCCTCGGCCGCGCGGCGTGCGGTCTCGGCCGTTGCCATCTCCACGCGCAACTGGCCGGCCAGCTCTTCGGTGCGTGCCTTCAGTGCGATCGCCTGCCCCAGTGCGCTGCCGTAGGTGCGTCCCATCAGCGCCGTGATGCCGAAGATGATGGTCAACAGGCTGGCCAGCTGCCAGTGCCAGGCGTGCCCGCTGTCACTGGCCACTCGCACGATCAAGGGCAGCATCACCACGCAGATGAAGGCCACGAATATCCTGCGCTGCGCCGACAGCAGCTGCACCGAAGCCATGCAGTAGGTGAACACGATGAAGATCAACGCCAGGCCGTGGTACGGCGTGCCCAGACCCCAGAAGATCCACGACGCCGTGCCCCACATCGCCCCTTGCGAGATCACCAGCGCCCGCCAGCTGCGCCGCCAACGCGTCAGCGTTCCGGTGTCGGCGTCGGGGTGGCGCCGGTAGCGCCGGTAATGCCACAGGCGGGTGAGCCAAAGGCCGATGCTCAGCAGTCCCCAGGCGGCCAGCAGCGCGGGCGCCGCCGCCAGGCCCCCATACATCGCCAGCATCAAGCCGATGCCGATGGCGTTGCCTGTCAGGCTGGCCGGGGTCTGCTGCATCAGCGCGCGCAGGTGGTCGATGTCACGCTGCGAGCGGCGTGCAACCGCCGCGCCTGCGGGTTCGGTCAGGTTCGTGCTTTCGATGGGTTCGGCTGGTTCGGCCAGCTGGGAAGCGACTGCCATCGCCTCAGCCGCTGCGGCGATGGCCATCCTGGGTCATCTGGCTGACCGCCAGCACGGCCTGCGTGCGCGTGCTGACGCCAAGCGCTCGCAGCACCGCGGCCACATGGTCCTTGACGGTCTCGACCGACAGCTTGAGTTCACGCGCGATCAGCTTGTTCGGCAGGCCCTTGAGCAGCAGGCCCAGTACCTCCGTCTGGCGCGGTGTAAGGCCGATGGATTCCATGGCCAGCACCTGCTGGTGGCGCTCGGGCCCGGCCAGCGTCCCCAGCGGGGCAGCCTGCGTGTGCATCACCGACGGCACGGTATCGACTTCCGGCGCAGCGCTGCCCTGCAGGCCCAGCATCATCGGCGGTACGTACAGGCCGCCCGACATCACCATCTTCAGCGCCTCGGTCAGTTGCGCATTCGACGATCGCTTGGGCACGAAACCCATCGCGCCAAGGTCGATGGCGCGGATCACGTCGCTGGCACGTTCCGACGCCGACACCACCACCACCGGCAGCGCCGGATAGGTCTGGCGCAGCTCGACCAGCACGTCGAAGCCGTCGGCGTCTCCCAGTGCCAGGTCGAGCAGCACAAGATCGAAGTTGGCGTCTCGCTGCAGCAGCGCGCGCGCGGCGGCGGCGCTGTCCACGCCTTCCACCACCACGTCGTCACCCAACCCGCGGATCACGGTCTGCAGCGCCGACAGGATCAGCGGATGGTCGTCGACCAGCAGTACGTTCATCGGGTCCTCCTCAAGCGACGCGCCCGGCATCCTATGCGAGTGATCCGTCCGCCCTGGCCCCCCGAAAGTGGGATTCGCCGGAGGCCTTCACGCCGCCTGCGTGTAGCGGCGTGACAGCGATTCGGCCACGCACACCGGCTTGTCGCCGCCCTCGACCTCCATCGTCACTTCGAGCGTCAGCTGCGCGCCGCCGGGCAAGGGGTCGAAGGCGATCAGCCTGAAGCGCGCGCGGATGCGGGCGCCGCTTTTCACCGGCGCCGGAAAGCGCACCTTGTTCAGGCCGTAGTTGATGCCCATGCCCACGTCGCCGAGCGTGAACGCGGTGCGCGCCAGTTCGGGCAGCAGGCTCAGGGTGAGGAAGCCATGCGCCACCGTACTGCCGTAAGGGCCCTGCGCGGCCCGATCAGGATCGACATGGATCCATTGCTGGTCGCCGGTGGCGTCGGCAAACAGCTGGATGCGGGCCTGGTCCACCGTCAGCCAGTCGCTGACGCCGATCTCGCTGCCGACGCGTGCGGCCAGGTCGTGCAGGTGTGCGTATTGATTCATCGGGTCAACCACTCCGAAACGGGATTCCATTGTTCGAGGTCGCGCTCGACGCGGCTGGGCGCCACGTCCCACAGCGTCAGGCCATGCGCGGCCAGCTGCACGTAGTTCTGCGTGTCGCGCAGCCAGGCCACCACCGGCACCGGCAGCGTGGCCAGGTACTGGTGCAGATGTTCGTTGGACAGGGTGTGTTCCTTCACCCGCATGCCGACCAGGCCGAGGCTGATCTGCGCGCTGCGCCGGTGCGCCTGCAGCGCCTGGATGAACAGGTGTGTGGCCTGGATGTCGAACAGGCTGGGCTGCAGCGGGATCAGCAGCTTGTCGGCGATGCGCAGCACCGCGTCCAGCCGCTTGCCGTGCAACCCGGCCGGCGTGTCCAAGACCACGTGCGTGGTGCCTTTGGGGGGCCGCACGATGTGGTCGTTGTCGACGTCCCAGCTGCGTATGGGGGGCAGTTGCGGCGCGCGCAGCGCCAGCCATTGGCGCGCCGACTGCTGGCGGTCGACATCGCCCAGCATCACCGCATGACCCTGCCGTGCCAGCCAGCCCGCCACGTTGGTCGCCAGCGTGCTCTTGCCGACCCCGCCCTTGGGGTTGGCGATCACGATCACGGGCATGATGGCCTCCTCGTGCTGTGCACCCTTGTTGGGGCCAATGGTAGCCCGCGGCTCAGGCCAGGCTGGCCGGATCGAAGTTGGCGCCGCACAGCACCACCGCGACACGCTCGGTCGGTGCCGGCACCAACGCGCCGCTCCAAAGCATCGCCAGGCCGAGCGCGGCGGCCGGTTCGACAGCCAGGCGCAGGTCCCGCCACAAGCGCTGCTGGGCGCTGCGGATGGCACTGTCGGCCAGCAGATGGCTGTCGGCCACGAAGCGCTGGCTCAGGCCCCAGGCGATGGCGCCGATGCGTTTCGCGCCCAGCGAATCGGCGGCCAGGCCACCGACCGACACGTCCACCGGTTCTCCGGCAAGGCGCGCGGCATGCAGCGTCGGTGCCAGATCGGGCTCAAGTGCCTCGACCCGGCAACGTGTGCCGCACCAGGCGGCGATGCCGGCGATCAGGCCGCCACCGCCCACGCTGACCAATACGCGGTCGGGCAGGCCGACATCGTCCTCGATCTCGGCGGCCAAGGTGCCCGCGCCGATCACCACTTCGGGCTGGTCGTAGGCGTGCATCAGCAAGGCGCCGGTCTGCTGCTGGCGCACCAGGCAGGCGGCCAGCGCCTCGTTGTAGACCGCGCCCTGCACGTTGACAGTCGCGCCCAGGGCGGCCAGCGCGGCGCGCTTGGCTGCGGTGGCCAGCTCGGGCAGGAAGACCTCGCAGCGCACGCCCAGCGACCGGGCGGCGGTGGCCACGGCGATGCCGGCGTTGCCGCCCGAGGCCACCACTACACCGGCCGCGGGCACCGGCAGGCTGCGCATGCGATTGAACATGCCACGCGCCTTGAAGCTGCCGCCGACCTGCAGGTGTTCGAGCTTGAGCCAGACCTCGGCCAGATCCAGACCCAGTGCCGCGCCGGGCAGCCGCCACAGCGGTGTGCGCCGCAGGTCGGCGCCGATGCGGCCCTGTGCCTGCCGCACCGCCTGGCGCAAAGCGTCGGGGCTGAGCGTGGACAGGGGTTCAGGTGACGGGATGTGCACGCGGTCGGCTCCTTGCCCCTGGGCGGAGGTGGCATTGGAAGCCGGGCAGTCTAGCCGGGGTATGGGCTGCCGCGCTGCGGCTTCGCTACCATCGCCGCATGAACGAAAACACCACACCTTCAGCCGACGGCCTGGCCTGGGTGCAGCGCCTGGTGCGCTTCAACACCGTCAGCGACCAGTCCAACCTGGCGCTGATCGAGTGCATCGCCGATCACTTGCGCAGCCTGCAGGTGCCGCTGCGCCTGACACGAGATGCCGAGGGCCGCAAGGCCAACCTGTTTGCGACGCTGGGCAGTGGCAAGCCTGGCGGCGTGATCCTGTCGGGTCACACCGACACCGTACCCTGGACCGGCCAGGCCTGGACGGTCGACCCGCTGGGGGCCGACGTGCGCGACGGCCGGCTGTACGGCCGTGGCAGCGCCGACATGAAGGGCTACATCGGGCTGACCGTGGCGCAGGCGGCGGCCTTCTTGCAGGCCGATCTGCCCTTTGCCGTGCACCTGGCCTTCAGCTACGACGAGGAGGTCGGCGGCTTCGGCGTGCGCCACCTGATTGCCGACCTGAAGGATGCCGGTCTGAGTCCCGACCGCTGCATCGTCGGCGAGCCCACCGGCATGCTGCCGGCGCTGGCGCACAAGGGGGTCTATCGCTGGCGTTGCTGCGTCAAGGGCAAGGCCGCGCATTCGTCGCAGACGCCCAAGGCGGTGAATGCGATCGAGACCGCGGCGCGGGTGGTCACGCGGCTGGCTGACATGGCCGACGCCTGGCGCGCCGACGGGCCGTTCTACGAAGGCTTCGAGGCACCGTTCACCACCGCCGCGGTGGGGGTGATGCACGGCGGCATCGCCGACAACGTGGTGCCCGAGGATTGCCACTTCCACTACGAGTTCCGCAACGTGCCGGGCAGCGATGCGCTGGCCATGCAGGCCAGGCTGACCGACTACGCAGCCAGCCTCGAACCGGCGATGCATGCCGTCGACCCTGCCACCGGCCTGCGCTTTGAGCCGCTGTGTGAAATGCCGGCCTTTCTGGCCAGTGCGGACGACCCGGCAGTGCAACTGGCCCAGCGTCTGGCAGGCACACACCAGACCACCTTGGTGGGTTTTGGCACCGAGGCCGGCCTGTTTCAGCAGGCGGGCATTCCGACGGTGGTCTGCGGACCGGGATATATTGATCAGGCGCACCAGGCCGACGAATATGTCAGTTTGGCGCAGCTGGCAGCTTGCGAGGGTTTTCTGGCTGCGTTGCGCACGGGCGGCAATCCCTGACCCCGGGTTGAGGGATGCCCCCGGGCCGGGGGGATGGCGGCGAAGCGCGAAAGGGCGACGATGCTGGCTCCCAGCTCTTGATCCGCGACGGATTGCAAGCCATGCCCAACGCATCACCTGATGAAAGCTCCCATCCCCACACGCCAGCCTTGCCTGATGGTCATCCGCTGCAAGGGCAACTGGCAGCGCTGACACAGCTGCGCGACCAGTTGTCTGAACTGGCCGCGCATTTGGAATATGTCAAGCTCATGCTGCGCTTGTCACAGCTGCAGCGCTGAGAGCAGCGTAGCGCCGGCCGAGCCGGCCGAGCCGGCCGGCGCCGGCCCCCGGTGACGCTCAGAACTGCGTATAGGTGTTGGTGCGAAGCACGCGCCGCGGCAGTGGCGGGGCGATGTAGATCTTGGTCTGCGGCGTGATGATGCCCGGCTCGTCGGCGCTCCAGCGGGCTTTGGTTCGCGGGCCCAGCACCGCCGTGGCACCGCGCCGGGCGGGGGCCTGGCCGGCCTGGTAGGCCCTGGCCAAATCGTCGTTCGCAAAATACCGGACCGACCGTGCGCCGAGCTTGGCACGCACCAAGTCGCCTGATTTCACCAGGGCGTTGGCGACGCGTCGCACCAATTCAGGCGCATAACCTGTAATGCCACTGACGGAGAAACCCGCGGCATTTTCTGAGGTGGTGATAAGTAGATTCTGGAGGGGGGTTTTCTGGGTAGTTTTGCTCATGCGAGAATAATATCACAATATGCAGACAAATGCAAATTGGGGGCGCTCGAGTCAACAAGTGCGCGTGACCTTTTGCAGGTGCCGCGGCCGGTCAGGATGCAGGCCGCGCGCACGGGCCAGCGCCTCCACCATCGGATAGAAGCTTTGCACCGCTGCGATGGGGTCGAGGTCGACGTTGCCGGTCGCGACCATCGGCAATTGCAGGCAGGGCGTGGCGGGCATGCCGCGTGTGCCCGGCGGGGCGGCCAGCAACACGCGCGCGCCGCGGGCGTGCATGTCACCGGCCAGTGCCAGCAGACCGGCCTGGGCCGGGCCATGGGGCGCAAGGATGAGCAGCGTGAACCCTCGCTCGACCAAGGCCATCGGGCCATGCTGAACCTCGGCGCCAGAGAAGGCTTCGGCCTGGATGCCGCAGACCTCCTTGAACTTCAGTGCCGCTTCCATCGCGATGGGCAGGCCGGTGCCGCGGGCGATGACGTAGAGCCGCTCGGTGGCCAGCAGCGCGTGCACGGCGTCGTCCCAGTCCTGCCTCAGGGCCTGCTCCAGGGCGATCGGCAGCTGCTGCAGCGCACGGCTGAAGGATGCATCCTGCTGCCAGGCCGACACCAATGCAGCAGCTGCCACCAGCTGGGTGATGAAGCTCTTGGTGGCGGCCACGCTGAGTTCGGCACCGGCGTGCAGCGGGATGTGCTGCTGCGCCGCGCGCGCCAGCGGTGATGCGGCGTCGTTGACCAGCGCCAAGGTGCGCGCACCCTGCGCGCCCAGGGTTCGAATCGGTTCCACCAGGTCGGGGCTCTGGCCCGATTGTGAGAAAGCGAGCGCGAGCAGGCCCTCGCAGTCCAGACTGGACTGGTACAGCGTCAGCACCGACATCGGCAACGAGGTCACCAGCCGCCCGAGCCGGGCCATCACCAGGTAGCCTAGGTAATGCGCTGCATGGTCGCTGCTGCCGCGGGCCACGGTGAGCATCGCGCGCGGTGGCCGTTGGCGCAGGGTCTGGCCCAGCGTGGCCAAGCTCTCGGTCTCGGCCGCCAGCAATGTGGCCGCGGCCGCCGGGGCCTGGCCCGCTTCGATCAGCATCTGCGAGCTCAGACCGGTTCTCCCTCGACGAACACACGGCGCAACTGCAGCGTGTCGGCCTGCACTTCGAGCACATCGGCCCAGGCGCCGGCCTGCAGCCGGCCACGATCGACCAAGCCTAGATATTGCGCCGCGTACAGGCTGGTGCACGCCGATGCCTGTGCCAGCGACAGGCCCAGCAGCACCAGGTTGCGCAGCGCCTGGTCCATGGTCAGCGTGCTGCCGGCCAGGGTGCCGTCGGCCAGGCGCACCGCGCCGTCGCGTTTGTGCACCGTCTGCCGGCCCAACTGGTAGTCACCGTCGGGCATGCCGGTGGCCGCGGTGGCGTCGGTCACCGCATGCAGGCGCGGCAAGGCGCGCCATGCAGCGCGCATGGCGCCCGGGTGCACATGCAGCAGGTCGGGGATCAGCTCGGCCTGCTCACCATGGGCCAGCGCCGCGCCGACCACGCCGGGCTGGCGGTGGTGAAAGGCGCCCATCGCATTGAACAGATGGGTGAAGCCGCTGGCACCCGCGGCCAGCGCGTTGCAGGCCTGCTCGTAGCTGGCGGCGCTGTGGCCGATCTGCACGCGCAGGCCGGCATCGACCAAGGCCGGGATCAGTGCCAGCGCACCGTCAGTCTCGGGTGCCAGTGTGATCACGCGGATCGGCGCCAACCGGTGCAGCGCCAGGATCTCGGGCAAGGACGGCGTGCGTGCGAAGGGCGGTTGCGCGCCCAGCCGTTCGGGGTGGATGTAGGGGCCCTCGAGGTGAACGCCCAAGACGCGAGCGGCGCCGCAAGCTCGGTCGGCCAGGCGCGGTGCCAGTGCCCGCAGCGCGGCCTCGATCTCGGTCAGCGGTGCGGTCATCGTGGTCGCCAGCAGGCTGGTGGTGCCGTACCGTGCGTGCAGCCGCGTGATGGTGTCGATGGCTGCGCCGGCCTGCATGGTGTCGGCGCCGCCGCCGCCATGCAGGTGCAGGTCGATGAAGCCGGGGATCAGCAAGGCTGTGCGGGTGTCGCTGCGGGCGGCGGCCTCGGTCACCGGATCGCCATCGATGGCGGCGATGCGACCGCCGTCGAGGCACATGCGGCCACGCAACCAGCCCTCAGGGGTCAGCAGATGGCCCTGCAGGACCGTGTTGGAAGGGGCAGCGGGCACCGCGGCATCGTATCAACCCGGCCGACCGACGCTTCAGACGCGGTGGCCGAAGCGCTCCATCACGCCAGGCAGGGCTCGCCGCAGGTGCAGCGACATGCCGAGTGCGGCCATGTGGTTGTCATTGCGGCCCAGGATCTGCTTGGCCAGCGGCAGCAACTGTGCTTCTTCGAACCGGGCATGACTCTGGTAGCTGGCCACCAGCGCCGTCAGCGCCGCCGCGTCGAATTTGACGTCCTGCCCCTGTGCCACAGCCTTGATCTGCGGTTTCAGATGCTGCCAGGTCCGCTCCACCTCGCGGTGCTCCTTGACCAGGCGCTCGACCAGCGCCTGCACGAGGTCGCGTTCGTCACCCTGGGTGGCACTTGCCAGCACGGCCGGGAACAGCTCGCGTTCTTCTTCGGCGTGGTGCTGCAGGACGGCGCTTTCGAAGAAGGTCAGCGCTTCGGCGGCGATGCGCCGCGCCTCGGCCGCGGGCCCCAGCAGCGCCGGCAGCCGGCCGAGCTCGTCAAGCTTGTGCAGGATGCCCTCGTGGCAATGGGCGAACTCGTCCAGCGGCTGGTCGGCGCTGGCGGCTGGGGTGGCGGGCATGAATGCCGTCCTTCGGCGAATGATGGGCCCGAGTCTGGCCGCGGCCCCTGGCACTGCTCTTGCGCTTGATCAAGTGCCCGCGCAGGGGCTCAGTGTCGCGCCGGCCCCCACAGCTCGGCCAGCCGGTTGTCGCGGCCGCAACTCAGGCGGTAGTACTTGTAGCGCACCGGGTTCTTCAGGTAGTAGTCTTGGTGATAGTCCTCGGCGCGGTAGAACGGCCCGGCGCGCTCGATCGGCGTGACGATCGCTGCCTTGAAGGGTTTGCTCTTCTGCAGTGCGGCCAGCGATGCCCGGGCCGCCTGAAGCTGGCCATCGTCGGTGGCGAAGATCGCAGTGCGGTAGGGCGAGCCGACGTCGCAGAACTGGCGGTCGGTGGTGGTGGGGTCGATGCTCTTCCAGTACACCGCCAGCAACTGCTCGTAGCTGACCTTGGCCGGGTCGAAGCGGATCTGCACCGCCTCGGCATGGCCGGTGTGCTTGCCCGACACCTGTTCGTAGCTGGGATTGGCCACCGTGCCGCCCGTGTAGCCCGAAACCGTGGACAGCACGCCCGGGACCTTGTCGAAATCGGCCTCGACACACCAGAAGCAGCCGCCGGCAAAGACAGCCAGCTCGCCCTTGGGTGCGACCTCGGCGGCTTGCACGATCGTCGTCGCGAGCACCCACCCCGCAGCCAGCGCCAACACCCTGGCCAAGGCCAGCGTCGCCCTCATGCCGCCACCTCAAAGCGCAAGGCCACGCCGTTGTTGCAATAGCGCTTGCCGGTGGGCTTGGGTCCGTCGTCGAAGACGTGGCCTTGGTGGCCGCCGCAGCGTGCGCAGTGGTACTCGGTGCGCGGCAGCAGCAGCTTGAAGTCGGTCTTGGTCACCACCGCCCCAGGCAGCGGTTCGAAGAAGCTGGGCCAGCCGGTGCCGCTTTCGAACTTCGTCGTGGCGTCGAACAGCGGCAGATCGCAGCCGGCGCACAGAAAGCGGCCGCGGCGCTTCTCGAGGTTCAGCGCGCTACTGCCGGCGCGCTCGGTACCTTCGTCACGCAACACGGCGTACTGGCTGGGGCTCAGGCGCTTCTTCCAGTCGGCATCGCTCAGCAGCACGGCATCGCTGCGCGTGGGCTGGGATGCCGCCCGTGCGGCGCCCGAGACCAGGCCCAGGCCGGACAGAAGACTCAGAAGACTGCGACGGATCATGGTGGGTCCTTTACTGCGCCAAGAACTGCTTGGTCGTGGTGGCGGCAGAAACCTTTCAGCGGCCTGTTCACTCAGGCTGCGCCAACACCAGGCCCTGCTTGCGTGATTGGCCGCTGCGCCACACGGTCAACGTGACGCTGTCGCCCGGCTGGTGGCGTTCGAGCTGTGACAGCAGGTCGTCGAGATCGGCCACCGCCTGCTCGTCGATGGCCGTGATGACGTCGCCCCCCAGCACCTCGCCGCGGTTGCCACGCCGGAACGGCTGCAGGCCAGCCTTCTCGGCCGGACTGCCGCGGCCGACGTCGACCAACACCACGCCCTTGGGCACTTTCAGCGCCTGGCTCAGGCCCGGCGGGCCGGCGCTGACGCCGATCGCGGGCCGCACGAAGCGACCGTCGCGGATGAGCTTGGGCACGATGCGGTTGATCTCGTCGACCGGAATGGCAAAACCGATGCCCGCACTGGCGCCGCTGGGGCTGGCGATCTGCGTGTTGACGCCGACCAGCCGCCCGGCCGAGTCGAGCAGCGGCCCGCCCGAGTTGCCCGGGTTGATGGCGGCGTCGGTCTGGATCACGCCGCGAATGGTGCGGTTGTTGAAGGATTCGATCTCGCGGTTGAGCGCGCTGACGATGCCGGTGGTCAGTGACTGATCCAGCCCGAAGGGGTTGCCGATGGCGTACACGCGCTGGCCCACCACCAGGTCGCGGCTGGCACCGATGGCGATCGGCGGCAGCTTGTCCTTGGGCGCCTGGATGCGCAGCACCGCCAGGTCGCGGTCAGGGAAGGCACCGACCAGCGACGCGTCGAAGCTGCTCTGGTCGGCCAGCGTCACCTTGGCGCCGTTGGCACCCTGGATGACGTGGAAGTTGGTCACGATGTGGCCGCTGTCGTCCCAGATGAAGCCGGTGCCGGTGCCGCGCGGCACCTGCTGCACATTCATCGAGAACAGGTCACGCTGCGCCGACAGCGAGGTGATGTGAACCACCGACGGCGAAGCCTTGCTGAACAGTTCGACGTTGGCCTGTTCGTCGGCAGCCAGGGCGCCGCGCGGCGTCACCGCACGCGGCACCGCTTCGGTGCGGCTTTCGACGCAGGCCGGCACCAGCAGCATGGCTGCCAGCAGCGTCAGCGCCAGCGCGCTCAGCGGCAGCCAGCGTTGCCAGGTCCAGGGGGGAGCGGTGCGGGCCGTTTGGTTCATGGTGGAAGGCTTGGGCGATTCAGGCACGACGGGCAGGGGATCTGAGGGCGGATGCGAACGATCTCAAGCAGGGCCGCGGGCGGTGTTGCCCTTCAGGCCTCACGGTACCAATGCGCCAGCAGCCCCATGTCCTCGCTCCAGCCCGACAGCGGCATCACCAGCTTGCTGCCGATGCCGGCAATCTTGGGCCTGAACACCAGCGGCAGGATGTGGCGGTCCTGCACCACCAGGTCGTTCATGCGGATGAACATCGCCGCGCGCTGCACCGGGTCGAGCTCGGTCTCGGCCGCCTTGTACAGGCGGTCGTACTCGTCGTTGCGCCAGCGGCTGGTGTTGCGGCCCTGCCATTTGTTGGCCTTGGTGGCGAACTCCCACGACACGTACTGGTCCATGTAGCGGCCCGGGTCGGGCTGACCCATGCTGAACGCAAACTGCTGCATGTCGGCCTGGAAGCGCGCCACGGTGTCGGGGTTGCCGACGTCCGACGAGAAGAACACCGAGGCCTGCACGGCCTTCAGCTCGAGCTCGATGCCCGCCTTGGCGCAGGCCTGCTTGATCAGCGTCTGCGTCTTCTGCCGCGCCGAGTTGATCGAGCTCTGGTAGACGAACTGCAGCCGGCGACCGTCCTTCTCGCGCACGCCGCCGGCGCCGCGCTTCCAGCCCGCGGCGTCCAGCACCGCGTTCGCCTTATCGATGCTGTAGTCGGCCTTGTTGTTCGGGCTGCGAAAGCGTGCCGGGTTGGCCAGGATGTTCGTCGTCGCAGGGCCACCGCGGCCGAACACGAAATCCTGGATGCTCTGGCGGTCGACCAGCAGCGCCATCGCAGCGCGCACGGCCGGGTCGCGCAGCGTGGGATGGCGGCTCTTGGCGCTGGCACGTTCGCCCTCGACCTCGATGGCCGGGTCGGCATAGGCCAGCTGGATGAATTCCACCGTGCCGCCGCCGGCCACCACCACGCGGCCCTTGCCGCTGCGCTCCATGCGCTTGAGCACGTCGTCCTCGACCAGCAGGTTCCAGGCGTAGTCGTATTCACCGGTCTGCAGCACGGCGCGCGCGGCCGAGACGGCGTCACCGCCGCCCTTGAGCTCGATGCTGTCGAAATGCGGGCGGTTCGGCAGGTGGTAGTTCGGATTGATCTCGCCGCGCACCAGGTCGCCGGGCTTGAAGTCGACAAAGCGATAGGGGCCGGTGCCCACCGGCTTCAGGTTGTACGGCGAATCACGCGACTTCGCGCCCATCGACGACGCGAACAGGTGCTTGGGGATCAAGTAGATGGCGGCATAGCTGCCGGCCCAGAAGGGCTGCGGCTTGGCGAACACGACGCGCACGGTGTGGCTGTCGAGCTTTTCGAGCTTCAGGTTCAGGTAGGCCCCGGCGCGTGTGGACGCGGTGGCGACGTCGGTGGCGAACTGCCAGTTGAAGATCACATCGTCGGCGGTGAAGGGCGCGCCGTCGTGCCAGCTCACGCCCTTCTTCAGCTTCCAGGTGACCGACTTGCCGTCGGCCGCCACACCACCATTGGCGCGGCTGGGGATCTCGGCGGCCAGCACCGGCACCAGGTTGCCGTCGTCGTCCCATTGCGCCAGGTTCTCGTAGAAGATGGCCGAGCCTTCGTTGTCCTTCACGCCGATGCCGAAATGCGGGTTCAGCAACGTCGGCCCCTGCCACAGCAGGACGCGCAGGGGTCCGCCCCCGCCGCGCCGGGTCGGCTTGTAGGCGGGCAGGGCGCCGCTGGTCTGTGCCAGGCCCGCGTTCATCAGCAGCATCGACGCCATCGGCGCAGCAAGGCCGGCGCTGACCATGCGCGTGATGAAGTCGCGGCGCGGCAGGCGGCCACGACGGACCTGGTCGAGCAGGCGATGGACGTGGCTGGCATCGGGCATGCGGGCTCCCCGGGGCTGAAAGATGCTGAAGATACAGCGTCGGCGGTGCCTGCAGCGCCGCCCCCCCACTTCAGCTGACGCTGTAGGCCGCAGCCCCGGTCGCGATCAGCACGCCCTGATCGTTATGCAGCCGCATCTGCGTGCTGGCGATGCGGCCGCCCAGGCGCGTGACCTCGGCGCTGGCGATGAAGTGCTGACCCAGGCCCTGGCGCAGGAAGTCGACGCGCAGGTCGATCGTGCCGTAGCGCGCAAAGCGGTGCATCACCTGGTCGGCACTCTCATGCGCATGGTGTTCACCGATGGCCACCATGCCGCCCAGGCCACCCACGGCGTCGAGCACGGCCGAGATCACGCCGCCATGCAGGCGCCCGTAGGCCGGGTGGCCGACCAGCTCGGGCCGCATGTCGAAGCGCGCGTGCACGTTGCCGTGGCGCACCGAGAGAATTTGCAGGCCCAGCACCTGGTTGAAACTGATGTGATGCTGGAACAGCTCGAGCAGCGCGGCGTCCAGGCGCTGCTGATCTTCCGCGCTTCGGCGCGGTGCCGCTGCCGACGTCATGCGCCGGGCGCGCGCAGGCCGAGCAGGGTGCGTGCCTCGTCGGGCGTGGCTACCGTGCGGCCGGCGTTTTGCGCGCAGCGCGCCAGCGCTTCGATCAGCACGCCGTTGCCACCGGCACGTTCGCCACCGGGCAGGTAGAAGGTGTCCTCGAGCCCGGTGCGCAGCATGCCACCCAGTTCGGCGGTCTTCTGGTGCACCGGCCAGATCTCGGCGCGGCCGATCAAGGTGCTCTGCCAGACCGCACCAGCTGGCGCATAGCGCGGCAGCAGCGCCAGCAGGTCGGCGTCGCAGGGCATGCCGCTGGCCACGCCCATCACGAAGTTGAGTTCAGGCACACCGCTGAACATGCCGGCCTTCAGGTACATGCCCACGCTGCGCACGATGCCGACGTCGAAGCACTCGAACTCGGGATGGATGTGCAGCTCGTTCATCAGGTCCAGGTACTTCTGGACCTTTTCAACCGGGTTGTCGAACACCATCGGCGGCCAGGCCCACTCGCCGTTGTCCTTGATCTTCAGGTAGTTCAG
>Ga0138256_10000216_pt1 | contig 68585 bp, 50 predicted proteins | sample KNB2016incub_MG_FD_105486 | JGI IMG/M metagenome (GOLD analysis project Ga0138256, IMG submission 105486) | Active sludge microbial communities from wastewater in Klosterneuburg, Austria - KNB2014incub_MG | ecosystem: Engineered > WWTP > Activated sludge > Unclassified | place: Austria...
CCGCCGAACCCGCTCCGCCCCGCCTACCCCCCCCCCGTTCCCCCCCCGTTACCCCCTCCCCAACCCGCCCCCGCCACCCGCCACTCCGCCTCCCTCTGTCGGCCCCCACCCCACGCCGCCGTCGTGCCACCCCACCCGCCCACCTCCCCCGCCCCACGCAACGCAAGCGAAACGATCCCCGTGCATAATCTTCCCCGCAGCGGCACGCACCGCCCTCACGGCTGGCCAGCCTCGTCCCAGCACGAGACCGCCCCGTGAGGCCGCGAGGCTGCCGCGTGCATGGCGAAGGGCGGTGATTCGGGCTAAACTCACGGGCGCGGTTGTTTTCGGCCTCATGGCCGCCGCGGATCGCTGGAAGCCCCTACCAGGAGGTGTGAAGGGAATGGTTCTCCGTAAGACGATGATCGGTGCCTCGTTGCTCGCGCTTGGCCTTGTCGCAAGTCGGCTGGGGCTGGATGCAGGGGACGAAAGTTCGGTGCAAGCTCAGTACGTCCCGCATACGCTCGTTGAACTGGGCGAATTTGGCTGTGGCGAGTGCCCAGGGACAACAACTGCACCAGGTGTTCTTCCCCCGATCGATGGGCTCATCAACTTGCCGAGGCAGCAGAGTAGTTGTTGGAATCTTGAAGTGGCGATGACCAATTTCTGTAACGACGACGACAGCATGGGTGCCTGCGGATCGGTTCCTGGACTCTATCGAAAGAATGACCAGGGCGAGTGGGTGCAATATTGGGCTGGCCAAATCTATGATACCGTGACCTTCTACAATATCCCGTATGGTGAGTATCGCGCATCCACCATCAACTACCGCACGATGGAGTTGACCGGCACTCCAAAGTCCGGTTTCTGCGTGCCTCCTACGCCACAGCCGTAACTGCCGCGTTGCGTGGAAGGTCGTCATCTGTGCAGCCCGGATTGCGCGAGATCCACGCCCACGCGTGCGCGGTGATCCGCGCGCCCCTTGCACGCGGCGCGTAGTCCCCAACCTTGATCCGCATCCAACTCCTCGGCTCATTCGCCATCCACCTGGCTGGCGGCGCGTCGATACCCATCCGACGCACCGCCAGCCAGCGGCTTGTCGCGTTCCTGGCGCTACACCCCGACCAGCACTGGACGCGCGAACACATCGCCGCCACGCTCTGGCCGGAAGCTGACACCAACACCGCCGCCACAGCACTTCGCGGGGCAATGCACTGGCTGCGGGTCGACCTTGCAGGCGCTTCTGTCGCGGACGACCTCATCCTGGCGGACGGTCGATCGAAGCTGTCGTGGAATCCGAATGCCGCCGCCGAGTGCGATGTTGCGTCGTTCGCCGCACGCGTCGAGACCTCGTTGGACGAGCGCGTTCCGGAGCTCCGCCAACAACTCGACGGGCTGCGTGCCGCCGCCGACCAGTACCGCGGTGATCTGTTGGCCGGTTGGCCCGACCCGTGGCTCTCCGCGTTGCGTCAGACGATGGCCCTGCGCTACGCAGCGGTGCTCGAACGGTTGGCCCGCCTCGAGGCGACGGTTGGCGATCCGGCTGAGGCGTGCCGGCTCGCGGACAGCCTGAACATCCGACATCCCGATCAGGAGTCGGCCGCACGATTGACCATGCAGGTGCGGTTCGCGGTCGGCGATTGCGCGGGCGTCGAGGCCGCGTACCGCGCGTTGTGCGACCGACTGTCTGCGGCCGGCCAACGACCGAACGCCACGACGGCCCGACTGCGAGCTTGGCAGCTCGGCGCGCTCGTCTACCCGTCCCTGTTCGAGACGATCGAGGGCATCGGCAACGGGATCCTGCCGCTGTTCGGGCGCACGGTTGAGCTCGAGGCCGGTCGAGATGCCGTGCTCAACCACCTGTCGGTGACGCTCACCGGGCCGCCTGGCGTCGGCAAGAGCCGACTGGCGGCGGAGATCGCGCGCTGGGTGAACGTGGCCGGCGACGGGGCGGTGACGTGGGTGGATACGGCGGACGTCACCGATCGCACGTCCCTTGCGGCCCGCATCGCCGAATCCGTGCGTGGAACCAACTCTGACGATCCTCCTCATGCGGCCGGATTGCCTGAGGCGGGCCGGTCCGACCTCTGGGTGCTGGACAACGTCGACGGCTGCGTGGATGCAGTGGCTGCCTGGGTGTCGGACGCGCCGCAGCACGAGCGACCACGGCGGTTGATCGTGACCTGTCGCGAGCCCCTCGCCATCGATGGAGAGGCAACCCTGCGCCTTGCGCCCCTGTCGGCGGAGATGGCGTATGCGGTGCTCCGGCACGTCGCAGGCGAGGCGGACTTCGATCCGGCCGTAGGCAAGCGGATCGCCGCTGCCATGGGCTTCCTGCCCCTCGGGCTCGTCATCGCCGGACGATGTCTGCGGGAGGGATCGCCTGCCGGGGTCCTCGCCCGATTGGACGAGCGCCCGGACCTGCTGAGCGACCCCTCGCCGTACGCCCAGCTTCGCCATCGCAACCTCGCGACCGCGCTTGCGCCGTCCTGGTCACGCTTGAGCAACGATCAGCGGCGCCTGCTCGGCCGACTGGCGGCCGCGGATGCGGGAATGACGTTTGCCGATCTCGTGGCGGGCGACGCCGCCCCGGACGGCCTCGCGGCGCTCATGGACGACCTGCGCCGTCTCACGACGATGGCGCTCGCCGAGTCCGACCCGGCAGGGGCACACATGCCGCGCTTCGCCATGCTCGCGCCGATCGCCGCCTATGCCAGGGCACGGTCTGCCGACGAGGGTTGACGCGCCGTTCGACGGGTTCCGACGGATATGAACGGGATATGCACGCCGGAAGGTTGCGGATCGACAACGACCGGACCCATTTTCCGGTGCTGCCGTGTCATGCCTGCAACGGCTATAGTCATCCTATCATCGGTGCCGACATCGCCCCGCCGCCCCACGCACCCGAAGGCCTTCATGTCCGACGGCACCTACTCCGCGCGCCTTCTCGGCGGCGCGCAGCTTCAGCATGCTGGGCACAACCTGACCGGCCGGCGCCCGGAGGCGTCGATCACCCTGCTGGCGTGCCTGCTGGCCGCCGAAGGCGCTGACGTCGATCGCCGTACGCTGGCCGGGACATTGTTCCCCGACGTCCCGACCGACCGCCGCCTCGGGCGGCTTCGGCTGGCGGTTCACTATCTCGGCCTCCTCCTCGGCGACGGTTCCGATGCCGCCGCGGCGTTGAAGATCACGCGCTCCACGCTCGCCGTGCCCACCGACCGATGGAGCGTCGACGCCTGGCAGTTCCAGTCGGTCGTCGACGATGTCGTCGACGCTCCCGCCGGGCGCCTGCCCCCCGCGCTCGTCGACACGGCGCAGGCCGCCGATCAGCTGTACCGTGGCGAGCTCCTGCCCGGGATCCATGCGGGGCCGATCGACGCTTGGCGTGCCCGGCTGCACGAGGGTGCGGTTTCCCTGGCCCGGAGGCTCGCAGCGCACCACGCCGCGGTGCGGCAGTGGCGGCAGGCGGTGCACTGGGCCGAGCGCATGTTCGCGCTCGATCCATATGGCGACGCGGCGATCGAGACCCTCATGCGCGCCCACGTCGCCGCGGACGACGACGAGGCGGCGCTCGCAGCGTTCGAGAGGTTCCGCGAGCGCCTGTTCGACGAGACGGGTGATGATCCGGCGCCGGCGTTGGTGGACCTGGCGCAGTCCATTCGCGACGGTCGGCCGATCGCCGGAGCCGGAGCCGCCGCCGAGCCCGCGGGGAGACTCCACACCGCTGGGGGACTCGACAGACTCGACACCCCGTCGCCGACTGGTGCAGCGCCGCCGAACCGGGCGGGTGTGTTCGTCGGGCGCGCGTGGGAGAGATCGGCGATCGGACAATTGCTCCGGACCACCCGCATCGTGACGCTCGTTGGTCCGGGCGGAGTGGGCAAGACTCGGTTGGCCGTCGAGCTCCTGCATGAACTCGAGGGGACCTACCCGGATGGTGCGTTCTTCGTCGACCTCGGGGCCGTCGGGCACGAGCAGCATATTCTCGGCCAGGTGGCCAAGTCCCTCGGCGTGAAGGAATCGCCCGGCCAGTCGCTGGCGGACGGCGTGCGCACGCGCCTCACGGCGGCACAGGCGCTGCTCGTCTTCGACAACTGCGAGCACGTCGTCCAGGCAGCTGCGCAAGCAGCGTCGCTCGTGACGAGCGCGAGCCCCGGCGCTCGTGTGCTCGCAACGAGCCGGACGCGGCTGGCCGTCCAGGGCGAGCGCGTCTGGAAGCTCGCGGCGCTGACGCTGCCGCCTGTGCCGGAAGCGACGGCGGACCACGAGCCGGATGCGCTGTTGGCGGCCGAGACCGTTCAGCTCTTCTGCGCCCGCCTGCCCCACCTTGCGACGGACGACCTGTCACCCGCCGATCGGATTGCGATCGCGAACATCTGCCATCATGTCGAAGGGCTGCCGCTCGGCATCGAGATCGCGGCGGCATTCCAGCCTGTGCTCGGGCTGCAGTCGCTCTGGGAACATCTCGGCCGCGTGGCGCTGTCCATCTCCGACGGCAGCCGCTCGCGCTCCAAACGGCAGTCTTCGCTGCGCGCCACGATCGACTGGAGCTACTCCTTGCTGGCGCCGGAGGCGCAGGCCACCTATCGACGTCTCGGCGTCTTCGCCGGCGAGTTCGCGCTAAGCCGGGCAGGCCAAGTGCTTGGGCCGAAGGACGAGGACGAGGTCGATGTCCGTCGCCGCATCGCCGAGCTCGTCGAAGTATCGCTCGTCAGCGTCGAGGTCGACGCGCACGGCCACGCACATCATCGCCTGCTTCGGATCATCCGCGACCACGCGCGATGGCGGCTGGCCCAGGACGACGAGGAGGACAAGTGGTTCGGGCGTCACGCGAGCGTCTACTTGCGGCTCGCGCGGCGTGCCGCGCGCGGCATGGCCGGCCCTGCCGTGGCGGCTTGGCAGGCACGGTTGGAGCGTGAGCATGTGGACCTCGTGGGCGCGATCGAATGGGCGTCGACCCATCGACAGCGACGCACGGCGTTGGCCATTGCCAGCCGGCTGTGGCGCTACTGGTACAGCGTCGGCCGCCCATCCGAGGGGCTGCAACTGCTGCAGCCGTTGGTCCGCTCGATGCCGATGCGTCTGCCCGCGGCCGAACAGGCCGAAGCACGAATGGCGATCGGTGTCATGCAGTTTGCCGAAGGAAGCTATCCAGTCGCGGTTGAGAGCTTCTCGACGGCGTTGGCATCGTATCGCGAGGCGGACGACGCCGCCGGACAGGGCGTATGCCTCACCTACCTGTGCCGCACGCTCGCCAACGCCGCCGACTACGCCCGGTCGGCATCCTTCGGCAACGAGGCCGTCCAGGTGTTGACGAACCTGGGTGACGCTCGCTTTCTGGCCGCAGCGCACCAGGCACTGGGCGACGCGGCGGCCCGCCAGGGGCATCTGCCGCGCGCGCGGGCGCATTTCCGGACGGCGTTGCGGCTGGGCAAGGCGCATCGCGATCGCCGGATCGTCGCCAGCGCGTTCAGCGGTTTGGGCACGGTTGAGCTACGCGAGGCCGACCTGGCGACCGCCAGGCGCCGCTTCGAGGCCGCCCGCCGCATCCTGGCGGCGCTCGCTGACCGTTCCCGCATGCCCGCCTTGACGTACATGATGGCGATGTGTGCGCTGTCGGAAGGACAGCTGGACGTGGCCGAGGCGGGATTCGAAGAGAGCTTGACGCTCTACCGCGCGCAGGGCAACGCGGCGGGCATCCTCCATACCCTCCACAACCTCGGCGACGTCGCCTGGGCGCGCGGCGACCTCGCGGCCGCCGAAGCACGCTACGCCGCCGCGATGGACCAGCCGACGCTCGGTGACCAGATGCGCGCGTGGCTGCACTTCCGCCTCGCCGAATCGCGGCTGGCGAGCGGCGATGAGGCGGCCGGCGCGGACCACGCGCGCAAGGCCATGGCGATCGCCCGTGAGCACGGCATCGACGACGTGGTCGCGGAGTGCTGGCGCGTCATGGCCCAGATCGCCGCCGGCCGCAGCGACCATGACGTGGCGGCGCAGCACATCGCTGCCAGCCTGCGATTGTGGCACGAACACGGCGGCTTCGACGGCGCGCTGAGGGCAATGGACGGCTGGTGCTACGTCCGCATGGCAGCCGGGGACGTCGCAGCGGCAATCACGATGCTGACGGCCGTCGATCACCAGCGGGCCAAGCGCGGCGCCAAACGACCGGCGCCGGAGGAGCAGCTCGTCCGTCGCGTGCGCGATCTGGCATCATCAACGCTGGGTCCGGATGAGCTGGCGGCGTGCCGGCGTCAGGGGCACGACTTCGACCTTGACACGATGTGGCGTACCGTGCGCGGCGCTGGGACGGGGGAACGCGAGCCGGCAGTCGCACCGGCCCGGAGTGCATCGGCGTAGCGCATTCGCGCGGGCCGCACGATCGGAGCCGTCCCTCCCTTACCCCCGCCCCCCCATCAACCCCTCCACCACCCCCGGATCCGCCAACGTTGTCACGTCCCCCAGCGCGCCGGCGTCCGTCTCCCCCGCCGCGATCTTCCGCAGGATCCGCCGCATGATCTTCCCGGAGCGCGTCTTCGGCAGACCGGCCGTGATCTGGATCCGGTCGGGCGTCGCAATCGCGCCGATCGCCTTGCGGACCTGGGCCTTCAGCGACGCGACGAGCGCATCGCGCGACTCGTCGTCCGCGGGCTCGTGCTCCGGCTTGACGAGGACGTAGGCGTGGATGCCCTCGCCCTTCAGGTCGTGCGGGAAGCCGACGACGGCCGCTTCGGCGACGGCCGGGTGGGCCACGAGGGCGCTCTCGATCTCGGCCGTGCCGAGGCGGTGGCCGCTGACGTTGAGAACGTCGTCCACACGGCCGGTGATCCAGTAGTCGCCGTCCTCGTCGCGCCGACAGCCGTCGCCGGTGAAGTAGAGGCCCGGGAACTGGCTGAAGTACGTGGCCTTGAATCGGGCGTGGTCGCCGTACAGCGTGCGCGCCTGGCCGGGCCACGAGCGCTTCAGGCAAAGGTTGCCGCTGATCCCGTCCCCCACGACCTCGCGCCCTTCGTTGTCCACGACGACCGGTTCAATGCCGAAGAACGGTCGCATCGCCGCGCCGGGCTTCGGCGCGATTGCCCCGGGGAGCGGCGTGATCAGGATCCCGCCCGTCTCGGTCTGCCACCACGTGTCCACCACCGCGCATCGGCCACCGCCGACGACGTCGTTGTACCACCACCAGACGTCGGGGTTGATCGGCTCGCCGACCGTTCCGAGCACCCGCAGCGAGGCGCGCGCGTGGCGGTGGACCCAGTCGTCGCCCTCGCGCAGGATCGCCCGGAGCGCGGTCGGTGCGGTGTAGAAGACCGTGATCCCGAGTTCGTCGACCATCCGCCAGTACCGGCCGGCATCCGGATGGAGCGGCGTGGACTCGAACATCACCGTCGTCGCGCCGTTGGCCAGGGGGCCGTAGACGATGTAGCTGTGGCCCGTGATCCAGCCGACATCGGCGGCGCAGCAGTAGATGTCGTCGTCCCGCAGGTCGAAGACCGTCTCGTGCGTCAGCGCGGCGTACACCAGGTAGCCGCCCGTCGTGTGGACGACGCCCTTCGGCTTGCCGGTCGAGCCCGAAGTGTAGAGGATGAACAACGGCGCCTCGGCGTCCATCGAGACCGCAGGGCACGTGCCGCGCTCCCGGTCCATCGCCTCGTCCAGCCAGACGTCGCGGCCGGCGGTCATGTCCACGGCCGCGTGGCTGCGGCGGGCGACGAAGACGGTCTCCACACACGGCGCCTGCGCCACCGCCTCGTCCACCGTCGCCTTCAGCGGGATCGTCCGCCCGCCGCGCAGCCCCTCGTCGGCCGTGACGACGACGCGGCAGCCGGCGTCGAGGATCCGGTCGCGGAGCGCGTCGGCCGAGAAGCCGGCGAAGACGATCGAGTGGACGGCGCCGAGGCGGGCGCACGCCAGCATCGTGTATGCCAGCTCGGGGATCATCGGCAGGTAGAGACAGACGCGGTCGCCGGCGCGGACGCCCGCCGTCCGGAGCGCGTTCGCCGCCCGGCAGACCTCGTGGCGCAGCTGGCCGTAGCTGATGTGGGCGTATCGGCCGGGCTCGTCGGCGGCCCAGATGATCGCGGTGCGGTCCGGGTCGCGGGCGGCATGGCGGTCGACGCAGTTCAGACAGGCATTCAGCCGACCGCCCTCGTACCACGCAAAGTCGGCCGCGTTGAAGTCCCAGCGGCCGGCGGTGGCGGGGGGCACGTCCCAGTCCAGGCGCGACGCCTCGGCCAGCCAGAAGCCTTCGGGATCGCCGATGGATCGGCGGTAGCGTTCCTCGTAGTCGGCACGCGACGCCACGCGCGGGAGGGCCGTGATCGCCGGCTGCAGGGGGCTCATCGTCGCCTCCAATCCATCGGGAATGCCGTCGGGGAAGACGGGTGGCGATTATAACGTGCCCATCCTGCCGAAAACAGACTTGTCCGGACGAGCGTGGCGCGATATACTCGTGGGCCGCCAACATGCGGGGGCCGATCGTGGGTTGCGAAGAGTGGGGCCTCCCCACTTTTCTGTTTGTTGGACGATCGTTCGTTTTCAGAAACGTGTCCGCGGGGAAGTGAAATGGCCGTCGCAGCCGCCACAACCACCAAGTCCGAGCTGATGACCGCCGTGCGCGGTCTGAGCGCGGCGCGCGAGCTGCCGCCTGAGGTCATCCTCGAGGCGCTCAAGGCCGCGTTGCGGTCGGCGTACGACAAGATCGCCGATCGAACCGCATCGAGCGTCACCGTCGAGATCTCGGAGACGAGCGGCCAGGCCCGCGTCTTCGGCCACTACGCCGTGACGGAGCCCGAGTTCATCGAGGATCCGCTGTCGGAGTGGACGCTCGAGCAGGCGCTCGAGGTCAAGCCCGACGCGCGCGTCGGCGATACGATCACCGTCGAGGTCACCCCCAAGGATTTCGGCCGCATCGCGGCGCAGACGGCCAAGCAGGTGATCCTCCAGCGGATCCGGGAGGCCGAGCGCGAGCAGACGTACCTCACGTACGCCGACCGCGAGGGCGAGATCGTCTACGGCGTGGTCCAGAGCGCCAACCGGGACTTGATCACCGTCGCGCTCGACCGCGTCGAAGCCGTGCTGACGAAGGCCGGCCAGATCCCGGGCGAGCGCTATCTGCCCAATCAGCGCATCCGGGTCTACGTCAGCGAGGTCAAGCGCTCGCCCAAGGGCCCGCAGGTCATCGTCAGCCGTACCCACAAGACGATGCTCTCCAAGCTGATGGAGCTCGAGATTCCGGAGATCTTCCAGGGGATCGTCGAGATCAAGGCGATCGCCCGCGAGGCCGGCAGCCGATCCAAGGTGGCCGTCTGGTCGCTCCAACAGGGCGTCGATCCCGTCGGCGCGTGCGTCGGCATGCGCGGCGTCCGGATCCAGACGCTCGTCAAGGAGCTCGGCGGCGAGAAGATCGATATCGTGGAGTGGGACCCCGACCCGCGGGTGTTCATCAAGCATGCCCTCTCGCCGGCCAAGGTCATCCACGTCTGGCTGAGCGAGGGGGAGGACGAGGGCTCGCCGGCCCGCGGCACCGCCAACGTCGTCGTCCCCGACGACCAGCTCAGCCTTGCGATCGGCCGCGAGGGCCAGAATGCCCGGCTCGGCGCCAAGCTCACCGGCTGGCGGATCGACATCCGCGCCGAGAGCGAGGCCGGTGAGCTGATCGAGCGGATCCGCGTGGACGACGAGCTGCGCTCGCGCGACCGCGCCGCATCCGCCACGGCGGCGGCCGAAGCGCTGGCGGCGGCGGTTGCCGCTGCGGCCGTCGAGCGCGCGGCGTCCACGGACGCGGAGCCGACGGCCGTGCCCGATGCGGCCGTGCTCGAAGCGCCGGAAGTCGTCGAGCCGGTTGCCGTCGCGGCCGAAACGGCCGTCGAGGTCGCCCCGGCGGCGGTGATCGAAGTGCCCGTGGCGCTCGTCCCGGCCCCGGAGGGCGTCGCGGAGCCCGTGGCCGCCCCGCAGCCGGCGGCCGTTCCGACGGCGGGCGACGACACCGCAACGGCCGAACCGACAGGCGACGCGGACGAGGAGACGGACGAGGACCTGCTGTTCGAGACGTCCTCCAAGAAGCGCAACCGCGGCAAGCGGCTCGTGCGCGACCCGAAGACCGGCAACCTCGTCGTCCAGCGCCGGCGCAAGGATTCGCGCGCCAGCTGGAAGGACGACGTCGACGACCGTCTGGCGGGTGAGGAGAACCTGGACGACATGGGCTTCACCGAAGATGACTTCATCGCCGGCGGCGATGACGACGAATGATCGCGAGCGCGCACGATGACGCCCCGACGCGTGCCGGAACGGATGTGCGCGCTATGCCGCGCCCGGGCGCCCAAACGCGAGCTCGTGCGGGTGGTCTGGGACGGCGCGGCGGTCTCGCTCGACCCGAGCGGCAAGACGGCGGGTCGGGGCGCGTACGTCGGGCCATGGCGCAGCTGCTGGGCCGATCCGGGCCTCGTGCCCAAGCTCGAGCGGGCGCTGAAGGCGAAGTTCGGTGCAGCTGACGCGGCGCGGCTGCGCGCACGCGCTCTCGAACTGGAAGAAGACGGCGTGGCCTGCCCAAGACGGGCAGCGCTGACGACGCGGGCTGAACGATGACACGGCACGGCTGATCCGGCGCCGCGCGCCCCAACCTGAGGGCCGCCACGCGCGTCGGCACGCCGCCACAACTGCGACCGGACGAGTGTCCGGCGGGGGAGACGCGCAATGACAGACACCACGAAACAACGCACGACGGTCGTGATCCCGGCGACGATCCCGGTCCGGGAGCTCGCCGAGCGGCTGGCGATCAGCCCGATCGAGCTCCTGAAGGCGCTCATCGCCAACGGCATCATGGCGGCGATCTCGGAGTCCATCGACTACGAGACCGCCGCGCTCGTCGCCGAGGATCTCGGCTTCGACCTGCTCCTCGAGGGGGCGGAGGTGACGCCGGCCAAGGCCGCTGCGCCCGCCGCGCCGGCATCCGAGGAACCCGAGGTTCCGGCCGTGCCGGAAGGACCGGTGGTGCCGTGGTACCTCGTCGACGAACCCGCCGACAAGCTCGAGACCCGCAGCCCGGTCGTCACGATCATGGGGCACGTCGACCACGGCAAGACGAGCTTGCTCGACAAGATCCGCAACACGCGCGTCGCGGCGGGCGAGTCGGGCGGGATCACGCAGCACATCGGGGCGTACACCGCCGAGCGAAACGGCCAGCCGGTGACGTTCATCGACACGCCGGGCCACGAGGCGTTCACCGCCATGCGGGCCCGCGGCGCGCAGGCGACGGACATCGCGGTCATCGTCGTGGCGGCGGACGACGGCGTCATGCCGCAGACGAAGGAAGCGGTGGACCACGCCAAGGCGGCCGGCGTGCCGATCGTCGTGGCGGTGAACAAGTCCGACCTGCCGGAGGCCAAGCCCGACCGGATCTACGAGCAGATGGCCGAGCTCGGCGTCGTCCCGGACAGCTGGGGCGGCGACGTGTTCTTCGTCCAGACGTCGGCGTCGACGGGCACGGGCATCGACGAGCTGCTGGACGCGATCCTGTTCACCGCCGAGGAGTTCCCGCCCAAGGGCAACCCAAGGCGCCTGGCGCGCGGCACGGTGCTCGAGGGCAAGGTGGACCCGGCGCGCGGTGTGGCGGCGACCGTCCTCGTGCAGAGCGGCACGTTGAACCGTGGCGATCTCATCGTGGTGGACGACGACTTCAGCAAAGTGCGGGCGATGTTCGACCACACCGGTGCCGAGGTGAAGACGGCCGGGCCGAGCATGCCGGTCGAGATCCTCGGCCTGAACAAGGTGCCGAGCGCCGGCGCCAGGTTCGAGGTCGTAAAGGACCAGCGCGCCGCCAAGGGCCGGAGCGGCGACTACTCCGACAGCCACGCCCGCGTCTACAACGTCATCGCGCGCCCGCTGACGCTCGAGGAGTTGTTCGCCCAGGCAGCGGCCGGCGACGTGAAGGCGCTCAATCTGGTCGTCAAGACGGACGTGCAGGGGATGGTCCAACCGGTCGTCGAGACGCTCGAGAAGCTGTCGGGCGAGGTGAAGGTGGACATCCTCCACGCTTCGGCCGGCGACATCTCGGAGAGCGACATCAACCTCGCGGCCGCGTCCGGCGCGGTCGTCATCGGCTTCCGGAGCGCCCCGGACGGGCGGGCGCGGCGCATGGCGCTCTCCAAGAACGTCGAGATCCGCGAGTACGACATCATCTACAAGCTGTCCGAGGACGTCGAGCTCATGCTCAAGGGCATGATCGATCCGGTGTACGAGGACAAGGTGATCGGCACGGCCGAGATCCGGCAGGTCTTCAACATCACCAAGGTCGGCCGCATCGCCGGCTCGCTCGTGACCAGCGGCGTCGTCCGGCGCAACGCCAAGTCGCGGCTCCTGCGCGGCGGCGAGCTGATCAGCGAGTCGTCGATCTCGTCCCTCAAGCGCTTCGCCGAGGATGTTCGCGAGGTGCGGGAAGGCTTCGAGTGCGGGATCGGCTTGGACGACGGCAGCGTGCTGCAGGTGGGCGACGTCATCGAGGCCTGCATCCGCGAACGGGTTCGATAATGGCCACGCTCCGACAGCGCCGCATCAACGAGCGGTTGTTCGAGGAGCTCTCGCTCCTGATCCCCGGCCCGGCGGATGAGGACGACGCGCTGGCCGACGTCGTCGTGACGCGCGTCGAGACGACGCAGGACCTTGCGACGGCCAAGGTCTACTTCCGCGCGCCGACCGAAGATGAAGCGGAGATCCAGGCGATCATCGTCGCGTTGAAGGCGGCCGAGTTCGGGCTGCGGGCCGAGCTGGCGGACGTCGGTCTTCGTCGCCTGCCGCACCTCGTGTTCGCGTTCGACCGCGCCTTCATCGCCGGCAAGCGCGTCCTCGACCTGCTCGACCACCTGTCCGAGGATCCCGAATGGACCGGTGAGGGCGACGATCCCGGCGCCAAGGCGCCGTGACCGCAGCCGCCGCGCAGGCCGTTGCGCAAGCCGACGAGCGGGCCGCCGCCTTGGCCGTCGCCGCTGCCGCCAATGCGCTGCGGCGGGCCGAGCGGGTCTGGATCGGCACCCACGTCGATCCGGACGGCGACGCGATCGGCAGCGCGCTCGGGCTGGCTCACATCCTGCGCTCTCTCGGCAAGGTGGTAACGGTGGCCTGCCAGGATGCGCCGCCGCGCGACGGGATCTGGCTGCCGGGGGCCTACGACATCGTGGCGTCGGGTCCGGACGGGCATCCGGCCGCACACGGGGGACATCCGACCGCGCACGGGAGGCATCCGACCGCGCACGGAGGACATGCGACGGCCGCCGCTGCGCCGTACGACCTGGCCGTCGCCGTGGATGCCGGCGACGCCGGTCGCCTCGGGACGCTGCACGCGGCCGACACCTGGGCGGCGCAGCCGACGCTCGTGATCGACCACCACGTCTCCAACACCGGCTTCGGCGACGTGGACTGCATCGTGCCGAGCGCGTCGTCGACGTGCGAGATCCTGCTCGCGGTGGCCGATGCCTTGGGGGTTCCACTCACCGTGGAGGCCGCGACGTGCCTCCTGTGCGGCATCGTCACGGACACGATCGGCTTCCGAACGCCGTCGACGTCGTCGGCGACGCTTGCCTCGGCCGGCCGACTCGTCGCCGACGGCGCCGACCTGGCCGAGGTGGCGCGCCGCGTCTTCCTCAGCCGCCCGCTGGCCGGCCTCCGTCTCGAGGGCCGCGCGCTCGATCGCCTCGTGATGGACGGCCCGTTCGCGATCTCGTGGCTGTCCCTGTCCGACTTCGAAGGCCTCGGCGCCGCGCCCGAGGACGGCCGCGGCATCGTACAGACGCTGGCGACGGCCGTCGAGCCGTTGGCCGTCGCACTGCTGCGCGAACGCCACGACGGCACGTTTGATGTGAGCCTCCGCGCGAAGGGCGCCGTCGACCTTGTGCCGGCGGCCCGGGCGCTGGGCGGCGGCGGGCACGCGCTGGCGGCCGGCGGGCGCACGCTCGGGCCGCTGCCGGCGGCGCTCGACGCGGTGCGGCAGGCGCTGGCGAAGCACGTGGCGGCGGCGGAATGATGATGACCGAGGATCCCGCTGGGCCCACGGAGTCGGTCGGGCCGAGCGACCCGATGGCGGCGCTCCACACGGGCGGGGGCGGCGCGGCGGACGACGTCGCAAGCGGCGAGGGCGGCGCAGCGGACGACATCGCGAGCGGCGAAGACGACGCGGCGGGCGACGTCGCGGGCGGCGGCGACCCGGCGGACGACGAAGCCGTCATCCCGTCGTGGGCGACGCGGATCTACGCCGTGCCGGACGGCATCATGCCCTTGCCCGTGGCCAAGTCGAAGCCGCCGTCGCCCGCGTTGGCGCTTGCGGGCAGCGGCCTCGCGCCCAAGAGCGGGATCCTGAACATCGACAAGCCCGCCGGGCGGACGAGCCACGACGTCGTGCTGGCCGTGCGGCGGGCGTCGGGCGAGCAGCGCGTCGGCCATGCCGGGACGCTCGATCCGATGGCCACCGGCGTCCTCGTGGTCTGCCTCGGCTCGGCGACGCGCGTCGTGGACGACGTGCAGGCCTTCGTGAAGGGCTACCGCGCCCGGATCACGCTCGGCAGCGCCACGGACACGTACGACGCGATGGGCCAGGTCACGTCCACGGGCGACGCCGGGCTGCTTGCGGCGATCGGGCGCGCGGACGTCGAGGCGGCGCTCGTGGCGTTCCGCGGCGAGATCGCCCAGGTCCCGCCGATGGTCTCGGCGCTGAAGCACGAGGGCAAGCGGCTGTACGAGCTGGCCCGCCGGGGCATCGAGGTCGAGCGGGCCGCGCGGAGCGTGACGGTACATGCCCTCGACATCCTGGACTGGTCGCCGCCGGACGTGACCGTCGATCTCCTGTGCTCCCGCGGTACCTACGTGCGCTCGATCGCGCACGACCTCGGCGCCGTGCTCGGCGTCGGCGGACACCTCTCGGCGCTCGAACGCACGCGGGTCGGACCGTTCACCGTCGACGACGCGACATCGCTCGCGCGCGTCGTCGAGGCGTTCATGGAGGGCTGGTACGGGCACATCCTCCACCCGCTCGACACCGCACTCGTCGCCTACCCGGCGATCGTGGCCGACGACGCCGTGGCGGCCGACATGCGCGCCGGCCGCCAGTTCGACGCCGCGCCGCCTGCCGACCGCCGCCAGCCGCAGGTCAGGGTCTACCACTCCGGCGGCGCGTTCGTCGGCATGGCGCGCTGGGATGCCGTGACGGAGCGCTGGCAGCCGAGCCGGGTGTTCCCGCCTGCCGCCAACCAGGCCGCGGACCCGGTCGCCGGCCCGGCCGACAACCAGTCCGACAACCAGTCCGACAACCAGTCCGACAACCAGTCCGACAACATGTCCGGCCATCCGGCCGACAGCAAAGGGTAGGCGACGATGACGGACGACGGGCTGGGCCTGCCGGTCGCGTTGACGATCGGCAAGTTCGACGGTGTGCACCTCGGGCACCACGCGCTGTCGACGCGCGTGCGTGCCGTAGCACGCGATCTGGGCGTGAAGGCCGCGGCGGTCGTGCTCCATCCGGACCCGGCGACGGTGCTTGCGGGCCGGCGCGTGCCGGTGTTGACCTCGATGATGGACCGGATGCAGCTCCTCATGGCCGACGGGATCGAGGCCGTCCGCTGGCTGACGTTCACGCCCGAGATCGCGGCGCTGTCGCCCGAGGCGTTCCTCGACGAGCTGGACGAGTGGTACGACGTGCAGGCCGTCGTCGTCGGCCCCGATTTCGCGTTCGGCAAGGACCGCGCCGGCACGCTTGCCGTGCTGCGCGCGCTCGGCGAGGCGCGCGGCTTCGACGTGCACGTCGTCGCGCCGGTGAGCGTGGACGGCGAGCGGGCGGCGGCCGGTCGCATCCGCGCGCTGCTGGCCGAGGGCGATGTCGCCCGCGCCGGGGCGCTCATCGGCCGCCCGTTCCGGTTGCGCGGGCGGGTCGTCGAGGGCGCCAAGCGCGGCCGCACGCTCGGCTTCCCGACGGCCAATCTGGCGCTGGACGACGACTATCAGCTGCCGGCGAACGGGATCTACACCGTGCGTGCGCACCTCCAACTGCCGGACGGCCGCGAGCGGACGTTGGGCGGCGCGGCGAACATCGGCATCCGGCCCCACTTCGACGATGGCGACGCGCACACAGTCGAGGTCCACGTCCTCGACTGGGAGGGCGACCTGTACGGCACGCCGATGGCCGTCGACTTCATCGCCTTCCAGCGGCCCGAGGCGCGGTTCGACGACGTGGCGGGGCTGATCGCGCAGATGACCGCGGACGTGGAACGGGCGCGCGGGGAGTGGGCGGGGTAGACGCGGTCCGCCTGCGGGCGCACCATTACGGAGTTGGAAGCGGTGATGTGCGGACGGCACCGTCGGCACGGGTACGGCTCGCCCGGCGGTGCGACACGCGGCGAAGAACGAACGGGAGGCCTTGGTGAACCCGAGATACGCCGGCTCAAGTGCGACGCTCGCGATCGTGATCCTGGCGGTCAGCGGGGTCAACGCTCGGGCCGCCCAAGGGTCATCGAGCGTCAGGCTGGCGGTGACGGCGGTGGACGGCTGGCAGGACACGGCGATCGACCTGGTCGACGGCGAGGCGCTGGAGGTCCGCTACATCACGGGCACCTGGACGATCAATACCGCCGGCAACTGGTTCGATGCGGACGGCTATCCGGGCTACTACCCGCGCGACGTGCAAGGGGCCTGCGCCGAGGCAGCCCTGCCGGACGAGCAGAACGGCGCCCTGATCGGGCGCATCGGTGGCGGGCCGCCGTTTCTGATCGGGAACCACAAGTCGACGGTGGCCGACCGCGCCGGTACGCTCCTGATGCGGATGAACGACGCCGACGCCTGCCGCAGCGACAACGGCGGCAGGGTCGAGGTGCTCGTCGCCCACGGTGCGACAACCGCCGTGCCGCCGACGACCTCGTCCGCCACGACGGCGATGCCTGGGACCGCTGCCCCACGAACGGCCGCGCCCGCGCCGCCGACGCCGAGCGCAATCGCGCCCGCCCCGCCGCCCGGTTACGCCGTGCCCACCGACCTGCCGGCTCCCCCTGCGGTCGCGGGCACCTCCTCAGCGACGAGGACGGCCGAGCAATCGGGCTTGCCGTCGCCCCCGCCCCCCGCGCGACTGCCAAGCACGGGCGGCTCGGACCGGACGCCGCAACAACTGGCACTCGTCGGGCTGCTGATCATGCTCGGCCTCGGGGCGCGCCGGTGGGAGCGACGACGACCCGCACAACGCGGCAGTTGACGGCCGGCCCGGAACCGGCCTCGTGCGCCCGTCCCTACACAAACCCCATCCGCTTCGTCTCCGCCGCGCTCCGCCGCCAGTCCGGCCGGACGCCGACCTGCAGCTCGAGGTACACCGGCCCTTCGAGCATCTTCTCGATCTCCTGGCGCGCGCGCGTGCCGATCCCTTTGAGCACGGCCCCGCCCTTGCCGATCACGATCGCCTTGTGCCCCTCGCGCTCCACGAACAGCCGCGCCCCGATGACCGTCACGCCGTTGTCGCGTACCGCCCACTCCTCGACGATGACCTCGATGCCGTGCGGCACCTCGTCCTCCAAGAGGAAGAGCGCCGCCTCGCGGACGAGCTCGGCGACGAGCATGCGATCCGTCTGGTCGGAGATCTGATCGGCCGGGTAGTACAGCGGCCCGGGCGGAAGCTGGGCGGCGATGAGCGCCCACAGGCGATCGAGGTTGTGGCCGCGCGTGGCGATCGTCAGCTCCCACAGCGAGCCCTCGCCGGCGAGAGCCGTGAACGCGGCGACGCGCGCCGCGACGTCCTCCGCCGCGAGTTTGTCCGTCTTGTTCAGCGCCAGGATCGTCGGCCGCCCCGCCCGGCGCACCATCGCCCCGACGCGCTCGTCCAACGCGCGCGGCGGCACCGAGGCGTCGACGACCCAGACGACGACGTCCGCATCCGGGATCGCGTCGCGGGCCACCTTGACCATGTAGCTGCCCAAGGGCGTTCGCGGCCGGTGGATGCCCGGCGTGTCGACGAAGATCGCCTGCGCCGCGTCCGTCGTGCGGATGCCGAGGATCCGGCGGCGCGTCGTCTGCGGCTTGGGCGACACGATCGCCACCTTGTCGCCGACGAAGGCGTTCATGATCGTGCTCTTGCCGACGTTCGGCCGGCCGACGACCGCAACGAAGCCGCTGCGGAACACGCCGTCGGACGGCTCCTCGGCACGGCCGAAGATGGATGCGAGGACGTCGTCCGCGTCGGCGGGCGCGATCGCCTCGTACAGCTCGACGAGGTCGGAATGCGCCGCGTCGTCCGCCTCGTCATCGTCGTCCGACAAGGCGTCGGCTTCGTCGACGACGTCGACGTCGGTTGGGTCATCCATCGAAGGATCATCGGACATGGCGCTGGCCTCGGTGCTCGTCGGCGGGACGAGAAGGCATAACGGCGGCGAGGGGGGAGACGTTGGAAGTATCCGGTGCGGCGAGAGGGCGGTCAACTGTGGTCGTGCCGCGGAGGCCGTCGGAGCCCCTCACCCCTCGACCTCCTCTCGACCTCCTCTCCACCTCCTCTCCACCTCCTGCGGAGCGACAGATGTCCCGACAACCACGCAACGCGCTTGTCGCCATGACCGCCGTGGTCCTCGCGACGACGCAGATCGTCACTTCCGCCGGCACCGCCGCCTCCCCCGGCCCGATCGACTACATCCCCGCCGATCTCACGGACTACGCTCCCGTCGGCGTGCCGGACTTCTCGGCCTGTCGCCCGGAGTGGAGCCGCCCCGCCGCCGAGGCGAACGGACCCGGCCAGTGGACGTTCAGCGCGCCCGTCGCCCTGGCCGACGCCCTGTGGTGGCTGGACTCGCGCGCCGAGCCGCAGCCCGCCGCGCCTCCCTTCGTACGGGACGGCCACGGCCTCGTCACGGCCTACCCCGCCTTCGGGCCGCCCCGCGACGACCACGACACGGCGAACCTCGGGCCGCTCATCGACGACCTCGCCGGCCGGGTGAACACCGACAACCGCGGCGCGCCCGGCAACGTGCGCGGGACGCGCTGGGAGGACTTCGTCGACGGTGTGGAGTCATACGTGGCGTCGCGGCGGCTCAAGCCCGGTTACGCCGTCGCCACGACGCTGCGACCGACCGGGCTGTGGCTGCGCGCGCAGGCCGACCGGTCCGCCGGCGTCGTCGTGCTGATCGGCGTCTGGGAGCAGGCGGGCGAGGGGTGGCGCCGGATCGGCGGGCACTACGCCGCGCTGGCCGGGACGGACGCCGCCGGCGAGGTCGTCGCGCTCGCCGACCCGGTGTACGATCAGGCGATCCGGCCCGACAACGGCGGTCGGTTCGTCCCGACCGACGGTGCCGCGCACTCCTGCCGCAACGCGCCGCGCGCCCACGACGACGCCGGCGCCGTAAGCCACGACCGCTACGACCTCTTCCCTCCTTCCGGCATGCCGGACGCCGCGTGGGCGCTGGCCGGCTATTTCCGCCCGGAGACGTTCGGCGAGGGCGCCGCGTTCGCCGGCCAGAACCCGGCCGACCACCTGGCCGACGCCAGCGGCACGTGGCAGCGCGGCACGCTCATCGCCGTGCTGGACGCCGCCCTCGCGCTCCAGCCCCGCGGCGGCGGATCGTCCGTCCCGACGGCGACGCCACCCGCCACGCCACCCGCCACGACGGCCGCCCCGACGCCGACGACGGCGCAGAGCGCCGAGCCGACGGATGCGCCGACCGCCCCACCGACGCCGACGTCCGGCGCGAGCCCGACCCGCGCGCGCCCGACGCCGGCGCCGATCGGGGGCCGGATCCAATTCGATCGCCTCTGGCTGCCGGCGCTGCGCAACCAGAGTCGCAGGCGATAGACCGGCGAGCGGCGAGAGCGGCGAGAGCGGCGATTGCGGCGAGTGCGGCGCGATCGACGTGCGCGGCGACCTTAACGAAGGCCTCGCCTGCCGGATGCTATACTCGCGGCCATGACTGACCTGCTCGCGCAAGCCGTGATTGCGGTGCTCGCCGCCGGCGTTCTGGCGATGACACCCACCCCGCCGCCCGCGGCCATCCCCGATCCGTCGGTCGTGGTCGTCGCGAACGACGGCACGTTCTCGTTCGCCGAGCGCATCGCGTTTCGGCTCGAGGTCCGGTCCGACGCGCCCGTCCAGGACGTCGTCCTGCGCTTCACGATCGGGGACGGCGAGGTGATCAACCGCCGCGTCCCGGCGTTCGAGCCCGGAACGCGCGTCGTAGCGCGGCACGAGGAGCCGTCGCCGCGGGGCGCGATCCCGCCGACGAGCGAGATCCGGTGGTGGTGGGACATCGCCGTGGCGGATGGCGGGCGCATCCAAACGGAGCGACGCACGCTGCGCTACCTCGATCAACGCTACGCCTGGACCAGCCGCGACGTTGCCGATGTGCGGCTGTGGTCGTACAGCCTCGACGACAAGGACGCCGAGGCGCTGGCCGCGTCGGCGGTCGCCTCTCTCCGGACGATCCGCGAGCGCGTCGGTCTCGCCGTCGAGCAGCCGGTGCATGTCGTCGCCTACGCCTCGCAGGCCGATCTGCGACCGTCCCTCCTCGGCCGCGGCGACGTGTACGAGGCCCGCCTGGCGACGCTGGGTGCGCGCGTCGCCGACGACGTCGTGGTCCTCGATGCCGGCAGCCGCAGCGTGGCGCTCGAGACCGTTCTGCGCCACGAGCTGTCGCACGTCGCCGTCCACCTCCGGATGGACGAGCCCTGGATCGACGTCCCGTCCTGGCTCGACGAAGGGCTGGCGATGTACCTCGAGGGCGGCTTCGGCACGCTCGAGCGCCGCGCACTCGACCGCGCGATCCGCGACGACGCGTTGATGAGCCTTCGCTCGATGACGAGCTTTCCCGGCGACGCCGACCAGGTGACGCTGGCCTACGCGCAAAGCCGCGACGTGATCGCCTACCTGGTCGACACGCACGGCCGCGCCCAGCTGACCGCGCTGTTCGACACGTTGGCGCCGGGCGACCGGACGATCGACGAGGCGCTGACACAGGTGTACGGCTTCGATCAGCTCGGGCTCTATCAGGCCTACCGGCGGGAACGCGGACTCTCCCCGGCCGCAACGCCCCCGCCCGACGCCGTGCCGCCCGGCCTCGCTCAGCCCGCGCGCATCCGCCCAGGCCCTCCATCCGACGACGAACCGACGGTTGCCGCGCTCCAACTTCAGCGCACCGGGCGCTGGTGGTGGTTCGTCCTGCCGGCCGCCGCGGCGCTCGTCGCGCTCGTCGGCCTAGCGCTGCTCGTCGTCCGGCCGCGCCGCCGCCCTGCAGCGCAGCGCACGCAGCCGACAGAAGATCCGGGGGCGGCCGAACGATCGCCCGCCACGCTGCCACAACCCGAAGATCCGGCATCGATCGAGAGGCCAACCGAATGAGACCACACGCACCGCTCGGCGCACGGGCGATCGATCGACACCGCATCGTCCGCCGCCGCTTCGTCGCCGTCACCGTCGCCGCCGCCCTGTCATTGGCCGGTGCGAACTCGGCATCGGCTGCCGGCGGTGCGAGCAGACTGCCGGTGATCCACCAGCCGGCCGTCGAAGCGCTGCCCCAGCCGTCCGCCGCCGACCTGCCATCCTCGGCGCATGCGACGAACGCCTTCGCCCTGCCGTACGGGACGACGATGATCGACGCGTTCGAGGGCGCTCTCTGGCCCGATCCGACCCGCTGGCTGTACGACACCGACCTCAACCGACCGGGCACCGGGACGCGCTGGTCGCCGTCCACGTGCCAGGCCAAGGGCGGTTCGCGGGGCCTGCGAGCCAACGGCGCAACGCCGGTCGGGCCGCCGACATGCGCCGCGCCATACGAAGGCAGCTTCACCGCCTCGACCGTCCTTGCCCTCGACCTCTCCAACATGGCCGATGCGGCGTCGGCCGAGCTGGCGTTCGACCTCTGGATGGACGCCGAGCCGAACGAAGGCCTGATCGTGGCCTACCTCAGGCCGGAGGCGCCGGAGGGCTACTACGTCCGCCATATCCTGTACTCCGGTACCGGCCGCGTCCGGCGCTGGATCGAGGGCGGCGTTCGCCTCGATCTGGCCAACGCCCGCAACGTGTACGACGGTGCGTGGCGCGGTGACCTGCGCGGCAAGCAGGTCCTGATCGAGTTCGTCTTCCTCAGCGCCGACGGCAGCGCGGACGCGCAGGGCGCCTATCTGGACAACATCGTCGTCCGCGCCGTGCCGCCCGCCGGCCCGACGCCGCCGCCCGGCGCCGTCGAGCGCACGACCGCATGCACGGGCGTCCGGGACTGCGGGAGCGTCGGCGTGTTCGCCTATGTCGATGTGGGTTGCGACCGGCGCTTCCGCCGCGGCACGGACGTCCCGCTGGCGATGCAGCCGCGCGTCGACGTTACGGCTGGGGCGGACGTGCTCGGCGCGTGGCTCGGCAAGAGCGGCCGGCTGACCTTCCAGTACCCGCTCGGCCGCGCCGCCACGTTCAGCTTGTCCGTTCCGGACGGCTACGCGCTGTGCCCGGACAGCCCGAATCCGGTCGACGTGCCCGCCTCCGCCTTCAACCGGTTCCGACGCACCAGCGTGGAGTTCCGCCTCCAGCGCCCGTGACGCGGTGGGTCACGACGATCGCTCGACATCCCCCGACAGCATCCGCACGTAGCTGTCGTGCCGCCGCGCGCTGATCCCGCCGCCGACGACGGCCGCCCGAACGGCGCAGCCGGGCTCGTGGACGTGGCTGCAGTTCTGGAAGCGGCACTGGTTGAGGTAGGGACGGAACTCGACGAAGCCCCACTGCAGCTCGGCGCCGTCCATCTCCCACAACGCGAGCTCGCGCAAGCCGGGCGTGTCGGCCACCCGCCCGCCGCCCGTCAGCGGGTGGAGCTCGCCGACGCGCGTCGTGTGCCGCCCCTTGTGGTGCGTCGTGCTGACCTCCCCGACGCCGAGGGCGAGACCGGGCTCGATCGCGTTCAACAGGCTTGACTTGCCGACCCCGCTCGGCCCGACGACGGCGCTGACGCGCCCATGCAGCGCCTCCTTCACCGCCGCAAGGCCCGCCTCCGTCCGGACGGAAACGGGGAGGATCCGGTAGCCGATCCGCTCGTACTCCGCCAGGTCGGCGGCCACCGCCGGTTGGATGCCGAGGTCCACCTTCGTGATGACGATCACGCAGTCCAGCTCGTCGATCTCGGCCAACGCGAGGAAGCGGTCGATCAGGCGCGGGTTCGGGTCGGGACGCTGACAGCTGAACGTGATCAGCAACAGGTCGATGTTCGCGATGACGACGTCTTTCGACCAGATGCCCTTCGGCCCCGGCGCCCGGCGCACCAAGCTGCTCGTCCGCTCGAGTCGCTCGATGATGACGGCATCATAGCCACCCCCGCCCGACGGTGCCGCGGTCCGCTGCACCTTCACGCGGTCGCCAAGTGCGATCAGCCCCTCCCGATCACGATCCCGCTTCAGCCGGCCGCGCAGCGTGGCCGTCAGGATCACGCCCCCCGTCTCGACGGCATAGAACCCGCTCTGCGTCCGGACGACCCAGCCCTCGAGTACGGCATCCGGGTCATGCGGCACGGCAGCGTCGTGCGCCACCGCCGCGTCTTGGGAAGCCTCCCGGCCGCCGCCGGCCGCGTCGACGGGCGACACGGCATCGTGCCGCGCCTTGTCCTCTCCGCCCGCCGCAGGCGCGGCCGTGGCCGCGGTCAAGCGTTCAACCTCACGGCCACACGCCGTGCGTCCCGGAGGATGGAGGCAGCCAGCGCTGCCGCCGCGAGCGCCAGCAGCGCCCACCACAGGGTGCGGGGGTCGGCCGGTGGGCCGCTGTCGACGCGGAAGTGGTCGAGGGCGATCTCGCCGCCCGCCGCGCCGGCCGTCAGCCGCAGCGTGTGCGCGCCGCCGTCGAGGCCTTCCACGAGCGTCACGTCGGCCCAGGCCGCCTCGGCGCCGCCGAGCGCACGCGGCGACTGCGCCTGGCCGTCGAGCTCGACGGCCAGCGTGCCGGCCTGCCGGCCGGTGGCCAGCCGGGCAACGACCTGGCGCCCGCGGAACGAGAAGACCAGATCGTCGCGGTCGGCGGCGGCCTGCGCGGCGGTGGACCCGGCCGTCTGAGCAACGCCGTCGTCGCCGTCCGCCGAAGCGCCGTGCGCCACGAGCACCTGGCCGTCGGAAGCACCCTCGCGCGGCAGCCAGCGCCAGGGGCCGCCCGGGGTCACGCGCACCGGCGCGCTGCGCTCCTGCCAGAAGCCGGGGCCGGCAACGGTCGTCCCGCTTGCGGCGTCGCGCACGGCATCGAACAGGCGCGTCGGCGTGAAGTCGGGCATGACGGCGGCGAACCAGTAGTCCGCCCGGTCGGGTGTGATGCCACCCCACTGCCGGAAGTACCACAGCCCGAAGACGCCGGCCCACGGCCACTCGGCCTGGGCCAGGCGGACGCCCTCGACGGTCCACTCGGCCTGGGACGCGGCCGGCACGTGGCCCCAGATGTTGTCCTCCAAGCCGACCGGCGCAGCGTTCCAGCCGTACTCGGAGAGCCAGATCGGCGTCCCTTCGTCGCCCGCCTCGCGCATGATCGCCCGCTGCAGCTCGATTCGCCGGAAGTTTAGGCGGTCCGGCGCCGGCGGGTCGTTCGGCGGCCGGTCCATCCCGAATGCATTGGCCGCCAGGATGTCGAAGTGCTCGGCGCCGCCGGCGGCATACATCCCGCGCAGGTAGTCGAGATCGTTCAGATTGTCGCCGTCGGCCAGCGACTCGGTGTTGATCGCCAGCGGTGCGGCGATGATCACCGCTGCGGGGTCGGCCGCCCGTGCAGCGGCAGCGGCGGCGGCCAGCAACGCCACGTAGTCCGCCGGGTCGACCGGCCGGTAGCCCCACTCGCTGGCCAGGTTCGGCTCGTTCCAGATCTGGTAGAACCGGACGCGTCCCTCGAAATGCGCCGCCGCCTCGCCTACGAAACGGGCGAACTCCGCCGGGTCGGCCGGGACGTTGTTCGCGCCCGGGCCGTGGTCGTCGCGCGCCGCCCAAGCGGGCGTCCAGTCGATCCGCCAGATGACCTCGATCCCGTTCGCGTCACAGATGTCGACGATCCGATCGTACTTGGCCCAGTCGAGTCGCCCCCGCTCGCGCTCGACATCGGCCCACGGCAGGTGCTGCTTGGCCCAGCGGATCCCGGCGTCGGCAGCCAGCGCAACGGTCTGTTCCGCCTTCCACGCCTCGACCTCGCGCTCGAGGAAGACGTTGGCGCCCCACGGGTGCACGTCGGTGAACGGGATCGTCGCCAGGCGATGGGCGGCCGCACCGGCCAGCCCGGCGCCGGACGGCGGGCGGAGCGCGAGCCACAGGGCCGCGCCGGCGACACCGAGCAGCGCCAAGGCGGACAGCCGCAATCGACGCAGAAGCGGTGGTGGGATCACGCGTCGCGCGCGGGCGTGGCGATCACCGCCGGGCGAACGGCCGGCAGGCCGCGCGGTGGGGCGCAGGTCGGGGCGCACCGCCGTGCGCCCCGACCCGGTTCCCGAACGGATGCGCCGTCATTTGCCCGGGCGCAAGGGCCGCCGGGCGGTCAACGGCCTGCCGTTGTGCCGCGGTTCTCGACGATGCCGAACGTTTCGATCGCACGGAAGGATGGGCCGGTGCGCCGCACGTCGTCCGCCCCGAACGGCCGGGCGTTGCGCAGCACGGCGGCGAGATGGACGGCCGACATCCGGGCCGGCGTCCAACGCACGTCCTGCCGCACGACCTCGCCGGTCGTGCGGCAGTACTCGACCGCGACATTGTCGAGGCCGAACGCCATCGGGTTGGACCCGTTCGTCGTCGCGCCGAAGAAGATCTGCGCCGAGTTGAACCCATCGCGCTTGGCCCACAGATCCTTGAGGTCGACCGAGAGCGGCACCCACTGGCCAAGCGGCAGCAGCTGGCCGCCGACCGGCGAGTCCTCACTCAACCACTGTGCCGCCTGGTCCGTGGGCGCGTCGCCGACGACGCCGAGGAAGAACTTGTCGGCGTTGTCGCCGTTGCCCCGCGTCTCGTTGCCGAGCATGCCGAGCGCCAGCTTGATCTGAACGGATGCGATGTCCTCGAGCGGCAGCGTCTCGATCTTGCCGGAGTTCACCAAGATGTCCTCGGCGTTGTCGTAACCGCCCAGGTCGATCGCGAAGCGGCTCTGAAAGCCCGGCGTGCGGAGCAGCTCATGGCCGTTGAGAGCGCGGCCCGACCAGCCTTCGCCCCCGAGTTCGAAATCGCCGTTGACGACCGGATTCTGGCAATTCGCAGGCAGTGTCGGCACGGCGCTCGGCGTCGGCCCGGGACCGCTGTTGCCCGTCACCTCGGCCACCTCGTCCGCCCACGCCACCGCCTCGCCCCGCAGGAACACGGCCACCCTGAAGCGCCCGGGTTCGAGCGCCGACCCGTCGGCCGCATTCACGCATTCGGACAGGAAGCCTGAGGCGGCCGTGGTCTTCGTCGTCGGGTTGAGGCGCTCGTTGCCGTCCGACAGGATGATCTTCTGCCACCTGCCCGCCACGTCCTCGTACCACTGCACGGACATCAGGGTGTCGACGGGCAACCCGGTCCAGCGCTGGGCCGAACACAGCTGAAAGATGCGGCCGAAACGCGTGCCCTGGCCGACGAGCGTGCCGTCGTTCAGGACGTTCGTCCCGAAGCCCACAACCACACTGCCGGGCAATGCCGTCGGTTGGGACGGTGCCATGATGTCCTTGTCGACGTTGTTCACGGCGATCGGCAGGTACGCGCGCGACGAACCGTCCGGCGTCGCGGGCGGCGGTGTGGCCTCCGACGCCGGCGTCTCGCTCGGTGCCGGCGTTTCGCGCAGCCGCGTGGCCGAAGGCGTCACGCCCGGCTCGAGCGTGGCGGTCGGCACGGAGGAAGAGAGTCCCTCGATCGTCACGTTGTCGATCAGCGAGCCGGTGTGCGTGCCCGTCGGGGTTGCGTCCTCCACGCGGAAGTAGATCCGCGCAGCCGGCAGGCCGGCGGCGAACGGGAACTTGAGCGGATCCTGTAGCGAGAGCCAGCGCTTGCGGAGATCCGTGCCGTCCCCCGACCGGTAGTTCAAGGAATAGCACCGCAACTCCGTCGGCACCGGGGTGCTGGCACAGACCCTGAACGACAGGACGACCTCGTTCGTGCCGTTGGGCAGGAAGCCGACCGGGCCATCGAGGTAGAGCAGCAGGTTCACCTGCACGCCGCCGTCGAAGTCCGTCGCGTCGAACGGCCCGTAGACGAGATCGGTGGCCACCGGCTGATCGTAGTTCGAGCCCGGCGACAGGTTGGCGCCAAGCCGGCCGCCGCCGATCGACCACGGCGCCTTCAGCCCGCCCCCCGGCCGCCCCGGTGCGGGCGCGGCGAGGAGCACGTCCTGGTTGCCCCAGGTGTAGTTCTCCTGCTGCCCTTGCGCCACACGCAAGTCGTAGGTCGTCCAGCCCTCGGGCGGGAAGTCGCCTTCGAAGTCCTCTTCCACCACGGGCACGGCGCCCTGTTGGAGGGACTGCGGTCGCACGGCAAGGGGTCGATGATCGACCGACCGACCGCCGCCGTCCTCGATCGGCACGAGCCCAACCGAAGCCTCTTCGACGATCGTTGCCGCGGCCGGCGCCACCTTGAACATGTCCGACCGATCGGCACGCGCCGCCGGCGCACCCCCTTGCAGCGCCCACATGCCCGCGACGACCGCACCGAGCACCGCCGCTCCCTCGCGCATCCTCATGACAAGTCTCCTCCCCATCATCCGCGCAAGGCGGCCATGACCAGCGGGCGACAGTCTAGCACACGCCCTTCCGGCGGCGCCAGCGCTCTGTCGCGGCAGCGAGCGCGCCGAATCTCAGGGGGAGCGGCGCAGGACCGCGTACGGCAGGTAGATCCGGTGTTCCGGCGTGACGAGCACCGTCGGCGTCGCCGTCGATGTCGACGGCGTCGCCGTGGTCGGCCCGACCGTCGATGTCGGTTCCAACGTTGCCGTCGGTGCGTCCGTGACGGTGCCGACGACGGTCGGCGGCGGCGGGAGCACGAACGTCCCGGTGGCCGTCGCCGTGGCGGTGGCCGTCCGGCGGTCGGGCGTGACCACGGACGTCGGCGGCGTGGCGGGCGGCGAGCCCGTCCGGGTGGGCGTCGCGCTCGGCGGCGCGCCGGTACCGGTCGGGGTGCGCGTTGCGGTCGGCGTGCCGGAAGGCGCTCCGGTCGGCGAACCCGTCGGGCCGGCGGTGGCGGTGGCGGCCGTCGGCACGGGAGTGCCGGTGCGCGTGGCGCTCGGCGACGGCGACGCGGTGTGGGTTGCGCTGGCGGTAGGCGAGGGCGTGGCCGTCGGCGCCGCGGTCGTGGCCGCGCCGGTCGTCGTGGGCGGCGGCGCATCCGACAGGCCGTGGATGACGACGCGGTCGACGAACGCACCCTGGTGCGGCGTCTCGAAATCGCGGTCACGGAAGCGGAAGACGACGAACGCCTCCTCTTGCCCGCCGACGAGCGGGAACTGGAGCTTCGGCTCGAAGTAGTTCCAGTCGATCTGCAGCACGCCGACCGAGAAGCAATCGATCCCGCCGGGTGAGCCGGGGTTGGTGACGCAGACCTGGAAGTCCGTCTCGCGGTGCAGGTCGAGCTTGAAGTACGTCGCCACCTGCAGCCCGTTCTCGAACGGTCGGGTGTCGATCGGCCCGAACATCAGGTCGCTCTCCGACGGGCCGGCGTACGTGCCGCCGCACGCCAGGCCGCCGCCCGCGGTGCCGCCGCCGACCGACCAGACGCTGGCGCTGCCGCCGCCGGAGGGCGCCGTGCACGTCGTCCGTGCCCATACGTACTGTCCGGGCGGCGTCATGTTGTCCTGGACATACCAGTCCGGCGGCGGAAACGCGCCCTCGAAGCCTTGGTCCTCGATCAGCGTGGCGACCTTGACGTTGCCGGCGACGTTGCCGCCGGCGCCGTACGCCGCGCCGCACGCCAGCACGAGCGCCGCCAGGCCGGCCAGTGCGGAAGGACGGATGGTGACGGTTGGCCGGGGCGAACCGGGTTCGCTCGACATCGAAGCCTCCAATCGTTCGGTTGACGTTCGCCACGGCCCGAGCCGTGCGACGTGGCGTGGTTCGAGTGACACGGTTCGCGTGACACGGTTCGCGTGACACGATTCGGGCGGCACTGCGGTCCGGCGCGTCATCGCTGGCCGCCGGTCGGCAGGACGATCTCATACTTGAGCGGTCGGAGGTAGGTCTGACGCAACGGCTCGCCGCTCAGCCGCTGGCCGCCGACGAGCACGAGCTGCTGCCGCGCGAGCACCGCCAGCCCGGCGCCTCGGTCCGGCGTGTAGCCGCGGACGACCGCGAACTCGGACCACGCGCCGCGCTCGAGGTCGTAGGCCAGCGTCCCGACGTCGAGGTGGGTGTTCCAGCCGCCGCCGACGACGTACAACCGCTCGCCCGACACGTTGGCGACGGCCAGCGCGTGGCCCGCGCGCGCGTCGGGCAGCGGCGCGGCGGTCTCGTCCCACCGATCGGCGCTCGGCTCGAACGGGCGGAATACCCAGTGGTTGTTCTCCGGCTTGCCGCCGGGGCTGCGGCCGCCGACCACGTGGATCCGCCCTTCGAAGGCCGCTGCCGCCAGGTCGGCCCGCGGCCGCAGCAGCCGATCGGGCTCGACGGTCCAGGCGTCCGTACTCCAGTCGTAGCGCAGGATCGCATCCGTCGCGCTGGAAGGATCGTCGTCGGTGCGGCCGCCGAAGAGGTAGACCTGCCCGTCGAGCATCGCCAGACCGTAGCCGCAGACGGCGCGGCCGGCCGGCAGCGGCGCGGCGGTCCGCCATGCGTCGGTGCGCGGATCGAAGATCTCGACGACGCCGGTCGCCCGCCCATCGGCCGCGCAGCCGCCCGGCACGATGATCTTGCCCTGTACGGCCACGCCCGCCACGTCGCGCACCGCCGTCGGTTTCGAGGCGCGCACCCGCCAGTCGAGCCCGCCTCCGCCGGCGTACTGCAGCGTCGTGCTCACCAGGCGGCCGCCGTCCGTCGCCCCGGCGATGACGAACAGGTCGGCGCCCGCGGCGACGGCCGCCAGCCCGGTCCGCGCCTCGGGCAGCTGTCGGCCGAGGACCCAGTCCTGTGGCGCCGGCGCCGCCGCGGTCGGCGGAGGGGTCGGCGTCGCGGTGCCGTGCGTCAGGCGCCACGTGGCGGCGCCGAGGATGGCCAGCACGGTCAGCGCTGCGCCGCCGAGCGTGAGCATGACGGTCCGCCGCGCCCGTTGGCGGGTGCGCGAGAGTTCCTCGGCCAGACGCGCCGCCGCACCGCCGTCGTTGCGGCGCACGTCTTCGTCGCCGCCGCCGCCATCCGGGCCGCCGTCGCTCGGGTCGCCGAGCGCGATCAGCCCGGTGTCGAGAGCCCGCCGCATCGCCTCGGTCCGGTTCGCCGTACCGAGCTTGGCGTTGATGTTCGTCAGGTGCTTCTTGACCGTCGCCTCCGAGATCGTGCGCGCGTGCGCGATCTCGCGGTTCGTCGCGCCGGTGGCGACGAGCCGGAGGATCTCGAGCTCGGTGTCCGATAGGGCGGCCGCCGGCGAGGCGGCGGTCGGCGCTTGGGGGTCGGCCATCCGGCGATTATAGCATCCGGGTCCGACCGCTCTCTCTGCCGCGGTCGTGTCGATCGCCGATGCGCTCGCCGAGCTTCGTGCCGATGGACACCGCGAACCGCGCCGGCGCCCGTCGGCCGCGCAACCGCGCCGTGAGCGGCCGCAGCGCCCACCGGACGTCGACGTACGGCCGCGCGTGCCGAAAGGCCAACCCGATCGTCGCGCCGATCCGCTCGAGCTCGCCGGCGACGAGGAACTCGCGGCTGCCCTGCGCGGTGGATGGGTAGCCGTAGCGCGCCGCGAAGGCTGCGGCGCGCTCGGCCACCATCTGCACCCCGCTCGCGTGCCGCGCGTAGATCGGGCTGTCGACGACGACGACCCGGCCACCGGGCCGTACGGCACGGGCTGCCTCGGCCACCGTCGCCGCCGGATCGACGGCGTAGTGCAGGCTGGCGCTGAAGACGACGAGATCCGCGGCGCCGTCCGCGACGGGCAGGCGGTCGGCATGGGCGACGGCGCGGACGAATCGTCGACCCAGGCCGCGCGCGACGAGATCGGCCGCGTACAGTTCGCCCGCGCCCAGCCCGTCACCCGCATCATCGCTCACGTCGACGGCCAGCACGGCAGCGCCGCCGACCGCAAGCCGCCACGCCAGCCAGCCCGTGCCGGCACCGACGTCGATAACCCGCCCGGGCATGCCGCCGGCCAGCACCGCGCGGCAGAACGTGCGGTAGCTTGCGGCGCGGATCCGCCACTGCCACGCCAGCGGCGTCGTCGACAGCGCGTCGGGCAGCGCGAACCGCTCCGCGGCCGTCATCGCCGCACGGCCCTCGGCACGCCGTACGCCGGTGTACTCGGCCAGGAAGTCCGCGAGCAGGGCCGCATCCTTGTCGCAGAGGAAGCGCCAGATGTCATTCCGACACGGCCACCGCGCTCCGCATGCGGTGCAGCGGACCGCGGCGACGGCACCGGAGGCGGAATGGGCGTCGGCAAGGGCGTCGGCATCCGCGTCATCCGGGTCCGATTCCACGGAGGCCGTGGACTCCGGCAACGCGCCGAGCGGGTGCCCGCAGGCCGGACAGCGCATCGCCCAGCCGACCGCATCAATGCCGGCCGCCGATCCGTGCGCGTCCGCCGACTTCATCGCGCGCGCCGCAGCACGACGGCGACGTGGTCGGACCACAGCGCCGCCGTCGGCAGCCGGCTGGCTGCCGCTTCGGCGGTCGCCCAGGCGCGCCAGAGCCACGGCCGATCGAATGTCCCGCCCCGCGGCACGGCCCAGCTGGGCGGGACGACCACGCCGATCGGCACGATTCGGACGAGCTTCCACGCCGGGCCGAGACCGCCGGCCACGGCGCGCGGCGAGCGATACCAGACCGGCCAGCGCCCAGTGCCGAGATCGGCCGAAGCCAGGCCGCGCCAGCGCCGCGTCGCCCGCCGGACGTCCCCGCGCGCCAGGCCGAGGATGGTCTCCCAGGCGCAGCCGGGGGGCATCACGACGGCGACGAAGCACCCGCCCGGTCGCACGAGGGTCGCCAGCGCCGCTCCGAGCGGGGCGAGGTCGCCGATGCAGTTGAGCACGCCGAAGTCGGCCAGGGCGCCGGCGTAGGGCGAACGATCGGCCGGGCGACGGTTCGCCGGCGGATCGGGCCGCGAGACGCCCACCGGCCACGTCGACGGATCTCCGACGTCGGCGACGTGGACGGCGACGCTGCCGACGCCGTTGTCGGTCATGGCCGCCGCGACGGCAGCGGCGTCGCGCGCCACGGCCACCATCTGCGGCGCAACGTCGAGCGCCACGACGTCGATTCCGCGGGCGGCCAGGTGGAGGGCGTCGACCCCGGTGCCGCACCCGAGGTCGAGGACGCGGTCGGCGCCGGCGAAGACCTCGTCGGCGACGCGCCATACGGCATGCCGGACGATCCGGCCGGACGGGTGGTCCGAGAACAGCGCGTCGTAGCGGGACGCGAGAACGTCGAAGGCGGCCGCCAAGGGCGATACCGACGGCAATGGGGCCGCGGGCCGCTCGTCCGTCACCACCGCCGCGCTCAAGACCGGCGCGCCGCGTCGACCGGCCGGTCGTTCCAGCGCATGCCCCAGCGGCTCCACTCGGCCCTGAGCCAAGCGCGGGCGATCGGCAGGAGGGCGTGCGGGCGGTCGCGGCGCAGACGCGCGAGCGCGACGGCATGTCGCAGGCGGCGGGTGGCGTGGCGGTAGTAGCGCGAGCCGGGGCGGCCGGCAACGTGGTGGTCGCGGTCCGTGGCGGCCGCCCAGTCGGCGGGCGGCGTCACGCGGTCGGCGACGGCGTCGAAGTACGGCGTGCCCTTGATCGGGTAGGCGACGGTCGTGAGGAAGATGTCGGGGTCCGTCCGACGCACGAAATCGACGGTGGCCTCGATGTCCGCCGTCGTCTCGCCGTCATAGCCCCACATCAGGAACATCCCGACCGCGATGCCGGCCGCCTTGAGCCAGGCGGTGGCCTGCGCCACCTCGGCCACGGAGACGCCGCGCTCCATCGCGTCCAGCACGCGCTGCGAGCCGCTCTCGCTGCCGATCCAGACGCGGAAGGCGCCCATCTCCCGCAGGACCTCCACTGCGGCGGGCGTCAAGCGGTCGGCGCGGGTGATGCATTCGAACGGGCGCTTCAGCCCACGCCGGCCGAGCTCGGCGCCGTACGCGTTAAGCCAGCGCGGGTGGATCGTGAAGACGTCGTCCGCGTACCAGAGCATGTCCGGGTTCCAGCGCTCGATCAGGTGGGCCACCTCGTCGGCCACGTCCTCGGGCGAGCGGCGGGCGTGGTGATGGCCGAAGACGCTGTGGCTGCACCAGCGGCACGTGTAGGGGCATCCGCGGGCACAGATCAGGTTCAGCGAGCCGGCACCGTGGTGCGTCCGCCAGCACGTCAGGTACGCGTCGATGTCGATCGCCTCGCGGTCCGGCCACGGCACGCCGTCGAGGGCGGTGAGCAACGGGCGCGGCGCGGTGCGCACGACCGCACCGGACTCGTCGCGGAAGGCGATGCCGGCGATGTCGTGCAGGCGGTGCGGGCCGTGGCGGGCGAGTGCGGGCAGCAGCTCGGCCATCGTCACCTCGCCCTCGCCGATGACGATCACGTCGGCGCCGTTGGCCAGGTAGGCCTCCGGCCAGTTTGCGCTCTCCGGCCCGCCCAGCACGACCGTGAAGCCGTGCGCCTTGGCGTGGCGCGTCAGGTCGAGCACGCTCGCACGGGTCGTGAGGTTGGTGTACAGCCCGAGCACGGGCGCTTCGCGGGCCGCCAGACGGGCATGGGCCGCCGCGCGCGTGGCGAACGTCGTGTCCTGCACGCCGACGGCGAAACCGGCGCGCTTGAGGTAGGCGCTGACGTAGAGCAGGCCGAGCGGCGCGTACGGCTTCATCACCTGCTGCTCGTGCGCGTCCTCGCCCATGAAGTAGCTGTGCGACAGGAGGACGTCCAACCGGCGGGCCTCCGGAATTGCGGCAGCCGGCCTTGGCACGAGCGATGTCCGGAGCGTGGCGGCCGGGGCGTGGGCGGGAATGGTAGCGGAACGCGGGGTCCGGGTCCGTACGATCGGGCACGGAACCAGCCACGGGTTCAGCCGTTGTGCGATCGGCTGGCCACGGGGCAGCCCCTCGCCTCGGCCTCCGTCACCCTGCCGACGCCGACAGATCCGGCGGCGCCGACGGCGGCAGCACCGTCAGCCGTGTCGGCGCCGCGTTGCGGGCGACTGCGGCCTCGGCGGCGAGGACGTCCCACGCGGCCATCGCTGCGTCCAGCTCGGCGAGCGCGGCGTCACGGGCGGACGGCCCGGCCGCATCGCCGGTCGCGTCGGCGCGGGCGACGGGGCGGGCGACGGTGCGGGCGACGGAGTGGCGCGCGTCGAGTTCGCGGTGCAGCTGGGCGTGCAGGGTGCGATAGAACCGGGTCGTGAACGTGCCCTGGAAGAGCATCGCCAGGTCCGTGCTGTCCTGCCAGTGGCCGTCGCCGGCCAGCTCGTCCGCCACGCGGCGGTGGAAGGGCGTGCCGGGCAGCGGGTAGCTGACCGAGACGCCGATCGCGTCGGGCACGACGGCGCGCACGAGGGCGGCGGTGGCCTCGACGTCGGCCCACTCCTCGCCGGGATAACCGAGCTGAAGGAAGAAGGCGACGCGGATGCCGCGGGCGCGCAGGCGCGCGGCGGCGGCCGGAACGTCGGCGGCGCGGATGCCTTTGTCCATCGCGTCCAGCACGGACTGGGAGCCGCTTTCGACGCCGAGCCAGACCTCGACGCAGCCGGCGCGCGCCAGACCGTCGGCGGCGGCGTCGCTGATCAGGTCGACGCGGCTTTGGATCGTGAACGGCAGGTCGGCGCCGCGCGCGGCGACGGCCTCGCCGAAGGCCGCCGTCCATTCGGGGCGCAGGCCGAAGATGTCGTCGGCGAACCAGACGTGGTCCGGCGCGTGCTCGCGCTTGAGCGCCGCCAGCTCGTCGGCGACGGCGTCCGGTGTGCGCATCGCGTAGCGCTGGCCCCAGATCGGTTTGGCGCACCAGTTGCAATGGAACGGGCAGCCGCGCGTGCTGGCGGCGTTGAGAGACCAGTGGCCGTGCGCGGCTCGCCAGACGGCGCGGTAGGCGTCGAGGTCGACGAGATCGCGGGCCGGCGGCGGAAAGCGGTCGGGGATGCGTTCCGTCGGGCGGGGCGGGGTGCGGGCGATACCGCCACCGACGCCGGCGAGCACGAGGCCGGGCACGGCGGACAGATCCGGGCGAACGGCGTCGTGCCGTGTGGGCCGGCGATCGACGTCGGGCGCCATCGGATCGGCCCGGCCGAGCAGCACCCGCACCGCGTCGACGATCGTCCAGTCGGCCTCGCCGTAGGCCACCGCCGCCGCGCCGGCGTCGAGAAACCGCTGCGGCGCGTCGCTGGCGTCGGAGCCGGCGACGAGCGTCGGCAGGCCGCGGCGCGCCGCCAGGGCGACCATCCGGAGCGCGGCATCGCGCATGACGGCCAGGCACATCTTGGAATAGAAGTTGAAGCTGTCCTCGAACAGGACGACGAGCCGCGGGCGATGGGCGTCCAGCGCGGCCTCGAACGCTTCCGGGCCCGGGGCGATCATCGCATCGAACAGCGCGACGCTGCACCCCGCGTCCCGGACGGCTGCAGCGGCGTACAGCGTGCCGAGGGGCGGGTACGGACGCCGGAGCGCGGCCTGCTTGGGGTCGAGCGCCATGAACAGCGCGTGCCCGAACAGGACATCGACGCCGCCGGCGGTGTTCATCGCGTCGGCCGGCGCCCCATGGGCCTACGGTGCGGCGCGGACATCGGCGTTGCGAAGCGAGAGGGGCAGGAAGATCCGCCCGCCCTCGGTGGACGGCGTCGTCGGCGACGGGACGGGGGTGGCGGAGGGCGGCGGCGGCACGGCGGTCGTGGCCGTCGGGCCGGGCGGGGTGGCGGTCGGCGCCGTGTCGGGCGAGAGGTCGACCGCGAAGCCGTCGGACAGGTACCGCACGCCGTTGCCCTCGAGGCGCAGGCCGCCGTACACGAGGACGCGATCGCCCGCCGCATCCCACACCGCGCTCTGACCGCTGCGCGCGCTCGGCGCCGTGCCGGCCGGCGTGATCGCCCGCCAGCGCGGGGCGGTCGGGTCGCGATAGTCGAGCGCCCAGACGTCGGACATCTCGCCGAGGACGGGCGAGTAGCCGCCGTACAGGATCGCCCAGCCGGTGGATCCGGCGAACGTCAGCGTTGCGCCGCTCCGGGCGCCCGGGCCGGCGCCGGCCTGCGCCGCGATGTCCGACCACGCACCGGGCGCGTCGATCGCCGCGAGGTCGGCACGCCAGAGGTGGGTGGTGGGCGTGGCGTCCGGCCCCTGACCGCCGAACGCGACGAGGTGGCCGGAGCGGGGGTCGCGGTCCGCGGCCTGAAAGAGGAGCTGGAACGGCACGGCCGGCAGCGGCTGCCACTGGGCCGTGTTCAGTTCGTTCACGTCCAGCGCCCAAGTGGCGGTCATGATGTCGCCCGAACCGCTGAACTCGCCGCCGGCGGCGATGACGCGCCGGCGCGGCCCATCGAAGGCGATGAGCCCGTTCGCCAGCGGGAGGGACTGCACGTCGGCGATGCGCCGCCACGTGACCGCGCCGCCGGTCGCCGGCCAAGCGGCGTTGTACGTGGTGGCGCCCACACAGTGGCAAATCAGCAGCGCCGACGTCACCGCGGCCCCGTCATCGGAGATGCGCACGGCACGCGCGCCGACGAGACCCCGGCCGGACAGTCCGGACACGGGCCGGTCGCCGTTCTCGGCCAGCGTCGTCCATGCCTGCGCCGGCGCGAGCGCAAGCGACCGCAGCGCGTCCGGCGGCTGGAAATCGCCCTGCTCGCCGCCGATGAGCGTCATCGAACGGCCGTCGATCACCGCGCCGTGGCCGCCGAGGGCGCGATCGCCCGGGAGCGCCTGCCACGAGACGCCGGCGAGGTCGTCGGTCTGCGCCTGAGCCGTGCCGACCGGGCGAGCGGCGACGAGGGCGACGATGACGGCGACGGCGAGCGCGAGCGCCTTGGCGACGGGCGCGGCCGTCGAACGGGTCGGGCGGCGGACGCGGTGCGCCCGCGCAATGGGATGCGGATCGATCACGAACGGCCTCCGGACATCGTGGCGTGGCGGGTGTGCCGGGCGCGGCGCATCCGGGCTGTCCCGGGCGCGGCGGTGGTGTTGCGGGGAGCCGCGACGCACCCGCCGGCGCATGTCGTGCCGGGGGCGGCGGGCGCGTCGATTGTAGGCGACGGGCCAGCCGGGTCGCAAGGGCGAACGCGGGCGGGGGTGCGGCGGATCGCGCGGCGCGACACGGCGCTCGGGTGGGTCGGCGATGCGGGCGACCCATTGACGCCCGGCCCCAACGCCATACAATGGGCCGCGTTGTCGCCCCGGAAACGCGGCGGCCGGCCGCTCGGTAGGCAATCGGCGGTCGGCCAGACGGCTCCGCGATGGAGTTCGTCGGGAACGGGTGCGCGGTCCGCTTGGACGCGCCGCACCCTGGCCGCGTGGAAGGGCAGCGATGCTGGCAGAGGAGCTGTGTTCATGCGAAGCCGCATCCAGGCATGCGCTGCTTGCGTGCCGATGTTGAAGGTGTCCGCCGTCGCCGCCGTGTTCGCGTTCGCCGTCGCCGCCCCCCCCACCGCTCGCGCCGACGAAGCGCCCGTCGAAGCGCCCGTCGAGTCGCCCGCTCCGGCAGCCGTCGACCCCGCCGCCGTCGAAGCCCCGTCCGCCGAGTCGCGGGCCGCCGCGGACGCCCTTTCCCCCGCCGCCGAATCCGCCCCCCCGCCCGAACGCGCGCAGCCGGCGCCGCCGGCCGAATGGACCGTACCCGACCTCGGCGCCGTCCTGGCCAACCCGGACTACGACGACCGCACGCGGCTCGAGCTCGAGATCCTCCAGCGCGTGAACGGGGTGCGTGCCGAGCGCGGCCTCGGCCCGCTGCAGCTCGATGACCGCCTCGTGGCGGCCGCTCGTCAACACGCCGTCGACATGGCCTACCGCAACTTCTGCCGCCATCGCGGATCGGACGGCTCGCTGGCCCGTGACCGGCTGCGGCGCAACGGGTACCCGTACAACAACTGGGCAGGCGAGAACATCCTGTGCGCACGGCGCACGGCCGATGCCGCGCTGAAGTGGTGGATGAACTCGGCCCCGCACCGTGCCAATATCCTGCACGGGCACTTCACGCACATCGGCGTCGGGGTGAGCATGCTCGGCACGTACGGCCCGGACATGGTGCTCACGTTCGCGGCCGGCGATGGGAACACCGTCCTGCCCGGCGCGTTCGGGGCGTTGCGCGACGGCAACGTCGCCGGCTGGATCGCCTCGACGCGCGAGCCGGAGCAGCGGCCACGTTAGGCGCAGTGCTCGCCCGAGCCCATCGCGCCGCCTCCATCGCCGGACCGGTGCTGGCCGTCGCCGTTTGCGGCATCGCGATCGTCGGCTGCTCGGCCGTCCGCCGGGCCGTGAACCCCGCCGATGGGACGGCGGTCGCGCCTGGGACGGTCAACTCGGCCGTTGGGCGGAGCGATCGGCGGAACACGGACGACGTGCGCTCGACCGATGACGCGCGCCCGACCGACGAAGGGCGGACGGCGGACGGGAAGGCGACGTCGGACGGGATGGCGTTGCGACGGCCGACGGACGGGGCGTCGTCCGTCGCGGCGGCGACGGCCACCCGCGCCCTCGGCGCGCCGTTCGATCCCGACGAGACCCACGTCTCGCTCGAGACGATCGCCACGGGCCTTGACGAGCCGGTGCATGCCACCGGCGACGGCGTCGATCCGTCGCGGTTGTACGTCGTCGAGAAGGCGGGGACGATCGAGATCGTCGACCTCGCGAACGGCGCGCTCGCCGAGGCTCCGTTCGTCGACCTGTCGGACCGGGTGAACAGCCGCGCGTCCGAGCAAGGGCTGTTGTCGGTGGCGTTCCACCCGGACTATGCCGCCAACGGTCGGCTGTTCGTGAACTACACGCGCCGCGACGGCGCGACGGTGGTCAGCGAGCTCGCCGCAGATGCCTACCGTCAGCGGGCCGACCCGGCCGGCGAGCGCGAGATCCTCGTCGTCGACCAGCCGGCCGCGAATCACAACGGCGGCCAGAACGCGTTCGGGCCGGACGGCTACCTGTACGTCGGGATGGGCGACGGGGGCGGGAGCGGCGCCGGGAAGAACGCCCATGACCCGTCGTCGCTGCTGGGCAAGGTGCTGCGGCTCGACGTCGACGGCCCGCCGGGGGGCTATAGGGTGCCGGCCGACAACCCGTTCGTCGCCGGCGACTACCTGCCCGAGGTCTGGGCGGTCGGCCTGCGGAACCCGTGGCGGCTCAGCTTCGACCGCGCCACGGGCGATCTGTTCATCGCCGACGTCGGCGACAGCACGTACGAAGAGGTGAACTGGCAGCCGGCGGCGAGCCGCGGCGGCGAGGACTACGGCTGGCCGGACGTCGAGGGCGACCACTGCCACAACGCCGACGACGGCGCCGACGGCAGCCTGGCCGCCTGCGACCCCGACGGCCGAACGACGCGGCCCGTGGCCGAGTACCGCCACGAGGACGGCAACTGCTCGATCTCCGGCGGCCACGTCTACCGCGGCCGGCGCTACCCGGCGCTGGACGGCGTCTACCTCTACGCCGACTACTGCAGCGGCCGCCTCTGGGGCGCATGGCGCGACGATCGTGGCCGGTGGCACGATGCGATGCTGACGGACAGCGACGCCGCGATCAGCGCGTTCGGGCAGGACGACGCGGGCGAGGTCTACGCATTGGACATGGCGGGGGGGGCCGTGCTGCGGGTGGTGGCGGACGGGCGGTAGGGTCGGCGGCGCTATCGCCCTTGGTCCGGATCCGCCCCCGCCTCGATCAACGCCCGCCGCCCGAGCAGCACGTGCACCGTGTCGTCGCTCGGCGGGTGGAACAGCCCGGCCTGTACGTCGCGCCAGTGCCGCTCGATCGGCAGCGCACGCCCCATCGCGGCGCCGCCGATTACGCGCACGGCCGCATCGACGACGCGGCGCGCGTGGTTCGTGACGACGACCTTGGCGGCGACGATGTCGTCGCCGACGCCCGCCACGTCGCCCGCCCCGGCCGCGTCGTCCCACGCCCGCGCGGCGGTCGTGAGGACGGTCGAGGCCGTCCGGCGGGCCAGCTCGGCCTCGCCCAGGCGCCGCTGGACGCCCTCGACGGTCGCCAGCGGCCGTCCGAGGGCGGTCGGGACGCGCTCGCCGGCGTAGCGGGCGGCGAGGCGGAGCGCGGCGTCGGCGATGCCGAGGTACACGGACGCCAGCAGGAGCGTGAACCAGGCGTTCGCGTTCGGCGCGTTCGGATCGGGTGCAAGGGCGCTCTGGCGATAGAGCAGCGCGTCGTCGGGCACGACGACGCCCTCGAGAATGATGTCGTCGCTGCCGGTGCCGCGCATGCCGAGGGCGTCCCACGTGGACGCCAGGCGCACGCCGTCGCCGCGGGGCACGAGAAACCGGCCGATGCCCTCGGACGCCTCGGCGCCTTCGACGGCCGCCGGAATCACGAACGCGTCGAGCGCCGGCGACAGGCTGGCGAACGTCTTCCGCCCGTCGATCCGCCAGCCGTCCACCACGCGCCGCGCCGTCGTCCTGGGGAGCCCGCCGCGGCTTGGGCTGCCGAGTTCGGGCTCGGAGGCGCACGCGTTCACCCACGCGCCGCGTCCGACGACGTCCGCGCACAACCGCGCGAACGCGTCGCCGGCCCAGAGACCGCCGGCCGCCGCGGCGCCGATCGTCTGGGTATGCATCGCCACCGCCAGCGCGGTCGACGCATCGCCCGCCGCCAACCGCCGATGCGCATCGACGGACGCACCGAGGCCGGCGCCGAGGCCGCCGAGGGCCGCCGGCACGGCCAAGCGCGGCCAGCCGATCGCGCGGAGCGCCGCGACGTGGTCCGCAGCGAACGTGCCGGCGCGGTCGTGGGCGGCCGCGCCGGCGGCGAAGCGGTCGGCGAGGGCGGCGGCGAGGGCGGGGGCGCTGCCAAGGGTGAGTGCGGGCAAGTCGGCGACGAGGACCGACGGGGTGGCGGCGTTCACGCAAGGGAGTGTAGCGCGACTGCGTGCGTTGGAGCGGCGTTTGAGCGGCGTTCGAGCGGTCGGCGGCGGTTCGATCCGGTTCACGACGCCCGCACGACGGCATCGCCAGCCTTGATCGACCCTCGTTCGCCGGATACAGTGTGTTCGCCGCACATGGCATGCACCGGGATCGCCTCGCCCGACGCGACGGTGCGGAGCCGGACGTGACCTCGGTTCGCCTGAAATCCGATCACCGCCCTTCCGCGGGAGCCCGCATGCGCCCCACGCGCCTCATCGCCCTCGTCCTGACCACCGTCCTCCTCGTCGTCGGCATCGCCGTCCTGCTCCAGAGCCGGGCGGACGTCGACGCGCCGCGCGACGATCCGAGGGTCCTGGCGGCGGCCGCCGTGGATTACGTCAAGTTCTGCGCCGTCTGCCACGGCGTGGACGGGCGCACCGTTGCGGGCAGCATCGCGCCGAATCTGGCCAGCGACGACCTGTTGGCGCTCGCCGGCGACGACTTCCTGCGCGCTGCGATCGTCCTCGGTCGCCCGGGACGGGAGGGGATCGGCGCCAGAGGCGTGAAGATGCAGGCCTACGGCAACGGCGCCACCCCGCTCGACGACGCCCGGATCGACGGCATCGTGCGGCACCTGCGCACATGGCAGAAGGCCGAGTCCGTGGCGCTCGACGACGGGTACCGGGCGGCCGGCGATGTGGCCGCCGGCGAGGCCGTCTACGCCCGCGCGTGCGCGTCGTGCCACGGCGTCGGCGGCTGGACGGACGAAGCGCCACGCCTGGCCGGCGCGGTCTTCCAGACCACCGCGTCGGACGACTTCATCCGCCAGACCATCCGGCGCGGCCGCGGCGGCACCGCCATGCGCCCGATCGCCCTTTCGGCCGCGGACGAGGACGCCCTCATCGCCTACATCCGCACGTTCTCCCCCATCCCGCCGAAGTAGGGTGATGGATCCGACGCCTCCGCTCCCGCTTCGCGGCATCCTCGCCGCACTCCCGACGCCGTTCGACGCCGCCGGATCCCTCGCCCGCGCCGCCGTCGCGCCGCTCCTGGACTTGGCCGCCGGGAGCGGCTGCCACGGGGCGCTCCTCGCCGGCTCGACCGGCGAAGGCCCGTCGCTGACGCTCGCCGAGCGGATCGCGCTCGTGGCCGCCGCCGGCGCCTGGCGCGCCGCCCGTCCGCTCGACGCGCCGCCGTTCCTGATCCTGTGCGGCACCGGCCACCCTGCCTGGCCCGACGCCGCACACGCGACGGCCGCCGCCGTCGCGGCCGGGGCCGATGCGGCCGTCGTCGTCCCGCCGTACTACTTCAAGGGCGTGAGCGACGGCGGGCTGATCGACTGGTATCGGCGGGTGATCGACGGTGCGGGCGATCGGCTCGCGCACAACGCCGCATCCCCGCGGTCCGGCGGCGACGGAGCCGACGCGCCGCGCGCACCGACGCTGCGCATCCTCCTTTACGACATCCCCCGCCACACCGGTGTCCCGATCCCGAACGCCGTCCTGCGCGCCCTTGTCGACGACTACGGCCCGCACGGCCCGATCGTCGGCCTCAAGGACTCCACCGCCGACCGGACCGCGACGGTGGATCGGATCCGCGCGCTGCCGGAGCTGGCGATCTTCTCCGGCACGGACACCGACCTGTCCGCAGTGCTGGCGGCCGGCGGGGCCGGGGCGATCACGGCCCTGGCGTCCGTTCGAGGCGACCTCCTGCGCCGCGTCTGGGACCGCGCTGCGACCACGGCCGACGATGCGCGGACGGCGCAAGCGGCACTCGACACGGCGCGCGCCGTCCTCGACGCACGGCCGGCCGTCGCTGCCCTGAAGGCCGACCTCGCCCTGCGGCTCGGCGGCGACACGTGGCACGTCCGTCCGCCGCTCGTGGATCTACCTGCGGCGGACGGACGTGCGTTCAGCCAGGCACTGGCACGGATCGGCGCCGCGGCGGGCATGAACGCAAGGCAGGGGTAGGGCGATGGCAGAGCGGCGATACGGGACGATCGGACGATGGTCCGCGCGGCGGTCCGCGCCGGTGGCGGCCGTCGCGGTGGCGCTCGGGCTCGTCGGCCTCGGCGCCGCGCGTGCTGCCGCCGAGGCCTATACGAGTGCCGATGCCGTTGGTGCTGCCCATGCCGAACCGATTGCCGATGCGGTCGCGGATGCGGGCGCGGCGGCGGTGTGGGCCGTCGTGGACACCGTTCGCCCGGGCTTCCTGCCGCCGCCCGGCGGTGTCGTCCGTCCGGTCGACTTGGCGGTGCTGCCCGACGGCGGCTTCCTCGTCGTGGACGATACGCTTCAGCGTGCCGAACGGTTCGACGCTGCCGGCGGCGTGGTGGTCGGCTACGGCGGCGTGCCGGGCGACGGGGCGTTCATCGAGGCGCCGATCGGGGTGGCGGTGGATCCGACGCGGTCGCGGGCGTACATCTCGGACGCCGTCGGGCGCAAGGTGCTGGCGTTCGATCTCGGCGGTGGGCTGCAGGCGGCGTGGGCCGGGTTCGCCCAGCCCGAGGCGGCGACGGTCGGGCAGGACGGGCGGTTGTATGTCTACGATCGGCCGAAGGCGGCGCTGGCCGTCCGTCGCCCGGACGGGACGGCCGAAGCGGAGATCACGGTCCAGCGGGCACTCTCATTCTCGTCCGAGCTGCCGAGCGGCCTGGCGACGAGCGGGCGCGGGACGTTGTTCTTCGCGGCCGAGAACCCGGTGGCGAATGCCGCCAACGTGCTCTACGAGTTCTCTGCCGACGGCGCGGTCATCCCGCCGCGAACGCAGCTCCGGTGGCGGATGCGGGACATCAGCTTCGACGCCGCCGGCGAGATGTTCGTCCTGGACTGGACGAACCGCCGGATCGTCAGCCGCCTCGATCGGCAGCGAGGCGAGATCGGCCGCGCCTGGCCCGTGGCCGGCTTCCCGGTGGCGATGGCCGCTCGCGCCGCCGACGAGGTCTTCCTCCTGTACGGCGCCTCGCCCGCCGCTCCGGCGGCCGTGGCCGTCATCGAGGGCGGGCGTGAAGTGCGACGGCTGCCGCTGCCCCGCCCGGCCGGCAGCTGGTTCGGACCGCCGCTGCGTTTGCAGGTCGATGCGACCGGCCGCCTGTGGGTCATCGACGAGCTCGAGCGCGCCGTGCGGCTGACGCCCGATGGCCGGGAGGGCGACACCCAGTTCACGCTCCACGGCCTGCAGGAGATCGTGCCCCTCGGCGACGGATCGACGGCCGTCGTCATCCGCACGCGCAGCTCGTCGTCCAACGACGCCCCCGACGACCGCGACGCACCGCCGCCGGGCATCCGCCGGGTGAGCTTCGAGCGCTACACCGTGCGTCCGGGCGCCGACCCGGGCATCGACCTGACCACTGCCGTCACCCGCACGTTCATCACGGACGTCACCGCGTCGGACACGATCGTCGCCGCCGCCAGCGCCCCCGACGCCGACGGCCGCGGCGCCTGGGTGCTCGACCGCGGCTCATCCCGGCTGCACCACGTCGTTCCCGGCATGTCGAACACGATCGACGTGGCGACGACGCCGTTGCCCGAGGCGAGCAGCGCACTGGAGTACCGCGACGTCGTGGCGCTGCCGAGCGGCCGGATCGGCGTGCTCCACGGCCCGACGAGACGACTGCTGGTCGTCCGTCCGGACGCGGGCGCACCGGACGCCGTGGCGCTGGACGTGGAGAGCGCCCTGCGAATCGCGGCGCTGCCGGACGGTCGGTTGGCCGTGCTCACGAGCGGCGACGTCGTCGCGATCCTGGCCGCCGACGGCCGCCGACAGGCCGTCGTGCCGCTGCCCCGCCCCGCGGGAGCGGGCAACGAGCCGGCCAGCGACATCGCCGCCGGGCCGGACGGGACGGTGTACGTGGCGGATCGGCAGGACCGGGCGGTGTACCTGTTGCGGGCGGGGACAGGGCAGCCGAGCCGGACGGGGGTGTACTTGCCGTGGGTGGGGGATGAGGCGGCGCGGTAGGGGTGAGGGATCGGGCGCCGAGTCGTTGGGCGATCGGGGAGGAAGGCGTTCGCGAGCGCGTCTATAATCGTCCCGTGAACGCCCCGCCGTTCCGAACGTTTCCCCTCCCAGGAGCCCTCGCCATGACGGACAGCGCCACGGCAACGCCCGATGCGGTCGCCACGCCGGGCATCGCCGATCAGCTCGACAGCGCGATCCGGCGCTACGGACTGCACGCCGCGCTCGTCGTCGCGCTCACGGCGCTTGTCGGCAGCCTCTACTTCAGCAACATCCGAGGCTACACGCCGTGCGTGCTGTGCTGGTACCAGCGCATCTTCATGTACCCGCTGGCCTTCATCCTGGCGATCGGCATCGGCGTCCGCGACCGGTCCGTCGCACGTTATGTCATCCCGTCGGCCCTCGTCGGGACGGCCGTCGCCGTGTACCACGTGCTGCTCCAGAAGACGAACTGGCTGCCCGAGACGCCGGCCTGCAAGGTATCGGTCCCGTGCAGTTCGGACTACATCTACTGGCTCGGATTCATCACGATCCCGGTCCTGTCCCTGACCGCGTTCGTGCTGATCCTGATCTTCGTCTCGTCCACGCTCACGCAGGCGGCGGAATTCGAGCCGGCGTGGGGAGCGCGGCCGTGGCGGCGGGTGGCATTGATCGTCATCGGGACGGTGATCGTGTTCGGTGTGCTCTGGGCGGTGGACGGCAAGGCTGTGGTGTAACCGGGCGGGACGTGTGTCGGATGCGCCGGGGCGGCATGACCGGTGGCGCCCGCGACGCCCCCCGCCTTGGCCCCACCCGCCCTTCGCACTACACTCCCCTTTCGGACAGGGGGGAGACGGCCGGCGTGCGGGCGCCTCCCTCGCCGCCTTTTCGCACGACCCCACACGCTAGGAGGACCACCCGTGAAGCGACTTTCGCTCGCGGCCGCGGCCGTCGGCGTGGCCGCCGTGCTGGCCATGGCCAGCCTGAACGGCCCGCCCGCCACCCAGGCCGCCGGCACCGCGCCGTTCCAGGCCACGCTGCCCCCGCCCGCGCCCACCGCCACCAACGTCGGCATGCCGCCGGCGCCGACCGAGGTGCCGCAGACCGGCCAGGTCTGTCAGTTCATCTTGAACAAGGTGCCGGCCCAGGTCATCGCCAGCGCGCTGGCCAACCCGGATGCGGTGTACGGCTTCAACCGGCCCCGCAATCCGAACGTGGCGGTGAGCTATCCGTTGAACCCGCGGCGGGTGTACCTGAGCCTGTGGAACCCGCACGTGCACTTCCACCCGATGTTCAACTCGTTGAAGTGGGTGGCGGGCTGCCCGTAGGGCGGGTATTGAAGGCCGCCGGGACCGCGGTTCGGCCCATCGCGTTCGGCCCGCCAGCGGGTACGCGATCGTCGTGAAGACAGGGCACGGCATGCCGTGCCCCTACGTGTGCCTGGGTGGGTTTGGTCGATCGGCAGCTTGAGAACGTGAGAAGGGGCGGGTCTGAGACCCGCCCCTACATGTTGGTGAATCGGGTAGATGTTGGTGAATGGGGGACCGTCGACGTATTGGCTGGTGGCCGTCGGCGGTGGAAGATCCTCGGCACGCGTTTCCAGGCGGCCCTAGTGGAGGCCGTTGCGGGCGGAGACCACCCAGCTTTCGTTCGAGGCCACCAGGTCCTCGAGGCTGCCGGGTCCCATCTTGGCCGCCGCGTCGCGGCCTTGCTGGATGACCTGGTGCTCGTAGACCGGCTTGTCGACGGAGCGCAGGACGCCGAGCGGCACCGGGAACTCCGGCAGTGTCATCCGGCTGACGAGGTAGTGATAGCTCACCTGCGCCCGCTCGTCGTGCGTCAGGAGTGCGTCGGCGGGCACGTCGGCGACGTTCACGACCTCGGGCTGGAAACCGTTCAGACGGATGCCCTTGTCGCGCGCCGCGCCGAAGATCATCGGCTGGCCGTGGACGAGCTCGAGCGTGTGCTCGGCGCGGGTCTTGGCGTTGGCCACGTCCTCCCAGGCGCCGTCGTTGAAGATGTTGCAGTTCTGGAACACCTCGACGAACGACGTCCCCTTGTGCTCGACGGCGCGCTTGATCACTTCGCCCAGGTGCTTCGTGTGGACGTCGATCGAGCGCGCGACGAACGTCGCCTCGGCGGCCAGCGCCACGGACAGGGGGTTGAAACCCTGCTCGACCGAGCCCATTGGTGAGGACTTCGTCTTGTGGCCGGGCAGGGATGTCGGGGAGTACTGGCCCTTCGTCAGGCCGTAGATCCGGTTGTTGAACAGGATGATGTTCAGGTCCACGTTCCGCCGCAGCGTGTGGATCAGGTGGTTGCCGCCGATCGAGAGGCCGTCGCCGTCGCCGGTGATGACGAAGACCGTCAGGTCGGGGTTGGCCAACTTGAGGCCGGTGGCCAGCGTCGGGGCGCGGCCGTGGATGCTGTGAATGCCGTACGTGTTCATGTAGTACGGGAACCGGCTCGAGCAGCCGATGCCCGACACGAACACGACGTTCTCACGCGGGATGCCGCACTCGGGCAGGACCTTCTGCATCGTCGCCAGGATCGCGTAGTCACCGCAACCGGGGCACCACCGGACGGCCTGGTCGGTGACCAGGTCGGCTTTCGTCATGGGCACGGGCTGAAGCTGGATCGTTTCGGTCGTCATGTCGAACCTCCTAGTACTCTGTCACTGCAGAGTCTGGGGATAGCTACCTCTGTCGGATATCCGAAGCGTGTTCAGTGACAGAGTACTAGCCCAGGATCTCGTCGATCTTGGCGCGGATCTCGGAAATGCGGAACGGCTGGCCTTGCAGCTTCTCGAGCTGGATCACCGGCTTCAGGAAGCGGCCCTGGATGAGGAGCGCCAGCTGGCCGCCGTTCAGCTCGGGCACGAGCACCTGCTTGTAGCGGCCGAGCACGGCTGCCAGGTTGCGCGGGAACGGGTTCAGATAGCGAACGTGCGCGTGGGCGACGGATCTGCCCTGTGCGTTCGCCTGGATGACCGCCTGGCGCAGCGCGCCGAACGTGCCGCCCCAGCCGAGGACCAGCAGGTCGCCGGACTCGGGGCCGTACACGTCCTGCTCGGGCAGGTATTCCGCCAGGCCCGCCACCTTTGCCCGCCGCTCGTCGTTCATCTGCTGGGTATGCGTCGGGTCGTAGCTGACGTTGCCCGTGCCGGGCTCCTTGGACAGGCCGCCGATGCGGTGCTCGAGTCCCGGCGTGCCGGGCAGCGCCCATGGCCGCGCCATCGTCTCGGCGTCGCGCGCGAACGGCAGGTAGCCCGTGCCGTTCAGGCCGATCGCGGTCGGATGGCCGATCTGGATCGGCGCCATCGCGCTCACGTCGGGGATCCGCCACGGCTCCGCGCTGTTGGCCAGGTAGCCGTCGGAGAGCACGACGACGGGCGACATGATCCGCGCGGCCAGCCGAAATGCCAGGACGGTGATGTCGAAGCACTCGCCGGGCGTCGCCGGGGCGAGGATCGGCAGCGGGCTCTCGCCGTTGCGGCCGAACATCGCCTGCAGGAGGTCGGACTGCTCGGTCTTCGTCGGCGAGCCCGTGCTCGGACCGCCTCGCTGGACGTCGACGATGACCATCGGCAGCTCGAGAACGAGCGCCAGGTTCATCGCCTCGCTCTTGAGCGCCAAACCCGGCCCGCTGGTGCCCGTCACGGCGAACGCGCCGCCGAACGCCGCGCCGATCGCCGCACCCATCGCCGCGATCTCGTCCTCGGCCTGGAACGTGCGGACGTCGTAGTTCTTCAAGGCGGCCAGGCTGTGGAGGATGTCGCTGGCCGGCGTGATCGGATAGCTGCAGTAGACGAGCGACTTGTCTGCCAGCACCGCCGCCGCGACGAGGCCGATGGCGACCGCCTCGTTGCCGGTGATCTTGCGGTACTGGCCCGCCGCCAGGTTGGCGGGGGGGATGTGGAAGCGGCGCTGGAACGCTTCGGTCGTCTCGCCGAAGTGGTAGCCGGCCATCAGCGCGCGGCGGTTCGCCTCGAAGATCGCCGGCTTCTTGCCGAACTTCTCCTCGATCCAGTGCAGCGTGTTGTCCAGCGGCCGGTCGTAGATCCAGAACGACAGACCGAGCGCGAAGAGGTTCTTCGAACGGTCCATGTCCTTCGTCGTGAGGCCTTCGATGTCCTTGAGCGCGTCCCGGTTCAGCCGGGTGAGCGGGACGGGGTGGATCTTGTAGCCCTTCAGGCTGCCGTCCTCGAGCGGGTTGGTGGCGTACGCCGCCTTCTTCAGGTTGGAAGCGTTGAACTCGTCCGTGTTCACGATGATCGTGCCGCCCGGGACGAGCTCGGACAGCGCGCTCTTCAGCGCGGCGGGGTTCATCGCCACCAGGACCTGCGCGGCATCGCCCGGCGTCAGGATGTCGAGGCTCGAGAAGTGGACTTGGAAGCCCGAGACACCGGCCAGCGTGCCGGCCGGCGCCCGGATCTCGGCCGGGAAGTCGGGCATCGTGCTGATGTCGTTGCCGACGACGGCGGCCGTGTTCGTGAACTGGGTGCCGGTCAGCTGCATGCCGTCGCCGGAATCGCCGGCGAAGCGGATGATGACGGACTCGACCTCATCGACGTTCGGCGCGCCGACGGCCGGGGCTTCGGCCACGGCGCTGGCGGCCGCCCCGTCGGGGGCATGCGGATCAGGGGCATGCGGATCGGACATGTGCTTACCACTCCTGGCGGCGACGGACGAGGCGAACGGCGCCGCCGGCGAAGGCCACACGCAAAGGCCGCGCCGCGCCCGTCGTCGGGCGGGTCACGGCCAAGAAGGAGGCGCGTGGTCGCGAATGTAGGTGTTGCAGGCCATTATAGGCCACGCCTGCGCGCGGGGCGATTCTCGGGCGCCCGCGCTACCATACCCGCTCGACCTGCCGCGGAGCGCGCCATGCCGACTCATCCCAGCCAACCGAACGCCGCCCGTCCGACGGCGGACGCCGGGACAAACCCGATCCCCCCCGGCCGCTACGACATCGTCATCCTCGGCGCTGACCGCGCCGCGCGCTGGGCGGCATGCGAGGCCGCCTCCCTCGGCGCCCGCGTGGCATGGCTCGTCGGCGACGCGGACGGTCTCCCGCCCGCCGGCGTCGCGGCCACTACCATCGACGTCTACCGCGGCGCACCGCACTTCATCGCCTCCGACGCCCTTCACCTCGCCGGGCGCCGGCTCCACTTCGTGCGCGCGCTGATCGCCACCGGCGCGACGCCGATCGTGCCGCCTGACTCGGACATCGGGGCCGTGCCCCGCCTGGACGCCGCCACGCCGGCCGACCTCGCGTCGCCGCCCGGCCGCGTCGCCGTGATCGGCGCCGGCGCCACCGGTTGCGCGGCGGCGCAAGGGCTGGCGCGCCGGGGCGGTCGGGTCACGCTCTTCGAGGCCGAAGGGCGCGTGCTGCCCCGCGAGGCTCCGGAGGCCGCGGCGGCGATCCAATCCGCCCTCACGGCGGACGGCGTGCACGTTCGCACCGACCACCGCGTGACGACAGCCGTCGCTCAGGCCGGCGGCTGGGCGTTTCGCGGCGTCACGAATGCCGGCACAGACAGTGATGAGAGTTTCGACGATGAGAGTTTCGACGCCGGCCCCTTCGACAAGGTGGTCCTGGCCGCCGGACGCCGGTCGGACATGGGCGCGCTCGACCTCCCCGCTGCCGCCGTCGAGACGGACGGCGCCCGCCTCCGCCTGGACGAGCGGCTGCGCACGACGAACCACCGGGTGTACGCCGCGGGCGATGCCGCGCTCGACCACCCGTCGCCGCATGGCGCCATGGCCTGCACGCGCGTGGCGCTGCGCAACGCGCTGCTGGACGGCCGCCGCCGGGCGGATGTGCTGACGATCCCGCGCGTCGTGTTCACCGTGCCGCAGCTGGCCTCCGTCGGCCTCCTGGCGCACGAGCCGGAGGCCGCCGACGTGCCGCTCGACACCTTCGTCCACCGCGCCGAGGCAACGGCAGCGCCGCCGAACGTGTCCCATGCCAAGGATGAAGTCGGCGTCGTCGCCTTCCACCTGGCCGCCGGAACGGACGTCCTGCTCGGCGCAACCCTCGTCGGGCCGGACGCCGCTGCGGCCATCGGCGAGCTGGCGCACGCGATCGACGCCGGCATCACGCTGGCCGAGCTTGGCCGTGCGATCCGTCCGCCGGGCGTGTTCGCCGATGCGGTGCGCGCCGTGGCGGACGAAGCGCACCTCCGCCGGCGCTCGCCGGGCAACCGCGCGCTCGCAACCCGCTGGCTGGCGGCCCGCCGCGCCTGGGCCGATCGCACCGCCGCACGAGGCTGAAGCCATGAGCCCGATCCCTTCCGACCGACCGACCCCGGCCACGCGAACGTACCCGTCACCTCGCGCAGCCGAAATAGCGCCTTCACCGATCGTCATCACCATCGCCGCGCTCGTGCTCGCGCTCGCCGGCTGTACGGCCGTGCCGACGCCTGTCCCGACGCTGCCGGGCGGCTTGCGGGTCGCCGGACCGGACGGCAAGCCCGTGACGGCAGACGCCCGCATGCTGACCGCCGTCGCGGCGTTCCCGACGACGAACCCGGCCGACCCAGGCACGTTCGCCGAGCGCGGCGAGTTCCCGCTGCCGGACAGCACCCGCCCGGCCGGCTTCGAAACGTACAGCTGGCAGCATCTCCTGGACGACGCAACCGGCACGACCGTCCACTTCGCGCTGCGCGACGGCGACCCGCCGCGGGCGTGGGTGGACGACTGGGTGGTCGACGTGGCGGCGGGGCGATATGGAATCGAGGTCGCGCCGACCTACGTGGAAGCGCCAGGCGACGTCGTGGCGCAGTTGGCGGCCGAGAAGGCGGCCGCCGTCGGCGCATCGGAGGAGACGACGGGCACGATCGACCTGCTGTGGATCGACGACGCGAGCTTCGGTGCGCTCGCCGACGGCGGCCTGCTCTACGGCCCGTGGACGGGCTACACGCCCAGCCGTCGCTACCTCGATCCGAAGGATGGCTGGCTGAAGCGCACGTTCGGCCGGGACGTCGGCGAGAACGCCCTTGCCTGGGGCCGGACGCACTTCGTCCTGCTGCACGACCCGACGCGCCTGCCGGCGCCGCCGCCGTCCTGGCCGGCGCTCTGGTCGTGGATCGAGGCGAACCCCGGCCGCTTCACGTACGCCGCGCCGCCCGACCCGGTCGGCAGCGCGTTCGTCCGACAGGCGTGCATCGCCCTCGCCGCCGACGCGTCCATCTTCGGCCGGCCGTACGACGCCGCGACGGCCGAGGCCGCGCTCGCGCCGTGTTGGACCCAACTCGAAGCCATCGCGCCCATGCTCCGGCAGCAGGGCCGGCGTTACCCACGGGCGCAGGCCGAGGTGGACGATCTGTTCGCGGCGTCCGAAATCGACATCACGATGCGCTACGGACCGCCGCCGCGTCCGGTCGACGGTGGCGGCGGCGGCGACGCAGCGCCCGAGGGCCGCACAGCCGTCGAACGCGCCGCCGCGCTGGCCGGTGCCCGCGCGTTCGCGCTCGAGGGCGGCATGCTGTCCCGCGTCCACTTCCTGGCGATTCCATTCAACGCGCCGAACAAGCAAGGGGCCATCGTGTTGGCGAATTTCCTCCAAGATCCCGAAGCCCAGTTCGCCAAGCTCGGTCCGGAGAACTGGGGCGATCCGACGGTCATCGGACCGCACCTCGTCCCCGAGACCTGGAAGGCAACGTACGCCGAGGTCGCGACCCCGCCGAACGCCCTCGCCGAAGACGTCGTGGCCGCGCAGCGCGTGGCCGAGCCTTCGCCGGCCTGGGTGGAGGCCATCGACGCCGGTTGGGCGCGGTTCGTCGGCGGCGGCACGGCCGGATCGGACGGTGCGCCGTGAGCGTGCGCGGACCGGCGCCGCGCAGCCTGGCGGACCAGCTCGGCCACGCCGCCGTCTTCGGCGCCTGGCAGCTCGATCAGCTCCGTCGCTGGCGCGAGCCCGCGCCCGACTGGGTGCTGGCGTTCGTCGAAGACCAGATGGCCCCGCTGCCGCCGCCCGGCCCGCTCTGGCAGCGCCTCGTGCCGCAGTCGCCGACGATCCGCGCCCTCGTGGGCCTGCTGCGCGACGTGGCGCGCGACCCACGACCAAAGGGCATCGTCCTCCACATCCGACCGCTGGCAATGCCGGCGACGTCCATCGAGACGCTCCGCGCCGCGGTCGCCGAGGTGCGCGCGGCGGGCAAGCGCGTCGTGGCGTACGCGCCGCACTACACCTTCGGCGGTTACTACCTGGCGTGCGCGTGCGACGAGATCATCGTCCAGAAGGGGGGCCACGTCGGGCCGCTCAGCCTGCAGCGCGGCTACTTTCACATCGCCGACGGCCTCGAGCGCGCCGGGCTGCGGTTCGACGCCGTCCAGATCGCGCCGCACAAGACGGCCGCCGACACGTTCACCCGCCGGGAGATGTCCGCCGCAGCGCGGGAGATGGGCGAGTGGCTCCTCGAGGGCAGATGGCAGGAGATGAAGTCTTCAATCGCCGACGGCCGCGGCCTGACCGCCGAAGCCGTCGACGCGCTGCTGGCCGACGGCTTCTTCACGGACGTCGAGGCGCGGGCGGCCGGCATCGTCGACCACGTCGCCGGTGAGGAGGATCTCCCGACGCACCTCGCCGACACCAGCCCAACGCCCGCCGGACGACCCGCCGCACCGCCCGCCGTCATCGTCCATGAGCGACAAGCCCGGCGGTCCTTGATCAACGAGCCGCCGCCGCGGCCCGGCCCGTACATCGCCGTGCTCCGCATCGAGGGGGCGATCGTCGACGGCGAGACCGCCGCGCCGCCGGGGCCGTTGCCCGTACCGGTCGTCGGCGACGGGCGTTCGGGCGATCGGACGGTCGTCCAGCAGGCGCGGCGCATCCTGGCCGACGACGACGCCGTGGCGCTCGTGCTGTCCATCGACTCGCCCGGCGGGTCGGCGACGGCCAGCGAGGCGATGGCGGCGGCGATCGAGCGCGTGGCCGACCGGAAGCCGGTCGTGGCGCACATGGGCGGCGTGGCGGCGTCGGGCGGCTACTACGTGGCCACACCCGCCCGCTGGATCGTGGCCCACCCGGGCACGCTCACGGGCTCGATCGGCGTCCTCAGCGGCAAGCTCGTGCTCGGCGGGCTCTGGGAAAAGCTCACCTTCAACCACGAGACCCTCTCGCGCGGCGGCGCCGCAGGCCTGTTCGATAGCACCACGGCGTTCAGCGACGCCGAACGCGACACGATGCTCGGCCATATCCGCCGCGTCTACGACGTCTTCCTCGCCCGCGTCGCCACGAGCCGCAACCTGCCGCTGGAGGCGCTCGACGCCGTCGCCGGCGGGCGCGTCTGGACGGGGCGCCAGGCGCACGAGCGCGGCCTCGTCGATGCGCTCGGCACGCTGGACGACGCGCTGGCCAAGGCGCGCGAGCTGGCGGGCGTCGGGCCGGGCGTGCCGGCGCGGGAGGTGCGGGCGGGGCGGAAGCGGCGCGGGCCGGCGGCGCCTCCGTCAGGCGTCGCGTGGGACGGGGCGGATCGCGCGGTCGCGACGGCGCGCACGCTGGCGTCGTCCGTTCTTCCCGGACTGGCGACGCTCGCCGCGGCTCAGGATGCGCTGCAGACCGTTCGCCTGCTGAACGGGGCGACGGCGCTGTGCCTCTGCCCGCTCATCGTCGGCGACGATTGAATCGGAGGGACGACACATGGACGTCCGGCAGGTCCTACGCTCACAGTTCAGCGCCGCCCTCGACATGCTCGAGCACGCCGTGCGAGGCTGCCCGGACGGAATGTGGGACGACCCGGCCGACACGAACCGCTTCTGGCACGTGGCCTACCATGTCCTGTTCTACACCGACCTCTATCTCAGCGAGCGCGAGGCGTCGTTCGTTCCTTGGGCGCTTCACCGCGAGAATCATCAGTTCTTCGGCACGCTACCGTGGCCGCCGCATTCGATCGTCGCGATCGGCGCCCCGTACACGCGCGAGGAAGTGCTGGCCTACCTCAAGATATGTCGCGACCGCGTCGACGCGCAGCTCGGCGCGATCGACCTCGACGGCCCGTCGGGGTTCGAGTGGCTCCCGTTCGGCAAGCTCGAGCTCCAGCTCTACAACCTGCGCCACATCCAGCAGCACACGGGCGAGCTCATGGAGCGGCTGGGGGCGCGGGCGGGGGTGGATGTGCCGTGGGTCGGTATGGGCGCGAAGGGGTAGGACGAGGCGGGCGGCGACGCGGGAGTTGTTTGGGCGGGGGAGAGCGGTTGGCGGATGGCATGCGGGCGAGGCATGCATCGCCCCTTCGTGAGCATCGGCGAATCCATCGGGCGGCCGAGGGAATTACGTGGGCAGCGACGGATCCATCGGACGGCCGAGTGCGTCGCACGCCGTCACCCGGACCACCGCGGCCGGGCTCGAGGCGAACCGTTCAGCGAACATCGTCCAGATCATCGTGTCCCGCCACGTGCCGTCCGGGCGCTGCAGGCGAGCGGTCAGCGTCGCCTCGTGGCGGTAACCGAGCTTCTCGGCGACGCGCGCGCTCGCGACGTTCAGCGGGTCGCAGTGGATCTCGACGCGGTGGACGCGGTGGAAGGCGAAGGCGGCGCGGGTGAGGGCGGCGGCGAATTCCGTGGCCAGGCCGCGGCCGGCGTGATCGACGTGCAGCCAGTAGCCGATCTCGAGCGCGCCGGCGCCGATCCGCGGATGGAGTCCGCAGCCGCCGATGACGGACTGCCCGCTCGGCTCCCAAACGCCGTACGTGAAGTCGTGATCGGCATCGAACTCGGCGCGCAGATGGCGCAGGCGGGCAACGGTCGCCTCGACGTCCGGGCGCTCCTGCGCCCAGCCCATCCACGGCCGGAGGTGGGTCAGGCTGTCGCCTACCGCCACGACGAGCGCCGGCGCGTCCTCGGGACACCACGGGCGCAGCAGCGTCCGGGGCGTCGTCAGGCGGTAGGCCGGTCCGGGCGGCGGCGGCGAGTGCGGACGGCTCACCGGGGCACGGTCACAGTGGACAGGTCGAGGCCGCGGACGACGTGCGGTGCGGCGCGGCCGGCAGCGGCGGCCGCAGCGACGCATGCGGCGGCGACGTCCCGCAGCCGCCGCCCGTCCCCGGGCAGCCGCAGATCGCCCGCGATGTCGGCCAGCGGCATGGCCACGTGGGCATAGCGGCCGACGTCCGGGTCGGGCAGGCGGAGGCGTCCCCCATGGCCGTCCGCGCGGTTCACGACGGCCTCGCCGAACAGCGCCAGGTCGAGATCGATCGTCCGCGGCGCGTTCCGATTCCCGGTGCGAACGCGGCCGAGCTCCGCTTCGATCCTGCGCAGCAAGGAGAACTTGAACGCGGCGGCATCCAACGGAGTCGCGATCGCGACGGCGGCATTCAGGAATGCAGGCCCTTCGCCGCCGACGGCGCCGGAGCGCCACGCGCGCGAGACCGCGCGCACGTCGCTCCGCTCGGCGAGCAGGGCGACCGCACGCCGTAGGTTGGCGGGTGCGTCGATGTTGCTGCCGAGGCTGACGAGCGCCAGCGTCGTGCCCTCCATCACGGGCCGCCTTCGGCGTCGCCACCCGAGTCGTCGCCGTCGAAGTCGCCGCGAGAGCGCGTGATCTCGACGCCGACGCTCTTCGCGAACCGAACGGCGCCGGGCTTCTCGACGCACACTGTCACGTGCTCCGCCCCGCGCGCCAGGCAGATCCGCGCCACGTCGGCCGCAAGGCGCTCGACGAGGAGCGGCGCGTGCTCGGCCACGTGGGCGAGGACGGCCTTCGTCACCGCCTTGTAGTCCAGGATGTGCGCCGGATCGTCCGTCCTGCCCGCGGCACGCGTGTCCACGAACAGCGTGAGGTTGATGAGGATGTCCTGCTCGACGGTGCGCTCCCAGTCGTTCAGGCCGATGACGCCGCGGACGAGGAGGTCGCGGATGATCACCTTGTCGAGCCGATCGTCGTCGATCATGGGGTGTTGCCGCTCCTCATCAGCTGGTGCGCGTCACGACGTCGAGCCGCCCCGCGAAAATCCTGCACGTCATCGTCCGATCGGCCCGATCAGGCTCTCACCGCCGTCCACGTGGAGAACGGCACCGGTGACGAACGGGCTCTGGACGAGGTAGAGCACGGTGCGCACGACATCCGCCGGCTCGCCGACACGCTGCAGCGGCACCCGCTTCTTCGTCAGCCGGCCCCAGTCTTCGCCTTCGGCCGCGTCCGGCGGCGGGAGGATGGCGCCGGGAACGATCGCGTTCACGCGGATGTCGGGCGCGAGGGCGCGCGCCAGAACGCGCGTGACGTGGACGACGCCGGCCTTGCTCACGCCGTGCTGGATGTGCTCGCGCCACGGCTGAATGCCCGACAGGTCGGCCATGTTCACGATGAGCGCGCCCTCGCCCTCCGGCCGCGACGCGGCCCGCAGGTGCGGCGCCGCGGCCTGAGCGCACAGGAACGGTGCGCGGAGGTTCACATCCAGCGAAGCATCCCAGTCGGCCGCCGTGATGCTGCCGATCGCCTGCCGGTCAAACCGCGCGGCGTTGTTCACGAGGACGTCGAGCCGTCCGAATGCGGCCGCAGCGGCGTCGACGAGGCCCGGAATCGCCGCCGCGTCGGCCAGGTCGGCCGACAGCGCGATCGCCCGGACGCCCAGCGCCTCGGCGTCGCGGACGGTGCCGAGCGCGTCGTCGCGCGATCCGCCGTAGTGGATGACCACATCTGCGCCCGCGCCGGCGAGCCCGAGCACGATTGCACGGCCGAGGCGGACGGCGGCGCCGGTGACGAGCGCCGTGCGGCCGGCGAGCGGGCGGGCGGGCATCGTGCGTTCTCTTAGCGACCGATCAGGCGGTAGAACTCGTCGCGCAGCGTCGGATCTTCTTTGAAGGCGCCGCGGCGGGCGGTGGTGATCATGTTCACTCCGTGCTTCTTCACCCCGCGCAGGCTGGCGCAGGTGTGCTCGCCGTCGAGGACGACCATCGCCCCAAGGGGGTCGAGCGCCGCGACCATGCTGTCCGCGATCTCGTTCGTCAGGCGCTCCTGGATCTGGAGCCGGCGGGCGAACATGTCCACCAGGCGCGGGATCTTGGACAGCCCGACGACCTTGTCGCGTGGGATGTACGCCACGTGCGCCCGCCCGGTGAACGGCAGCATGTGGTGCTCGCACATGGATTGGTAGCCGATGTCGGCCACGACGATCATCTCGCCGTCGCCGTAGGCCACCTCGAACAACGCGCCGTTCAGGATCGTCTCGATGTCCTGGCCGTAACCGGAGAGCATCTCGCGATACATCTTGGCGACGCGGTGCGGCGTTTTTTGCAGGCCGTCGCGCGCAGCATCCTCGCCGAGGAGCGCGAGCAGGCGGGCGACGAGCGACTCGATCTCGGCGGCGCTCCCGGTCGGGAGGCGCACCGGTGCGCAGCCGTTCGCCGCGGGGAGTGCCATCGGCGCAGATCGGGCCGGGGCAAGATCGTTCGCAAACAGTGAATCCGGGGCAGCGTTCGTTGCGCCGAGCGACATGATGTCCGTCCTTTGGGGGCCAATGACAACCGAATCACCGCGGCGCGCGACATTCCCGCCTCCGCAGCCCCATACGGTCGCCCGCTGCGGCGCGTACGTTACAGCCGCCGGATGGTTCGGGCGCCGGACGGATCGGTTGCCGGACGGATCGGGCGCCTGACGGATCGGTTGCCGATCGGATCCGCCGCGGATCGGATCGGGCGGCTCAGCGGTCGATCACACCGCTTTCCCGCGCCGCCGAGGTCCGACAGACGTACGGGAAGTCCATCCCGCAGCGCGTCGACCGGCTGGCCGCCGCACGGGGGTCGCTGCCCGCGCGCGCCTCGCAACCGTCGCCCGCCCCGTCGCCGTCCGTGTCGGGCGCCAGGGCGAACGTCCCGGCGCGCCACTCGGCCGCGTCGTCGAGGCCGTCGTCGTCCGAATCGGTATCGTCGGGCCACGAGAGCGTGCGCAGGACCTCTTCGCCGTTCGGCAGGCCGTCGCCGTCGTCGTCCGCCTTCGGTGCGACGAGGGTGTACGTCCACGCCTGCGGCGGGCTGAGGGGAGCGGGGGGGGCGGATGCTGTCGCGTCGGCACGAGCGATCGCGTTGCGATCGAGGGCCACTTCGACGGGGCCGAGGGCGGGTGGGGCGAAGCCGGTGAAGACGTATGGGCCGGCGCCGGCGCCGGAGAGCGACGTCGCCGGAGAGCCGTTCACCGTCAGCATGGCCGGCCGGACGCCGACGACCTCGGCGTCGAACGTTACGGCGTACGAAGGGAGCGACACGACGTACGGATGGAGGTGGAAGGGCGTCTGGTAGACGACGTGCGGGGGTTCGAGACCGGGTCGGTCGCCCGACGCCGCGGCGTCGCCCGTCCGTCCTCCCGACTGCAGGATCTGTCGGTCGCGGTTCACGGTGTCCACCCAGCGGTGCCAACGCCAGAAGACGGGATCCCGCGGAGCGCTTGGCGGGTTCAACATGTCGCCGCCGATGAGGAGGTGAATCGTGTTGTGCCATGGTTCGGTGACGGCGCAGCCGAGCAGTCGCCGGTCGGCCGGGTAGTCCGACAGGCGGGACTGGCCGCCGCCGGTGACGTCGCACGGCATCCCGTTCCAGCCGCGGACGCCGCCGCCGTTGGCCGTGAACGATGCCGGCTTTGCGAACGGTCGATAGAACGCGTTGCGCGATGCGTGGTCGATGTCCGGCCCCCGCGGGATCGGCTGGGCGGAGTCCCATGTCCCGATCTCGGGATAGCCGAACTCGTGCCGCCAGCGGTTGAAGCGGTCCATGAACTGGACGTGGAAGTCGAAGAACAACGCCCCGTCGTAGAAGGGCTGCTCGAACGCGTACCGCTGGTGCCACAGCGCGTGCTCGCGCTGGACGAACTGGGTGTGGTTCGTCGTATAGAAGTCCTCCGCCTGCCGGGTGCTGTTGGCCGCATTGCGCTCGACGCTGAGCGTGACGACGTCCGTGCACTGGCCGACGCCGTCGCGCACCGTGACCCAGACGCGGCGGGCCACCGGGCCGGCGTTGTTCGGGTGGCGCTGGCTCAGCGCCGGCTTCCAATAGAGGGCGAACGTCGAAGCGCGCATGTCGGTCGCGCGGAGCGGTGTCGTCCGCCACACGCCGGCCGTGCTTTCGCTGTAATCGGCGATCGCGTCGCCGTCGTAGCCCCAGCTGTACGTGAAGTTGCCGCGCGTCGGGGTCATCGCCGCCCGGAACGCGACGCGCTGGCCGACGTTGGCGGTGCCGGTGCGGGGCGTGATCGACACGCGGCACGTCGTCGGGATCGTCGCCGTCGGGATGGGCGTCGGCGGGGCCGGGGTGGCGGTCGGGCCGACGAGCGTCGGGAGCGCCGCCGCCGGGGTCGGGACGGCCGTCGGGGCACCGTCGGCGCGCGCGGCGCTGAAACGCAGCCCGGCGATTTCCTCGCCCGCGAAGCCGCGCACCCACACGGTCTGCGCCGGTGCGCCGGACGGCGCATACCCTTCCGGCGGCTCCACCGTCACGCCGTACCGGCCCGGCTGGGCAACGGCGACGCGGAACGTTCCGTCCGCGCCGGTGAGCACGGTCTGCGCCTCCGGGCCGGCCACGGTCACGCGCGCGCCGGCGAGCGGTGCCGGCGCCGGCCCGCCGACGTCCTCGACGGTACCGGCGATGTCCGTCAGGCCGGCGGCGACGAGCCAGTCGCACTGGCCGTAGGCGTAGCGCGCCCCGCCGCCCGTGCTGGCCGACAGACGCGCGCCCCCGCCCGTCGGCGAACGGCGAGCCCGCACCGTTCGCCGCCACGGGACGGCGGGTGCGGCGCCGCTGAAGATCACGGCGGTCTCGCCGCTGGGGCCGATGTCCTCGAGCACCGCCTGCACGGCCTCGCTGCCGCCCGAGACGACGTTGAGCGTCAGCTCCACCGCCTCGCCGGCGACGAAGAGCGGCCCGCTGTCGCCCATCACGCAGCCGCGGTCGGTGGCCACGGCCGCGGCTAGGCGCGGCACGCCGCTCGTCTCGCCGCTCAGGCCGATCGTCACGAGGGGTGCGTGGTCATCGTCCGTGCGGACGAGGACGAAGTCCTGCCAGGCGCCCTCCGCCTTCGGGGCGAAGCGGACGGTCACGCCGCGCTCCTCACCCGGCATGAGGAGCGTGTTGGCGCTCCACGGAGCCGGCAGCGCGAACGGCGACGTGCCGGCTTCGCTCTGCAGCGCAAGGCCGAACACCGTGAGCGGCGCGCCCCCCACGTTGCGAACGGTCAGGATGCGATCGGACGTGCCGCCGGCGGCGATGCGGTCGAACGCGAGGCGATCGGGCCGCACCGTGACCGCGGGTCCAACCGGTGCGACGACCTCGAACGCACAGGCGCCCTCGGCTGTCGGCTGGGCATCGCCCGCGGCACGGAAGGCGCGCCACAGGACGCGGCGCGTGCCGAGCGCGGCGCCGATCGGCACCGCAACGCCGTATGCCTGCCCGCCGTCGACGGCCCGCCTGTCGGCCAGGCTGCGGACGGCGCCGTCCGGCGCGATGTCCTGGACGGAGAGCCAGGCACTTGGGGCGCCGCGCACCCGGAAGCGCAGCACGGCGTGCTCGCCGACGACGGCGGAAGCCGCCGGCTGGGCAACCGAAACGCCCGGGCCGGCCCGGCAGCCCGTCGAGGCGTCGACGTCCACCGCGAGGGGCAGCGCGGCACCGGAGCGGCGCAGGCCGAACTGTAACGGCGCGCCGAGGGCACCGGCCGCGCTGTTCGGCGCGGCGTCGAACCGCAGGTGCGCCTCGCTTGCGCGCGTGGCTGCCCAACCGGCCGGGACAGCGAGCGTTGCCGTGTACGCGCCGGCGGCCGTGAGGCCGAACGCGAATGCGCCGGTGCTGTCCGAGGTCGCGGCGCCGGCCGCACCGGTCGGACCGGCAAGGGCGATCGGCCGACCGGCCAGCGCGCCTTCGCCGCTGCCGCGCAGCCCGTCGCCGTCCACATCCTCGAACACCGTGCCGACGATCGCCCGCTCCGGCGTGACGAGGTATGTGCCGCCGCCTGCGGACTGCGTCTCGGCGGCCTGCGCGGCACGGGCCGGCGCGTGCGTCCCGAACGCACCGTGGTCGGTGGCGGCCCAGAGCGGCAGCGTGGCGGCCAGGAGGGGCGCGATGCGGCGGAGGGAGCGGCGGGGGCTGCTGCGGGGGGTGTTACGGAGGGGGATGGGGCGGGACGTTCGCACGGATGGGCTCCAGGGGACGCGGGGGGAGGAATCCCTCACCCCCCGACCCTCTCCCCCAAGGCTGGGGGAGGGGGAGGATGCGGGATCGGGCGCGCGCATTGTGGCCGGCGGATCATCGTGGGTCGCCGGCAACGTCGACGATGGTTGACAACGTCGAACGGGCCGGACGGTTACGCCGGCTCGGAGGCTGCCAGGAGCCAGTCGAGCACGCGGTCCCCGTCGCCCAGATCCTCGAACACGACGTCCGCGCCGGTGGCGGTCAGCGCGTCGAAATCATAGTCGCCCGTGGCGACGGCGACGGCGCGGAAGCCGTTCACGTGGGCGGCGGCGACGTCCAACGGGGTGTCGCCGATGACGAAGACCCCGGCAGGCCGGGCGAGGGCAGCTGGGCCGCCGACGACCGAGGCGGCGTGGGCGACGAGCTGGCCGCGGTCCTCGTGCGTGTCGGCGAAGCCGCCGTTGTCGAGGGGAGGGCCGAAGCCGTAGTGGGCGAGCTTCATGAGGCCCGTTCGTCGGAAGTTGCCGGTGGCGATGCCGACCTGCGCGCCGGGCGCGGCCGCGAGGCGCTCGACGAGGGCGTGCGTACCGGGAAGGGCACGGCCGGCCGTCTCGTGAAGGGCGTCGCCAAGGTGTTCGGCGTACACGGACGCGAACCGGTCGAGCCATCCCTCGAAGCCGCCGTCGAGGCGGTCCGGGTTGACATCGCCGCGCGACAGGAGGTCGCGGGCGATCGCGCGGTCCGTGCGGCCGGCGTACGACACGCCGGCCATACCGTCCGGAATGCCGAGGAGATCGCGGACGGCGCGGCCCATCGCCAGCACGCCGGCACCGCCGGTGGCGAGGAGGGTCATGTCGATGTCGAAGAGGTACGTGGCCAATGGTTGCTCCGGTCGAACGCGGCGGGACGGGCGAAGCGGTCGGCCCGTCGGCCCCATTCTACCGCCAGAGCGCGTACGGACTGTCCAGGATCAACGCCACCAGCTCGCGGATCCGCTCCCGCTGGGCCGCGCTCAGCGTGTCGAACTCGGTTCCGCCGGCCGTCACGTAGTCCACCAGTACGGCACGGTCGGCGGCGAGCATCGGACGGCTCAGGATGCGGTCGATCCAGTAGTCCACCACGGCGCCGGCCGTCTTTCGGTCCGACGGCGTCTGGTCGATGACGTTCAGCGGGCTCTCGACGCCCCCGGCGGCCGGCCGGCCGCCGGCGCCGCGGTCGATGCTGCCGACGAGGTCGAGGGCGTAGTTCCAGCGTGCCAGCAGGCCGGACGAGCTCGCCCAGGCCACCTTGACGTCCGGGTAGCCGTCCGGCGTGGACCAGTAGAACGGCAGGTGGCCGGCGAGGGCGAGCATCCCGGCGCCGGTCCGGCCACGGCGCGACGTCGTGAAGGCGGACAGGGCATCGAAGTCCGCGGGCTGGGCGCCGAGAGCGCGGGCGGCGCGGGCGGCGTAGTCCAGCGGGCGGCTGTAGCGTCCGCCGAAGCGGCCGAACGCGGCGGTGAACTCGGCGGAGGTGAGAATCGTGCGGACGACCGCCCGGATGTCGCCGTCCGTCGACTTGTGCACGGCCGCGACGCGATCGACGAGGCCAGGCACATCCGCTTCGGGATCGTCGCACACGAAGCGGCGGATGAGCTTGGTGGCGATGAAACGCGGCGTCGCGTCGTGCCGGCAGAGCATGTCGATGACCTGGACGCCGTCCTGCTCGCCCTGGCGGGCCGGGATCGCCCGGCCGAGGACGCGCTTGGCGTTCTGGTCGTGGATCCCGTCGCGATACTGGAAGTCGCCGACGACGCCGCCGCGTGCGCCGGCACCCTGGCGGACCCAGTTCCAGCCGGTGAAGCAGCGTGCGACCTCCTTGATGTCGTCCTCGGTGTACGGCACGCCGTCGACGGCAACGCCGAGGGTGTGGAGTTCCATGATCTCGCGGGCGTAGTTCTCATTGATCTTGCGCGCCTGGTTCGAGTCGTTGTCCAGGAACATCAACATCGCCGGCGAGTGGGCGGAGGCCGTGAGGATGTCCTTGAACGTCCCGAGGGCGTGCGTCCGGGCGACGTTGCGGTCGTCGATGATCCGCACCCGCCCGGCATCCGCTTGACCGACGAAGACCGTGAAGTGATCGTTCCAGAAGTCGACCATGACCTCGTAGAGCTGGCGCGGGCTGAACCACTGCCGGATGAGGGTGCCGTTCACGAGGTGCTGCGCCGGGTTGCCGTTGTTGCCCGCCAGCAGCTCGGCCGCCGTCAGACCATAGGACGTCAGCCCAAGCGCGACGAGCGCCGCGTCGGTGTACGGATCCGGCAACTTGCCGTGGTCCAGCTGCGACTCGATCCAGGCCTCGGCACCCTTCTGTCGCGCCGCGGCCACGTCGCCCGGCCGCGCGCCGAAGGCGGCCCGCTGCCACAGCAGGGCGACGGTGTCCGGCTCGGGCATGTCGGCCGCGCTGCGTGCGGCCCAGCGCACGGCGGGCCGCTGGTCGCGGACGAGGGAGGCGGGGGCGAGCGCTGCTCCGGCGAGGGCGGCGCTGCCCCGGCCGAGGAACGTGCGGCGGGTGACGGCCATCGGGCACCTCCTGGGGGTGGGTGCGTTGCGGTCGGTGTGGCGGGCGCGCGGCATGGCGCGCCGCCGGGACAAACGCGCGGACGGGCGGGGGCGTTAGACCGATGCGCGGCGTGCGCGGGCGTCGGATCGGCGACAGCGTTCGGTCGTCGAGGGCATCGGAGGCGCACGGGCGATAGAATAGCGCCGTTGGCGACCGCAGATGCGCACGCGCCTGCCCACGAACAAGGATAAATCGAACCGATGACCCTCCAGATCGGCGACCCCGCCCCCGAATTCGCGCTGCCCGACCAGGACGGCCGCACCGTGCGCCTCGGCGATTTGCGCGGCCGGACCGTCATCCTCTTCTTCTACCCCAAGGACGACACGAGCGGCTGCACTGCCCAGGCGTGCGGCTTCCAGGCCGAGCTGCCGACGGTCGACGCCGCGGGCGCGATGGTCATCGGCATCAGCCCGGACGGCCAGGCGTCGCACGTCGCCTTCCGCGACAAGTACGGACTTGCGTTCCCGCTCCTCGTGGACGCCGACCACGCCGTCGCCGCGGCGTACGGGGCATGGGGCGAGAAGTCGATGTACGGCCGCACGTACGACGGGATCCTGCGCAGCCACTTCGTCATCGGCCCGGACGGCCGACTCGTCGACGTCCAGGTGAAGGTCAGTCCGGCCGACAGCGTCCGGCTGGCCGTGGCGGCGGTGGGGGCGACGGCGGGGGGCTGAGCGTTGCTGGTGGACGACGCTGACGGCGCGGTTGCCAGCCCGGATGCCTGTGCGGATGCCGGCGCGATGATCACCGGCCTCGACCACGTCCAGCTGGCGATGCCCGCCGGCGGCGAGGACGCGGCGCGGGCGTTCTACGGCGGGTTGCTCGGAATGCGCGAGGTCGCCAAGCCGGCAGCGCTCGCCGGGCGGGGCGGCGTCTGGTTCGCGCTCGACGACGGGCGGCAGGTGCACCTCGGCGTCGAAGCGGGCTTCGTCGCGGCGGCGAAGGCGCATCCGGCGTTCGTCGCGAACGACATCGACGCGGTGGCGGATGCGCTGCGGGCGGCAGGGTATGGGGTGGCGTGGGACGACGGGCTGGCGCCGCGGCGGCGGTTGTATGTGGGGGATCCGTTCGGGAACCGGGTGGAGGTCGTATCCGCGGCGTACGAGGAATCGTCATCGCCAGCGGATTGACAGGCGCGACATCGCAAGCGAACCACCGCAAGGAGTTGGACCGTGGCCAGGCAGGGACGCCGGATCGTGGCGGCACTTGCCGTCTCACTGAGCCTGCTCACCGCGTTCTCGGCCACCCCGGCCGTGGCTCGGCCAACGTCCGCGACCAGGCCTGCTGCCCTGCTCGGCGGTGCGATCGTCGATGCGCGGACGGTCGGCGGCCGGGTGTATGTCGCCTATGGCAACCGAGCGGCCGTGTACACCGAGGACCTGACGGAACTCGTGGCCGAGGTCACGCTCAGTGACTACCCAACCGCACTCGCCGTCGACGGCGTGACGATGGCGGTTCTACTCGCGAACGGCGAGATCGAGCTCGTCGATCTGCGGGACTTCGCCACGGCGCTGTTGCCGGCGGCGCTGAGGGCTGCGATTGGGGACGTGACGAGAATCGCCCTCGCGGACGGCGTGCTGGCCAGCTCGACGGCGGCGGGGGCGGTCGCACTGCTGGACGTGAGGGACGTTCGAGCGACAGAGCTCATGGGCGCGCTGCCATTGGATGCCGTGCTCCCCGGCGAGTGGTGGGCCATGGACATGACGGCGCACCACGGTGCGTTCTATGTCTTACTGGACGCCAGCGACTTTACCGACGACCGGGGGTCCGTTGTCGCCATCCGACGCGACGCCGATGGCGATTGGGGCGGATCACGGCTTGCCGATTTCACGGGCCAGCAGGCGCGCCAGATAGAGGTCAACGATACGGCCCTCGTCGTCCTGACGGCGAACGCGATCTTGCTGTTTGACCCGCTGTTGCCCACAACCGTGCCCACCACGCTCGCACTCAACTCTGGGAGTTGGCCGCCCTCCATCGCATTGACGGACGCACGACTCTTTGCGCTCGAGTGGGATGAGTCTTCGTTCGATCTGAGCGGTATGTCGCTGGCCATCTATGACATCGCAGGCCGCGACGGCACGCCGGAGCGGACCGCGGTGGCGCTTGCGCCGGACGAGCGGCGCAACTTGCGGTTGCGCGCCTCCCCGTCGCATGTCTTCACGTTTGGACGGGACGAACTCATCGCGTATGACACCCGCTCAGGCCCGTTGCCGATCGATACGGCTCGACACATCGTCACAGTTGCAGCGAGTTCGGCCGTACCGTTGGCCGACGACCGATTCCTGGCCGCACGAGAACGTGGCGGGGTCTGCGCGATCGATCGAACATCTGGCCGAAGCGCTTGGTGCGCTGAGACCGGGCTGACGGGTCAGGAACTCTTTCGCGCGGATCCCTGGTTGGTCGGAGCTGCGCGTAGTGGAATCTTCGTGGCCCGCACCGACCACGACGGCCTCGACATCGTCTCCCAGCTGCGCGTGGACCTTACGCGGGAGCGGTTCGTGGACGTTGTTCCGTCGGGTGGAGGGCTACTGGCCGTGATGGACACGAACGCACCGCGCGCTCCGAAGACAAGCTATCGGATCGACGAGATCGCGATCCGATCGGACGGCTCGATCGCAATCGTTCGGGCCACCGACGTCATGACGCCGCCATGCGGTCGAAGTGACGTGCGAATTGCCGTCGCTGGGACGTGGCTGGGCCTGGCGTGCGAGCGACAAGTGCTCGAATTTGCGCTCGGGGCGGGCGGCCCCGTGCGCTCGGGCCACATCGACTTGCCAAGCCCCGCGCAGACGATCGATGTGGACGACGCGGACACGGTGGCGGTCGGTACGACCACGGGGCTCGTCGCGTTCAACGTCGCCACGAGGGAGCGCGTCGGTCCTGCGCCGACCGACTTAGGGGCGGACATGGCAGTTGAGAGCATTCGATGGCACGGCGGCTGCATCGTGACGATCCAGGTCCCAAGTCGTGAAGCGCGTACCGTCTGGCGACACTGCCGGGCAAGCGGCGGTGGCTACGTCGGTCTCCAGGTGTACGGCTACCGGCATCAGCGCATGCACATCGAGCCTGCACGATTGGAGGGCCTCCCGGACGGCGTACTCTTCGTTACCGGGGTCGGAACGGTCGTGCAACTCGGCATTGGTACCGAGGCGGGCTCGGCCTATCTGCCGCTGGCGTCCCGATTCGCCCAGCGCTGACCCAAAGGCCAATCCGGCCGAGCGACACTGCGCGGCATCGCGGCGCCGTCGAGTCGCTCGATGGAATCGCTTCGCGATGCCATATGGATTCCCGTCACGACTCCATATGGATCGTGATCGCGATGCCATATGGATCGTGGTCGCGATGCCATATGGAATCCCGCCGCGATCCCATATGGCTCGTTCAGGCGATGCATTGCATCGATCCGCCGAACTCGCGTCCGCGCTGCCCCGACTGTCCTCCGGCCCAGTTTCCTCCCCCTCCCCCAGCATTGGGGGAGGGGGTCGGGGGGTGAGGGCCGCACGCCGCGGGCCGCGCGTTCTTGGCCGCGTGCCCTGGCCGACCCAACGAAGGGCACGGCATGCCGTGCCCCTACACCGCGAACTTGGCGAAGCCGGTCGACAACCGTTGACGCACGGACTCCAGCGTCTCCGCCTTTTTCGCAAATGCGAACCGCACCTCGTCCCGCCCCAGCCCCGGCGTGACGTACAGGCTGCTCGCGGCCACGACGGCCACGCCGACGTGCTCGGTCAGCCAGCGGGCGAAGGCGTCGCTGTCGCCGCTGCCGTTGGCAACGTGGACGCCGTCGCGGTCGCGGATGCGGTCGAACCGCCAAGCGTCGAAACGGCAGAGCAGGTAGTACGCGCCTTCCGGAGCGGTGCACGTGAATCCGCTGGTGCGGACGATGTCGAGCATCGCGCTGCGGCGGACGGCGTAGGCGGCGCGCTGGTCG
>Ga0138256_10000218_pt1 | contig 68148 bp, 58 predicted proteins | sample KNB2016incub_MG_FD_105486 | JGI IMG/M metagenome (GOLD analysis project Ga0138256, IMG submission 105486) | Active sludge microbial communities from wastewater in Klosterneuburg, Austria - KNB2014incub_MG | ecosystem: Engineered > WWTP > Activated sludge > Unclassified | place: Austria...
GGAGAAGTTTGTCCCGCAAACTGGTCTAAAGGAAACGAAGGATTGAAAGCAACACATGAAGGGGTTGCAACGTTTTTGTCTAAAAATTAAGTAGTGAATAGTGAAGGGTGAATGGTGAAGAGTGGTTTTGCTCTTTATTATTCACCCTTTGGTATATGAAAAAAGTGAAATGTGATGAATGAAATCATATTGAATTCATAGGCAAAAAATTTCAATCTCCTCACCCGTAAAACAACTAACCACTAATCACTAATCACCCTTCACTTGCTTTAGCCAAATTCCAATACACATCCATCTCCTCCAATGTCATACTCGTCAGCTCTCTCCCACTCTGCCTCGCTCCTTCTTCGATAAATTGAAAACGTTTGAAAAACTTTTTATTAGTTCGTTCCAATGCTTCTTCAGGATTGATGTCTTTGAAACGGGCATAATTCACGAGTGCAAATAAAAGATCACCGAATTCAGCTTCAGCTTTTTTCAGATTGCCGGCTTCAGCTTCGTGCAGGAACTCTTTCATTTCTTCTTCTACTTTCTCCCAGACTTGTTCCGGTTTATCCCAATCGAAACCTACACCTCTTGCTTTCTCCTGCATGCGCATGGCTTTGATCATGGCCGGCAATCCTTTTGGAACACCACTGAGGACGGATTTATTGCCTTCCTTCAATTTAAGCATTTCCCAGTTTTGCTTTACTTCTTCTTCATTTTGAACTTTTACATCACCGTAAACATGTGGATGCCTGCTGATAAGCTTCTCACACTGTGCATGAATAGCCTCAGTGATGTCAAACAACTTTTGTTCTTCTGCAATCTTTGCATAAAAGACGATGTGAAGCAGAATATCTCCGAGTTCTTTCTTAACGGATTCCATGTCATTGTCGATGATTGCATCAGCAAGTTCATAGGTTTCTTCGATGGTAAGATGGCGAAGCGATTCCATCGTCTGCTTCTTGTCCCAGGGACACTTTAGACGCAATTCATCCATTATCGTTGCTAATCGTTCAAAGGCTTCGGCTCTCGCTGTCATAGTTTGGGTTTAGTAATCAAATTTGCAGAAATAAATCAATCTTACTGAAAATCAACAAACTTTTTATCAAGACCTTATTCAACAAACCTCAGTAAAATTAATACTTGCTGACAATAACAATTTATCGCCTTGCTTGTTCTCATACATATACCTAAAAATGAGCCTGCACCAATTCCAAACTGTCCAGAACTTGCCTGTTTCCATTGAAGTAGCCTGGAATTTTTTTTCGAACCCTGCAAATCTTCAGAAGATTACTCCTCCAAAAATGAGTTTTAAAATAAGGAGTAAAATTGATCGTCCGTCCACCTATGCAGGCCAGATCATTGAATACAAAGTATCTCCTGTTTTTTCAATCCCAATGACCTGGGTAACAGAAATCACACATGTTTGTGAACCATTTTATTTTGTTGATGAGCAACGAAAAGGTCCCTATAAATTCTGGCATCATCAGCATCATTTTGAGAAAATAGATGGGGGAACTAAAATGACAGATATCGTAAGTTATGAAATCCCATTGGGTCCAATAGGCGATTTGATAAATACACTATATATCTACCAGCAAGTAAAAAACATTTTTACGCACCGAAGTAAAGTATTGAATGAACTCTTTGGCACGATAGAAAACAAAAGAAATTAAATCGCTCTTTACATAGGGGCTCCTCTAACCTATAAAAATAATTGAAATTTTATTCGACTGTTAATTGCCGGCTGAAAGATGAATGCCCGGTAAATGCTTTAAGGATGTAATGACCGGAAGATACTTTTGAAATATCTGTGAACGTATTCCCAATCACAGACAATAATTTTCGACCTTCCAATGTGTACAATTCCATTCGGATTATTTTCTCTTCAGAAATTCCCATAACATGATCCTCCACCCGGGCAGGGTTCGGGTACACCACAAATTGAGATTCCGTAGTACTTTTAAAATCAATTCCCGTAGGCAACAAAGTTCCTTTTTTCAACCCATTTCCAAAACTGCTCACCCACATTTCACTCGTATTGTATGGATTGAAGAAAACTTTCCAGGGAAAATAAAATGGATATGAAGTAACTTGTTGAAAGCTTGGGTTAGCGCTATGAATATCTGTTGAAGTCCACAATCCATCCCCTTCAGTAGTAATAAATACCTGATCCTGATTTGCAGGATTAAAAGTACAGGATGCAACACGATCCAGATTATTGATCTTTGTCCAGGTGTTTCCACGATCGGTTGTTTTGTACAATCCACCTTTCCCATTCGGTGCTCCTCCCCAACCACTGAATACACTTACGAACCAGGTATTTTGATTGACATCAGTTGGGTCAATCGTCAGATGCCTTGTCCAGTAAAACATTCCAACATCCGATTTATCACTCCATACCTGCAATCCCGGGTTGTAAATGAACACTCCTGAACTCGCAGTGAAAACTCCCGATGAATTTCTTCTTCCGGTATAAGTGCAAACCAATGTACCATCATTAAGAATCACGATGCTGTGTGGATGCCCTTCCGTTCTTCCCGGTGCTGTAAGTTGGGTCCATGTTGAGCCGGCACCGGCATTGATATTCTGACTCACCCACAGTCCTCCTGCATTCTGCGTATGATTCACTACTGCAGCATACAAACGATTTGCGTTGTTGGGATCAATTGCGACTGTGAAAACAGGATGTGCAAAATCATGTAGTGTTTGCCAGGAAGCACCTTCATCGGTGGTGTAAATAACTTTTCCGCCGGCACTTCCTGCATCCAAAGAATTATCCTGCAAATGTGTACTCTGATAGATATCATGTACTGTTGAAGTTGCTGCATACAATGTCGTGCTTGCAATATTTTTTACAATCTTATACATTGAATTCTGAGAATGACCGATGTAATTAAATGACCAGGAATCACCTCCATCTATACTCCTTACTCCACGGATATCTGAATATCCTGCAAACAAATGATTGGCGCTTGTCCAGCGCACATCCCAACAGGATGTATTTTCGATTCCACAACTGTGATAGGATTGATTAGCTGGCGTATTTACACCTTCTGTATGTTGATCCGAACTTGAAACATAAGCCTGGTTCCAATGATTTCCTGCATCACTGGTCTTGTGAACAAAACCATAATCGGTCATTACTACTCGCTTGGCATCATTCGGTGCAACTGCAAATCCAAATGGACATTCAGCATATCCCCATCCGCGATCTCCGCCTGCACCACACCAACCTGTTGCAATATTTTGGTTGGATGTTGTGAGAAAAATATGTTGCCAGGTTTGTCCTCCATTGGTAGTACGCATGACATTCGGCACAGAAAGATCCGTGCTCCCGGCGAGGTAGGCTGTATCAATATTATTATTTGCTGTTGCTGCAAACATCAACCAATCCTGAGCAGGTACAATTCCTGACATACTGCTTTGCCATGTAGTTCCACTTGCAGAATAATCCATACGATAAACACCACGCATGAAACTCCAGTAATCACTTCCTGCAAGTCCAACATAAATGCTGGTTGAATCTCCTGTCAATGCGAAGAATCGTATTGTCGAACCACTCTTCGCACCGGCAAAAGAATAAATCGACTGACCTGCCGGTATTCCCGGAGAAGGGTCTCTCGTAAAACTTGTACCTGAATTATGTGAAACCAACAGACCTTCATTTGTTCCGATAAATATATCTGCACCATCAAAAAATACTCCACCGACCAATACTCCTGCTGACATATTCAATGTCGTGTATACATTTGCAAAAGAATTCCCACCATCTTGAGAAAACCAAATAGAACCATAATACGAAAGCACTATTCTGTTGGTACTTTGTAAATCAGCCCACAAACCAAAAGCTTCCTCCGATGGATCCGGATTTCCGGGGAGTAAATTCCAGGATATTCCACCGTCTGTAGTTTTAACAGGAACTACTCCGTTGTCGGCATAGCTGATGCAATACCGGATCTGAGAATTGGATGTGAATGCTACTCTGGAATTATGACCGCCACGAACTTGTCGAAAATCTACTTCAGAATAATTCGAACAAAAATCTGTAGAATGAAAAAGTTCTCCCATATCACAGGAGATATAGCAATTGTCAGGTTGGTGTGGATCAATTGATGGAGAAAACAAGGCACCTCCTCCACCCGGGCCTTTGGATTGAAAAGATGCCGGGAACTGCGCGAAGCTCCAATTCATCAGGAAAATGCAGGCAAAAAACAGGTATGTTCTTTTCATTTGCTTTCCGGATAAGCAATGAAATTACAACAAAATCAAAGTGAATTTCAGGAATTCAAATGCAATCCTTACAGATCAGGAATAAGTCCAAACTATTCGGAGAATAGAAAACAAATCTGAACGATTGATTTTGCTTCAATTTCTATTGAGCAATCAACATATTCCTTACCTGTTGCAGCGCACCATTTTGCAAACGAGCATAATAAATTCCAGGTGCATAATTCTGATTCTCAAACCATGTCTTATAGGTCCCTGCTGTGTATTCCCCGTCCACCGGAGTTCCAATGAGGTGACCTTCACCATCAAAAATCTGAATGAGTGTATGACCACCATTCGTTTTAAAATTAATGTAAGTGCTGTCAACAAAAGGATTGGGATAATTTGAAATCAAATTCTCACCGGCTGCCTGATTGAGCTCATGAATCCCTATGCCTGAGCAGGCGGATTGCTGTACAATAGGCAAGGTTTGATAGTTGTTGAGCAGAATTGAGTTAAGATCCCCTGGAGGAACGCAGAACCAATCTTGTAAAAGCGATGCATACACTGACCGAAAATCGTATTGCATCGGGATATTATCACTCGAACTAATTACAGAAGGAATAGAAGGATTCGTTCCAATAATTCCACCCTGAACTTTCTTCCCAAATACAAACATCGGAGCAGCAGCTCCATGATCGGTTCCTTCGCTTGAATTTGATTTAATTCGTCTTCCAAACTCCGAAAATGTCATTCCTGTAACTCTGTCATCTACATTCAGGAATGTGAGATCGTCCATGAAGGCTTTGATCGCGACAGAAACTTTATCCAGTAAATCAGCATGAGTTCCTGTCAATACATTTGAAGAATCCACCTGTGCTGAATGTGTATCAAAACCTGAAAGATTCACCATGTAAACTTTTGTTTTCAGTCCGCCTGCAATTAGCCGTGCAACAATTTTTAACTGATCAGCAAGAGAATTAACACCATCTGCCGGGTATGAAGAAGATTGCTGAGTAATGCTGTTTGCTGCCGCCATAATCACAGTGGCATATTGCTGGGATTGCTGGGAAACACTACGGATATATGTGAGCTCATGACCGGCTGGAGTGTTCGGTGCCGGATCCTGAATTCCATTGATGAGATTGTAAAATGATGTTGGATCAGAAATTGCCATTCCCAAACTACCTCCCGGACCTTGCAAAGCCAATGATACTGTGGAACCTATTTGAAGAGCCAATGGATCCGGCATCGTTGCATTCGGATAGCCTGTCGGGAAATTGGGATATTCGTAATTCAGATATCTTCCGGCCCAGCCTGATGATAGCACCTGATTTGCATCGGATCCACTCAGCCAGATATCGGTAGCACGGAAATGGGAGAAGTTGGGAGATGGGTATCCCACTCCCTGAATGATAGATAATTTTCCATTGTCAAATAAATCACGCATTCCATTCATTGATGGATGCAATCCAGTTCCTGTGACTCCTGATAGTGGTAGCACCTGAGTATCCGGAATCAAAATATTTTGTCGGGCCAATGCGAGATTGGCATATTGATCCAGAGGAATCACAGTATTTATCCCATCATTCCCACCGTTCAACTGAATTAAAACCAATACATGATCCGTAACAGTGGATGCAGTGAGGGCCTGCATAAGAGGTGATCCGGCGTATGCTTTGAATGAAAATCCATTCAACAAACTCGGAAGTATCGTCGCAGGTATTGCTGTTCGTAAGAAGTTTCTTCTTTTCATTGTTGATGGCTTAGCTGAGTTGGTATTCCGAAAGATCCATGAGATACGAATAGAATTGTCTCAATCTTGTTTTGACAATATTGTAATACGAAGTATTCGTTGGGTCAGAGATATAATCATCCCAGGCATCTGACCAATACGAATTGGAAGTTTGCCCGGAGAGTAAAATTGACAAAAGATAATTCCGGAGATTTTGAGAAACATCGATACAATAATGGAGGGCAAGAACTTCCTCAATTAAAGTGAGCGGATCCGAAGCATTGGTAAGTGTTTCTGTGTAGGCTACGACATCAAACAGAATTGTTCCACCATAGTTTGTGTAACCATAAGAAGCCATCCTGTCGGTATATTGATTTCTTTTCGGCAAAGTGTCCGAATTGATCCAGATCTCATGATACGACGGTTCCTGATAGTACGGTATCCATCCGGCTACATTGGGTGGATCTCCTACGTCCTGCTGCATTCCGGATGCCGCTGATCGAACTTTATCCCAACAACCATATTGTCCGGACAAATTCGAAGAATCCGGGAACACAACATTAAATTCCCTGCAGAAACCGACAGAAAAATCAATTGGATTTTTAATAAGGCATCCCTGATTCAGCACATCGAAAAAATGTTCACTTCGAAACAAAACATCCAATACCGGAACAATTTCATAATTATTGGATCTGAAAACTGCTGCCAATGGGACAATCACATTTTGTTCGGTCGCTGCATCAATTTCGTAGTAAACAAAATACCGGTACAATTTTCTGCAAATGAAAAGAGACACTTCGTCTTTCGCGAAAATCATATTCAACAAATCATCCAGTTCAGAAACTGCCCCTGTCCCACTTAGTCCGTTGATCTGAGTATAATTATAAAAGGCTGAAAATTGTTTATCCGCTGTGTCGTGTTTGGCAGGATCAAAATAGGAATTGAACCCATTCGCAGAAGTCGTACCGGCAACAAGATCATTTCTCCAGCCGGTGAGCACACGTGCTGCTGCTTTTACATCATCTTCCGTATAGGGTGGATTACCGGTAGCGTCTTTTCCTATGGTAAACAACTCCTGTAATTCCCTGCCATAATTTTCGTTCGGTGCAGTGGCGGTATTTTTCTCTCCGTTTAAATATTTTAGCATCGCACTGTTTAAAGTGATTTGTTTGACAAATTCTTTGAAATTCCCCAATGCATACAAACGGAGAAGCTCATTGTATTTATAGATGTATGTAGAAACAGAGACTGTGTCAAATTCGATAACAAAATGATTGCTCCAGAACAAGACCATTTTCTCTCTCAGACTTCTCGGCTGATTTAACATCTGAGCGGTCCACCAGGATTTCATGCTTCGTTTGCGTGAACTATAGGTATAAACAGTACCATTATTGGTATCCGCTGTTCCCGGCCAGGGCAAACCTGCTGCGCAATTTGGATCCGTGATGAGATTGCTGTAATTATTGACAGGTGGAGATGGAGGCGTATAGCTCGGGTGATTGATCAGTTCCAATAATTCAGAAACAGAATTATGCATTCCCCGTGCCAGGAAGTAATTGACATCATCCCGGCTGGCGCCGAACATTGTTCGCTTCAATAAATGCCTGGTTTCATTAATTGTCCATGATCCTGAGTAAGGATTAATTCCCGATTGTGTGCGGGCAACATGGCTGAAATCCTGCTTTAACTTTACAGGTGGCTTTTCTAAGGAAAGAAATTGACGACGATCCATGGCAGGGCTTTAGGTAAAGATCTTCTGACTTTGAAATACACAAAGGGTTTAATTGTGTTGAAAACCGATGCATATCGTTTTTTGATCCTCTGCTAAAATGCTAAAAGAAAATTGGAATCCGAATGAACATGTCCATTTCCACCTGATTAATTATGAACAAGGTGGATCAAAATCTTACTAAACCGGATTCTAGGCTCCTAAGAGTCGAATCCTGCTAAAAGCTGAAAAAAAGTTTAAAATTCCTCTTTGAAATCCATTTCAGAAGACCTTGCGAATAATGGCACTTTTACTTCATTCGCTATACGTGCAGCAAGGGCAAAACCTTCCCTACTAAAAGGCCAGACATACAGTGCTCCAATTGGATGTTGCAATTGAATTTTCTCTATCGCTTCAAGAGTAAGTTGCATGGCCAGACCTTTTTTCCGAAACTCAGGCAAGACAAGAGCAGAACAAAGGTAAATCGAATCGTACACTTGTCCAGGGATGACCTCATTCAGCAACTCTCGTTCAGAAATTTCTTCATTTAAAAAACGATGCATCGTTTCTGTGCTGCTTGGAATTAAAAGAATCCAAACCACCGGACCGTCATCAACGGTGTGTTCGGATAAAGTTGCAGGATGAATCTCACGTAATTTCTCAATGACTGCCTCTGTCACATCCAGTTGATTCGGATCCGTACGGACAGAGAATGTTTCTTCTGCCAACTGAATCATTCGTTCTAAATTTTTTGAAAACATAGAGAAGTACCGGTACAAATTAACCGCGACCGATGAGACTCTAAAGTTCGTAAAAAAAGAAAGCCCCTGTACTATGGCAGACAGGGGCTCTCATGTATGAACTGTTGATGTTAGTTGAGCTTGTATGGAACGACCAATTGAAATTCGGGAATCCGAACATAGAATTGCTTCTTATCAATTAGTCGCTCCATGAGGTAAGTACCGTACATCTTACCTACTTCCGAATCCAGGTTGCACCCGGACACATATTGGTAACTTTCTCCTGTTCTGATAATCGGAGATTCACCGATTACGCCCTCACCTTCTACTTCACGGTTGGTTGCAGAAGAGTCGATGATAAACCAATGACGCCTTTTCAGTTGAACAGAATAATCGCTGTTATTTGTAATTGTGATACGGTAGGCAAATACATGCTGTCCCATCACCGGATTACTCTGATCGGGGCGGTAGAAGGTTTCTACACTTATCTTCACTCCTGAGGTTACTTGCGTGATCATGTGAATTGAAATTGCTTTGATATATCAAATGTATTAAAGCAAGATCTAAATCAAAAAATATTTTGATGAAAGAAATCAAGATACTGGTGAACGTCTGATTTCAGGGGTTAAGCAATAAATCGAGCTTGCAAAAATACCCAGAGGTGCATTTTTTAAACAAAAAATCAGGAAAAAGGTGAGAATTGCTTATGTTAAAGAAAACGGGTAAAAACGAAAAGTAGCACAGTGAAGAAAATGACAAGTTCAATAAAAGCAGCCCATCGTGTATTGCGCAGAATACGACGATTTGCCGGTTTACCGGTTAAATAAGTAGTTAAGGGACGGTTAGCGAGAACCATAAGATGTAGCAATATAAGAGTTTATTCCATTCCTGACAACTCCTCAAAGGACTTCTCCCAATCAGAATTGACAAGCTTCATTTTTTCCTCCAATTCATTGAACTTTTGGAGGTTTTCCTGGAATGTCTTTGGATCCCCGTATACTTCGGGTTTCGACAAATGTTTCTCCAAGGCTTCCCTTTCTTGCTTAAGTTTACTTAGCTGTTCTTCAAGTTGCTGTACCTTATTACCTAATTTCTTTTTTTTCTTCTTTTCTTCCTCAGAAGGGTCTTTTTTTTTCTGTTCTACAACCTCTGCTTTTTTGGCTTTTGCCTTCGCTACGGCAGCTTTCTGTACCGCCTGATCGGCAGCTTTCTGCTGGCTCCTGGAATATTCATATTCCTCATAATCTCCGGGATATTCTTTTACCTGATAATCTTCGATCCACCATATTTTATTGGCGACTGCAGAGAGAAAATACCGATCGTGAGAAACAATGATGAAGCTGCCTTCATATTCCTGCAGCACACTTATAAGGATCGCCACCGATTGCATATCCAGGTGATTGGTAGGCTCATCAAGGATTAGAAAATTAGCCTTACTCAGCATTGTTTTTGCCAATGCTACCCTGGATTTTTCTCCACCGGAAAGCACCTTGATTTTTTTAAATACATCATCACCTGTAAAAAGAAAGGCTCCCAACACTGTTCTCAGTTCCACATCCTTTTTATCAGGAGCAAAATGAGCAAGTTCAGTGATGAGGTCATTTCCAAGATTCAAAGCTTCCAACTGATGCTGGGCATAAAAAGCAGGGATGACCTGGTGTACATTTTCTGTTTTCCCTTCAAAGGGTTCACTCCCGTTAATCATTCTCAGGAGTGTCGATTTCCCCCGTCCATTTGCTCCGATCAATGCAATCTTATCCCCCCTGCTGATTTTTGTTTCCGTATTTTCAAGAATCTTCAGGTCACCATATGCTTTTTTATGAATATGCAAATGGGAGATTACTTTTCCAGGCTGACGGTCAACGACAAAACGTATATTGATATCAGGGGTTCCGCTTTCAACATCTTCAATCTTATCCATTTTATCGAGCATTTTCATTCTCGACTGAGCCATTTTGGCTTTGGATGCTTTCGCACGAAACCTGTCAATCAGCTTTTCCTGTTCCTTAATGTACTGTTGTTGATTCTTGAACTGGGAACGCTGCAATTCTTCTCTACCAACTTTTTCTTCCAGGTAAAAAGAATAGTTCCCGTTGTATAATGTGATTTTTTGATTGGCTATTTCCGCTGTTTTGGTAGCAACCTTGTCGAGGAAATACCTGTCATGGGAAACCACTACAACTGCTCCTCTGTAATCCTGAAGATATCTCTCCACCCATTGAATAGAAGGAAGATCCAGGTGGTTGGTAGGTTCATCCAATAATAAAAGATCAGGTTGCTGCAACATCATCTTGGCAAGCATCACACGCATTCTCCAACCACCTGAAAACTGATCCAAGGATCGATTGAGATCAGGAGTAGAAAAACCAAGACCTTCAAGAAGTGCTTCAGCTTTGTGCTGAATATTGTATCCATCCGCAGCTTCGTATGCAACTTGCTTATCATGAAGCTCATGTAAGATTGCTTCAGAATGATCATGCTCCATTTTTTCAAGCAAGGCATGAATTTCTTTTTCAAGGCGAAGCGGTTCAGCAAATGCCTGCATTGCAACCTCAAGGATTGTATCACTGCTGGAATAACTCAGGAGATCCTGATTGAGGAACCCCAATGTCATATTTCTCAATTTAGAAACTTCCCCTTTTTCAAGTTGAAATTCACCATTGATAATACGAAGCAAAGTTGACTTTCCTGTTCCGTTTAATCCGACAAGTCCAATTTTCTCACCCGGATTGATCTGCCAGGTAGCGTCGCGGTACAAATATCTGCCACCGAATTCAAAACTTATATTGTTTAATGATAACACGGCGCGAAAGTCGGAATTTTTTACCGCTTTGCCTCATAAACCTTGTCATGAATAGCATAATTCACTGATTTTCTGATAGAAGATAATAAGGCATTCTAAATCGTCTATATTAAATTCATTTTGGAAGACAGTCAATGATTCACGACATTTTTTTATTCCGGATTTTAACTTCCTTTGCGAAAAAAATAAACATTAAAATATGGGACTAGCTTCTGAATTCAAGGATTTTATCAATAAAGGAAATGTAGTTGACCTCGCCGTTGGTGTTGTAATTGGCGGGGCATTTGGAAAAATAGTCAATTCCCTTGTGAATGACATTATCATGCCTCCGATTGGAATGCTGATTAGCGGAGTCAACTTTACGGATATAAAAATCAAAATTAAAGAAGCTTCCATGGATGCTGCAGGTAAACAAATCCCTGCTGTTACCTTGAACATGGGAAGTTTTCTCCAGATCCTTCTCGAGTTTATGATTGTTGCATTTGCAATTTTCATGGTTGTAAAAGCTGTAAATCGTATGCGTGAAAAACAGGAAGCTGCACCTGCCGCACCCCCTGCCCCTTCCAAAGAAGAAATTCTGCTCACTGAAATCAGAGATTTATTGAAAAAATAAAACGATTTTTTTCGGACAACTCATTTAGTAATCAATAAGAAAAAAAAACATATGAAAAAATTACCAGTACTTGCAATCTTAATTTTTATTTCAGGTTATTCCTTTGGTCAAGCGGCCAATGTTGACAAAATCGCGGGAATTTCCAGCGATACATTAACCGGTGCGAAGACAGATACGTCCTGGAAGTCCGGTGGTTTTCTTGGGATTAATTTCTCGCAGGTGAGCCTGAACAATTGGGCTCAGGGCGGTGAGAATTCCATTGCAGTGGGTGCCAATGCAACCCTCTTTGCGAATTATGCAAAAGGTAAAACACAATGGGACAATAGTCTTACTCTGGCCTATGCTATGTTGCAAACCGGGAGTGCTCCGCTTCGTAAAAGTGATGACCAGATCGATCTTACCTCAAAGTTCGGTTATCGAATCGGTGACAGTAAATGGTTTTACAGTGCATTGCTCAATTTCAAAAGTCAGTTTGCTGATGGATATGCGTATCCAAATGATTCCATTGTCATCTCTCATTTCATGGCTCCGGGTTATGTCACACTCGCCTTGGGTGTGAATTACAAGCCTGTTGAGTATTTTGAAATGTTCTTCTCTCCTGCTACAGGTAAAATCACATTTGTGAACGACCAGGATCTTGCCAATATCGGAGCGTATGGTGTAGATCCAGCTTTATTTGACACGAGTGGAAATGTGATTACAAATGGTAAAAAATCACGCACCGAGTTTGGAGCTTATGTAAACTTCAAATTCAAGAAAGATATTTTTACGAATGTAACATTGGCATCAAAACTGGAATTATTTAATAACTATACTGATAAGGATAAGGATAATGTAAAAAACATTGATGTCAACTGGGAGGTTGGTTTACTCATGAAAGTCAACAAATTCATGACAGCGTCTGTTCTGACTCAATTGATTTACGACGCAAACACCATTGCCAGAACTCAATTTAAAGAAGTAATCGGTGTTGGAGTTGGATATAAATTCTAATACCAGAAATAGTATTTTCCAAAAACCCGTGTGCTGAACACGGGTTTTTCTATTTTTACACCTTCTAAATGAATACACGCATGCTAAATGTTGCAGTTGTTGCTTTGGGTGGAGCAATTGGCACTATCCTTCGGTATTTCATCAGTGCAATTGTGTATGATTATTTCAGGAATCCTGTGTTCCCCTGGGGAACAGTAATTATCAATCTCACAGGTTCGCTGATAATTGGGCTACTTGCTGGCTGGAATGAAGCATCTCCTTTTCAACCGAATCTGCGTTTGTTTTTATTCGTTGGCTTACTTGGGGGCTTTACCACCTTTTCAGCCTATTCGCTGGAAACAATAAACTTGTTCAAAAATTCATTGGCGGGATTGGCAATTCTGAATATTCTCATTAGTAATATTGGCGGAATCCTTTGTGCAGCCGGAGGGTTCTTGTTGATGAAAAATCTATCTTCACTATTGAAATAAGTTTCACGAATCTATTTTATTTGTTTCATACAATCTCGTAATTCAATTATGGAAAGAATATTGAAAATAAATTCTGCCGAAGATATTCTCCCGGCCTACCTGAATTCTCCTATCAGCAGATTGCTCGAATATCATAATTTGGACAGACCCTACGAAACCTACAATTCTGCTGAGTTACTCATTGGGATGTGTATGGACAATCGAAAACATTTACACATCCCTGAGAACTTTGCTTACATCATTCGTTCCGGTGGTGCAAATCTGAGGTATAGTGAATTCCGGGTGTCTTATGCTATCGCTGTTGGAGGTGTAAAAGCAATTGCATTGATAGGTCATAACAATTGCGGCATGGTAAATCTGATGGCAAGAAGAACACAATTTATAAAAGGTCTTGTGGAAAATGCAGGATGGCCAAAAGAAGAAGCGGAGGATCACTTTTATCATTTTGAACCGATGCATGAAATCGGTAATGAAGTTGATTTTGTCGCGAGTGAAGCAAAAAGAATGCGCTTACGATACCCGAAGATTCTTGTCGCACCTATGTTTTATAATGTGAATGACAATTTACTTTATTTAGTCAGGGAGGATTAGTGCAAGTGTGCACCGAAACAAAACAAACTCCTTCATGCTTTCGTCATTCATCTTTTCATCATTCCTGGTGAATTAACATTGTATCGTTAATTCAAATTTCCAAACCCCAAAAATCTATCTTATGAAAAAAGTAACTCTTGCTGCATTCGCAGCCTGCTTCATGATGGCGGTTTCTGCCCAAACACCTGCTCCTGGAACCAGCCCTAAAAGCAATCCCAAAATGGAAGTAAAACAGGATGCGACAGAAATGAAACACGATGTCAAAGCACAGGAAAATGCAAAGACAAAACCCGCATCGAAAGCAGGGCATGCCAAACAGGTGCACAAAGATGTGAAAGCCACAGCTCCGGCAACCACGAAATAATGAGTTCAGGAGGCCATTCCTTGGGTGGCCTCCTTTTTTGTATTAACAGGGACGTTGAATAAAATACAGCAGCAATCACTGTTCATGGATGCTGAATGCCTAATTTTACTCTGTATCTATACCACCTGATGATTCCAAGGAAAGTCCTTTTCTTATTTCTGCTTATTACCACTTTTCAGTCTGTTCAGGTTCAATCTGTCATGGGACAGGTGTTCCGTCAGGTCGGCCGACTCGCTGATCAGGAATCCGGAATTTCAAGTATGACTGTTGATGCCAACCGCACTCTGCTCATAAGCGGTGATGTAAAAGGGAATTTGTATTTAAGAGATCTTTCAAATGGAGAACTGAAAAATAAGATCCCTGCTCACAATGCAAGGGTAAACACCCTAGCATTTAATTCAACAGGCAAACTTCTCATTTCTTCGACATCTGATGGAGAGATAAAAATATTTGACTTCGCAAAAAATCAAATCATTCAAAGTATTTACTCGCCGGATTATTCCGGAATGCGGTTTGTACTTTTTTCAATTGCAGATGGCTTCATTTATTTCAACGGAAATAATCGCTTGTACAAGACACGTTCCGATTTGACACAAAAGGTTGAGAAAATTATTAATGAGAATGACACCATTTATGATGCTGTGATCACGAATGACCGAAGCTCCCTGATTTATTCCACAGGGAATGTGTTAAAGGTGATGAATACAAGGACTGATGTGATCCGACAGGAATTTAATGCCGGTACATCACCACTTGAAAAACTGTGTTTGCTCCGCGATTCTTTGTTGGTGAGCTGGAGCAAAGATGGAACGATTTCATTTTGGACTTATAAATTCGGCCAACTGATGCCTACTCCATCTTTTTGGTTCAAGGCAGGAAATCCATCTGCTATGAACTTTTCACAGGATGGAAAATTTATGGTAAGTGGAAACATAGGCAATTGGGCGCGCATCTGGAATCCATTTGAACGTAAAATTGAACAGGAGTTATTCGGACACCAGAGTACAGTGACAGCTTCAGAATTTGGAACAGACGAAAAAACCCTGTTCACCGGGAGTTTGGATGGAAGTATATTGATCTGGAAAAAGACAGAGCAGCCTCTTTTACCTGATTCAACCAAAGTAATTTCAAATCTTAAACCCTCCCCACCGGTCATAGTGCCGGATGAACAGTCGCATGTCAACACTCAACAGGTTCATGCGCCGGAAGTTGAAATGACTGAAGCCAACATTCCGAAAATCATCAATGGCCGTAAAGTGATACAATCTGAAACAATTGAAGTGAGCCAATCCGTTTTAACAATTTATGTTTTTGACAATTCTTCTATTGATGGTGATACAATGTCACTATTTTTTAATGGTGAGTGGCTTTTAGACCATTATGGTGTTACAAAAGTTAAAAAAGCAATTACCCTCAATTTCAAGCCGAATACCAATAACTTTTTGGTACTTTTCGCCAATAACCTGGGAAAAAGCCCACCAAATACAGCTGCAATTCTATTTTCCGATGGTAAAAGAAACCGTTTTATAAAACTGTCTTCCGATTTAAAAACCTGCAGCGCTTTAAATTTTATGTACAAAAAGTAGTACCAATGGTGCGTTTTAAGGGTAGTAATACAGAATAAATTCATAATTTCAGCCCCTCAAATAACATAAAGCCTATGAAAAAATTAAATTTACTACTACTCGTTCTACTTTTTAACATCTCATATTCAGGAATTGCTCTTGCTCAATGGTCTCCACTCGGAAATGGTTTGAATGGACAAGTCAGCACCATGGTTCAATTCCAAAACGAACTCTACGTTGGAGGTAAATTCACTGCCAACGGGACCGGATCCACAACACTAAATCATATCGCTAAATGGAACGGAACTTCCTGGTCAGCAGTTGGAAGTGGTTTCGATGAAGAAGTAAAATCGCTCGTTATCTTTAATAACGAATTGTACGCCGGTGGAGTATTCACTCATTCAGGTGCCACTGCTATCAATCATGTTGCTAAGTTAAGTGGTGGCAATTGGGTTGAAGTCGGCCACGGTTTCAACTCGAATGTAAATTGCATGTATGTATTTCTTGATGCCTTGTATGCCGGTGGATCTTTTTCTTCTTCCAATGGATTGCCTGTGAATAAAATTGCCAAACTCCAGGCAGGTGTTTGGTCAGAAGTGAATAGTACTCTGATCACTTCAGAAGTAAAAGCAATTACGGAACATCTTGGTTCACTCTATATAGGTATGCTCTCAAATGTTATGAAATTGAATGGCGCTACATGGACCAGCATCGGGACACTTAATGGTCAGGTTTTCGCTCTTGGTTCTTTTCAATATCAAAGCAACACAACAAAGTATCTTTACATTGGTGGGGATTTTACAGTATCTCCTTCTTTCGGAATCTGTACATATACAGGGTCTAATTATGGCACTCCTCTCAATCCATATTTACAATCATCAAAAGTATATGCTATCTATCCTACTTTCTCAAAGCTCTTCACCGGTGGTCAATTCACGGTGAGTGCTACATGGGGTGCAGGACAAACACGCGTATCCTCTAACATTTCTCAAAAGGCATACACAACTCCATGGGATACTATGTCAGCAGCTTTCTCTGCATCCGCAACAGTTTTTGCTTTAGGAACTTTTGATGGCCGACTTGTAGCCGGTGGAACATTCACCACTATCAATGGAGTTGCATGTACAAATATTGCAATCCGTTCTACTTTGGTGGGCATCGATGAAGTTTCTGAGAATATTACAGATTATTCATTTTTCCCAAGCCCGATGTTGGATAAGTCAACCTTGAGAATTACATCTAAAACCCCACTTAAAAATCCTTCTTTGAGCATCTTCGACAACCAGGGAAGATTAATTTCAAATTTCAATTCTTCTGTATCATTTGTGAATGATCAAACCGAATTCGAAATCAAACGTGATGGACTCGCTACCGGCTTGTATTATTATGTTGTTTCAGATGAAAATGGAATGGGAATTCTCAGTGATAAATTTATCGTAAACTAAAAGTTTATTCACAGACAAAAAGCGCAGCCTCACCGTTGCGCTTTTTTTTTGCCCAATTTCTATTCCCAAGAGGAAAAATTGCCTTTGATTTGTATCTTCGTAATCATGAATAGTGAATCTACCCGGTATGCGATTGTCGATGTGGAAACAACCGGCGGCAATGCATTTCAGGATAAAATCACTGAAATAGCGATCTACCTGCATGATGGCAAGGAGGTAATCGACCAATTCACCTCTCTGATTAATCCGGAATGCTCCATTCCTCCATTCATTTCTCGCCTAACAGGTATTTATGATGAAATGGTTGAAAGCGCACCTAAATTTTATGAAGTCGCCAAAGACATCCTCGAATTTACCGAAGGTGCTACCATTGTTGCTCACAATGCTCAATTTGATTATTCGTTTATTCGACAGGAATACAAATCACTCGGTTACGCATATTCACGGGATTACTTGTGTACTGTGAAACTGAGTCGCAAGCTCATTCCCGGATATCGGTCCTACAGTCTTGGAAACTTGTGTGAACAATTGGGGATTCGACTGGAAAACAGACACCGTGCCCATGGTGATGCAGCAGCGACTGTGAAATTGTTTGAACTGCTGCTGCAAAAAGATGCCGGAAGGAAAGTAATGGAACATCAGGTGAAAAACGATTATCTCAATCTTCGTTTTCCTCCTGAATTTGATCGAACACTGCTGGACAAACTTCCGGAACATCCGGGAGTATATTATCTCCACAACATCGATGGCAGCATCATCTATATTGGTAAGAGCAACAATATCCGAAAACGAATTTTAAGCCACTTCAGCAATAAGCAAACACGGAAAGCAATTGAATTGAGGAACGCAATCCGCGACATCAGCTTTGAATCAACAGGAAGCGAACTCATCGCATTATTACTTGAATCTGATGAAATAAAAAAAATGCAGCCGGTATTTAACAGGATGCAGCGTCATACTTTTTTCAATTACGGTATTTATTGTGCTCAGGATGCAAATGGATATCTCGCTTTGAAAGCCGGAAAAGTAAAACCGAACGATCATCCGGTCTTCACCATGCATTCGCATGAAGAAGCGAAAGAAATGCTCGAAAAATGGGTTCAGAAATACAAACTCTGCCAGAAATTATGCGGACTATACGATATTGCTCACGCATGTTTTCACTATAGCATTAAACAGTGCAACGGAGCTTGTGTCGGAAAGGAAGATCCGGAAAAATACAATGAACGTGTTGAACAGGCACTTGAAAATCTGAAGTTCTCCGATACAAATTTCATGATCCTCGGGCCCGGAAGAAGCACTTCTGAAAAATCAATCATAATGATTGAGAATGGAAAATATCAGGGCTTCGGTTATTTCGAACCTGAGTATGTTCAACCACATCCAGAACAATTAAGGGATTTGATCCGGTATAAGCAAGACAACAGGGATATTCACAGGATCCTGAAATACCATATTGATCGGATTCCAAAAAACATGATTATCACCTACTAATTCCCGATTACACATCCATTGAATTCAATTATTCGTTTTTCGATTACTTGTTTATTAATCGCTACCGGAACTTTTGAAAGCAGCGCGCAGAATTTATTTTCAACGCAACTTCTGACTCTTGATGAGAAGTTTTTTTCAAGCTCTGAATGGGAGAAAAACAAGTTAACTGTTGTCGTCATTCTTCTGGCAGATTGCCCTGCTTGTCAGAGTTATTCACTCACCCTCAACAAGCTTTCATCGGAATTTGCTGACCGGGGAGTGAAATTTTACGGAGTCTTTCCCGGTAACTATGGAAGTGTTGCAGAAGATATTGAGTTCAGGGACATCTATAAAATTCGATTTCCTCTGTTGCGAGACCCTAACAAAAACCTCGTCGCAATACTCCATGCAAAAGTTGCTCCGGAAGTTTTTGTATTCACTTCGACTGGAAAAAGTATTTATCGTGGCCGGATTGATGACTGGATGTATGCTGTAGGAAAAAAAAGAATCCGAATTGAGTCACAAGACTTGAAAAATGCACTCACTCAATGGACCAGTGGCAAAGCAATCAGCAGACCCTCTACTACTCCAATTGGTTGCATAATCGAATAATTATGGCTCAGCGATTCGGGAAAACTTCCTTGCACGTTTCTATGATATCAAACACTTTGATTAAATCCTTATTGATTATTAGCATTTTGATCTTGTTTTTTTCTTGTCAATCGGGAAACAAAAATTCAGCGTCGATTGATCATCCGAATTTCTCCGAACACATCGCACCTCTCATTTTTAAAAATTGCAGTCCTTGTCATCGACCCGGATCTGCCGCTCCTTTTGACCTCCTCACGTATAAGGATGCCAAACGACATGCACGAACAATAGAACTCACTGTTTCCTCCAGAGTGATGCCGCCCTGGCCCGCTGATCCGGAATATGTTCATTTTCGTGATGAAAAAGTACTCAGTTCGAATGAAATTCAGCTTTTTAAAAAATGGATCGAAGAAGATTGCCCGGAAGGTGATCCTTCATTCCTTCCTTCATCGCCATTCTTTCCTGACAACAGCTTACTTGGAACACCTGACAAAGTTTTACGAATTGAAAAGCCATTTTTTTTACCGGGTGATAACCTTGATAAATTCATGATGATAAAAATCCCATATCAACTGACACAGGATACTTTTATTCGCGCCATCGAAATTGTTCCCGGAAATAAAAAATTAGTGCACCATATCAATGCTCACCTGGTTCAATACACTGCAGGATCAAAGAAAACCATGATGAATGGAGCTTTTGAAGTGAATACAGAATTAATGAATAAAAAAGAGGCCTTTGCAAAGTTGGATCTTCAGAATGACGACGGCACCTACCCTATGCTTACCCCTTCCGTTACCAATTATTTGCCGGGAGTTGAAACTGCGATCTATCCTCATGGCATCGGCGGTTACCGAGTGAAAAAAGACGGAATCCTGCTGCTTGATAATATTCATTATGGACCAACACCCATTGACACCAGTGATCAAACTTCTTTCAATATTTTCTTCAGTCCGGAACCACCACAACGACCGGTGAGCGAATTTATTCTCGGCACTTCCGGTATTTCCAAAATAGATCCGCCACTCGTCATTCAACCGGGAACCATCGAAACGTTTAGAACATCCTATGTTGTTCCTGAAGACATTTCGATAGTTACGGTGAATCCACACATGCATTTATTGGGAAAAAGTTTTTTAGCATATGCCCTCACGCCGATCGGAGATACTATTCGCATCATTAATATTCCCCGATGGGATTTTCGATGGCAATATTTCTATACATATCGGAACATTCTGAAGATTCCATCCGGAAGTACAATTTACGCGGTAGGAACTTATGATAATACACGAAACAATCCACTCAATCCATTTAACCCGCCTCAGGTAGTATCAGAAAGAGATGGAAGTATGCGAACGACTGATGAAATGTTTCAATTAATAATCACCTGGATGCCCTACAAAAATGGTGACGAAAAAATTTCACTTGAACTTCAAAGGAAGTAATATACATTTGTAATATGCGTCGAATGACTGTGATCGATTCTGAATCCTTTGAGTATTAAAATCAATTCGTAAATTATCATCAGTACTAATTCTAAATCAATAAACACTTTCAGTCATGACTTCTTTTTCCATCATTGAACCGGATTCAACAGAAGAACTTGATGCATACTATCAACTCCGTTTTGAAGTCCTGCGAAAACCCTGGAACCAACCTCAATCCAGCACACGTGATGAAGGAGAAGAACGCTCGATCCACATTCTGATGAAAGATGAAAATGGAATGGCAATCGCCACAGGTCGTCTTCAGATCAACTCTGATTCCGAAGGCCAGGTTCGATCGATGGCAGTCCACGAAAACTTCCGTGGATTAGGACTTGGGAGCAAAGTTCTTCGGTATATTGAAAACAAAGCAAAAGAGAAAAATTTAAGTAAGATTATTTTAGATGCACGGGAACCTGCTGTTCATTTTTATGAAAAACACGGCTATAAAGTCATTGCAGAATCCTACATGTTATTTGGTGTAATCCCGCATTTAAAAATGACTAAAAATCTTTTTGGAGGAACTATTTAATTTGCCTTTTTAAGTGTGAAAGTAAATGTTGTTCCAATGCCAAAGGTACTTCGCACATTGATGCTCTGTTTGTGTGCTTCCAATATGTGTTTTACTATGGATAAACCAAGTCCGGTTCCACCCTGTTCCCTGGATCTGCTTTTATCAACTCTATAAAACCGTTCGAACAACCTTGACAAATGAATGGGATCAATTCCAATTCCATTGTCAGTGACTTCTACAAGAATGTGTGCATCCATGTCATAGAATCCGATAAATGTCCGGCCATTGTCTTTTCCATACTTGATCGAATTCACAACAAGATTTACCAGTACCTGGCGAATTCTTTCTTTGTCGGCATACACAAAAAACGCACGATCACTTCCCTCTTTAATTTCAAGCTTTATCTTTCGTTCATTTGCTCTCAATTCAAGGGAATCGAAGACTTCGTGAACAAGATCGTGAACATCAAAAGTGCGTTGATCGAGCACCATCTCACCGCTTTCCAGTTTCGAGATGGCTTCAAGATCATCAACAATCAGGCACAATCGTTCTACAGCCGCCGCTGCTCTATTCAGATAATTCACATTCACTTCGGGATCATCAATTCCGCCTTCCAGTAAGGTGTGCAAATACCCCTGAATGCTGAAAATCGGAGTCTTTAGTTCATGAGAAACATTTCCTAGAAATTCTTTACGGAATGTTTCCATTTTCTTAAGCTCTGTAATTTCATCGGTCCTGTTTTTCTGCCATTCCGTAACTTCTTTGCTTACGTTACCAATGATATCAGCACTTAAATCTACCTTTTCAAGTGCTTTTGATTTTGAATCCTTGTAAGTATTTATGGTTTTATAAATCAATTTAATTTTCCTGTAGATGAAATGCTCCAACAGATAATTAAAGATGATAAAGGTAGCTGTGAAGGTGATGAAGAAAACCACGAGCATTGAAATCCAGTTTTTCTCAAAGAACAATGAAACACTGGTCACGTATTCCGCCAATACAACAATCGCTGCTGCGATTAAAGCTGCAAAAAGAGATAATATTCTGGGTGTTGGGTTTTTCAATGGGCGGGCATTCTGGATAATCTACAAAGAAAAATAAATCGCAGATACCTGCAATTAAAAATCAAATTTATATCCGATTCCTTTTACTGTTTTGATCAGGTCCTCGCCAAGTTTTTCACGCAATTTGCGCACATGAACATCAATTGTACGGTCTCCAACGATAACTTCATTTCCCCAAACTCGTTCGAGTATTTCATCGCGTGTGAAGACTTTACCGGGTTTTGATGCGAGCAATGCGAGCAATTCAAATTCCTTTCGTGGCAGTTCAATTTTCTCTTCGCCCTTCTGAACATGATATTGTTCCCTGTCGATTAACAAATCGCCGACACTGAGTACATTTTTATTGCCATGGTAATCCTGCTCTGCGGAACGATATCTACGGAACAAAGCATTTATCCTGCTGATCAGTACACGGGGTTTGATAGGCTTGGTGATGTAATCATCCGCGCCAACGTCAAAGCCAGCTACCTGCGAATAGTCTTCATTCCTTGCGGTTAGAAATGCAATCAGGGTATGTTTGAATTCAGGTATTTCGCGAAGTGTCCTGCAGGTTTCGATGCCATCCATTTCCGGCATCATGATATCAAGTATGATAAGGTCAGGCTTTTCCTTTTTTGCAAGCACGAGTGCTTCCTTTCCATTCATTGCAGTAAATACCTGATAATTTTCCTTTTTCAGATTGTACTCCATGAATTCCAGAATATCCGGTTCATCGTCTACCAACAATATTTTATTCTTCGAAATTGCCATGGTATAATTTTGGTAAAAATAGCCCTAATTGATCATCCCAATGTTAAGTTAAAGTAAAGAAAAGATTAGCTGCTCTGTCATTTCGCCAAGCGATTGTTGCTTTTAATTGTTCCTTTGTTGAGCCAATTTACACCGACAATCTTTAATTTCCTGTAATTTGGCTTCTCATTGCCCTGGCTTTTGCATTGTCAGGATTGACCATTAGCACTCTGTCAAGAAGTTTCTTCGCTTCCTCCTTTTTGCCCAGCAACATTTTAGTGCCACTTTTGTTTACAAGTGCCTGTTCATTATCCGGGTCCAATGCCAGTGCCTTGGCATACATTTCATCCGCTTTTTCTACATCCTTGTTGACAGTAAGAATCAGGTAGCCATAGTTGATCCATGCAGAAACAAACTTTGGGTTCTCGTTTAGGATAAACTGATAATTTTGAATGGCTTTTTCAAATCCACCAGCGGTTTGTTGTGCACTTGCTAATTTATTTCTGAACTCCAGATTATATGGCTCCAATTCAACCGAACGCTGAAAAAAGACTTCTGCTTTTGCAAGCTGGCCGGAACTGAAATAAGCTTCTCCAATTCTATAGGCAGTCCATGCATCCTGATTTGACAAGGATGTACTTTTCAATCGTTCCAATGCATCGCCTGAACTTCCGGCATAAGAAATTACCCGGTTAAAATCATTTTTCAAATATGCCCAACGTATCAGATGATGAAAATTGAGTTGTATAGAATCCGGGCTGGAATCATCCAGAAATTGTTTTGCTGAATCCAGAAAAGCCGGATTGGAAACAAATTTTTCAAAATAATTCAAGTAGGCTTTCCCTTTTGTAATTCTATCGACATCCTGATTATTTATACAAGCCAGGCCGACAAATTCACGGATCTTTGAAGCCTCAGCCAAAGAGATCTTTTTTCGAATGTAATGATCGGTATTGGTCACATGAGGAATATCCGTTGTCCCATTCTTCGGCATGTGACATGAAACACAATTATCAGCTGCTAAATTTCTTGTTTCCGGCTTCTCTGTGCAAGTTGATGTAGCGGAAAACCCTACACCGGAATTCGAAGAAGCTGAATGACAATTTTTACAAATTGCATTGAAGTGATCCGAACTTGTGGATTTTACACTAACATGCGGATTGTGACAAGTAACACACGTGAGAGCATTTTTATAAGGTCGCAACAAATGCGACTCATCGCTCTTGTTTTCTGCTTGTGCTAACGAAACTTGAAAGCATTTACTCATTTTTAATCGCTCGACATGGGAAGCCATAATATGCGCATTCTCGTCGCCCTTATAAACGGGCATGAACACATTCATTACATCCGACAATTTCATCCCCGGCCGGAAATCAAGAAAGGATTTTCCATCATTTAATACAGCATTCCCCTGAATATGGCATCGCTGACAAATATCCAATTGCAAAGCAATCGGAAGTTTTGACGGATTCACAATGCTATAATCGATGTATTTCGATGTGTCTACCAGTTCCCGCCTTTGTTTTTGAGCAACATGAGTACTACCCGGCCCATGGCATCGTTCGCAGTCGATTCCGTTCGGGATGGCCGAGTATTTATTTTCGGATCCAGGTACAATTTCCGGATAAGCATTGTGACAAGACATGCATTCCAATTCAATCTTTCTGGAAAATCGTGAGTTGAAGCCGTTCTCAAATCCGGGTGGTAAATCCCACGTTCCCTTTTGAGTAAAGAAAGTTGCAGGTACCTGATAAATGTATCCATTTACATTCATCATGTGGGAATTGGTGTGTTGACCGGATCCTACGATGTATTCAATTTTTTCTGTTCTTTTATAAATTGTGTCCTTTCCCTGCAAACGAAATTCATCAATCATCATTGAATCATTCTTCCAGTAAGGATGATAATACAAATTCCTGATACTATCGATTAGAATTGCATGAGAATAAAATCGTGCTGAAGATTTATTGTGGGTGGCGTGATCAAAGGACTGTCCCATCCCCGTTTGAATGTACGAATCATAAATGGTGACATGGCATTGCCGGCAAGTACTCATCCCAACATAATGTACAGTGTCACTCAAACTTGCATACGTGAGGGGTTGAGATGTAGAGTTACACGAAAGAAAAACCGAGGAATAGAAAAGAATTCCGATGAAAATAAATATCAGTCCGGTAAAACAATATTTTCTCAATTTGTCAAAAATATAAATTGGATCTGAAATTCATTCCTGGAAATTTTACTTCCGGATTAATTGCATTGTATATTCATCATGATATTTACCATGGTCAAATATCCAATCCAATTTGAGTCCGCTCACTTCAAAACCAAGTTTCTTAAAGAGCGCAACACTGCTTTCGTTATCTACGCGTACTGTTGAATAGATCTGATGCAAATCGAGCATATCAAATCCGTAATCCACAATTAGTCGCAGCGCTTCGGTCGCATAACCTTTGCCTCGATCGGCTTTGTCTGCGATCAAAATACCTATGCCTGCCCGTTTATTTTTGGGATCGAAGTCAAACAAATCCACACAACCAATACAATTGGTTTCAAAAGAAGGTTCACCATCTGCATCTTCATAGCGGATATCGATCATCAGCCGGAGTTGTTTATTGGTATAAATATCCTGATGCGCCTGGGTAACAAATTCATCAAGTATGAATCTCGAAAATGGAACCAGAGTACCACTAACACTCCAAACACTCGAATCGTTCTCCCATCGGTAAAGCAGATTCACATCGGTAGGTTCCAGGGCGCGCAAATGAATTAACTGACCAATAAGTTGCATTCTGATTTGGTTTATTTTGAATGTCCGAATTTACGAATAGGAATTGGAATGAACATAGCGGTATGACCCGGAGATTATGAACATTTTAAAATGAAAAAAACTTCTATTAAAGGTAATGGATAGGGAATCTGTTTAAAGTTCCAGTTGTCCGGAAAAGACTTTTAGAGCAGGGCCTTCCAGAAAAACATCCACGAATCCGCCATTCAGTTCCGTGTAGTGAACTTTCAAAAGTCCTCCAGGTGTATGAAGGTGACGAATACCATTGACAGGGAAAGCAAGCCCCTTCTTAACAGAAGCCAAGGCGGCAGCGGTGACACCTGTCCCACAGGACAACGTTTCATCTTCCACACCACGCTCGTATGTTCTTACGTATAGTTCAGTGCCCCTGATTTCCACAAAATTCACATTGGCACCGCCTGGTTTGTAGCGTTCCTGGTTTCTTATTTGTCTGCCAATGGATACCACATCCGTGTGTTCAACATCCTGAATGAACCGAACTACATGAGGAGATCCTGTATTCAAAAAGAAAAAATCAGGATTGCTTTCCACAGACTTCACATCTGCCATTTTCAATTTTACAATGATTGGATCTGTTGAAAGTATTTCGGCAGTATGCACTCCATCACTCGCGATAAACATTGCCCGATTTGTGATGATACCGAGTGATTTTGCAAAAGCAGTGATGCATCGCCCTCCGTTGCCACACATGGAACCGGGCAATCCGTCTGAATTGAAATAGTTCATTTCAAAATCAAATCCGGCAGCGTTGCGAAGCAGGATCAGTCCATCGGCACCGATCCCAAATCGACGATGACAAATTTCTGCAATCCTGGAAGCAGACAATTCAATACGATTCTCTCTGTCATCAACAAGAATGAAATCGTTCCCTGTTCCATGGTATTTTTCAAAGAATATTTTCATCACTGTTTCAGGGATAAGGGCAGATCTACTTCTTTTATCTTCTGGTAGGCCATGAATTCTGAACCCGGCCAGAGTCTGTAATACTCATTGCCGTATTTCATGAATAAAATTCCATCGAATCGGATCAATTTTACCGCATCCGGCTCTTCGATTCCAAAAAGAATTAATTTATTTTGAATGAGTTTATAACCCCGATAATTAATCGGAGAAATCCAGAATTCCACATCAAAACCGTCGCCTGCCACTACATTTTCTACTAATCCTGCAGCCGGATTCAATTTGTCGACAACATTCTGAGCCATGCTTTGTGTAGGATTATCCTTTTCACCGGTTTTTTCTCCGTCAGATTTTATTTCGAGCACCGATAATTCATAACTGATCAGAAGTTGATCTTTCTTAATCACAAAATCCTGCTTCGTTCCGGTGATTTCAATCGAATCTGTTGTTGGCGTTTGTGCAACCTCAGTCAGGATTTTTGTTTCATTTTCAAGAGTCTTAGGAAGAATGGAATTTTCGTTTTCGTGCTGAACAGAATCTGTTCTTGAAAGAACGTTCACGTCTCCTTTTCTTTTCAGACTTTGTTTTTCCAATTTTATTTCCTCAACAGGTTCAGGTTTCTTTTTCAAAAAAGAAAAGGAAAAATAATTATGCGGGTTTGGATTCGAATTTGTGCCTACATAATCCCATACAATAATTCCAATCAGGGTAAAAATCAGAAATGTAAAAATCAATTTAAGTCCGAATGGAATTTTTGATTTTTTATATCCGGTAGATTCTATTAATTCATTCCGGATGCGGGTATTGTCAGCAAGAACAATCCCTTCGAGTAAAAGATTTTGAATACTTACATACTGACGGAAAGCACCATCCGCTTCCAGACGTTCCATGAATTGTTGCAATTCAAGTCCGCTCAGGGAGCCTGTTAAATAGCGATCAATTAAAATTCGTTCTTCAGGATTTGCTTGCATACTAATTAGAGGAAATATTCAGTCTGGCCCGGGCAATGCCTTCCAATTGATTCATGGCCTTATTGACTTCAAACTGTGCGATCACAGGATTACTATATTCAAATCGGACGGCTATTTGTTCGTAACTCAAATTTTCCGCATACCTGGCTGCCAGTAGTCTGCGGTTATCAACCTCCATCAGGTTTACACATCCTGCAACAATATCACGTTGCTGATCAGAAAAAACCGGAGACAAGGAAAATTTATTTTCTTTCCGGAGCATTTTTTCTTCGCGGAGAAATTCCTGGAGGGCATTGAATAAGTATGGCTCAAAAGGAATGTTCGGAGAAATACGACTGTGTTGAATTTCGCGGTAGACATTTACCAAAACAGTAGTAAATATTTCAGGAGTTTGGGCATCCGGTGTTCCTTTTCTGCGGAGCCACCTTCGAGCTGTTTCAAAGTATTTCCGGTTCAGGTAAAACAATATGTCTTCCTGTCCGTTAATTAAAGCTGAAACGATTTCTTCGTTCGAATACCTGGCCATTCTCTTTATTTACAGCAAAGGTAGGTTATTTTCAACGACAGGGAAACCTTGCACGGACAGGTTCTGCACGGGAAATCAACAATGACATTTTGTAAGAAAAATCTGTCAGTTTGATCACCAGGAATGGAAAATTGTCAGTTCTATTAACCCTTCTTAACGGATAGATTAACCTTACTTAACCTACTCATTCATTTCACCTTCATTGAAAGAATGGGAAATTTGATGGCATAAATTTTGAGAAAAAGAATTCATTAAAATCAGAAAGCAATATGATCAGTCAACTAAAAAAAGCAAGCCTTATTCTGCTTATCGCAGGTATGGGAGGCGCCATGGGTGCTTACCTTTATTCACAGTCTTCTAATTCCGGATCTTCTAGTTTATCACAAAAAAATGGAGCCGGTAAACCGGATGTTCAGTATGTCAATATGCCATCCACTGCTGATGCAAGTCTGCCGGACTTTACGAAGGCTGCTGACCTCACAGTGCACGCAGTGGTTCATGTGAAAACCTTTTATGGCAATCGTTCACTGGGGAACAATCCATTTGGATACAACCCGTTTGATTTCTGGGGAAGGCCACGGGAAAATCAACAACAGGAAGCTTCCGGTTCGGGTGTAATCATCACGGATGATGGATATATTGTAACCAATAATCACGTTGTTGACAATGCAGAAAAAGTAGAAGTCACACTGAATGATAACAGAACATTTGCTGCCAAGGTTGTCGGTACAGACCCTTCAACAGATCTTGCTCTTTTAAAAATTGACGAAAAGGCTTTGCCCTATGTTGTATATGGTAATTCTGACAATCTCAAAGTGGGCGAATGGGTGATGGCAGTTGGAAATCCATTCAACCTTACTTCCACGGTTACAGCAGGCATAGTAAGTGCCAAAGCAAGGAATATCGGAATCCTCCCTGATCAGTTTAAAATTGAATCATTCATCCAAACGGATGCAGCAGTGAATCCCGGAAATAGCGGAGGAGCATTGGTAAATACACATGGGGAGTTGGTTGGAATCAATTCAGCCATTGCATCCAATACCGGCTCTTTCACAGGATATTCTTTTGCAATACCAGTAAATCTTGTTAAGAAAGTCATGGATGACCTCGTTGAATTCGGTAGTGTTCAGAGAGGATTTATCGGAGTAAGTATCCGGGATGTTGACAGCAAGCTTGCTGATGAAAAAGGGCTGAAAGAAACCCAGGGTGTTTATGTAGCCGGATTGAGTGAGGGTGGTGCAGCTTCTGAAGCAGGATTAAAGGAGGGAGATATAATCACGAAAGTTGGCGAGATCGGAATAAATTCTACACCACAATTGCAGGAACAGATCGGGCGGTTTCGTCCGGGAGATAAAGTCAATGTCACAGTCCAGAGAAACGGAGCAGAAAAAACTTTTGCCGTTGTCTTGAGAAACAAAGATGGCGATACCAAAGTGATAAAAAATGATCAGGTTCTCAATTTACTGGGTGGCACCTTTGAGAATCTACAAAAAGAAGATGGTTCAAAATTGGGTTTACAAGGTGGTGTTCGCATTTCAAAGCTCATGGCAGGTAAATTAAGGAGTGCCGGAATTCGCGAAGGTTTCATCATTACTTCCATCGACAAAAAGCCAATTCGTTCAACCGAAGACCTTGAAAATGCTCTTAAAACCAAACAAGGAGGAGTATTGATCGAAGGCATCTATCCAAATGGAATGAAGGCCTATTATGGCTTCGGAATTTGATAAAAACGAAAGAAATTGCAAACCAGGGAGGTCCGATCAGGACCTCCCTTTTTATCAACAATTAACAGGACTTATTAACCGGATGTTGACAAAAACTTGCTTCGCCTTTCTTAAAATGGTACATTTGCAGTAATAGAAAAACCATATTTTTCTTCATTATTTATTATTTTTTCAAGGAATTAACAGAGAAACCGAGATATGCGTCAGCTAAAAATAACCAAATCGATCACCAACCGGGAAAGCCAATCACTGGAAAAATATCTTCAGGAAATCGGGCGCGAGGAATTGATTACTGCGGAAGAAGAAGTTCGTCTTGCCCGTAAAATCAAAGAAGGTGATCAGAATGCACTTGACCGACTCACCAAAGCCAACCTCCGCTTTGTAGTATCGGTAGCCAAGCAATATCAAAACCAGGGACTCAGCCTTCCCGATCTTATCAATGAAGGCAACTTGGGATTGATTAAAGCAGCAAAACGGTTTGATGAGACGCGTGGATTTAAATTCATCTCCTACGCTGTATGGTGGATTCGTCAAAGTATTCTCCAGGCATTGGCTGAACAATCGCGTATTGTTCGTCTGCCTTTAAATCAGGTAGGGTCGCTCAATAAAATTTCAAAAGCTTATTCCAAACTGGAACAGGAATTTGAACGTGAACCCTCTCCGGAAGAGCTCGCAAAAATTCTTGATATTCCTACTGAGAAGATTGCAGATACAATGCGTGTAAGTGGAAAACACGTTTCAATGGATGCGCCTTTTGTTCAGGGTGAAGACAATAGTTTGATTGACGTTTTGGAGAATCATGATTCTCCGCGTGCTGACAATCTGTTGATGAACGAGTCCCTTCAAAAAGAAATCGAGCGTTCATTAAGTACACTTACTGAACGTGAAAGAGAAGTTATAAAACTATTCTTTGGTATTGGAATGCAACACGGATTAACTCTTGAAGAAATCGGTGCTAAATTCGATCTTACCCGCGAACGTGTTCGTCAGATCAAAGAAAAAGCTATTCGCCGCCTGCGTCACAAATCACGCAGTCGTCTCTTGAAAGCCTATCTGGGATAAACCAGTATCCTTATCCCCTCGCCGGTTTGTTCCGGCATTTACGATCAGCTTTCATCTTCGGTGAAAGCTGATTTCATTTATAAGCCTCTCAGCAAATTCAACCAAAAACAAATTATTCATGGCACTCGACAGTATTAAAGATGACCCAAAAGTGAATCACAAAGACAAATACGAAGCAGAACTTGCTGATTGGATCCAACTCGAAAAAGCAGCCATTGCACTGATACATGTAGCTGGCGCTCTTTGGTTCGACAAGTCGGTTGAGTTGGTTCTTTTCCGGAACCAATTGGTAGACCGAAGTGCAAGTGAGATACTCAACTTGCATCAGTATTCAAAAGAGGTGGTAAAAAAACCGATCAATGTATTGGACACTTTGCACCTTGCAAAAGAAATGAACAAACTGGAGCTTGCTCCTTCCCGGATTGATATCGGTCGTCTGACGGCAGAATGGCTTGCTGAAAGAAAAAATTACAAGACGGCAACCGATTTTATAAGTGATAAGCTTAACAAATTTATTGGCAAGGAAAAACGTGTTATGATTCCACGGGATGTGGTCTTGTACGGGTTTGGACGAATTGGCCGATTGCTCATGCGTGAATTGATTACACAAGCCGGCAAAGGAGAACAACTTCGCTTGCGTGCCGTCGTGACTCGAAACAACAGCGATGAAGATATTACAAAACGTGGCGATTTACTTCGCAATGATTCCGTTCATGGATCTTTCCCGGGCACGGTGATTGAAGACTTTGAGAACAAGGCATTGATAGTTAATGGACACACTGTACATATGATTGCTGCCAGTGATCCTTCGGCTATTGATTATTCTGCATACGGAATTCACGATGCATTGATTATTGACAATACCGGAGTGGTGCGAGACCGTGAAGGTTTGAGTAAACATTTAAAATCCAAAGGCGTAAGTAAAGTCTTGTTAACAGCACCCGGTAAAGGGGATGTTCCGAATATTGTTTATGGTGTAAATGAGGGAAACTTTGATCATCACAAAGAGACAGTTTTTTCAGCGGCTTCCTGCACAACCAATGCCATTGTTCCAGTCCTTGCAGTTATCGAAAAAACCCTCGGAATTGAACGTGGACACATTGAAACGATTCACTCGTATACGAATGACCAAAACCTTTTGGATAACTTTCATCCAAAATACCGCCGTGGTCGTTCCGCTGCATTGAACATGGTAATCACTGAAACAGGTGCCGACAAAGCCGTAGCGAAGGTCCTGCCTCCATTGGCAGGGAAACTCACCGGAAATGCCGTGCGTGTCCCAACTCCGGATGTATCTCTCGCCATCTTAAATCTTACGGTGAAAAAAGAGACCTCAAAAGACGGTGTGAATGAAATTCTCAGAGATGCTGCATTGAGTGGCGAACTCGTGGAACAAATTCAATATTCAATTTCGAATGAACTTGTATCGACTGATCTTGTTGGTAATCCTTGTGCTTCGATCGTTGATAGTCCGGCTACGATTGTTTCCAAAGACAATAAGAGTATGGTTCTTTATGTTTGGTATGATAATGAATATGGATATAGCAGACAGGTTATTCGTTATGCTAAATACCTTGCTGATGTAATTCGACTCAGATATTATTAAAAGGATTGTGTAAATAAAAAAGCTGCTGTTTCAGAAATGAAGCAGCAGCTTTTTTATTCGGGTTATTTATTTTAACGGGGGCCATAGTCTCGCATCACCATTTTATATTCCAAACCTTTCACCACAATTCCATTTCTCTTTCCAAGGTCATCCCGGACTTTGGTGATCATACCGACGCCAGTTGCATAGATTTCTTTTCCGAATATCCGTTCTACATAATTATCCTCATCTCTCTGCAGGACAGTGAGTGTTGAATCAAAAGTTAAACCACCAATTGTTCGGGCAATATGAAAGTCATCGTATTCATACATCTCTTCCTCTTCCGTATTGGCATCATTACCATCCCATGTTGTAGAATTGTTGATTGGGAAAGCAAGCTTGTGATAAGGAACATTTTCTTCGGTGCGGTATGCGCTCGACAATGAAAGTGTTTGTGTCCACACTGATGTTAAAGTCCAGGGGTCCAGGTCAGTGTTTCTTTTGTAACGCAATACAACCTGTGTTGGGCGGCCTTGACCATCCGCATAAGATGTATCAATTTCTTCTCTAACCTGAAAGTGGTACGAATAAACCGAATCGTCGTTGTTGTTGTCATTTTCTGCATGGAAAATTGAATCCACATCATACTCTACCCACTTGCCGGCTTCGATTGGAAAATAATTAAAGGACGGTGAGCTTGGCAGAATAGATTCTTTTTTACACGAGTAAAAGGAACCGGCTGTGAGCAGGAAGAAGGCTATTAAAACAATACAATTCTTAGTTGAGTTCATTGGGAACTTGCTTCTCGATGAAGCCACCGCCGATTACATCGTCGCCGTCGTAAAAGACTGCACTTTGTCCGGGAGTTACCGCTGATACCGGCGAATGAAAAGTTACTTTCAATTTGTCACCGGTCTGAACCAGGGTACTCAAGGCACCTTTGTCTTTGTAACGGATACGCGTGAGCGCTTCTGTAGGTTGGTCTAACGATGACACTTTGATAAAGTTCAGGTTTTTTACCCACATATCTTGCGTTTGAAGCTCCTCGAACGAACCCAATACCACAGTATTCGTTTTAGGCTCAATATCAATGACATATACAGGATCACCTAAGGCGATTTCCAGGCCCTTTCTTTGACCAATTGTATAAAATGGATAACCTCTGTGATAACCTAGTTTTTCACCTTTTCTGTTTACGAAGAGCCCGTTTGCCAGTTTTTCTTCAATTCCATCCACCCGTCTTTTCAGAAATGATCTGTAATCATTATCCGGGATAAAACAGATCTCATAGGATTCCGGTTTTTTAGCGAGTTCGTGAAAGCCCATTTCTTCAGCCATTCTTCTGATTTCAGGCTTGTGGTAATTACCCACAGGAAATAGGGTACGGGATAAGCAAGCCTGAGAAACACCCCACAACACATAGCTTTGGTCTTTCCATTCATCCTTGCCTTTACTCACTACATAGCGTCCATTCACTTCCCGGACATTGGCATAATGACCTGTAGCAATAAACTCACAATCGAGCATATCTGCGCGTTTCAATAATGCATCCCATTTGATATGGGTATTGCATTTGACACAAGGATTTGGAGTTCTTCCTGCGAGGTATTCATCCACAAAATTATCAATCACATGATTTCCGAATTCCTCCCGAATATCGATGATATAATGCGGGAAACCCTTTTGAACAGCGATCCCGCGGGCATCATTAATGGAATCAAGAGAACAACAGCCGGTTTCTTTCTTTCCTCCACCGGAGGAATTATAATCCCATGTTTTCATGGTCATGCCAACAACTTCGTAGCCTTGTTCATGCAATAGCATTGCAGAAACAGAGCTGTCAATTCCACCACTCATAGCCATTAACACTCTTCCTTTTTTACTCATTATATTCTCCTGCTCATAAACTCAATGAAATAATCACGAAAAGCCTGTTTTTCAGGCCTTAGCATCCGCAAAGATACCGTATTCCGGGCTTAAAAAAAACTACTGTTCCTCCGGTGGAGGATTCAGTAATTTACCGGTTTTATAAATGTCTTCCCGATCTTTTTCACCATTCTCTTTAAAAATAGTCCATACTCCTTCTCTCAGTCCATTCAAGTATTTCCCTTTTTGCCAAACCTTTCCATTTTCAAAATACATGGTGAGTGTCCCATCGAATTCATCATGTTTCATCATTCCCTCAACTTTTGCAGCACCATTTTCGAAAAATTCCTTGTAAGGACCTGTCTTCTTACCTGCCTTGTAAGTCGTGAGATGCGAAACTTTTCCATTTGGAAAATAGACTTTCCATGAACCTTCTTTTTTCCCTTTCAAATAAAATTCAGTTGAGGAGATCCATCCATCGAGGCTATAATAAGTCCACAAACTATCCTTCGTTTTATTGATGTATTTTCCTTTTGCTTTCAGCTTCCCGTCTTCAGCAAAAATTTCCGCTTTACAAATTTCAGTCATTCCACGGTAAACCATTTTCGCCTGCACTTTACCATTTTTATGATAGGACATGAAAGTTCCCACAGGAATATTGTCTTTGTATTTACCTTCTGAAAACAATGAATCCGTTGAATAATATTTTCTCCACAAGCCTTGTTTCTGACCTTTTGCATCTATTCTGTTGATTGTATCCCCTTTAAAAACCTGGAAGGTTTGTCCCTGTGTTTTCGTCGAAACGAAAAGCAAGCAACAGAATAGCTGGTAAATCATGAAATATCTCATGAAGACAAAGATATATTTTCTTAACACAAAGGTGAACGAGCAATCAAACGAAAAATACGTTTTTCTATTGTTTAAGGAGAATTGGAGGCTCTGTTGCCAGATGGAAAATTTAATTACATTGCGTCCTGCAAAATCAAAAAACCTTATGAATACACCCGGTTCTAATTCTGGTCATCCACGTGGTCTATACCTTTTGTTCTTCACCGAAATGTGGGAACGATTCAGTTACTACGGGATGCGTGCGATTTTTATTTTGTTCATGACAAAAGCTTTGTTCATCGACAAAGCATTGGCATCAAATATTTATGGAAGTTTTACTGGTCTTGTATATCTCACTCCACTTCTGGGCGGATATATTTCAGACAAATTCTGGGGGAATCGCCGGAGTATTCTCGTGGGGGGCTTACTGATGGCCTTCGGTCAGTTCATGATGTACATGAGTGGTAATCTTGTAACAGATGGTGTTCAAAGTGACGGTGCAATTTCTTTTATGTGGATAGGCCTGACCTTCCTGATTGTTGGGAATGGTTTCTTCAAACCAAACATTTCGACGATGGTTGGTCAATTGTATCCGAAGAATGATTCACGCATTGATGGAGCCTTCACCATTTTTTACATGGGAATCAATATGGGAGCATTTTTCTCTCCTTTGGTTTGTGGAACTCTTGGTGACACCGGAAACATTTCCGATTTCAAATACGGCTTCCTCGCAGCTGCCATTGGAATGTTGGTGAGTACTATCTCTTTTGAATTGCTTAAAAACAAACACCTGAAAGATCCATCCGGCGCTCCTCTTGGAATGCCAAAGCAAAAGATGGACATGAAGACGTACGGTGTGATTTTGGGATCAATCGGATTGATTTATTTTCTCTTGAATTTTCAGTCGATTATGATTGGAGTTTTCGGAGCCGCAGCGATTGCGGATTCCAGCACATTTGCATACACTCTTGCACACATGGATTTGGTTGCCTATCTGATTTATGCTTCCATCATCCTGATGCCGGTGATTATACTCTCCGATAAAAGTCTTACGAAAGATGAACGGGAACGAATTATTGTTGTATTCATTCTCGCCTTCTTTGTAGTGTTTTTCTGGGCATGTTTTGAACAAGCCGGAGCATCCCTTACCCTATTTGCAGATCAGCAAGTGGATAGAGCAATTAGTATCAATATCAGCAAATACATAATTCTGGGATTTTCTATCATCCTTGCTTATTACCTCGCAAAAGCTTTTGGTTGGTTTTTTGAATGGTCCAAAAAGAATATCCTTGTTATTCAGGTAATCGTTTCAGTGGCTTTGTTTGCTCTAACATTTATGGGATACATCAGCGATTATCACAAGGAAGAATTCCCGGCATCCTGGTTTCAATCGATCAATCCACTAGCAATTATTATTCTTGCTCCGGTATTTACAATGTTGTGGGGAAAGCTGGCGAAAGTGAATATGGAACCTTCTTCTCCGCTCAAGATGGCGATGGGATTAGGTCTTGTTGCATTGGGCTATGTGATTATCGCTTATGCAGTACATGGTGTTGACCCATCCACCAAGATTGCTATGTTCTGGTTGTTTGCATTGTACATTGTTCACACTATGGGTGAATTGTGTTTGTCACCAATCGGACTCAGTATGGTCAGTAAGCTTGCGCCTTTGCGTTTGTCTTCTCTGATGATGGGCACCTGGTTTTTGGCCAATGCGGCTGCGAATAAATTTGCAGGAACATTGAGCGCCTTAATTCCACCGGGTGCCGGAGAAGCACCTGCAGAAGCTGCGAAAATTCCGAGTTTCCTCGGTATCGAGATTTCGAATTTGTTTATCTTCTTCTGTGTCTTTATTGTTCTCAGCGGAGCAGCATCGCTTATTCTTCTCGCCTTGTACAAGAGACTTATCAAGATGATGCATGGTGTAAATTAAATTTGAATGCAGGAAAAAATTAAATTCAGTGCCGGAGACGAGTTCGACTTCGGCACTGTTATTTTTACGGAGAACGACATTGTAGAATTTGCTAAGGCTTATGACCCGCTCGATTTTCATTTGAGTAAACAAGTCGCGCGTGAACATTTTTTCAGGGATATAGTAGCCAGCGGACCACATCCATTCCATCATTTTTACAAAAATGTTTGGATCCCCCGTTTTGGAAAAACTGTTTTGTGTGGACTTGCTGTTGACAATTGGAGATTTTTAAAGCCTGTTTATGCCGGAGAGCCTGTTTCATGCAAAGTCATTATAACAGAGCTAATACCCCATCCTGAGCACAATTCAGCATCGATCAGATGGAATTTCAATTTTTTGAACAAAAACGATGAATTATTTCAACATCTTGAGATGTTTGTACTTCATATTGTAAACACTTAAATTCGTGAACAATAATGGAACAAACGATGCGTTCATAGCTTGTTTTAAAAAAAAATCATGACTCTTTCACTCAAAATTCTCAGCATTCTAATATTCATTGCCACGACTTCAATTACTGTCCAATCCCAAGACCATAAAAAGTCAGGTGGAATCGAATGGTTAAGTCTGGAATCTGCTTTGAAGAAATCCAGTCAGGATCCAAAAAAGATTTTTATTGATGTGTACACAGGATGGTGCGGATGGTGTAAACGCATGGATGCTACAACGTTCGAAGATCCTGCAGTCATCGCGTACATGAACAAAAATTTCTATCCTGTAAAGCTGGATGCAGAAACCAAAGACACAATTTTTTACAAGGACAAAACGTACTTGTTTAAACCTGAATACAAAGCCAATGAGATCGCAGCAATTTTCATGAACGGCCAAATGAGCTACCCAACTTCTGTTTATCTCGATGAGAAATCTGATCCGATAGGGCCGGTTGCCGGGTATATGACAGAAAAGCAATTGTTACCTGTGATGAAGTATTTTGCTGAAGACATTTACAAGACAAAAAAGTGGGAAGATTATCTGCAGGAAAATTTCAAATAGAGCTTTGAATTAAAGCATCTTGCTCAAGATCATTTGTTTAAACAAAAACGCCGATAGAAACCTATCGGCGTTTTGGGTGAAAGATGGGGCTCGAACCCACGACCTCTAGATCCACAATCTAGCGCTCTAACCGGCTGAGCTACAATCACCATTTATTGTTCGGAAACCCCGAACAGGGCTGCAAAAATATTCATTTATTCTTTTCGTACAAGAAAGAATTGAATTCAATTCAAACATCCATGGCTATTGCTTAAAAAAGGGAGCAGGAATGGGCACCGGATATTACCTTTGTCGTTAATGATGGAGAAAGCTATTGAACTGAAAGTGGATGGTATGGATTGTGCGAACTGCGCTCAAACCATTACACGCACTTTGCAAAAAAGTGGGTTGAAAGAGGTGCGGGTTGATTTTCTTTCGGGAGAAGTAAATTTCGAATTGGTTACTGCAGAGAAAATTGACCAGGCAGTAAAGGATATCAACGGACTTGGTTATAAAGTCACCAAGAGATCGGATCTTATTACCGATGAATCAAAAGCAGATATTCAGCAGTCCGATCCAAAGGATGTACGATGGAAATTTCTGATCTCCCTGATATTTACCGTACCACTCCTTTTACACATGATTTTTCCACATTCCATTTTAGGGAATGCGTATGTGCAATTGGTTCTCTGTTTACCTGTTTTTCTGATCGGATTATTTCATTTTGGCAAAAGTGCATGGAAATCCATCCGGGCAGGAGTTCCGAATATGGATGTTCTGATAGCTGTGGGATCGATCGCCGCATTCGTTTACAGTTGCACCGGAATTTTTCTGTACAACGATTCTATAGAGATCCACAACTACCTTTTTTTTGAAACCGCTGCTACCATCATCACTCTCGTTTTATTAGGAAATCTGATCGAACAAAAATCAGTGCTGAGAACAACCTCTGCCATTCGTGATTTGAACAAGCTCCAGGCAGCAAAAGCCACAAAAGTGCAAATTGAAAACGGAGTTGAGTCACTTCTGGAAGTGAATGTTCATTCCATCGTGAAAGGAGATCTGCTTCAGGTGAATGATGGAGACAAAATTCCGGTGGATGGAAAAATAATCCATGGAGAAGCCTTAATCAATGAATCAATGATTACGGGAGAAGGTCTTCCGGTAACAAAGCAAACAGGCGATACTGTAACCGGAAGTACTTATATTGAAAAGGGTAGTTTCAGGATGATTGCTGAGCATGTTGGAAAAGAAACAACACTGGCTCAGATCATTGAAATGGTTAAAAGGGCACAGTACAGCAAACCTCCAATTCAGAAATTAGGTGACAAGATCAGCGCTGTTTTCGTTCCCGCTGTTATCGGAATTAGTATTATAACTTTTGTGGTGTGTTTTTTCTTTATTGATCTCCCTGTTCAGAAAGCGATGATGAATGCAATTGCTGTTTTGGTAATTTCCTGTCCTTGTGCGATGGGACTTGCAACGCCTACAGCGGTGATGGTAGGGCTTGGCAGAGCCGCAAAAGAAGGCATTCTGATTAAAGGTGGACAGACTCTCGAAACGTTCTCAAAAATAAAAACCATTGTGTTCGATAAAACCGGGACTCTCACAACGGGTCGTTTTCGGATTTCAAATTTCACTGTGTTGAATGGGAGTGAATCTGAACTCCGGTCAGTTGTTTATTCTTTGGAAAGCCATTCCTCCCACCCGATTGCACATTCACTTGTTCTGGAATTAAAAGAATCTGCAGCGAACGGTAAATTGATCACATGGAAAAAAATTGAAGAAGACAAAGGCATTGGAATTAATGCCACTGATTTCGATGGTAATTTATTTAGCATTGGTTCTTTCCAAATGGTAAAACATCTTGGTGTAGATTTATCACATGCTCTATATTTATTGAAGAACAATAATTTGATAGCGACAATTGATCTGGTGGATGAAATAAAAGCCGGTGCCAGGGAAACGATACAGGCATTAAAAGTTTCCGGAATGCGCGTGTTGCTTATCAGTGGGGATAAAAAATCTGCCTGTGAAAAAGTTTGCAAAGAAGTTGGTATTGAAGAGATCTACAGTGAACAACTTCCCCGTCAAAAACTGGAACGGATTGAATCCCTTTCAAAAGAATCTCCCACAGCCATGGTTGGAGACGGAATCAATGATGCGCCGGCGCTCGCCAAAGCCAGCCTTGGAATTTCGATGAGCAATGCCACAGATGTAGCTATTCAATCCGCTCAGGTTATTTTATTGCACCAGGAAGATTTGCGTATTTTATTGAAAGCAATTGCAATTGGAAAAGCAACATACAAAACAATTCGACAGAATTTATTCTGGGCTTTCTTCTACAATGTTGTGGCTATACCCATTGCTGCAGCCGGATTCCTCAGCCCAATGATTGGTGCTTTGTCGATGGCATTTTCGGATGTTGTGGTGATTGGGAATTCAATACGACTGAGATCTAAAAAGATTGATGGAAAAGTTTAGTTGAATTCCCCGGACAGGGATTTGAAATGGAATAAGGCCTACCTTTGGATCTACCCGCTACTATGCTTCAAGAAAAAAGAAACAAAGTACTTTTACTCACAAAATGGTATCCCAATAAATACGACCCTCAACTGGGAGTATTTATCCAAAAGCAGGCAAAGGCTATTTCGCAGCACTCTGACATCACTGTGTTTTATGCACAAGCCGCTCAGGAAAACTCTCACTCCACTTACGAAATTGTTGTCAACCGAACTCCTGGATTCACTGAGTACATTGTTTATTACCCGAAGAACACAATGTTTTTTTCACCATTGGTACATGCATTTCGTTACTGGAAATCATGGAAGAAGATCTGGAATCTTTTGATTCAGGAGAAGAATAAACCGGAACTGATACATGCCTACATTTTGCTCCGTCCCGTATTGCTGGCATGGTGGATTTCCATTCGTGAAAATATTCCGTATGTAGTAAGTGAACAATGGTCAGGCTATACGAATGGCAGATTTCAGAAAAAATCATGGATCGTCCGGAAATTAAGTACTCTTCTTGCAAACCGCGCCAATGGACGAACAGTTGTTTCTCAATTTTTAAAAAGAAATATGCTGAAGTCAGGTTTTAACGAACCCCTGACAGTGATCCCGAACATAATCGATTCACACGCCGCAGGAATCGCACCAGCAAAAAATCATCCATCACTCATGAAAAAAATATTGGTGGTTGCGGATCTTGTTGATGACATAAAAAATATCAGTGGTATCTTGCTTGCCTTCCAGAAAATTCATGGAGAATTTCCAAACACTGAACTTCGCATCGTTGGTGGTGGTCGTGATGAAGCGATGTTGAAAGAACTTGCAGGGAAATTATTCGCCGGCAGGAGGGTCGTTTTGTTCGAAGGCTTAAAATCAAATTCAGAAGTTTACAATTTTTTAAGAGAATGTGATTTCCTTATCGTCAACAGTCGCTTTGAAACATTTTCATTGATTTGTGCAGAAGCAATGAGTTGTGGAAAGCCGGTGATTGCAACAAAATGCGGAGGTCCGGAAGAATTCATCACCGAACAAACCGGAATTCTAATACCGGTAAATGACGAGATTAAATTAATAGAAGCCATGCGAAACATGTTGAATCAATCCATCCAGTTTCAATCGGAGTTCATCAAGGCGTATGCAATAGATCACTTTAGTGAGGAAAAAGCTTCTTTTCTTTTCAAGAATGTTTACGCAGCAGCGATTGAAAAATAAAATCACCGGAAAAGACAATCTAGAGGCTGAATGAAGGATAATCGGACGGACTGTTAAAGAACGGTCTAAACTGACATTCCAATGACAGAAAAGGCTGAATATGACAGTAAAAACATGGTTTCTTTTGTTTGGAATAGCCAAACTTTCACCTAAATTTGTCGGAGAAAACAACAAACCAATTTATTGTCTAACTAAAACCAAGAATCAAATGAAAAAAGGTTTACTCGTCTGCTTGTCTCTGGCCATCGGTCTGGGTGCTATTGCGCAGCAGCAAGTACAACGGAATTTACCCCAGGGTTTCCATTCTGCACCTATGCCAGCTTCACTGAAAAAACTGAGTCATCCGATTCAGAAGAAAAGTGAACTCATGGATAATGGCCTTCCGTTGAATAACAATCAAAGCCGTCAATTGGTGACGCCACGTCCGGCACATCGTTTGTCAACAACAACTGTTTCCGAAGAGGTTATCGGATTCACGTATTATGATTTGCAAACCAACGCATCAGCATCACGTCGTTTGGAAGCAAATTCAGACGGTTCATTTTCTGCAGCCTGGACATTTTCTCCAAATGCAAACGCCGGTTTCCCTGATCGTGGAACAGGTTATAACTATTATGACCCGAATGCGACTACAGTATCCAAATGGTATTTCACTCCCGATGGTGGATTTGGTGATTACCCACAGGTACGTACAGAAACAGGTCGTACTGGTTTCGTAAACATTGGAGTTACTGCCAGCGGAAAAGAAATGACGGTGGGTCACTCACCTGCTGCTCCTTCCGGTATCGGACACATGTTCCTGAACTGGCGTGCAACAAAAGGCACTGGTGCATGGACAGCGATGTCGACTGCATTAGGAACAGGAAACAACGATGACACATGGTCAAAAATGGCAGTTTCCGGTGAAGATGTTCATGCTATCTGGCAAGGAACAGGAACAACAGGAACACCACTTTATGGACAAGATGGCCCAATGTTGTATTCTCATTCCAGCGATGGTGGTCAAACATGGCCAACTCTTCGTCAGCGTTTTCCATTAATCGATTCTGCTTTCTATGCAGGTTTCGGTGGTGACGATTATGCAATAGACGTGAGCGGACAAAATGTTGCCATTGTATTCGGTGGTACATCTACTGATCTTGGATTGTTGAAATCAACTGATGGCGGACAATCATGGACAAAAACAATCATTCTGACATTCCCAATTCCATTCTTCAGCTTCGACACAATGTTCACCTATCTTGATGGTGATGCAGTTGTAGATACCATGGTTTCAACACCTGGTGATGCTGCAGTGATCATCGATAGCCAGGGTATGGCTCACATTGTGTACAGCGAATTCCGTTGGTTCCGTGATTCTACAACAGCAGCAGGATTCTACAGCCCACTTTGGGGAACTGATGGATTGAGCTATTGGAATGAATCAATGCCAGCCGGTAACGGTGGTGTTCATTTCATGGAAACAATCGATATGAATAATGATGGAAATCTTGCGATCACAGAAGATACTACATGTTCACTTCCATGGGGAAATTACCGTGGTGGTGTAACAGAAATGCCATCCCTTGGAATTACTTCCAATGATGCTATTTATTGTTCTTTCATGGCATTGGCTGAATATCCAGCAGCTGATACCACCATCTGGAAACAAACACACCGTCATATTTTCATGACTTGCAAAGCAGCCGGAAGCAATAGCTGGATGTATCCTCTTGACATTATTCCTTCCCAAGCTGTTGGCGGTGACGGAGAATTTCAGGAAGGTGCTTTCCCAAGCATGGCACGCAAAGTTGATGATTTCGCTTATGTCGTTTATCAACGTGATGCGGCTCCCGGAACTTCTCTTGCAACTGCTGGAACTTGTGATCAGATCAACAATAACCTCAATCCAAGTGACATCGTATTTGCAAAAGTAGATGCGGTAACTTTGATGGGTGTTTCGAAGATCAACAACAACGATGTTTTTGTCGGACAAAACTTCCCGAATCCTGTAAATGGTACAACAACTTTCAACGTAAGCCTGAAGAAAGCTTCTTCAATCCTTGTTGAAGTTACAGATGTTGTGGGTAAAGTTATTTACACTGAAACTATCGCTGCAGGTGTTGCAGGATCGCAAACAATCACATTGAATACGAACAACTGGCAATCCGGAGTATATTTCTACTCAGTGACTGCAGGTGCTCAGAAAGTAACAAAACAAATGATTGTAAATTAATTCAATCTTTGTTATACAAAAAAAACCTCCCGGTATCCGGGAGGTTTTTTTTGTCCGAAATTTTTATCCCGGAAAAAACTAAAGAAGCTGACTGAGGGATTTTACACCTGGAATTCGTTCCACTGTAAATCCTTCAGCATACTGCACTCCTATTTGTCGGCCAAATTCCCGTGCGCGTGAAGCCAGGAAATCCAGGAATTCTTTAGTTGAGATTGCCGTTTCAGGTTCCTTTGAATCAGGATTGTAGAATTGAGAACGAAATGCCATCACAGTTTCCATTCTTTTTTCCCAAACACTCGTCACATCAATTACAAAATCCGGTTTGAGATACCTGTCTTGAATGTAATGGTAAATCACCCGTGTTTTCCATGGCACTTGTTCTTTGCCATTTTCCAAAGTTTCAATTTTCGCCAATCCTGCAAGAAAGATACATTGAGATACCAGGGAAGCTGCACGCCCATGATCCGGATGACGGTCAGAGATGGCATTACACAAAATGATCTCCGGTTGATATTTACGGATGGCTTGGATGACCTGCATTTGATGCGCGCTATCATTCTGAAAAAATCCATCAGCCATACCCAGATTCTCGCGCACTGAAGCACCAAGTATTTTTGAAGCGTCCAGAGCCTCCTGTTCGCGTATTTCAGGTGTCCCCCGGGTACCCAATTCACCTTTGGTAAGATCTACCATTCCGACCTTTTTTCCTTCATTAAGGAGCAGCAAAAGCGTTCCGGAGCAAGATAATTCGACATCATCCGGATGAGCACTAAAAGCAAGTACATCTAATTTCATAAAAAAGAAGCTATTTGTTTATAAAATGAATTTGAGCTTCGTAAAATTATAAAATCGCACAATATGGAGGAGCTTTGGTCATCTTTTTCTAATTTCGATGTTTTATCTTCCTTTATTCATTCCAGAATTGATTTTATGAAAATTACATTTCACGGTGCAGCCAGAACAGTAACAGGAAGTAAACATTTAATTACACTGGATAGTGGATTGAAAATTCTTCTGGATTGTGGTTTTTTTCAGGGTCATGGCGCGGATACAGATCCGATGAACAGGCATTTTGGTTTTGATCCTGCCACTGTCGATATCTTAATTTTATCCCATGCGCACATTGACCACTCCGGAAATATTCCGAACCTTGTAAAGCAAGGATTCTCCGGTAAGATATTCTGTACAGCCGCAACCCATGATCTTGCAGCGATTATGCTTGCTGATACTGCCCATATCCAGGAAAATGACATTAAGTACGTAAATAAAAAAAGAGCTAAAAAAGATCTTGCTCCATTCACTCCTATTTACAATTTACAGGATGTTGAAAATGCAATGGAGAATTTCTACACCGTCCCCTATCGCAAGAATTATAAAATTGAGGAAGGAGTTGAATTGATGTTTACCGATTCCGGCCACATTCTCGGAGCAGCCGCAGTGAATCTAACCATTACAGAAAAAGGAAAAGTAAGCCGGATTTGTTTCACTGGCGACATTGGTCGACCTACCGATAAAATTCTGAAATCCCCTGAACCATTTCCGCAATGTGATGTATTGATTTGTGAATCCACTTATGGTAACAGGCTTCATGATAATCCCGAAAAAACAGAACAAAAATTATTGGAAATTGTCCATGAGACATGTGTGGAGAAAAAGTCCAAACTGATTATTCCTGCATTCAGTCTGGGAAGAACACAAGAGGTTGTTTATGCGTTGAATAATCTAAGAAATGCACACAAGTTTCCTTCCATCCCTGTTTATGTCGACAGTCCTTTGTCAGTCAATGCAACAGCTATCATGCGTGCGCATCCGGAATGTTTCAATGGCGAAATGCTAAAGGCATTGCACAATGATCCTGATCCGTTCGGATTTGACAGTCTCGTATACATCCAGAAAGCAGAGGATTCCATTAAATTAAACGCTGACAAACGGCCCATGATTATTATCAGCGCATCCGGCATGGCGGAAGCCGGTCGCGTCAAGCATCATATAAAAAACAATATCCAAAACCCGGATGCAACCATCCTCCTGGTTGGATATTGCACACCGGAAAGTCTCGGCGGAAGACTGGGTAGCGGCAGGAAAGAAGTTTTCATTTTTGGAAAAGAATACAAGGTGAATGCTCGTGTGGAACTGATGAATTCGTACAGTGCACATGCTGACTACAATGAAATGCTAAATTATTTGTCCTGCTTAGATCCTAAGAAAGTGAGTAAAACATTCCTTGTTCATGGAGATTATGAAGTACAAAAAGACTGGAGAGAAAAGCTTCTGAGCAGCGGACTTGAACAGATAGAGATTCCTGAAAAAGGAAGTTCATGGGAAATTTAATCAACGGAGAATGATTCGACAGGTTCAGTTTTTAATCTTAAAGGAAATTCGTCTTGAATGGAAACAAAAGTATGCTTTCCAGGGACTCTTACTGTATGTCGTTTCTACAGTCTTCGTATGCTATCTTTCATTCAAACAAATCATTGATTTGCCGACCTGGAATGCACTGTTCTGGATCATTCAATTATTCGCCGGTGTGAATGCGGTTGCAAAAAGTTTTATGCAGGAGAGCCGGGGAAGAATGTTGTATTACTATACACTGGCAAATTCACGGTCATTGATTTTAGCTAAAACAATTTACAGTTTGCTGTTAATGTTGGTTCTGTCGGCATGCAATCTGTTCTTTTATTCTTTATTTATTGGCAATCCGGTTCAGGATTTTCCAATGTTTTTTCTCGCTGTTTTCCTGGGTAGTTCAGGATTTGCTTCTGTCTTGTCGATGGTCAGTGCGATTGCTTCCAAAGCCGGCAACAATTCAACTCTCATGTCGATTCTCAGTTTCCCGATTCTGATTCCGTTGCTGATGACTACTATTCGCTTTTCAAAAAATGCGATGGACGGACTGGCCTGGTCGGTAAGCTGGCAATACATTATCATCCTGACAGCATTAAATGCGCTCGTTTTTGCACTGGCATACCTCCTCTTTCCTTATCTTTGGCGTGACTAAGATCAGACTCAAGGGCAGGAAAGAAACACGATTAACCGTTTGGAATTAAAACAGAATATATGAGCAACAAATTTGAAATTGCGGGCATCTCCTGGTGGAAATGGACATGTATCCTGATGTTATTTTATTCACTCATTCAGGGTTTGCTTATCCCGGTTCCGCGCCTGCCAATACTGCATGAAACCATTCGCAATCTTTTTTTTCATGTGACAATGTGGTTCAGTATGATCATCATGATGATCGCCTCTTTGGTTTATGCGATCCGATACCTTGGAAGCAACAAACTGGATTTAGATATCAAGTCCGAACAATGCGCCTATGCCGGAATTTTTTTAGGAATTCTTGGCCTGATCACCGGAAGTATCTGGGCTAAAAATACCTGGGGTGCATGGTGGGTTAACGATGCTAAATTGAATGGAGCAGCAGCTACAATGCTTGTTTATCTTGCGTATATGATTCTTCGTGGTTCGCTGGATGATGAACACAAACGTGCAAGACTTTCCGCTGTGTACAGCATTTTTGCTTTTACCCTTATGCTGGTGTTCATCATGATCCTACCACGGCTCACGGATTCACTTCATCCCGGAAATGGAGGCAACCCGGCATTCAGTTCCTATGATTTGGATAATCGGATGCGAACAGTCTTCTACCCTGCCGTGATTGGCTGGACACTATTAGCAGCCTGGATTACAGAAATCCGGGTTCGGATGAAGCGACTCAGCATTCAAAATGAAAACTGATGGGTCGCATACAACTACTTTTGATAATCTTTTCATTTGCAATTGTTGACTCTGGAAATTGTCAGCAACAGTTTCAAATCCACTATTCCAATCTCGCTGAAACAAATGGCATATCCATTGATTACTCACTGAACGGCGGATATATTCTACTTGATGCTTCGTTTAGCAATCAGAGTTCATCGATCGACCTTCAAAAATTGAACACAACATTCGGCACGGAATGGACCCGTTCTTTCATGACTCCGGATTCAGCAGTTTATCCGGTGACGATGAAAGAAACGGATGACGGGTCAATTTTGATTGCATCGAAAGTAATGGGTCAAAACCAAACATCCATCCACTTGTTGCAAATGGATTCATCCGGTGCATTGTTATGGAACCGGAGATATAGCCGAACAAATGATGATGAACCAAAAAGTATCCTTACACTTTCAGATGGATCATTTTATGTTTGTGGCACATCTCAACTTTCATCTTCCATTTCCCAGAAAGACATCCTGCTTTCCAGGATTTCCTCAACGGGTCAAGTCCAGTGGTCCCAACTTATCGGTGGAACACGGGAAGAAGATCCTTCACTGATCATCCGAACTTCTGATGATCAACTTGCAATTGCCGGTACAAGCAATAGTTTTAGCAATGGAAATAATTTCTTTTTAACGAAGCTGGATACCAGTGGGAATTATTATTGGTTCATGACATATACACTTGGGTTGAACGATACATGCAGATCTCTCTTACAAACAAATGATGGCGGATATTTGATGGTAGGAACCGGGGGAAGCAATGGTCAAGATATATTAATGATTAAAACGGACATCAACGGTTCTTTGGAATTTGCGCGAACGTATGACCTGAGTTTCTCATCGAACTCATTACTGGATGATGGATACAGAGTGCTAAGCACTGCTGATGGTGGCTTGGTGATAGCAGGAACTACTTGTCTCTCGACGAATCAGGCCAGCTTTTTATTTTTAATCAAACTAAGTCAGAACCTGGTGACTGAATGGTTCAGCAGTTATGGATTTCAATATACAAATAGCTTTTCCGGAATTATTCAAACTCCTGACAACGGTTACCTGATGCATGGAAGCAGACGAAATTCCATTACAAATCATCAGGAAGGGCTGTTGATTAAAACCGATTCCATGGGATACAGTTTATGCCACGAAACGAGTTTGAACAAAAATGATCTGATTGTAAATCCATTGCAATTTTCGGCAAGTCCATCAATTAGTTCTGTCTTACTAAATTCTTACAATGACACATTGTTGCTTACCAATCCGGCTCTACAATATGATACCGCGTGTTTCCTGGTTGCAGACATCAATCAGTACATAGTTCCGGATGATGATGATGTCAAGATTCATCCAAATCCTTTCAAAGATGAAATGTATATTCACTTGCCCTTTTCCGGGATTCGATGCACTCAGTTTGACTGGATTCTCCAGGCAAGTTCCGGTAAAGTGATCCAGGGAGGGCAAATTGAATCAGGAACCGGTTCTGCCTTAAAACTTGAAACTCCATTACTTGAACCCGGAATTTATATAGTTACCATAACTTGCGTTCAATCACATCAAACGTGGAAGAAAAAGGTCATTTGTATTGATTAACAGAAAAAAAACAAAACAGCATGTTCACAAATTCCAATCCAACAAAAATTATTTTAACATTTTGCTTCCTCATTTGTTCTGTTTTTTCTTTCGGACAAAGCAGTGATGTTGAAATGGCCGACCTGATGCATCAAAACGGGAAGATCTATGTTGTAATCGCTGTTTTGGCAGTGATTTTGGGTGGTTTTATTATCAACCTGATTTTAGTCGACAGAAGGCTGAGAAAGCTGGAAAAACGATCTGGAAAATAAGGGGAAATGGTTTCATTTCATTTGAAAGTTCGGAATTACTCCAGTTTTTAATACTAAATTTGCAGCTGGACAAACGTTTTCGAATGAAAAAATCACACATTATTGCCATTGTAATTATAGCTGTTGCAGTTGCTGCCATTCTGAGCACCGTTGCAGATTCAAGCACATATGCTTCTTTCAGAATTGCCGGTGAGCATCCCTCCAAAACGTATCATGTTGTTGGGAAATTAAACAAGGAAAAACCGCAAGACTACAATCCTCATGCGGATGCAAATCTTTTTTCTTTTTACCTGGTCGACAATGAAGGGGAAGAACAAAAAGTTGTTCTTCAGAAAGCCAAACCACAGGATTTTGATAAATCAGAACAAATCGTTGTTGTTGGTAAAATGAATGCAGGTTCTTTCCAGGCCTCCGATGTATTGATGAAATGTCCTTCGAAGTACAACAATCCAAAGGAAGACATGAAGTCAACCACCTCACTTCGCTAAGCTTTTTTCTACTTATCAATTATGGATATAAACTACGTTGGTGAGCAAGTGATCTGGGAAAAGATTGGACACTTGCTAATTATTCTTTCGTTTACCGCCTCCTTATTATCCACTGTCAGTTATTTTTTCGCCTTGCGTACAGGGGATGTATCCTGGAAGAGCATTGCCAGAAAATCATTCGCATTGCATTCCTTTTCAGTAATTGGAATTTTCTCCTTATTGTTTTACCTGATTTTTAATCACCGTTTTGAATACTATTATGTCTGGGAGCATAGCAATACTGCGATGCCTCTCCGGTATATTCTTTCTTGCTTTTGGGAAGGTCAGGAAGGAAGTTTTCTCTTGTGGATGTTCTGGCACATTGTACTTTCCTGGGTCTTGATTTTCACAGCAAGAGAATGGGAGAATGGGGTGATGTTTATTATCATGATGGTGCAGGTTTTTCTCGCATCCATGGTATTGGGAGTTGTCGTATTCGGATATAAAATTGGTACCAATCCATTTGTCCTGCTTCGTGAGCATCCGGATTTTGCTAATCTCCCGTTCATCAAAATGCCGGATTACCTGAGCAAGATCAAAGATGGAAGAGGATTGAATCCATTGTTACAGAACTATTGGATGACCATTCATCCACCGACATTATTTTTGGGTTTTGCATCAACAGTCGTCCCCTTTGCATTTGCTTTAGCCGGTCTGATGCGCAGGAAATACAAAGAATGGATCACACCTGCATTACCCTGGACCTTTTTTGGTATCATGATTCTTGGAACAGGAATTCTCATGGGAGCAGCCTGGGCTTACGAAGCCCTTAGTTTCGGTGGATTTTGGGCCTGGGATCCAGTGGAGAACGCGTCCCTTGTTCCCTGGATGACATTCGTTGGTTTAGGGCATGTGATGTTAATTTACAAGCATAGAAGCCGATCTTTGTTATCGACTTACATTTTGGCATCCATTACTTTCTTCTTTGTCCTCTACTCCACTTTTCTCACCCGGAGTGGAATTCTTGGTGATTCATCGGTGCATGCATTTACAGATCTTGGCATGTCAGGCCATTTGGTTCTTTACATGTTATTTTTCCTTGTTCTTTCTGCTGTGCTCATCATACGGAGTTGGAAGCATATCCTCGAACAGGAAAGCGAAGAACATATTTCATCCAGAGAATTTTGGATGTTTATCGGGATGCTGGTTGTTGTAATTGGAAGTATTCAAATTACATTCACAACTTCGACTCCTGTCATCAATAAGCTTTTCGGAACCAAACTTGCACCGCCGGCAGATCCACTGGATCACTACAATCGCTGGCAGATCCCGGTGGCAATTCTAATTTGCCTCCTCATCGGCATCGGGCAATTTCTTAAATACAAAAAAACAGATCGTAAAGATTTGATCCGGAAAATCACTCTCAGTGTGGTGCTTGCATTGGTGATCACTGGAATTTGTGCCCTCTTTCTTGGAACGACTTACCGCATTCATTATTATGGATTGCTGTTTGCTTCCATTTTCGCAGTTGTTGCAAATGCAGATTACATCATTCGGGGCATAAAAGGAAAATGGAGTCATGCGGGTGCGTCGATAGCACACATCGGCATCGGTTTAATTCTTTGTGGGGCATTGATTTCGAATACCAAAAAGGAAATCATTTCTCAAAATGTAAAAAATATTGACCTTGGAAAAGACATGCCCAACAAGGAAAATATTATGATTGAACAAAAAACGGATACACTTCCGATGGGTGAATATTTTGTCACGTACAAAGAAAAAGACAAGCAGGGTGTTCACGTTTATTACACGATAGAATATTTTAAACTCAATCCGGTTACAGGAATCAAAGAAAAAGCTTTTGAATTAAAGCCTTTCATTCAATTGAATGACAGAATGGGCAATGTTGCAGAGCCGGCGACAAGACATTTTCTTTCGAAGGATATCTATACACATATTACCTATGCGGAACTTGACAATTCCAAAAAAGAACCGCAGGCTGACGATGAATTCCAGGCACCAAAAAATCAGCAACTGGCCATCGGTGACACTTTTGTAACGAGCAACAGCTTTGTCATTCTTGAAGGTCTCAATAAAGATCTGGATCGCGAGAAACTACATCTCCACGAAACAGATCTTGCAGTCGCTGCACAGCTAAGAATAGAAGATGTTAACCGGAAGATATACCATAGTGAACCCATCTTTCTCATTCGGGAATTGGCTGTGTACACCCAGGATTCCTATCTCGAGGAGTTGGGTTTAAAATTCGCATTCAATAAAATAGATCCTTCAACTGGGAAAATTGACCTGAGTATCAGTGAGAAGAAAACCAACAAAAGAGATTTCGTCATTATGAAAGCAATTATTTTCCCGGGGATAAATATCCTCTGGTTGGGTTGTTTTATGATGATTCTTGGTTCACTGATGACTCTTCGAAAGAGGATTCGACAAAACCGTGCAGCCCGGTCCGCAGAAAAAACTGTGTCATGAAAATAGTCCTGATTGGTTCGGGAAATGTAGCCACGCATTTAGGAATTGCTCTGAAAAATGCAGGGCATACCTTTCTTCAGGTGTTTGGCCGGACTGAAGCAAATGTATCTGCACTTGCTAAAAAATTACATGCATCCTTTACTCTTAGCACGGATGAACTGAATCCTAAGGCAGATCTGTACCTGATCGCTTTACGCGATGAAGTGATTGCAGAAGTACTCCCCTTTATTCCGAATAAGAAGGCACTCGTAGTTCATACATCCGGGAGTGTCGCAATTGATATTTTCCAGGTTACTTTTGAAAATCCGGGCGTAGTATATCCCCTTCAAACCTTTTCCCTTTCAAAAAAAACAGACATCAAAAAAGTTCCTTTTTGTCTTGAAGTCAAATACCCAAGGACGAAGAACAAACTTTCAAAAGTATTGAAATCAATGGGTGCAGAGATTCATTGGATCAATTCAGACAAAAGGAAAGCTTTGCATTTGGCCGCTGTTTTTGCAAATAATTTTTCCAATCATATGTTTGTGATTGCAGAAGAACTTTTAAAGAAAAATGACCTTGATTTCAATTTGCTCCGGCCCTTGATTCTCGAAACGTCCAATAAAATCCGGAACCACTCCCCTTCTGATATGCAAACAGGACCCGCACGCAGAGGTGATACCGGTACAATCGAAAAACACCTACAATTGCTTGTAAATAAACCCGAATATGCGAAAATGTATCGTTTGATCACTGATAGTATTGAAGATCACAATGGGCCCGTTCTTTAATTTTTTCTTATACTTGCTCAGATGAACGAAAATTTCAAACAACGACTGGCAAAAATAAAATGCTTCATTTTTGATGTCGACGGAGTCCTGACTAATGGTTCCCTCTTCGTCATGCCCTCAGAACTCATCCGTGTGATGAACATTCGTGACGGTTATGCATTGCATGAAGCAGTGAAAGCAAGATACAAAGTGTGCATTATTTCCGGAGGCAAATCAGAGTCGGTACGTACGCGCCTGAATAACCTTGGAGTGACAGACATTCATCTTGGCATCGACAACAAGAGGGAAAAGTTGGATGAAATAATGGAGGACTACGACCTTCAGTTTGATGAAATCCTTTACATGGGTGATGATCTTCCGGATTATGAAATCATGAAACTTATCGGTGTGCCAACATGTCCGCATGATGCAGCACCAGAAATAAGAGAACTTAGTATTTATATCTCCTCTTTTAAAGGAGGGGATGGTTGTGTTCGTGATGTGATTGAGCAAGTGATGCGCCTTCATGGGAAATGGCCATTTCAAAATACCGTACAGGATTCGGGTGCGAAAAATTAAGGCTATTGTTTTTGCCAAAACAAATTTACTTCCATTTCTAACAAATTCAGGGTTTGCAAATTGTTCAATGATTCAATTGATTCGCATTTGATATGTACTTCTTAAAACTCATCCGCCTGCCCAACCTACTCATGATGGTGTTGACGCAGTTTTTAGTGAGATATTGTATCATCATCCCTGCTTTTCAAACAGAGTACAATATCACCGGTGAATTTCCGGATCACTTGTCAAAATTTGATTTTTCATTGCTTGTTCTCTCTACTATTCTGATTGCAGCAGCAGGATACATCATCAACGACATTTTTGATATAACTGCAGATGAAATAAACAAGCCTGAATCAGTTGTTATCGGAAAGAAGATCACCGAAAAAAAAGCGCGCTTAGTTTACCTGCTCCTCAATGCAGTGGGAATCAGCATCAGTTTATATTTGGCAATAAAAATTGAACACCCTACCATGGCATTGGTTCAGGTTTTCATTGTTGCTTCTCTGTGGATGTATTCGTCTTATTACAAACGAAGAATTCTATCGGGTAATTTCATCATCGCATTACTCAGTGCTTTGGTACTGATTGTGGTTGGTCTCTTCGAACCTGAGTTTTACAGGAACTTCGTATTCCTGATGGCCTATTCCGGCTTTGCTTTCTTTGTTTCTCTGACCCGGGAAATCATCAAGGACATGGAAGATGTGGAAGGTGATGAAAAAGCTCAATACAAAACTCTTCCGGTCAGATTTGGTTTACAGAAAACCAAGGGAATTATTTATTTTAATCTCCTGTTAACTGGCGGACTCATCGTTCTTGTTTTTTACCAATTCTTTTTTATCAACAAAGTCATCAGTTTCTGGTATCTTCTCAGCATGTTTCTTATTCCGTTCCTTGCACTGACCTATTTGATTTATTCAGCGAATGAGAAAAAGGATTATTATTATGCCAGTTTATTCACTAAAATTATAATGCTGGTAGGTATTTTGACAATGATTCCTTTTTATTATTATTTTCTAACCTGATATTGATCCATACTTCCGGACTTAAATTCTGAATGAAATAAGTGTTCTTCCATTAAGAAATTCTTTCCGTTCTTTATGGTGTTCCACAAGGGTCCGATTACCGACCAAATGACTCACCATTAAATCAAAGACAAAACAATTATATGGATTCAAATTTCCATTTCATTCTCGGGTCCGGTTCCCCTCGAAGAAAGCAATTGCTTGAAGGAATCGGATATCGTCCGGAAGTGCGTTTGAAAGAAATCCCTGAGGATTACCCTATAGAATTAAAAAAAGAAGAAATTGTCGACTATCTGTCAAAGCACAAAGCGAATGCATATCTCGGTGAATTAAAAAGTAACGAATTATTATTGACTGCCGATACGATAGTTTGGTGCGATCAGGAACTGCTTGGAAAGCCTACAGATCGTGACAATGCAATCCAGATGTTGCTCAAATTACAAGGACGGGACCACCAGGTATATACAGGAGTGTGCCTAAGTTCCAGCACTAAGAGTATCGGATTTTACGATGAAAGTACAGTGTGGTTCAAACCTCTGTCGAAGATGGAAATTGTGAATTATGTGGATCATTACAAGCCCTTTGACAAAGCCGGTGCTTATGGAGCACAGGATTGTTTGCCTGTGGGAATGAATCCCTGCTCAGAAGAAGAAAAGAAATTTCTTGTCGACATCGGTCAACCTGATTTATTCGAACGATCCCTTGCATTGGATCACTCCCTCGCGATTCCTATTATTGACAGAATTACAGGAAGTTATTTTAATGTTATGGGGCTTCCAATTGTAAGAGTTTGGAAAGAGCTTAATAAATTCATGATTGATTAAAATTGTCAAAATACTTGAACGTATAAACTGACGAATGAACAATCTGCCTTAGCCCTCACCGATGCGAACTGCTTATTTAAAAATGCATAGTGCTATTTTCCTTTGGGGCTTCACAGGTCTTTTGGGTAAACTCATCAGTTTGAATGAAGGACTGCTTGTGTGGTATCGATTATTCATAAGCAGTTTAGCAATTGCAATCATGTTATTGGTATCTAAAAAAATTCCATCGCTAAAATGGAAAGAAGTCCTGAGAATTGGCGGAATTGGATTTATTGTGATGCTTCATTGGGTTACTTTCTATGGATCTATCAAATTGTCCAGCATAAGTGTTGCGATGATTTGTCTTTCTTCAATTGCATTATTTGCCTCTATTATTGAACCACTTGTAAATAAAACCAGGTTTGATTATGTGGATATTGTCTTTAGCCTGTTTGCACTTGCCGGAATTGCTACTATTTATCATTCCGACCTGAGTGCTTCTGCAGGAATCATTGTAGGGGTTACCAGTGCATTGCTGAGTGCAATATTTTCCACCCTGAACAAACGTATAGCAGGAAATTACGAAGCACTTACGATCAGTCTTGTAGAGCTTTCCAGCGGCCTCTTGCTGTTGACAGTATTGATGCCTTTTTACCTGGCAATTCAGCCTGCTACCCATTATCTCCCCGATTTCTCAGATTCCATTTACTTGCTCATTTTATCCCTGGTCTGTACTGTTCTCACCTGGATACTTTCCCTTGACGCTTTGCGAAAGGTTTCCGCATTTACAATGGGGCTCGCTTTAAATCTCGAACCTGTTTACGGTATTATTCTGGCGGTACTTTTCGCAGGTGAAGGTAAAATCCTCAATGAGGGGTTTTATTACGGAGCACTGATTATTATGATCACAGTAGTCTTGCATACAGTTTACAAATTCAGGAAGGCTGTTAAAATTCGGAAATCTAAAACCTGACACTATCATGAGCGAATATAAAAAACCGATGGATCTCCGCTGGTCGGATCTGGATCCAAACTATCATTTAAGACATTCTGTCTATTATGATTTTGCAGCGCAAATCAGAACGGCGTTCCTGGAGGAACATGGATTAACTATCCGACAAATGCAGGAATTACATTTGGGACCTGTACTCTTTCGGGAAGAAGGAATTTTCAGGAGAGAAGTTCGTTTTGGAGAACACACGACGATCAATCTTCAACTTTTCAGACTTAAGAAAGATTATTCCCGTTTTTCTTTCCGGCATGAAATTGCAAAGGAAGATGGAACGCATTGCGCTATAATTAATGTAGATGGGGCATGGATGGATACACGGACACGCAAACTAACCGTCCCTCCTGAACTTGGGAAAGAAATGATCGATGCAGTTCCTAAGGCTGAGGGTTTTGAGTGGGGATGAAAACGGTTCAAAGTTTAAGGTTCAAGGTTTAAGGTTTTGTTTAGAGTTTAGAGTTTAGAGTTTAGAGTTAAAAAAAAGAGGCTGCCTTTGGGAAAAGACAGCCTCTTTTTTTAGGATTGATGAATTAGAACTTCACCAGTTTATTTACGGCTTTGATACCATTTGATTCAACGTGAATCAGGTAAGTACCTGCGCTAAGTTTTTGAGCATTTACTGTTTCATGATTCACACCGCTATTTACATAGGTGGAATTAGAATATACCTGACGACCCATCAAGTCAATGATTTCAATCTTCGTTTTACCGTAGTTTGCTGCATTGATTTGGATGTCAATTGTAGATTCATCTTTCATGTGACTGAATACAGTTAATTGAGCTGCATCAATTTCAGTGATGCCTACACCAGTACAAGCAGGATCAGCAGGATCGTAAACCATTACAGCTACGGATGCACCACCATAAGTACAATTTGGATCAAGGTCAAGTTCCTGGAGGAATGTAGGAGGAATAGTATTTGCAACTGCATTACCAAATACAATAGGAGTCCAGTAGTACAAACCATAAGGCAATGTAGATCCGATAAACTGACCATCATTGATGAACGTACGTGATGAACTTGAAGTAGCATAAGCAAATGTGTATGATGCAACAAACGTTGGTTCGTTCAATGGATCCGTTGTTCCGGAGATATCACCTGTAGAAATTACCCAACTTTCACCGGCATAATCACCGTCTGTCGGAGCTACCATACCGGAAGCTGTAACGACTGTAGAGTCACCATCACAGATTGCTGTGTCTGATGCAGCAGTGGTTCCTGGAGTGATTGAAGGATCAGAACAAGCAACAGTAAGTCCTGTGCAAATTGGAGAAAGTGGATCGTAAACATGCATAGGAACTGAAGTTCCAACATAGGTACAATTTGGATCGAGCAAAAGATCACCAAGAAACTGAGGAGTACCTGCACTCGCCTGAACAGCATTTCCAAAAGAAACCGGAGTCCAGAAATACAAACCGTATGCTGCCTGTCCGCCAATCAATACACCATCATTCGTATATGTGCGTACTGATGTTGAAGGAGCCGGGAAAGTAAAACGGTAGGAAGCAATCAAGCTTGGTTCATTTAAAGGATCACTGGAACCTGAGATGTCAGCAGAAGTAATCACCCAACCAATACCTGAAAAATCACCAATCGTTGGAGCAACAACACCACTGGATGTAAATGTTCCTGTTTCTCCACCACAAACTGATGTGTCAGAACCAACATTTGTTCCTGCAGAGATGGATGGATCGCTACAAGCAATCGTAGGAATGTTCACCCATTTGTAAATACCATCAGTAAACTCGTCAGCAGTAAAACCGCCAGTCCACATGTGGATTGAATCGGCAATTCCAAGAGCAGTACGTTGATCAGCAACTTCAATGTCTGTCCATGTAAGACCGCCATCAGCGCTATAAGAAGAACCAATGAAGCCGGTTGCAGCGCCGGTAGAAACCAATGTTGATTGAGTTCCGGGAACCCACTGAACGTCGGAACCAAAGAAATTACCTACAGGAGTAGCCGAAGTCCAGGTATCACCGCCATCATGAGTAACTTTCATTGTATTCACGCCAGTTGTGCCGTTGTAAACACGAGCAAGTCCATCAAGGTTTGTATAGAAACAAAGATCCATTGCATTTTGTGCAGGGATTGTAAGTCCTGTAGCGTGAACAGTCCAGTTAGCACCTCTGTCGACAGAACGGAAAATACGTCCTTGATTAGTATCAAACCAGATCGTGTCTCCCATTACATCATAATGACCAACAATTGCATATTCTCCATTTTGTGCAGGAGCAATGTTTGCACCCGGGACAGGAATCCATGTTGCACCACCGTCAGTAGTAGTGTAAATTTCAAAGTCTGTAGGATTCGGATCACCGATCGCAAAACCATTATCTCCATCGTAGAAATGTACAATGTCAGGAAATGAGTTCGCATCGAAAATTGCACCACCACCCTGTTGTGTCCAGTTCTGGCCACCATCAGTAGTTTTCCAGATTCCACCACCTGCTCCGGCAGTTGCATCAAAAAACATAGACCATGCAGTATCTGCATTCAGTCCGAAAATCATTGACCAGTCATAATCTGTTGACAGCGGTACATTCCCTGCTGTCCACGAAGAACCATCTGTTGTTCTGGAAAAATCGGTACGATTTGCAGCACCACCAGATCCGTCGTAAGAACAAATCCAGGCAATGTTGGAATCTACAACGCTCACATAGCGAACACCAGAGGAGACCGGTATCATACCAGTGGATTGGCTAAGCCAAACATACTGGGCGGAAGCACCAAGGCTCACCAGAAATAAGGCAGCAATAAGTAATTGTCTTTTCATGCTAATAGTTAGTTTAAATAAGTTGAGAATAATGGTGCAAAATTAGAAGATTTTCTGGTATTTGGAACCTTCAAAAGTATAATTACATAACACTGACATTGAAGTTCCAAGATGAAAAAAAACGGAAGCTTCTACAAAAATGAATATCATTTTTGAGTCGAAAAAGCTGTAAATCTTTATAATTTAGTTAAATTGATAGAATTGTAGCAAGACCCAGGAATTAAGCATTTTGTGTATTAATACTTTTCCTGTCATTCGGACTAAGGAGAACTTAATAAACAAGAGCTATTTTAACAATTTTTATCTTGTTAACGTAATAACTTTCTATTCCCCAGCTTGAAATTAGAATCTTCAGATAAGGGAATTAACCATGAAAATTCATCAATCCAATGTATATTATAGTGCCAAGTCTATTTTCATGATTGTGGAATAGAAATTTATTTCTTGGAGAGCCATCAAGGTGTTTAATACGTGGGAAAAAATCATCTGCTCACAATGATGCTGGTCAGCTGAATATAGACTCGTAAGTATTAATTTTGATTGTCCTTTCAAAAAATACATAGTATGAAATCCAAATCAGATCTTGCCAAAGAACTAAACCGCAATTACAATCTTAAGGAAAAAATACTTCTTGAAATTGGAGAATGCTATTACAATTACATTCAAGGTAAAGATGAACTGGCTATTAAAAGTGCAAATGAAAAATCCGAACTTTTAAAAAAGCTTAAGGAGCGTATTACTGAAATTGAAAAAGAATTCGTGAATGCTATCCATTGATTTTCATTTCTCCTGAAACCCCTGTTTTGGCTTCCGATTTCTGTCCTGATTGCAGTATTTTAAGCTATTATCATTTTTGAAGCTTTTTGAAGCAACATTCCCGAATTGATTGTTTTGACGAAATTTAAATTTCGCACATTGAGGTGTATTTGTGGAAAGCAGAAATGCTGAAATTCTTTACACAAAGATTTCGATGATTTCTTAAATTTTCTTAAGGTTTCATTTCCTGGGTATAAATGCCTTAATTTCCCCCAATAAATCTTAACTCATGAATCAAACAAAACTCTGGATTGGTTTTTTAGCATGCATCGCAATGTTTCATACTGCAAATGCTCAGAGCGAAAAATTACCGTCAAATTTTTTCATGTCCAAACTTGAAAACGGACTCGAAATCCTGGTGATTGAAGACCGCACAGTTCCTTTGGCAACTATTGAAATTTCCACACGAAACGGAAGCTATACAGAACCTCCTGAATACAATGGGCTATCACACCTATATGAGCACATGTTCTTTAAAGCCAACCGTGATTATCCTTCACAGGAAAAATTTCTTGAACGTGTTAAAGAGCTGGGAATCGTTTTCAATGGAACGACTTCCAACGAGCGCGTGAATTACTTTATCACTCTTGGAAATTACAATCTGCGCCCAGGACTAGAGTTTATAAATTCAGCTATACGCTATCCTCTCTTTGACAAGGAAGAAATGAAGCGGGAAAATGTTGTTGTGGATGGAGAATTCCAGCGAAACGAATCCAATCCTGTCTTCTTTCTTATCAATGATCTGAATTACAAAATGTGGGGAGACCATTATTGCAGAAAAAATCCAATCGGAGATCACAACATCATTCGTACAGCTACACCTGAAAAAATGAAAGTCATTCAGGAAAAGTTTTATCATCCGAACAACTCAATTCTGTGTGTAGCCGGAGATGTTAACCATGACGAGGTTTTTGCAATGGTGAAAGATATTTACAGCGCATGGCCTGCTTCAACGATTGACCCTTTTAAACGATGGCCAATACCTGATTTTTACCCAATGGTGGATCAGAATAATTTCGTTGTCATAAACGAAAATGCCAAATCCCCTATGATTATTGGAGGATACCACGGACCTGACACACGAAATGATCTCCCGGCTACCTATGCAGCAGATGTGTTTTCAACAATTTTAAATTTGAGAACCTCCGCTTTGCAAAAAGCACTTGTTGAAAGCGGATTGGCTTTTAATGTCAATGTGAATTACCAGACGTGCAAGTTCACCGGCCCGATACAAATTTTTATGGTCCCAAATCCTGCACGTATCAAAGAAGCCATAAAAGTTCTTCAGGATGAAATTAAAAAATGGGATCGTGATGATTATTTCACTGATGAACAACTCAGCACAGCCAAATCGCAACTCGAAATTTCAGACGCTTTCGGCAAAGAACAAACATCGAATTTTGTACACACCGTTACCTATTGGTGGGCATCTGCCAGTATTGGCTACTACACGAACTACAATGAAAACGTCCACAAAGTTACTCGTGAAGAAATCAAATCGTATGTTCGGAAATATATCCAGAATCAGCCATCTGCGTGGGGTGTTCTTGTCGATCCGAAATCAAAAGAATCCATGCAACTAGATGAATCTATATTTGTACAAAAATGATCACCCCTCCAGATACAAAAACCATGAAGAAAATATTCAGGTCCTCACTCCTACTGATGCTCATAAGCATTTTTACAACTGCAGCTTCGGCTCAACAAAATGAAATCAAAAAACGTCCCATCAAAAAACAGGATTTTGGTGTAAAAGAATATATGGTGGATGGAATAAAAGTGATCAGCAAGCCTTCCACAAAAGATATCATCAGTGTCGCCTTGTATGTAAGAGGAGGAACTGCAAATTACACAAAGGCCCAGGAAGGAATAGAACAACTTACCCTCAACGTACTTGCTGAATCCGGGAGCCAAAAGTATCCCAAAGATAAATTCAATTCGATGCTTGATTCATACGGCAGTTCCATCGCTGCAAGTACAAATGAAGACCAGGGATCAGTCACTTTGAATTGTCTAAAAAACAGATGGAACGAAAGCTGGGATATTTTTGCCGATATGATATTGCATCCCACTTTTGATCAAAACACTTTCAACAATAAAAAAGAAGAATCACTCAGCCTGATTAAACAAACGGAAAGTGATCCGGATGGACATCTTGGTGATCTTGTGTACAAAGAAGTTTTCAAAGGAACTCGCTACAACACAATTGTTCAGGGGAGCGAAGAGTCAATTCAAAAAATGAAACTTGAAGACGTTAAAAATTACTATGGAAGTTTAGTGGCTAAAAACAAATTGTATGTTGTTGTTGTTGGTAATGTTTCTGAGGACGATATCCGGGCCAAGGTTGGGCAATTGAAAGGAATCCAAAGCGGCCCTCCTCCTGTAATTGCCGCAGAAACAAAACCTGATTTCAGCAAATCCACTTTGTACAAGGAAGACCGTAAACTGGCAACCAATTACATTCAGGGTATTCTCAATGCACCTGCACCGGGTTCTGCCGATTGGACAGCTATGAAAATTGCAACCCGTATTTTGAGCGACCGGTTATTTGTAGAAATACGCACAAAGAGAAACCTGTCCTATGCACCTTATGCTTTTCTTGCGTCCAATAAGAATTCCTACATGGGAATGTATGTGTCAACAACGGATCCTGCAGCTTCAGTGCAGGTGATGACGGATGAAGTGAAAAAGATTCGCAAAGTTGGTTTTACCGAGCAGGAATTGAAAAACAAGAAAGAAGAATATCTAACAGGATTTTACATGAATCTTCAGACCAACAGTGCTTTAAACGGAATGTTGGGTACCAATGAGAATTTAAGTAGTTGGAAGGAAGTGATGACTGTATTGGAAAAAGTTAAAAATTTATCTGTGGAGGATCTTAACACAACTTTCCGAAAATACTCCACAAGCATTCAATGGATATATCTTGGAGATACTTCACAATTGGATGAAAAATTATTTTTACAGGCATTGGAATAGTAGATATTAGATTTTAGATTTCAGATTGTAGATTGTTGAATTTAAATCAACAATCTACAATCTGAAATCTAAAATCTAAAATCTAAACATGTCCCTGGGCAATCATTGCATCGGCAACTTTCACGAAGCCACCGATGTTTGCGCCTTTAACGTAATTAATTCCGCCTTTTTCTTTTCCATACTTCGCACAAGTTTCGTGAATACTTTTCATGATTCCATGCAAACGTTGATCCACCTCTTCACGAGTCCAGGAAAGTCGAAGTGAGTTTTGACTCATTTCCAAACCGGATACTGCAACACCACCGGCATTCGATGCTTTTCCGGGAGCAAACATGATCCCTTTTTTGTGCATCATTTCAACTGCTTCCGGAGTGCAAGGCATATTTGCGCCTTCTGCAACAGCAATACATCCGTTTGCCGCTAGAAGTTGCGCATCCGCTCCACCCAACTCATTTTGTGTAGCACAAGGAAGAGCAATATCGCATTTTACATTCCATGGAGTTTTTCCATCGACGTACGAACCGCTTTTGAATTTCTTGACATAATCCTTGATTCTGCCACGCTTAACATTTTTTAGTTCCATGACCCACTCCAGTTTTTTCAGATCGATCCCGTCTTTGTCGATGATATAACCGTCAGAGTCGCTCAAGGTGAGTACTTTTCCACCCAACTGAATAACTTTTTCAGCTGCATACTGCGCAACATTTCCTGATCCGCTGATCACGACTTTCTTGCCCTTCATATTCGACTTTTTGGTAGCAAGCATTTCCTGAACGAAGTATACACAACCATATCCTGTTGCTTCCGGACGGATAAGACTTCCTCCAAACTGAATTCCTTTGCCTGTGAGTACGCCGGTGAATTCTGAACTGAGACGTTTGTATTGTCCAAACAGGAAACCAACTTCCCTTCCACCTACTCCAATATCACCTGCAGGTACATCAACATCTGCACCAATATGTCGGTATAATTCAGTCATAAAGCTTTGACAGAAACGCATTACTTCATTGTCTGATTTTCCTTTGGGATCAAAATCGCTTCCTCCTTTTCCACCACCCATTGGGAGCGATGTGAGTGAATTTTTAAATACTTGTTCAAAGGCAAGAAACTTCAAGATTCCGAGGTAAACCGAGGGATGAAAGCGGAGTCCTCCTTTGTATGGACCAATTGCACTATTCATTTGAATCCGGAAGCCGCGGTTGATTTGAAAGTCACCTTTGTCATCAATCCATGGAACACGAAACATAACAACACGTTCCGGTTCAGAGATTCGTTCGAGTATTTTCGCAGATTTGTATTGCGGGTGATCTTCCATGAATGGAATTACGGATTCAGCAACCTCATGAACTGCCTGATGATATTCACTTTCACCTGGATTTTTTGCTTTCACCTTCTGCATGAAGGCATCAATTTCTTTTTGAAATTTGCTCATAGATATTTTAAGATTAAAATGAAGGAGGGTGAAAATATAAAAAAAACCTTCGTGCAACCATGACCTTCATTCTCCACTTATACAATTGATGGCTTGTCTTTGACTATCAATGAATTAAAGCCAATAATTGCGTGCACTAAATTTCAATTTCTGCACAAATCAATTAATGATTTCCAAATCCATTTCAGAAACGAGAATAAAAAGGAATAAAAAAAGCGGAACACCTTTGGGATGTTCCGCTTTTGTCTAAAGAAATTTTACTTATTTTTTATCTTCTTTTACTTCTTCAAAGTCGACATCGGTTACTTCGCTATCCGACTTCGCTTGACCATTTGTATCCGGGTTACCGGCACCCTGATCAGCTGGGCCTCCTGCATTTTGAGTAGCCTTATACATCTCTTCAGAAGCAGCCTGCCAGGCAGTGTTCAGGGAAGCTAAGGCTGTTTCGATTTTCTGCAAGTCACGCTCTTTGTGAGCATCTTTCAATTCAGTCAAGGCTTTTTCGATAACCTCTTTTTTATCTGCAGAAAGTTTATCGCCATAATCTTTCAGTTGTTTTTCTGTCTGGAAGATCAATGAATCAGCCTGGTTGATTTTCTCAACTTCTTCTTTTGCTTTTCTGTCAAGTTCAGCATTTGCTTCAGCTTCAGCTTTCATCTTCTTAATTTCTTCATCACTCAAACCAGAAGAAGCTTCAATACGGATATTTTGTGATTTGCCCGTAGCTTTATCTTTTGCTGTTACATGCAAGATTCCATTCGCGTCAATGTCGAAGATTACTTCAACCTGAGGAACTCCTCGAGGTGCGGGTGGAATACCGTCGAGGTGGAAACGACCAATGGTACGGTTGTCCTTTGCCATTGGGCGCTCTCCCTGCAAAATGTGAATTTCTACAGAAGGCTGGTTATCGGAAGCGGTTGAAAACACTTCACTCTTTTTGGTTGGGATTGTAGTGTTGGACTCGATGAGACGAGTCATTACTCCACCCATGGTTTCGATTCCCAGAGAAAGCGGTGTTACATCCAACAGCAGAACATCTTTTACTTCACCTGTGAGCACCGCTCCTTGAATTGCAGCACCGATAGCAACAACCTCATCCGGATTGACACCTTTGTGAGGAGCTTTTCCGAAGAACTTTTCAACGAGTTCCTGAATCGCAGGAATTCGGGTTGATCCGCCGACAAGAATTACTTCATCAATTTCGGATGGATTAATTCCAGAGTCCTTGAGTGCTTTTTTACAAGGCTCAAGTGTGCGCTGGATCAGGTCGTCGCAAAGTTGTTCAAACTTGGAACGCGAAAGTGATTTTACAAGGTGCTTCGGGATTCCATCAACCGGCATGATATACGGCAGATTGATTTCAGTTTGTGTAGAGCTTGACAATTCAATCTTGGCTTTTTCTGCAGCTTCTTTCAATCGTTGCAAAGCCATTGGGTCACGTCGAAGGTCAATTCCTTCATCCTTCTTGAATTCGTCAGCAAGCCAATCGATAATTTTTTGATCGAAATCATCACCACCAAGATGTGTGTCACCATTCGTAGATTTAACTTCGAATACACCATCACCGAGTTCGAGTACAGAGATATCAAATGTACCACCGCCTAAATCGAACACAGCAATTTTTTCGTCCTTACTTTTTTTGTCAAGTCCGTATGCCAGGGAAGCTGCTGTTGGTTCGTTGATGATTCGAAGCACTTTCAAACCGGCAACTTCACCTGCTTCTTTGGTAGCTTGTCGCTGACTGTCATTAAAATAAGCAGGAACTGTAATCACAGCCTCAGTAACTTCATATCCGAGGTAATCTTCAGCAGTTTTTTTCATCTTTTGCAAAATGATTGCCGAGATTTCTTGCGGAGTGTATAAGCGGTCAGTGATTTTAACTCTAGGAGTGTTATTATCTCCCTTCACTACTTCATATGGAACTCTGTCTTTTTCCTTTGTTACTCGATCAAAAGTTTCTCCCATAAATCGTTTAATGGAAGAAACTGTATTTTTAGGATTTGTAATTGCCTGACGTTTTGCAGGGTCTCCAACCTTTCTTTCACCGTTATCCAGGAATGCTACAATTGAAGGTGTAGTCCTTCTTCCTTCACTATTTGGAATAACGACTGGTTCATTACCTTCCATCACTGCAACACAGGAATTGGTAGTTCCCAGGTCAATGCCTATAACTTTTCTCATGATTATTTATTTTTTGTTTTTGTTTGTGCGTATGGCTGACCGCCTTAGTCAATCATTATGCCACTGACAGGATAAGGGAAAAAATGTCAGTTTTGAGAAAAAGTCTAAAAAACTCATAAAAACCAATGACAAAGAGGCATTTCCTCTTATTGGAAGTTCAAATCTCTTGTAAAAACACTCGTGTCAAGGGCACTTACGGTATTGACAGTAAGATTCCTGAATTCAGAATGAATGAGCCTGCTAGTAAAGAGCCCTACACCGTTTTGCATGGTCGTAAACAGTGGTCTGTCCTGAACAACACCGGATCCGGGACGGGTGAGTTGTTCATAGGTATAAAGATCTTCGGAGCCAACGATAAAGCGGAATTCAATGGGTTTATAACCAGGGGCAAGGTTATCAAGCCTACGGATTACACCGGGAGTTTGAGGGATAGTATTCCCCAGAATTTCAAAAAAATCAGGGCGAAAATACTTGAACTCAACTTCACCTGAACCGGCATTTGAATAAGCCTGTTCCGGGAAGTTCCAATCTACAAAGTGTTGAGTGACATTTCCGAGAGTATCCGTTTCGGTGTAATGAAAACGGATGATCATATCGGCAACATTTGAGTTATCGCCGGGTGTAAATCGTACTGTAATGAAGAATCGGGTTGCGAAGTCTACGTTGTTCGCTATGGGTGTTCCCTGAAATACATCGCCAACAATTCGCGTGATCGAGCTTGCAATATTCCCATTGGATCTGTTGGTAACAACCAGTTTGTAGAGGCTACCATCATCGGAAATCGGATGATTGGTTCTGTAATACACCTGATAGGGAGCAGCGAAAATTCCTTCATCTTTTGGAATCGTATCGGTTCGTTGCAATGAAAACGTTTCAAGTACAGGGCCATTCTCGGATTGCCAGCGCTCCATTTTCACATCGAGAATATCCGCATAATTAATCGAATCAGGTTCCTGAGCCATTACAAGTGCATTTCCTTCACCAAGATAGGCTTTGCTTATTCTGATAAACTGAGCTGTATCAAGTGTA
>Ga0138256_10000219_pt1 | contig 68145 bp, 45 predicted proteins | sample KNB2016incub_MG_FD_105486 | JGI IMG/M metagenome (GOLD analysis project Ga0138256, IMG submission 105486) | Active sludge microbial communities from wastewater in Klosterneuburg, Austria - KNB2014incub_MG | ecosystem: Engineered > WWTP > Activated sludge > Unclassified | place: Austria...
CCGCAATGGCGAGGGGTCTGGGGTTCGCGTCTGCCCCGTCTGCACGGAGCGCGCTGGAGCGGGACGGACGTCCCGGGGGGTGCGACGGTTTACCGCCGGAGGAAGGGGCCGTAGATCACGGGATACACCGACTCGACGGCCGAGGCCGGCGAGCCGAGCATCACGTCGTCGAGGCCGTCGCCGTTGAAGTCGCCCAGTGCCCACAGCGTGACCGAGGCGTCGCTCCACACCGCGTCCGGCGCGTCCGCCGTGACGTCGATCACTTCGTCCCTATCGCGATTCTGCGCGAACACGTGCAGCGGCTCGGTCGGCGAGCTGCTCTCGAACGTCACCCGGCCCGTCGGATCCTTCTTCGACGAGGCCGACGAGCGCAGGCGCGTGAGCGCCAAATCGCGGTGGCCGTCGCCGTCGAGGTCCGTCGGCGACCACGAGCGGTTTGCCATCGACCCGCCGAGGCCGGCGCCCAGGAAGATCCGGTCCGACCGGTCCTCCAACAGGCGCGCGCTCACGTCGGAACCGCCGAGCCACACGTGCGTCTTGTCCGCCTGGCCGAACCCGATGTCCAGCACGCCGTCCCCGTTCAGGTCGGCCGTGAAGAACGTCGCCAGGTTGTCGAAGATGTTCACGCTCGGGCCGCGCGGGTCCAACTGCAGGTAGCCGCCGCCGCGGGGCGGCTCAGGCGGCGTCACCGGGCCGGGGCCCGGCGGCACCGGCGGCGTCGACGGGCTGATCGCGCCGTCGATCGTGATCGTCGCCGGCCAGTCCGTCCGGCCCGTGACCAAGCCCAGCTGGTCGGGCATCGGGCCGCCCTCGCAGCGCCGGACGATGATGTCCGGTGACGCGTCGCCCGTCACGTCCGCCACCTCGCCGAGCCCGCCGCGGGAACAGGCGCCAAGGCCGGTGATGCGGACGCTCTCCTGTCCGGCAACCGTCTTGCGTTCGCTCAAGGGCCAGCTGCGACCCAGGAACCCTTTGCCGTCCGGCAGGTCGCCGGGCTGCGCGGTGAAGAACCCGCGCGGCATGAACTGGACGATCACCTCGCTCTGGCTGCCGGCGGCGGTGTCCGGCGGCATCGTGGCCGCGCCGCCGCGCGGCGTCACGGCCGCGCTGACCGTCGGGTCCACACCGAGGACGATGTCGCGACCGCCGTCGCCGTTCACGTCGACGGCACGTACCGAGAGCCGGCCGGTCTGATCGGACGTGCTCTTGACAGGCACGGTGCGCGACCAGAGGAAGGGCCCGCGGTTCCGCCCGATCCAGTACTCCGGGTCGAGCTTGCCGTACGTGTCGCCGTACGCTTCGAGGAGGTTGAAGTCGATCACGTTGACCGACTGCTCATCCTCGGCCGGCTGCAGGTTGACGTCGGGCTTGTGGCTGACGTCGGCAACGATCAGCTCGTCCTGGCCGTCTCCGTTCATGTCGGCCACGTCGACAGCCAAGAGGCTGTTCTCGGGCACGAACATGAGCTTGGTGGCCGGCTGAGGCTGGTTGCCGAACGGGCCGAAGAGAACATGGAGCATCCGATCGCCGTTCAAGTTCTGCTGGAACACGGCGTCATCGATCCGGTCGCCGTTGAAGTCGCCGATGGCGACCGGAGCGCACTTGGCGCCCTGCAAGCAGAAGTCGATCAGGGCGTCGGGCAGACGACTCACCTTCAGCGCGCGAGCCGACACGGGTACGGCGGACGCAACGATTCCGGCGGCCGTCAGCGCAAGCACGGTCATCCGAGCCCAGCGCATAAGGTGCCTCCTTTCAGGCATGCCACGGTGATCCGGGCGCCGTGACCCATCTCCAGCCGATGCGGCACAACGCCGAACCGACGCGAACCCCGTTTGTATGGGCACTCCGCGCACCAACGGTCCGTACACCAACGGTGCGACGGGCCGGCCGATGGTTGGGCGCGCAACTGATGATTGCGTACGATCGACACGCGTGCAACGTGTCTCCGTCGGCCAGGGCTCGGACCATGACGGCTCGGACCATGGCCGCATGGACGGTGCGCCGCGGCGCGCGCCACGGCCCGTCACGGAGCCCCCTCGTGGTCGCGCACCAACTCTGCCTTCGGCAGGTAGAGGATGCCGACCGGCGTGGGCCGCGGCGTCGGGCTCAGCGTCGACCGCGGCGTGGCCGAGGGGCGCGGCGTGGCCGAGGGCTGCGTCGCGGTCGGTGTCGCGGGCGTGCCGACGGTCGGCGAGGCGCTCGGCGTCACAGGGTCGACGATCCGCCACGGCACCGGCGGCGGATCGCCGGACGGATGGCTGGCCGGGTCGGTCGGCGACGTGCCGGCGGACCACTCGTCGCCGTCGCGCCAGCCGTCGAGGTCGCGGTCGACGGCGCTGCGCGGACCGTCGCCGGGCGGCGCGCAGAGCAGCGTCAGCTCCCGGTCCGGCGCGGCGCCCGCGACGAGGGCATCGAACGTCATCGTCGGCTCGGACGAGGTGTCGGGGTGCCACTGCCCCTGCCAGCTCAGCCAACTGCGCTCGCGGCCGTCCACACGGGCATGGGCCACCAGATCGCAGTCGCCGGCTGCGGCGCGCTGGACCACGGTCGTGAGGCGAGGGTTGCCGGTCGCTTCGGCGGCGCTGCGCAGCGTGAACTGGGCGCCGACGGCGGGGGCCATGCCGGTGTCGAATGCCAGCACGAAGGCCTCGACCTCGCGCTGGCGGGCGGCGATCGCTTCCGCGTCCGCACCGGGGAACGCGAAGACGTCGCCTTCCAGGAAGTGGGCCACCGTGTCCACCGCGCCGTCGTGGGTGAACCCGAAGCCGCTGACCTGATCGCCCGGCACGTCGAAGCGGCCGACCTTGTCGTAGAGGTTGCGCATGTGCGGCGCCTTGAAGTCCTGGTTCGTGCGGTTCCCTTCGAAGTTCACCCGCTTGTTCGTACCAAGCGGCATCGTGTGGCAGCCGGCGCAGTTCGTGAGACCACTGTCGATCTTGTTGTCCCCCGTGAAGAGATCGAAGCCGGCCTGCTGCTCGGCGGTTCGCGAGCGGTCCAGGTTCTGCATCGGGTTGGGCGGGTAGTGGATCGTCAGAACGAAAGTGGCAAACGCATCCATCTCGGCTTCGCTGATCGGCTCCGCCATGCCGTTCAGACTCTGGAATGCCGTTCGGAACTTCAGGAAGCTGGCGTGTTCGTTCGTCGGCTGCGCGCCGTCGGCGAACCGGTCGGCCCGCCAGTGCATCGGCCCGGCGCCGGCCAAGCCGCGGAACGACTGCGTGACCATCGCGCCCTTCATCGGGTGGAACTTGAAGTTGCGCGGCTTGAGGCGCGCGTCCGGGTGGGTGAGGCCGAACGGCATCGCGTCGACCTTGCCCGTCGGGTCACCGAGGTCCCAGGCCAAGCTGTCGAGGTCGCCGAAGACATGGCAGCTCGAGCACGCCATGTCGCCGTGGCCGCTCGTGCGCGCGGCGTCGTAGAACAGCGGGCGGCCGGCGCGGATCACGGCGGGCGTCGGGTCGTACGCCAGCGGCGTCGTGGCGAGCACGGTGCGGGCGGCGGTGTCGATCGTGCTGATCGTCAGCGCCAGGTGGTTGAGGACGTACAGCCGGCCGCCGACGGCATCGAGCGCCAAGCCGCCCGGGCCGAAGCCGACCGGGATGCGGGCCACGACGTTGCCGGCGACGTCGAGCACGCCGACCTGCGCCGACTGGAACGCCGCCACGTACGCCGTCCGGCCGTCGGGCGCGAACACGAGGTCGAGCGGCTGGGCGAGCGTCCGCGCCCGCTCCTCCTCCGGGCCGGGCGAGACGGCGTGTTCGATATGGCCGTTCAGGTTCATGACGACGGGCGCGGCCCGCGACGCGAGACGGGTGATCCGGTGCGACCACGTGTCGCCGCGCAAGATGGGCTCGAAACGGGTGTGGTTGCGGGCGTCGCTGTTCGCCACCCAGACTTCGCCGCTCGCCGGGTGAACGGCCATGTTGAACAGCATCGTCCCGACGGACGACCACGTTTCGAGGACGGTCGGCTGGAGGGCGGCGGCATCCAGCGTGAACACGTCCGTGTCCGGCAAGTTGAACGGCATGTTGGCCGTCCAGTCACCGCCCACGTCGTCCACCCACTTGTCACCGACCCGCTTGACCATGAGCCCGGTCGGCGGCGGCGTGGCCTGCACCGTCGTGCTGATGACGGTCGGGAGCGGCACGCCGCGCTCGGCGACGGCGTTCTCGTGGACGACGCTCGTGCGGTTGCCCGAGGCGAAGACCGCGGCGTAGACGCGCGTCCCATCGGCGCTGGCCGCCAGGGCGCGCGCCTTCTGGCCGAAGAGTCTGACCCGCCGCGGCGCGAGCGTCGGCGCATCGGCATCGAAGATCCAGACGCCCGCCCGCCCGACGCCGGCCATCGTCAGGTTCGTGCGCCACGCCGCCGCCACGACGACGCGGTCCCGGTTGGGCCCGGCGATGACGATGTCGCGCGGCTCGTCCCCGACGGCGAGCGTGTGGACGACGCGCGGCGCCGCCGGATCCCGTACGTCGACGATCGAGACGGCGTCGGACAGGTGGTTGACGATCCACGCCTGGTCGCCCCGCAACGCGATGGCCACCGGCCGAAGGCCGACGACGACCTCGGCGAGCGGATGGAGGCCGTCCGGGGCGACGCGGAAGACCTCGAGTCGATCGTCGGCCGTGTTCAGGGCAAAGAGGTGGCGGCCGTCCGCGGCGAGCGCGAGCGGCCGGACAGGCTCGGTCTCGAAGTTCGTGTACCCGGCCGTCGAAGGCCCGTCGCCCGCGGCGCGTCCCGCCGGCGGCGTTCGGCCGGGCGCGACGAGCGAGAGCGCGAGGCCGCCGGCGAGGGCGACGGCGAGGGCGCCGGCGGCGGCCGATCGCCCCGTGCTTGCCGGTGCGGCATCGTTCGTGATCGGTGTCCTGTTCCATGCGCGGCCCACGACGTGCTCACCTCCGTCCGATTCGGTCGGTCAGGGCCGTCCGCCCGCCGATTCACACTGCTTTAACACCCGAATCGTCGATTCGTCCACGCCGCCGACGGCCGGAAGCGGATATCGGCGCATCCGCCGTCCATGATACCGACACGCGACGGACCCAAACGGTGACGTTGCCGCGGCGCCGCCGCCGATTGCCCACCGCTTTGGGTGCGCCGTGGCGATGCGTCACCCACTTCGACACCGCTCACGGCCGATTGGATGCGTCGGCACCCAGGGAGTCGTACAACTCGACGAGCACGCCGCCCGTGGCGGCCGGGTGGACGAAGATCAGCCGGCGCCCGCTGCTGTTGCTGACGGGCGCCTCGGTGATCAGCCGCACGTCCCGTCCCTTGAGGTGGGCGACGGCCGCATCGAGGTCGTCCACCTCGAGGCAGACGTGGTGCATCCCCGGGCCGCGGCTCGCCACGAAGCGCGCGATGCCGGACGCGGCGTCCGTCGGCTCGACGAGCTCGATCGCGCCCTCGCCGACCGGCAGGAACGTGACGGCGACGCCCTGGGCCGGCTCGTCGTGGACGCTGCCGACGGCTAGGCCGAGGGCGTCGCGCCAGAAGGTGAGGGCCGCGGCGGTGTCGGGGACGACGATGGCGATGTGGTGAATGCGGAGCGGGCGGTTCGGATTGGGCATGGATGCATCCGTTGGCGGGCCTTGTCGGACCCTTGGGTAGGGGCACGGCATGCCGTGCCTACGCGTGGGGAACGGTGTCGCACGGCCCCCGCCGTGCGCCTACAGGACCACCGCGGGGCGGTACTCACCGAACGCGGCCCGCAGCACGTCGCAGATCTCGCCGAGCGTGGCGTATGCCTCGACGCACGCGATGATCGGCGGCATGAGGTTGGCCTCCGACGCGGCGGCTGCGCGGAGCGCGTCGAGGGTGTTGGCGGCGGCGGCACCGTCGCGGCGGGCGCGCAGGGCGGCCAGGTCCGCCGCCCGCTGCCGCCCGACGGCTTCGTCGATCCGGAGCACCGGCGTCGATATCTCGACGTCGTCGACGTAGCGGTTCACGCCGACGATGTCCCGCTCGCCGACTTCGACCTCGCGCTGGAGACGGTAGGCGCTGTCGGCGATCTGGGCGGCCGTCCAGCCGGACTCGATCGCCGCCAGCGCGCCGCCGAAGCCGTCGATCGAAGCGATGAGGGCCTCGGCTTCGGCTTCGAGTTCGTCGGTGAGGCGCTCGACGAGGTAGCTGCCGGCCAGCGGGTCGACGACGTCGGCGACGCCGGATTCGCTCGCCAGGATCTGCTGCGTGCGGAGCGCGACCTTCACGGCCTCCTCGGTCGGGAGACCGAGCGCCTCGTCCATCGAGTTCGTGTGCAGGCTCTGCGTGCCGCCGAGGACCGCCGCCAGCGCCTGGATGGCAACGCGGACGACGTTGTTCGTCGGCTGCTGGGCGGTGAGGGCGACGCCGGCCGTCTGGGTGTGGAAGCGGAGCATCATGCTGCGCGGGTCCTTCGCGCCGAAGCGGTCGCGGGCGATGCGGGCCCAGAGGCGCCGGGCGGCGCGGAACTTGGCCACTTCCTCCAGGAGGTTGTTCTGGGCGACGAAGAAGAACGAGAGCTGCGGCATGAAGCGATCCACGTCGAGGCCGGTACGGCGCGCGGCGTCGACGTACGCGATGGCGTTGGCCAGCGTGAAGGCGACCTCCTGCGGGGCGGTGGCGCCGGCCTCGCGGATGTGGTAGCCCGAGATGCTGATCGGGTTCCAGCCCGGCATCCCGTCGGCGCAGAAGCGGAGCATGTCCGTGATCAGCCGCAGGCTGGGCGCCGGCGGGTAGATGTACGTCCCGCGGGCGATGTACTCCTTGAGCACGTCGTTCTGGACGGTGCCCTTGAGCGCGGCCATCGGCACGCCCTGCTGCTTGCCGACGGCGATGTACAGCGCGAGGAGAACGGACGCCGTGGCGTTGATCGTCATCGACGTGCTCACGCGGTCGAGCGGGATGGCGTCGAACAGGACCTCCATGTCGGCCAGGCTGGCGATCGAAACGCCGACCTTGCCGACCTCGCCCGCCGCCATCGCATGGTCCGGGTCGTAGCCGATCTGCGTCGGCAGGTCGAACGCGACCGAAAGGCCGGTCTGGCCGTGGTCGAGCAGGTAGCGGTAGCGGGCATTCGACTCGGCGGCCGAGGCGAAGCCGGCGTACTGCCGCATCGTCCAGAGCCGGCCGCGGTACATGCTGGGGTAGATGCCGCGCGTGAACGGGTAGGCGCCGGGCAGGCCGAGGTCGCGCGCGACGTCGAGGTCGGCGATGTCCGCCGGCGTGTCGATGTCGTCCAACGGCAGGCCGCTGTCCGTGGCGAAGGACGGGCGGCGGAGGCCGGTCCGGGCGACGAAAGGGGCGAGGACGTCGTTGCGCCACGCGGGGGTGGGGTCGTCGTTCGCGTCGACCGGCGGCCGGTCGGTCCGATCGACGGCCCGCGGATCGACGGTGGCGGCGGTCGGTCGTCGTCGATGCATGCGCCATACTGTACCACTCGAAGGCCGGCACTTGAACCCGGGCACTTCAGCCCCAGCGCTCGAACGCCGGCACGTGCGTCCCGCCACTTGCTTCAGCCCCTTGGCTCGAACGCCTCGGCGGCCCGCCCCCTTCGGCCGAGCGCCGTCTCCGCTACACTCCGGCCCATGCCGACCGTCCTCCTCCTCGGCGTCCGCGCCCCCGTCGCCTGTGACGTCGCCCGCTCGCTGGCCGCCGCCGGCGCGCGCGTGGTGGCCGCCGACGCATGGCGCTGGCCGCCCGCACGCTGGTCGCGGGCCGTGGCGCGCTACGTCCGGCTGCCGGCGCCGCGCGCCGACGCGTCGGCATTCGCGTCGGCGGTGGCCGAAGCGGCACGGGCGGAGCGCGTCGACGCCGTGGTGCCGCTGTGCGAGGAAGGCTACTGGCTGGCCGCGTGGATCGCCGCCCGTCCCGGCCTCCTGCCGCGCGGCTGCCGCCTCGTCGCACCGACCGGCGACGTCGTCGCGCGGCTGCACGACAAGGCGGCGTTCGCGGAAGCGGCGCGGCGGCACGGACTGGCCGTGCCTTCGACGCGCCGCCTTTCCTCGGCCGACGACGTCGAGGCCGTCCTCGCCGACGGTCCGCCCGACCGCTGGGTCTTCAAGCCGGCGTGGTCGCGTTTCGCCACGGCGACGCTCGTCGGTGCGCCGTCGGCCGTCGTGCGGCGGCGCGTCCGGCCGACGGCGGAGGCGCCGTGGGTGGCACAGGCGCGCGTCGACGGACGCGGGTTGTGCACGTACAGCGTCGTGCGCGACGGAGCGGTCATCGCCCACGGCGCCTATCGACCCGCCATCGTCTACAGCCGGGCCGCGGTCGTGTTCGAGGCCATCGAGCACGCGGCGGCCGAGGACTGGGTGACGCGCATGTGCGCGTCCGAAGGACTGTCGGGACAGGTTTCCTTCGACTTCATCGAGGGCGCCGTCGCCGCAGGCGAGGCTCGCGACGCGCCCGGCGGACTGTACGCCGTCGAGTGCAATCCCCGCGCGACGAGCGGCGCGAACCTGTGGCAGGGGGATCCGGCGCTCGGCACCGCGCTCTTGGCCGCCGCCGGCCTTGCCCCGCTGCCGTCCGAGATCGTGCGGCCCGTGACCGGTGCCGTGACGGCGATCAAGTCGGCGGTCCGGATGGGTGCGCCCGGATGGGCGCGCCGCCCCGATCTGCGTCGGATCGCCCTGTCCGCCCTGGCCGACGGACGGGATGCGTTCGCCCGGCACGGCGACATCCGCCCGGCATTCGCCCAGCCCTTGGCGGTCATCGAGTGCGTCGCTCGCGCGGTGGGCCACGGCGTCGGCGTGGCGGACGCGATGACGGTGGACATGCGCTGGGACGGCGAGGCCGTCGGCAAGGACGTCGGGGCGGACGGACGGACGGGCGGGCGCACCGACTTCGACGCGGCCGGGGCGGCGTGATGCGCGCCGTCGTCACCGGCGCCACCGGCTTCCTCGGCGGCCACCTCGCACGGCGGCTGGCGGCCGACGGCTGGTCCGTCGTCGGGCTCGGGCGCGATCGGGCGGCCGGGGCGGCGCTCGAGGCGGCCGGCGTGCCGTTCGTGCGGCACGACCTGGCGACGGACGACGCGCATCTTGCCGGGGGGCCGCTGAACGACGTCTGTCGATCGGCCGATGTCGTGTTCCACTGCGCCGCGCTGTCGACCCCGTTCGGCCCGGTGGCGGCGTTCCACCGTGCCAACGTCGCCGGCACGGCCGCCGTCATCGCCGCCTGCCGGGGCGGCCGCGTCGGGCGGCTGGTCCACGTCTCCTCCCCCAGCGTGTGTTTCCGGTGGCGGGATCGCCTGGCCGTGCGGGAGAGCGATCCGCTGCCCCGGCCGGCGACGCGGTACGCCGCGAGCAAACGCGCGGCCGAGGGTCTGGTCGCCGCCGCGGCGGCGGAAGGATGCACGGCGGTCGTGCTGCGGCCGCGTGCGCTCATCGGTCCGGGCGACACCGCGGTCCTGCCGCGGATCGTGGCGGCGCTCGAACGCGGGCGCCTGCCGGTCATCGGCGACGCGCGGGCGGTGGCGGACGTGACGGTGGTGGACAATGCGGTGGATGCGCTCATCGCGGCGGCGACGGCGCCCGAGGGCATCGTGCGCGGTCGGACGTACCACGTCTCGAACGGCGCGCCGGTGCCGATCTGGCCGATGATCGCGCGCCTCGCGGAGGCGCTCGAGCTGCCGCCGCCGCGCGGACGCCTGCCGCGGCGCCTGGGGTTCGCCATCGGCTGGACGAACGAGATGGTCCACGCCGCATTGCGGCGGCCCGGCGAGCCGCGGCTGTCGCGCTACGCCGTCGCCGTCCTGTCGACGAGCCAGACGCTGGATATCGGCGCGGCGCGGCGCGACCTGGGCTGGGCGCCGCGGCTGCCGGCCGAGGACGGGTTGGCGCGGTTCGTGGCATGGTGGCGCGCGGGGCGGCCGGCGGACGTCGAGCGCTTCGGGACACGCGGCACGCCATGACCGCTCCTCTGCCTTTCGCCCTCGATGTCGCCGGCTTCTGCACCCACCCCGGGCGCGTCACGCGGCCGGATGCGTCGTGGCGGTCGCTGCGCTTTCCGGCACTGTTCGGCGTCATCGAGCACCCGCGCGCGGGCGTCGTGCTCGTCGACACGGGGTACGCGCCGCGGTTCATGGCGGCGACGGCGCGCTGGCCGGGGCGGCTGTACCGCGGCCTGACGCCGGTGACGTTGCCGCCGGGCGAGACGGCCGTCGACCGGCTCGCAGCGCGGGGCATCCGGGCCGACGACGTCCGGACGATCGTCGTGACGCACTTCCACGGCGACCACATCGCCGGGCTGCGGGACTTTCCGCGGGCGCGGATCGTCTTCACGGCCTCGGCGTGGGCGGCGGTGGCGGATCTGCGCGGGCTGGCCGCCGTGCGCAAGGCCTACCTGCCGGCGCTCCTGCCCGACGACTTCAGCAGCCGCGCGGACGCGCTCGACGACGTGCGCGCGCTCCGGCCGCTGCCGCCGGAGGTCGCGCCGTTCGGCCGCGGGATCGACGTGCTGGGCGACGGGACGCTGTGGGGCGTGCCGCTGCCGGGGCATGCGGCGGGGCAGCTGGGCGTGTACTTTCACGCGGCGTCCGCCGGCCCGACGCTGATCGCCGCCGACGCGGCGTGGCACAGCCACTCCATCCGGGCGCCGCACGACCTGCACGTGCTGGCGCGGCTGCTCTCGCCCGATCATCGCGCGTGGCGCGCGACGTTGGACGCGCTGCACGAGCTGGCGAAGGGTGACGCCGTGCGGGTGGTGCCGCTGCACTGCGCGGAGGTGGCGGCGGGGGTGGGGTGGGTGGCGGCCGAGGAGTAGGAGGGCATCGTGGCGACAAGCGGGGCCATCCTGCTCCGGACCTATTTGCGCACGCGCTCGTTCGACGCGCGGGTGCGGACGCCGGCGGGCGTGGCGCGGTGGCAGGAGCGGCGGGCGCGGCGGTTCCTGCCGGGGGTCGTGGCGGCGTCGCCGTTCTATCGAGATCATCTCGCCGGATGCGGTGTCGATGACTGGCGGTCGTGGCCGATCGTCGACAAGGGCATGTTGATGGCCGCGTTCGACCGCTGGACGACGTGCGGGTTGCGGCTGGCGGACGCGCTGGCGGTGGCGGAGGGCGCCGAGCGGTCGCGGGACTTCGCGCCGCTCCTCGGCGACGTGGCGGTCGGGCTGTCGAGCGGGACGAGCGGGCGACGGGGGGTGTTCGTCGCCGGCGCGCAGGAGCGGGCGGCGTGGGCGGGCGCGGTGCTGGCGCGGACGTTGCCGGGCAGCATCCTGGCGCGGCACCGCGTGGCGTTCTTCCTGCGGGCGAACAGCCGGCTGTACGAGGCCGTCGGGTCTCGACGGCTCCGGTTCCGGTTCTTCGACCTCTGCGAGCCGTTCGAGTCCCACCTGTCGCCGCTGGCGACGCTCGACCCGACGGTTCTCGTCGGCCCGCCGTCGCTGCTGGTCGCGCTGGCCGATGAGGCGTCCGAGGGGCGGCTGCGGATCGGACCGCGCAAGGTGATCAGCGTGGCCGAGACGCTCGAGCCGCCGGACGAGGCCCGGATCCGCGCTGCGTTCGGTGCGCCGGTCCATCAGATCTATCAGGCCACGGAAGGGTTCCTGGCCGCGACGTGCCGGCATGGAACGCTGCACGTCAACGAGGACATCGTGGCGATCGAGCCGGAGTGGTTGGATGGGGCCGGTATCGACGTCGCGGGGGGGCGCGGCCGCGCGGCGATGGTCATGCATGCGGGCGACGATCGGCCACGAACGCACTTCACGCCGATCGTCACCGACCTCCACCGCACGACGCAGCCGGTGATCCGCTACCGCCTGGACGACGTCCTCGTGGCCGCGCCGCGTGCCTGTCCATGCGGTTCACCGCGACGGGCGCTGGCGGCGGTCGACGGGCGGCGGGACGATGTGTTCATCGGCGAGGGGGCGGTCGGGCGGGTGCCCGTGTTTGCCGACGCGCTGCGGCGGGCGTTCGTCGTGGCGGCGCCCGAGGCGGTCGGGTGGCGGGCCGTGCAGACGGCGGCGGGGCGCATCGAGCTGGCGATCGAGCCGCTCGGGGCCGGCGGGCGGGCGGCCGAAGGGCTGCGCGCGGCGTTCATCGATGCCGGGGCGCGGCCGCCGGACGTCGAAGTCAGGCCGCTCGGACCGGAGCGGCCGGGGCCGGACAAGCGGCGGCGGCTGGTGCGGGCGTGGTCCGTCGACGCAGCGTGAAGCGGGCGGCCGCGTCGACGGGATCGCCTACCAGCGCCGGTTGCGTCGCTCCGCTTGGCGGTATGCTTGCCAGGCGGAGAAGATGTGAAACGGCCAGCCGAAGAGTCCGGCTGTGCCGATCCAGAAGCCCGGCGTGATGACGAGCCAGAAGATGCCCCACAAGAAGTGACCGGTATAGAACTGGCCGATGCCGGGGATGACGAGCGAGAGGACGGCGGCGGTGCCGGGGTTGCGGGCTTCGGGATGGGCGAGGGGGTCTGTGGACATGGGATGCTCCTGATGGGCGCCTCGGGTAGGCGCGACAAGGTGTACGGTGCGCGAGACGATTGCGTTTCGGTCGACGGCCTACGGCCCTCACCCCCCGACCCCCTCCCCCGAGTTTGGGGGAGGGGGAGGATTACGGGTTGAGGGGTGAGAACAGCGGCTGCATTGCACGCGCGTGTCGTCGTCCATGCGCCGGGCGACGCCGACGTCGACTGGCCATTGGGAGGGGAGGGAGCGGCGGCGCGGCGCTGGATTGCGCCCCTTCTCGCGATCGGCTCGGGAGCGATGATGGCCAACGCGCCGTGCGACATCGGCGTCGTGCGTGCCGGCGACGTCGTGCTGCCGTACACGGTCACGCGAGCGGGCGCGGTCGAGCCCGGCACGCCCGCCGAGCGGCGCGAGCCCCCGCAACAGCCTGCCGACGAGGCGAGCTTCGTGGCGTCGCTCTTCGCGCACTACGTCGTGTATCCGCGGGCCGAAGCGGAGCGGATGGCGGGGGCGGCGGCAGGCTCGGTCGTCGGGGGGCTCCTGCGGGCGCTGGCGCCGGTGGCGAGGCGAGCGGGGCTCGACCGCGCCGTCCTCGTAAACAACTGGCTGGTGTCGACGAACCTCTACCCGCCGGGCGTCGCCGACATTGCCGCCGCCGTGACACGCGCCCTCGTCGACGCCTTCCCCGATCGCCCCATCGTCTGGCGGTCCGTCGATACGCGAGGGAATCCTGCGCTCGTGGCGGCGCTCGACAGGGCCGGGTGCCGGCGGGTGTTCGCGCGCCAGGTCTGGTACCAGGATCCGGCCACTGCATTGCGACGGAAGCAGACGCGGGCCGATCGATCGCTGCTGCGCCGCTCGCCGTACCGTCTGGTCGACGGCGCCGATCTCGCGGAGCGCGACGTGCCGCGGCTGGCGGCGCTCTATCGCCGGCTCTACCTGGAGAAGTACCCGCGCCAGAACCCGCAGCTGACCGACGCCTTCATCGCCGGCGCGCTCGCCGACGGCCGGCTGCGGTTCCGGGCCTTCGCGGCGCCGGGCGGCCGGATCGACGCCGTGCTGGGCAGCTTCGCGCGCGGCGGGTTCGTCACGCAGCCGCTCTTTGGCTACGACACGTCGTTGCCGGCCGAGGCGGCGCTCTATCGACTGCTCAGCGTGCAGGCGATCCTCGACGCGGCCGAGGCGGGATGGACGGTGCATGCGTCGGCCGGCGTCGGGGCGTTCAAGCGGGTGCGGGGCGGCGAGCCGGCGGTGGAGTGGCATGCGGCGGCGACGGCGCATCTGGGGCCGGATGCGCGGCGGGCTTGGGCGGTGCTCGCGTTCCTCGCCAACAGGATCGTCGCGCCCGTCGTCGTGCGTCGGGGCTTGTGACGGACGTGCCCGGGTATACCATCGACGCCGATGACCGATCATGAACACCGCCCCGGGCACCCTTCGCTTTCCGTTCGCATCGCCGGGCTCGGCGCGCACCTACCTGAGCGTGTCGTGTCCAGCGCCGAGGTCGAGGCGCGTTGCGGGCTGCCGGCGGGCTGGGCGATGCGCTACAACGGCGTCCGCGAGCGGCGCTGGGCGGCGCCGGGGGACACGAACTCGGCGTACGCCGCGACGGCAGTGCGGTCGGCGGTGGCCGACGCCGGGCTGGCGCTCGCCGACATCGACCTGCTCGTCTTCGCCTCGGGCACGCCGGAGCAGGCGATCCCGGACGGCGCCCCGCTGACGCTGCGGGCGCTCGGCCTCGGCGGCGTCGGGGTGGCGGGATTCAGCGTCCACGCGACGTGCCTGAGCTTCCTCGCCGCGCTCGACGTCGTCGCCGGGCTCATCGCCGCCGGTCGGTACCGGACGGCGGTGATCGTTTCGGCGGAAATCGCATCGATCGGCATCAACTTCGACCAGCCCGAGGGCGCCACGCTGCTGGGCGACGGGGCGGCGGCGGCCGTCGTCGTGCCGGCGGGCGGCGGGGCGACGACAGCGGGCGCCGGGACACGCGGCTGCACATCGCGGATCGAGGCGGCGCGGTTCGAGGCGTACGGCGACGGCGCGGCGCTGACCGAGGTGCGCGGCGGCGGGACGCGGCGGCACTCGACGAACCCCGCGACGGTGCCCGCGGACAACCTGTTCCACATGGAGGGCTCCGCGCTGCTGCGACTGGTCCGCCGCCATGGCCCCGGCTTCCTCGAGCGCCTCCGGCCCGGCCTGTCGAGCGGCCTCGGCGACATCGATGTCGTCATCCCGCACCAGGCCAGCCTGGCCGGCCTGCGCCTGCTCGGCCGCTTCGGCTGGCCGGAGGACCGCGTCGTCACGACGCTGGAGCGCTACGGCAACTGCGTGGCGGCCTCGCTGCCGCTGACGCTGTGGGAGGCGGTGCGGACGGGACGGCTGGTGCGGGGGCAGCGGGCGTTGTTGGTTGGGACGGGGGCGGGGGTGTCGATGGGGGGGATGGTGGTTGTTTATTGATCGGGGGCGGCGTGGCTATGCTTCGCAATGCCGTTCGACGATCGTGCACATCACCCTTCACATCGCCCATTGGAGCCGACTCTATGCGCACCACCGTTGTCGCCGCGTCCATATCGCTCGGCCTGATCCTCGTCGCCGTCGGCAAGACGCCTTCGCGGAGTGCATCCGCAGCGGATGCGGGCGAGGCAATCGAGACCGTGCAGAGCCATTGTCGGCGCTCGGCCGATCCGGGCACCGAGCAGAGGGTACGCGTCTGCGCCGCGATCTACCGCAACGCTTCGGATCGACCTGTGTTCGACATTCGCAGCAACGTGCTTGTCGGCGGCCAGCGGGCTGAAGTCCATTCCTCGCTCACGTTTCTCGACGAGGTGACCGACGGAATACAGGGCACCCGCACGGCACTCAAGGCGGGCGAGAGCGCGCTGCTGGATTTGTGGATCGTCGTGCCAGAGGGCGTCGCGAGCGATGCGGTCGTGAAGTTTGCCTATCGCGCTGCCTGGACGGGCGATGAGGACGATCTCGAGGCGCCCAAGCCAGAGCTGCAGTACGTCGATCGAGTGGTGGATCAAGACGGGTGGGTATTCTTCGTCGGCGAGGCTCGCAACGTCGAGGCACGAACTTGGCTGCCGGCGGACAACGACCGGGACGTGTCGCGAACGCCGGTCATCGCCCTATTCCGTCGTGGCCAGTTGATCGGCGCCGGCGGCGGAGGACGCGTAAGGCGGGAACCCTATGAGCGGATCGGCCCGGACGGGCGGTACATCTTCGTTGCCAACGAGATCACCCAAGGCGCCGCGCGCGAGGCGGACGAGGTTCGGGTCTACTTTCGCGATGCGTTCGAGCCTGCCGGATCGCGGTTCACGAACGCCCAATGGCAGCTGACCGGACTCGACCACAGGAGCGAGACCGGCGCACGCGGCGAGCAGACGATGGTGTTCACCGTGTCGATGCGCAATCCGGCAGCGACGTGGAGCCACGGTGCGGTCGGGGTATTCGCGCGGCGCGCCGACTTCCATGTGATCGGCTACGGCGACTGCGGCGGTGTGAAGTCCCTTCCGGCGGGCGGCGAAGCAACGTGCTCCGGGGAGGTCGACCTCATCCGCCCCGATGCATTGTTCGACGACATCCGCTTCGTGACCGTCGAGATCGGCGGGGCCGTCGCGGAGCTGCCGACGCCGACGCCGACTGTGGCCGCGACGCCGTGCCCCGCGCTCGCCACGCCGGCGCCCGTGCCGACGCTGGCGTCCGTCGCCGGCCGCGTCTGGTTGCCGTTGTCGATCCGCTCGCTGCCCGAACGCTGCCCGTAAGCCGTCGATCGCTTCGCCGACGACGTCCGCACCGTCGGTGCCGTCCGTGTCGGGGCGTCCCTCACGGTCAATGCCCGAGCAACGCCACCGACTTGTCCCTCCGCTGCCACGTCAGCTTCACCCCGCCGAACCGCGCGAGCTGCGCCGCCGCCGCATCGCGAAAGGGGCGGATGCTGGGCGTGCGGACCTTCCACGCACCCTCCAGCTGGCGGATGACGAGCTGGCTGTCGCCGAAGACCTCGACGGCGATCCGGCCCGGGTCTGCGGCGCGCTCGGCCAAGTGGGCGAGGCCCGCGGTGAGGGTCTGATACTCGGCCTCGTTGTTCGTCACGCGGTCGCCGTACTCGAGGCGCACGGCCGGCTCCCAGTCCGCGCCGGGCGGGCGCAGGCGGAACGAGCCGTAGCCGCGGCCGGGGTTGCCGAGGCTGCCGCCGTCGAAGACGATCTGCCAGCGGTCGAGAGCGGAGGTCGTCATCGGGCGGGCACGGGTGGGGTGGGGACGGCGGCGGCGCTTGCAGCGGCGGATTCGTCGTGCGACTTCGCGGCGGGTGCGTCGGCGTCGTGCGCCTTCGCGTCGGCAGCGGCGACGACGTCGTCCGGCGGGGCGACGACGATGAGGACATCGTCCATGTTCACCGTCTGGCCGGGGACGATGTTCACCTGCTTCACCGTGCCGGCGGCCGGGCAGCGCAGCTCGTTCTCCATCTTCATCGCCTCGAGGATCGCCACCGGCTGGTCGGCCGACACGGGCTCGCCGGCCGCGACGAGGACCTTGACGACGAGACCGGGCATGGGGGCCTTGATCACCGCGCCGCCGTGCTCCTCGTGGGCGCGGCGGCTCATCGCGATCAGCTCCTTGAGGTGGGCATCGCCGACGTCGACGACGTAGCGGTCGCCCTCGATGATGACGGTGTACAGCCCCTCGCGCCGCTCGACGTGCAGGTCGTAGGAAACGCCGTCGACGAGGAGGGAGTACAGGTTCTCGCCGTCGATCGACATGAGGTCGACGGCGACCGGGAGGCCGTCGACGACGATCTCGCCGGGGCGGTCGACATCGAGCGTGAAGTCGCGGTGGTCGACGGTGGCTTTGTATTTCACGACGACACCCGCATGCCCTGGCGCCGCCCGAACCGCTTCCACTCGCTGTCGCCGACCGGCGCCAGGCGGTTGATGGCGTCCGAGCGGTGCTGATGGGAGAGGAGCGTGGCGGTGATCGCGGCGACGCGGTCGAAGTCGCGGCCCTCGACGTGCGTCATCGTGAAGTGGTGTTCCAGGTAGCTGGTGTCATACGAGCCGCTGATGAACTGCGTCATGTCCATCAGTCGCTGGTGGAGCGGGATCGTCGTCCGGATCCCGGCGATCCGGTACTCGGCCAGCGCACGGCGCATCCGCAGGATCGCATCCGGGCGGGTCTGGCCGTGGACGATGAGCTTGGCGACCATCGGGTCGTAGTAGAGCGAGACCTCGTAGCCCTCGAAAAGCGCGCTGTCGACGCGGACGCCGGGACCGCTGGGCTCCTGGAGGGACGTCACGCGGCCGGTGGAGGGCAGGAAGTTGTGGAACGGGTCCTCGGCATTGATCCGGCACTCGATCGCGTGGCCCGTCCAACGCACGTTTTCCTGCGTCAGGCGCAGCTTGCGGCCGAGGGCGATGCGGAGCATGTGCTTCACGAGGTCGACGCCCGTCACGACCTCCGTCACGGGGTGCTCGACCTGGAGGCGGGTGTTCATCTCCAGGAAGTAGAAGTCCTCGCCGTTCTCGTCCAGCAGGAACTCGCACGTCCCGGCGCTGTAGTAGCCCACCGCTTTGGCCGCGGCCACGGCCGCTGCGCCCATCCGCTCGCGCAGCACCGTCGTCACGGCCGGCGACGGGCACTCCTCGAGGACCTTCTGGTGCCGTCGCTGCATCGAGCACTCACGCTCGCCGAGGTGGATCACGTGGCCGTGCTGATCGCCCAGGACCTGGATCTCGACGTGGCGGGCGCCCTCGACGAGCTTCTCGAGGTAGACCGTGTCGTCGCCGAACGCCTTGGCGGACTCGCGCCGCGCCGCGGCCAGGGCATCGACCAGGTCGTCCGCCTTGTCGACGCGGCGCATCCCCTTGCCGCCGCCGCCGGCCGAGGCCTTGATGAGCACCGGAAAGCCGATGCCCGGCGCCTGCGCCAGCACTTCGTCGTCCGTCAGCCCCTCGGCCGTCCCCGGGACGACCGGCACGCCGGCGGCGATCATCGCCTGCCGCGAGCGCACCTTGTCGCCCATCGCGTAGATCGCCGAAGGCGGCGGGCCGACGAAGCGCAAGCCCGCGTCGACGACGGCTTGGGCGAACGCCTGGTTCTCGGCCAGGAAGCCGTAGCCGGGGTGGACGAGCGTGGCACCCGAGCGGCGCGCGACGTCGAGGATGCGGTCGATGCGCAGGTAGCTCTCCGCGGCGGGCGATGGGCCGATGTTGAACGCTTCGTCCGCCAGGCGGACGTGCAGCGCCGCACGGTCGCCGTCGCTGTACACGGCGACGGTCGCATAGCCCAGCTCCTGGGCGGCGCGAATGATCCGCACGGCGATCTCGCCGCGGTTGGCGATGAGGACCTTTTGCATGGGCGCACCGGCCTGGGGTTGTCGAGGGGCGGTTCGGATGGACGGATGGGAGCGACGGGGGAGTCTATCGTTCGGGCGGGCGGCGGGCAAGGGCGACGAAGCGGGCGGCGACATGGGAGACGACATGGGCGGCGAGGTGGGCGACGACGTGGGCGACAACTTGGGGGGCGCGCGGTAGGGTTTTCCCTACCCCCAGGGCGCTTGCCGGCCGATACGCTGTCGTCGACACCCAAGGAGGTTGCCCCCATGCGACGCCCGTTGACCTTGATCGCGCTCGCGGTCCTCGGCTCCGTGCTCTTCGCCGCCGCTGCGCCCCGTCCGTCGACGACGGCAGCGTCCACGTCGACGGGACCCGCGCCGGCGCCCGCCGGACCGCCGGCCGACGGCGCCCCCGCGATCGCCGTTGCCGCCGATCGGCTGCCGCCGCTCATCTTCCGCCGCGACGCCGCGCCCGGCGGCCCGGTGCTCACCGCCCTCGGCCGGACGGCACGGATCGATTTCCACGCCGGCGGGGCGACGGTCCTCCAGCCGGAGCCGCACGCGCCGAGCGCGGCCTACGGCGGCCCGCGCCTGCCCGGCATGCCGGTGCGCTTCGACGCGGCGGGCAACCTCGGCGCCGCGCCGTGGCCGGCCGACCGGCAGCCCGAGTGGCGGCGGGTCGAGATCACGTTCGTCGGCGCGGCGGCGGATGCCGTGCCGGTCGGCGAGGGACGCCGGCCGACGATCGTGAGCATTCTGAAGGGACCTGAGACGGCGTGGCAGCGCGCCCGGCCGACGTTCGGCGCGGTGCGCTACCCGTCCGCCTGGCCGGGCATCGACGTCGTGTTCGACGTGGCGGGCGATGGGCTTGCGATGCGCGTCGAGGCGGCGCCCGGGGCGGACACGTCGGCCGTCGCGCTGGCAGTGGGGTGCGCTGGGCCATGTCCGACGAGGGCACGGGGGTTGGCGGCGACGGCTGCGGATGCCGCGGGCGATCGTCCGGCCGTCTTGCGGTGGGCCGGCGACGGCGTCGGGTTCGCGGTCGACGATGATCCGGCGGACGCTGCCGACGGTGCGGACGCGCCGCGCGACCGCGACCGCACGACGCTCGCCGCGTCGTCCGCCGCCGCCATCCTCTACGCCGGCTTCTGGGGCTTCCCGGGCGACGACCGTGGTCTCGGGATCGCGGTCGGCCGCGACGGGGCGGCGTACTTCACGGGCCACACGTTCGCGGAGTCCGAAACCGACATCGACGCCTACCTGATCAAGGTCCGGCCCGACGGCACGGCGCTGGATTACGTGACGATCCTGGGCGGCGACGGCGCCGACCTGTCGTTCGACGTGGCCGTGGACGGAGCGGGCAACGCGTACTTCGGCGGCGCCACGGACAGCAAGGACGACACCCGACCCACGAAGGGCGGCCCGGACATCACCGCCAACGGCGGCACGGATGCGCTCGTGGGCAAGCTCGATCCGACGGGCGACATCGTCTTCTGCGGTTCGTTCGGCGGCAGCCTCTATGACTTGGCCGAGGGCGTGGCGGTGGACGGCGAAGGGCACATGTACGTCACCGGGATGACGCTGTCGACCGCGTTCTCGTTCCCGCTGAAGGTCGGACCGGATCTCACCTACAACGGCGCCGTCGATTCGTTCATCACCAAGCTCGTCGTCGACCCGACGGGAGCCAAGGTCTCGGACAACATCGTCTACTCCGGCTACATCGGCGGCGCCCGGCACGATGCCTACGTCTACACCCGGCCGGAGGGCCAGTTCGTCTCGAGCGGACAGATGGCGCTCGATGCCGCCGGTGCGGCCTACATCAGCGGCCAGACGCAGTCCGACGAGCGGTCGTTCCCGGATGGGGACGGCTTCGGCGACGTGCCGGGCGCGGACCGGACATTCGCCGGCATGTGGGACGCCTGGATTGCCAAGGTGCGGCCCGACGGCGCCGCGCTGGCCTACGCCACGTTCTTTGGGGGCGCCAACGAGGACCTGGCCTTCGGGATGGACGTCGACCCGTCCGGCGCAGCCTACTTCGCGGCGTGGACGGACTCGGCCGAGGACACGCTGCACCCCGTGGTCGGGCCCGACCTGACCTACAACGGCGTGTCGGACGCGATGGCCGGCAAGCTGACGCCCGACGGCCACGCGTTCGCCTACCTCGGATACGTCGGCGGTGCGGAGATGGATGCCGGCATCGGCGCCAAGGTGGACGCGCACGGCCGGCTGGCGGTCATCGGCTACGCCGGCTCCGACCAGACGACGTTTCCGGTCGTCGGCGGCCCGGACCTGACGTTCAACGGGACGAATCCCGAGGTGGGTGACGCCTTCGTGACGCTCGTCGCGGCCGACCCTTCGTCCGCCGACGTCCGTGAGAACCTCGTGCTGTCGGGCTACGTCGGCGGCGCGCTGTGGGACGAGGCGTTCTGGCTCGCCTTCGGCCCGGACGGGTCGCTGTACGTCGTGGGCGACACGCACAGTGGACCGGACACGTTCCCGGATGGCGTCGGGATGGCGGGGCGGACGAGCCCGCACGGCGACGCGGCGGGGAAGTCGGATGCGTTCGTGGTGAAGATCGCGGTGCCGCCGGCGGGGGCGGAGGGCGGGACGCCCGGACCGGCGGCGTCGGCCACGTCGGCGGCGACGGGGGCGCCGACGTGGGCGGCGACGGCGGAGGCCACATCGGCCCCGACGGCGGTCGCGACGCGGCGGACGGCGTTCCTGCCGTGGGCCAATCGACCGTGACGGCATCGCAACCGCCGCGAGTTGACCCAACGCGCCCCCGTGCGTAACGTCGGCCCCCCCCGCCGGCGAACGATTGCCGGTGCGACGCCCTATCGCGGAGGCCGTGGAACCGTTGTCAGACGATGCGGGTGACCTGAACGCCGAGCTCGCCGCCGAGCAGGCCGTCCTCGACACGTTGTATGCGCGCCTCGACGAAGTGCGCGGCGAAGCGCAGGCGCGCTTGACGGCGGCTCTTCGCGCCGACACCGTCGGCAGCCCGCAGGCGCTGTCCGAACGCGACGCACGCGTGATCCACCACGAGCAGCAGCTTGCCGCGCTCGGCGGGGTCGACGAGCGGCTGTGCTTCGGGCGGCTCGATCTGCGCGACGGGAGCCGCCTCTACATCGGCCGCGTCGGGCTGGCGGATGCGGCGAACGAGCCGCTCCTGGTGGACTGGCGCACCCCGATCGCGGCGGCCTTCTACCAGGCGACGGCCGTGGCACCGGGCGAGGTCGTCCGCCGCCGGCACCTCACGACCCGCGGCCGGGAGGTCGTGGCGGTCGAGGACGAGGTCCTGGATCTCGACGCCCTCGATGCGGCCGAGCGGCGCCACCTCGTGGGCGAGGGCGCCCTGATGGTCGCCGTCGAGGCACCGCGTACCGGCCGCATGGGCGACATCGTGGCGACGATCCAGGGCGAACAGGACAGGATCGTGCGGGACGGGATCCGCGGCGTGCTCGTCGTCCAGGGGGGACCGGGCACCGGCAAGACCGTCGTGGCGCTGCACCGGACGGCCTATCTGCTCTACACGCACCGCGCCGCCCTGGCGAACAGCGGCGTGCTGCTCATCGGCCCGAGCGCGGTCTTCCTGCGCTACATCGAGCGCGTGCTGCCGTCGCTGGGCGAGACGGGCGTGGTCATGCGGACGCCCGGCACGTTGTTCCCGGGGGTACGGGCGGAGCACGAGGACGCGCCGGCGGTCGCCCGGATCAAGGGCGATCCCGTCATGGTCGACGTCCTCACGCGCGCGGTCCGCGATTGGCAGCGGGTGCCGTCCGAGGCCGTCGTCCTGAACGTCGAGGGCAAGGGCCTCACCGTGCCGCCGGACGCATTTCGCGAGGCACGCAAGAAGGCCCGCGCGACGGAGCAGCCCCACAACGCGGCCCGGACGGTGTTCGTGCGCCAGATCTACAGCCAGCTGGCCCGCCTGCTGGCCGGTCCGATGCATCCCGGCGAGCGGCTCGACGCCGAAACGCGCGCCGACCTGCTCGAGGATCTCCTGGCCAGCGAGAACGTCCGCGAGGCCGTCGGCGCCGCCTGGCCGATGTTGACGGCCGAGGAGGTCCTGGCGGGCCTGTACGCGGACCCGGAGCGGCTGGAGAAGGCGGCCAAGCACCTGTCGGGCCGGGATCGCGCCCTCCTTCGCCGCAGCGCCGAGGACGCGCACCGCTGGACGGTGGCCGATGTCCCGCTCCTGGACGAGGCCGCCGAGATCCTCGGCACGGCCGACGCGACCGAGAAGCTGGCGGCACGCAACGCGGCCGCCCGCCGCGCCGCCGACGTCGAGTACGCCCGCGACGTGCTCAGCGAATCGGGCGGCTACGCCGCGGCTCTCGTCTCGGCCGAGACGCTGGCCGACCGCTTCGGCGACGGCGGTCCGACGGGTACGGTGGCCGAGCGAGCGCGCGTCAACCGCCGCTGGGACTTCGGCCACGTCGTGGTGGACGAGGCGCAGGAGCTGTCGCCGATGGCCTGGCGGCTGGTGATGCGCCGCTGTCGGGCGCGCTCGCTCACCCTCGTCGGCGACATCGCGCAGGCTGGCTCGGCGGCCAGCGCCGGCTCGTGGGCCGAGGCGCTCGCGCCGCATGTCGGCGACAGGTGGCGGATGTCCGAGTTGACGATCAACTATCGCACGCCCGGCAAGGTGATGGACGCCGCCGCCGCCGTGCTGCGCGCGGCGGGCGTGGCCGTGCACCCCCCGACGTCCGTGCGGGCCGGCGATGCGCCGGTGTTCGTTCGATTGCGGCCCGACGAGCCCGACCGGGTCGGCGCGGTCGTCGGCGTCGTTCGCGCGGAGGCGGCGGCACTCGGTGATCGGCGGATGGCGGTCATCGTGCCGCGGGCGGGCGAGGGGGGGGCGGACGCGTCGGGTGCGGGCGAATGGGCCGTCGGCCCGCTGGCCGACGCGATCGAGGCCGCCCTGCCGGGCACCGTCGTCGGCCGCGGCGATTCGGCGCTCGACGCGACGGTGGCGGTGCTCGACCCGCTGCAGTGCAAGGGGCTCGAGGTCGACGTCGTCGTGTTGATCGAACCCGCCGATCTTGTGGACGCCTCGGCGCGCGGCGTGAACGATCTGTACGTGGCGTTGACGCGGCCGACGTATCGGCTGGTGGTGGTGCATGGGCGGGGGTTGCCGGCGGGGTTGGGGGGCGGAGCCTAACCCACCGGCGGCTGCGTCGCCGGATCCAGCCAGCACGCCACGAGCCCGCACGTCGCCACCCCGAACGCGTTGCCGATGCCGTGCCAGAGCGCCATCTGCGGGATCGTCGGGGACCACGGGAGCCAGCCGCGCAGGGCGTAGACGAGCGCGAGGGCCATCGTGGCGATCAGCGTCAGGCCGACGACGGCGCGCAGGGCGACGACGCGCATCGGCGCCACCAGCCCGTGCGGGCCGAACGCGAGGCCCAAGTGGACGGTGGCGACGAGGAGCGCGCCGGCGATCATCGGCAGGGCGAGCATGGCTTCGACGACGTGCGGCGCGCCGAGCTGCGCAGCCGTGATGCCGATGGCGGTCGACGGGACGCCGAGGAGGGCGACGACGGCGGCGGTGTTCGCGAGGCGGGAGGGGTAGGCGCGGGCCAACGTCGCCGCGATCACGGGGACGATGAAGCCGGCGAAGTGGAAGTGGACGGCGGTGAGGCGGACGATGGGTTGGGGGAAGCCGAGGGGCGCAAGCTCTAAGCCGTCGATGGCGAGCCAGAGCGTCCCAATCAGCCACAAGACAAAGGCAGACCGTAAGACGAGGTCAGGAGTCGACGCGCTGCGTGTGCCCGTCCTCGGCCGGATGGCCGCCTTCGTGAACCAGGCGACGATGCCGACGTGCACGAGCCGGAGCAATCCCGAGATGCCAACCCCGGCGTTGAGTTCCACGGCATAGCCCCCCGCAGCCAAGGAGAGCAGGCCCACGATAGGCAGCGTTACGAGCGCCTTCTCCACTCGCGCCGGGTCGTCGGCAGGTCCGAGCAGCTGGTTCAAGGCCAGCGGCAGTGCTCCGACCAGCGAGAGGAACAGCGCGCACATCATCATGATGGCCACGACGAAGTCGGAGTCATACAACAGCCTCGCGACGTCGACGGCATTGCGGGAGTCGAGGCCGGCGGCAGTCCGGACGATGAGGTCGGTGACCCACAGGAGCGGGAAGATGCCCGCGATCAGCGCGCCCATGAACACAAGGCCCGGCACGACGCGGCGAGGGTCGAATGCAGGCGCCGTTCGCGGGATGTACAGCTTGCTCGATGCTGTCGGGGGTCCAAGGCCAGCGTCCGCGGAACCGAGAGTGATCGAGTCCACCACCTCCCGCATCCGCCCCACCGACGCCGGCCCGAACCGCCGCTGCAACCACCGCGTCACCGGCCCGCCGAGCCGCGCGAGCGCGTGGTGCGGATGCGAGAACGCCAGGATGTCGTACCAGACGCTGCCGTCCGGCGCCATCTCGACCATGAACCGCTCCTCGCCCCGCTCCGCGTGCGCCTCCATCGTGCCGTACGCGAACGCCGTGCGGCGGCCGCCGTCGGCGGTGGCGACATCGTCGTCCACGTAGACGATGCGCCAGGCGTTCACCCACACCATGCCGAACGCGCGGACGATCATCGCGCCGCGGCTGGTGGGCTCGGGCTTGGGCGTCGTCGTGACCGGCCAGACCCAGCCGATGTCGAGCGGGGCGAAGGTCATCAGCGCAGCCTGGGCGGCCGCGTACACCGCTTCGCCGTCGCCGAGGTGGACGCGGCGGTGGTCGACGTTCCAGCCGGCGGGGACGCCGGGCGGGGGGCGGCCGTCCGTCGGGGCGTTGCGCGTGGCGCCGGAGGCGGGGTAGGAGGGCGGGGCGTCGGGCTGGGCGATCAGCCAGGCGCGGACGTCGTCGGCGGCGGGGGACGTAAGGCGGATCTGTGGGGCGGGCATCGGGGGCATCCTCGACGATGATGAAGGGCGTTGCCGCTCGTCTCGGTCTCGCGCTGCGCATGCGATGTTACCGCCGGCCGCACGGATCGTGCGACCCGCTCACATCCCGCGTCTAACGCGACGCGACGAACGCGACGAGTGCGTCCCGCTCGGATCGCGACATCGTCCTGAACCGCTCCTTCGCCCGCTCCGCCTCCCCCCCGTGCCACAGGATCGCCTCCGCGATCCCCCGCGCCCGCCCGTCGTGCAGCAGCCGGTCGTGACCGTTGACCGTCGGGATCAGGCCGATGCCCCACAGTGGAGCCGTCCGCCACTCCGTGCCCGTCGCGTCGTGCTCCGACCGATCGTCAGCCAGCCCCGGGCCCATGTCGTGCAGCAGCAGGTCGGTGTACGGTGCGAACGGCTGGTCGGCGAGCGCGTCGACGGCCACGGTCGACCGCGGGCCGGTGCGCATCGCCGGGACGTGGCAGGCGTCGCAGCGGGCGGCGGCGAAGAGAGCGGCGCCGGCGACGACCTGCGGATCGTCCACGTCGCGCGGCGCCGGCACGGCCAGCGTTTGATCGTACAGGACGATCCGCGCCAACTTCGCGTCGTCCACCTCGGGCGACCCGCCGTCGATCGCGGCGCGGCAGGCGGCCTGCGCCGGCGGACAGTTCGTCGCCGGGTGAAGCGACGACGTGATCCCGATGTCGCCCAGGAACGCCGCCGCCGCCTGCTGCTCGATCGTCGGCCGGCCGGCCTTCCAGCCGAAACGGCCGAGGACGACGGCGCCAGTCCGCGCGTCGGGTAGGCGGTTCGGGCGGCCCGAGATCCCGTCGCCGTCGCGGTCGTCGGGATCGGCGCGGGCGACGATGTCCGCTTCCGGCGCGGCCTCGAGCAGGCCGAGGCCGAACACGGCGGGAGCGGTGCGGGGGGAGATCGCGGGCATCGCGGCGACGTCGCCGAGCGGGCCGAAGGCGAGGTCGCGGAACGTGAAGCGCGGGCGGAGGAGCGTGAACGCCGTCCCGTCGCCGTAGCGGCCGTCGACCTCGTCCCACGCGATGTCGAACGTCCCCTCGGGCGGCACGCCGAGGATCGCGTGGTCCTGCAGCTGGTCGCCGTAATCCGGATGCGGAACGGACGCGCCGACTTCGTCGACCACGCTCAACCGCACAAGCAACCCGACGCGGTCCGGATCGTCGTCCGTCGGCGGCGCACCGCGGCCATCCTTGAAGTGGCAGCCGGCGCAGCTCGTGGCGTTGAACGTCGGGCCGAGGCCGTCGCGGCCGGCGGTGGAGGACGGCGCGGTGACCCATGGGTCGTTGAAGAACGCATTGCCGACGAAGAAGGCGCGGCGCTCATCGGCCGACAGGCCGGGCAGTGGCTGTGCGAACGCGTCGAGCGTCGTGTTGGCGACGGTGACGGAGGGGCGGGCGGCGGCCGGCGACGGACGCTCGGCGGCCGGCGGGACGGTGGGGCCGCACGCGGCAGCGATCGCGGCCAGGCAGGCGAGCGCGGCGACCGGAGCGGCGACGCTGGGGCGGACGGTCATGGGCGTTCCTCGCAAGGCTGTGGCGCACAACTGTGGGTGAACGGGCGATTTGCGATCATCGCGATGAGTAAATGTGGCCCGCAAGGATATCGTTGCGCGATCCTCCCATCCAGGCCCGCACCTGACCGGCCGGCGCACGCGGGGTGCGGTCGGGGTACAAGCAGGTTGAACTCCGTCGCCGCCGTTCACCGCGACGACCCGGCCCGCATGGCCGCCGGCCGCATCGCACGCTACAGTAGCCGCTCCGCCGCCCACCCGAAGGCCATCACCCGTTGCCCAACCTTGTCGTCGGCTCCGAACGCATTCCGTGGTCGCTGCGCATCAGCCCGCGCGCCAAGCGCCTGCGGATCATCGTCCGTCCCGGCGCGGTCGAGGTCGTGGCGCCGGTCGGCTGGCCGATGAACGGCCCGCGCGGCGTGCTGACGTTCGTCGAGAGCAAGCGCGAGTGGGTGCGCGAGGCCGTGCGCAGAGTGGGCGCGCTCGTGCCTCCGACGACGACCGCACCGCCGCGCTGCGACGACGGGGCAACGGTGGTCGTGCGGGGGGAAGGGCTGGTGCTCAGGATCGACGCGGCGGCGGTGAGAAAGGCGTCGGTTATCGGGGAAGGCGAGGGAGCGCGCATCGCTGTGGCCGTGCCGCACGGCTTGGACGACACCGTGCGCGAAGCGGCGGTGCGAACGGCGCTGGCGGCGTGGTTGCGCCGTCAGGCGCTCGACCATGCGCGCGCATACGCAGCCGACTATGGCGCCCGCCTCGGCCGCCTGCCCTCCGACGTCCTGCTGACGAACGCCCGCCGGCGCTGGGGCTCGTGCAGCGCGGCGGGCGTCGTGCGGGTGCATTGGCGGCTCGTCCAGGCACCGCCGCCGGCGTTCGAGTACGTCGTGGCGCACGAGATCGCCCATCTGGCCGTCCGCGACCACTCGGCGCGGTTCTGGGGGACGGTCGGCGCGCTCATGCCGGAGTATCCCGAGCGGCGGGCGGCGTTGAAGGCGTGGGAGCGGGCGCATGCGGGCGGGGGGTGGTTGCCGTGATGGGGACGGGGCATCGTCGTGTGGGCCGGGGGATGGTGGGGGCAACGGGGTTCGGGCGGGCACGGGGGCCCGCCCCTACAGGGGGATGTTCCCGTGTTTTTTGGGGGGGTTCGTGTCGCGCTTGTTCTGCAACATTTCGAGCGCGCTGATGATCCGCTGGCGGGTCTCGCGCGGTTCGATGATGTCGTCGACGTAGCCCCAGCTGGCGGCGACGTACGGGTTCGCGAACTTGGCGCGGTAATCCGCCACGAGCTCGGCCTTGCGGGCGACGGGGTCCTCGGCCTCGGCCAGCTCACGGCGGAAGATGATGCTCACGGCGCCGTCCGGGCCCATGACGGCGATCTCGGCGGTCGGCCAAGCGTAATTGATGTCGCCGCGGAGGTGCTTGGAGCTCATCACGTCGTACGCGCCGCCGTATGCCTTGCGGGTGATGACGGTGATCTTCGGCACGGTCGCCTCGGCGTAGGCATAGAGCAGCTTGGCGCCGTTGCGGATGATCCCCCCGTGCTCCTGGACGGTGCCGGGCATGAAGCCGGGCACGTCCTCGAACGTGATGAGCGGCACGTTGAAGCAGTCGCAGAAGCGCACGAAGCGCGCCGCCTTGATCGAGGCGTCGTTGTCGAGGACGCCGGCCAGGATCTTGGGCTGCTGGGCGACCAGGCCCACGGTGCGGCCGTTCATCCGCGCGAAGCCGACGAGGATGTTCGGCGCAAACGTGGCATGCACCTCGAGGAACGCGCCGTCGTCGACGACGCGGCGGATCACGTCACGCATGTCGTACGGCAGCTCGGGCGCGGGCGGTACGATCGTGTCGAGCGCCGCGTCCTGGCGGAGCGGGTCGTCCTGCGTCGGCTGCAGCGGCGCGTCGACCATGTTGTTCTGGGGCAGGTAGCTCAGCAGCTGGCGCAGGATCGCGATCGCCTCGCCCTCGCTGTCGGCGGCGAAGTGGGCGACGCCGCTCTTGCGGTTGTGAACGCCCGCGCCGCCCAACTCCTCGAAGGTCACGTCCTCGTGCGTCACGGTCTTCACGACCTCGGGGCCGGTCACGAACATGTAGCTCGTGTCCTTGACCATGATCACGAAATCCGTGATCGCCGGCGAGTAGACCGCGCCGCCGGCGCACGGGCCCATGATGCAGCTCAGCTGCGGCACGACGCCCGATGCCTGGACGTTGCGCAGGAAGATGTCGGCGTAGCCGCCGAGGCTGACGACGCCCTCCTGGATGCGGGCGCCGCCCGAGTCGTTCAGGCCGATGATCGGCGCGCCGTTCTTGAGCGCCATGTCCTGCAGCGCGACGATCTTGTCGGCGTGCGCCCGCCCGAGCGAGCCGCCCATGACCGTGAAGTCCTGGCTGTAGGCGTAGACGAGCCGTCCGTTGATCGTCCCGTAACCGGTGACGACGCCGTCGCCGAGGAACCGCTGCTTGTCCAGGCCGAAATCCGAAGAGCGGTGCGTGACGAACATCCCGAGCTCGTGGAAGCTGTTCTCGTCGAGCAGCAGGTCGAGCCGCTCGCGCGCCGTCAGCTTGCCTGCGTCGTGCTGCTTGTCGATCCGCGCCTGGCCGCCGCCGAGGCGGGCCGCGGCGCGGCGCTCGCGCAGCTCCCGCAGCGGGCCGCCGACGTCGTCGGGGTGTCGGATCACGTCAATCGGCCTGCGCGCGGCGGAGAAGCTCGCGCGAGATGACGAGTCGCTGGATCTCGCTGGTGCCCTCGTAGATCGTCGTGATGCGAGCATCCCGGAAGTGCCGCTCGACGGCGCACTCTTTGGAGTAGCCCATGCCGCCGTGGATCTGGATCGCCCTGTCCGTCACGAACTGGGCGGACTCCGAGGCGTACAGCTTGGCCATCGAGGCCTCGAGCGAGTGCTTCTCGCCGCGGTCCATCATCGCCGCCGCGCGGAGCGTCAGCAACCGGGACGCCTCGATCCGGGCGTGCATGTCGGCCAGCATGAACTGGATGGCCTGATGATCCGCGATCGGCTTGCCGAAGGCGGAGCGGTCCTTGGCGTACTGGACACTCAGGACGTACGCCGCCTGGGCGATGCCGATCGCCTGCGAGGCGATGCCGATGCGGCCCTTGTCCAGGATCGACATCGCGATCTTGAAGCCGCCGCCCTCGTCGCCGAGGCGGGCGTCGACGGGCACGCGGCAGTCGTCGAACGTGAGCTCGCACGTCGCGCTGGCGCGGATGCCGAGCTTGGGCTCGGTCTTGCCGCGGCTGAAGCCGGGCAGCGCCGTGTCGACGAGCAGGCACATCGTCTGGTTGTGACCGCCCTTCGGGTCAAGCGTGCAGAAGAGCAGCACGGTGTCCGCCACCGGGCCGCTCGTCACCCAGCTCTTGCGGCCGTTCACGACGTAGTGGTCGCCGTCGCGGACGGCCGTCGTCTTCATATTGCCGGCGTCCGAGCCCGACTGCGGCTCGGTCAGGCTGTAGGCGCCGATCTTCTGGCCCGAAGCGAGCGGCTGGAGCCAGTCGCGCTTCTGCGCGTCCGTGCCGAACTTCTCGAGACCGTAGTTCACGAGCGAGTTCTGGACGCTCATGATCACGCCGTGGCTGGCGCACGCCCTGCTGATCTCGATGACCGCCAGGACGTAGCTCACCGCATCCGCCCCGACCCCGCCGTACGCTTCGTCCGTCGTCAGCCCGAGGAGTCCGAGCTCACCCATCTTCTTGACGGTGGCCATCGGGAACGCCCCGCTCTCGTCGATCGCCGCCGCCAGTGGGGCGATCTCACCCTGCGCGAAGTCTCGCGCCAAGTCGCGGATCATGCGCTGCGATTCGTTGAGGTCGAAGTCCATCGGCGTGGCCGTTCTGGGGCGATCGGGCGAAGGGCGGCGGGTCCCTCGGCAGCCGGGCGGAGGGCGCGGAATGGTACCGCGGCGGCAAACGGGGGGTCAACCGCCGGTCGAGCGGCCGTGTAACCTCCGCGCCGGGCGATGCTGCATCCGGCGACGTTGCAGGGCTGTCCCATTGACCGCCGCCGGGGCCGTCCTATGATCTCCCTCATCGCGGACGTCGGCCCGGTCGACGCGCCGACCGACGAGCCGGTGGAGGGGGAGATGGACCGACGGGTGGCACGACGCGTCGCCGCCGGGCAGGCCGCGGCGAACACGGACGGGCCGCCGCCGTGGTCGATCGACGCCGACGGCGCGCTGGCGGCGCTGGCGACGACGCGCCGCGGGCTGACGGCTGCCGACGCGGCCCTCCGCCTGGCGCGGCATGGCCCCAACGAGCTGCCCGCCGAGCGCCCGCTGCAGGCGTGGCGCCTCCTGGCGCGTCAGTTCGCCAGCCCGCTCGTGCTGCTGCTCGTCGCCGCCAGCGGGATCTCGTTCGCGCTGGGCGAGCACATCCAGACGACGATCATCGTCGTCATGGTGGCGCTCGGCGGGCTGCTGGCGTTCGTGCAGGAGTACCGCAGCGAGCGCGCCGTGCGGGCGCTGGGCGAGCGCTTGGTGCGCCAGGCGACGGTGCGGCGCGACGGAGCGACGGCGCGCGTCGACGCCCGTGCGCTCGTGCCGGGCGATGTGGTCGAGCTCGTCCTCGGCTCGGTCGTGCCGGCGGACGTGCGGCTCGTGGAAGTGGACGATCTCGAGATCGACGAGTCGACGCTGACCGGCGAGTCGCGGCCCGTCGCCAAGCACGTCGCTGCCCTCCCCGGGCCGTGCCCGATGCCGCAGGACCAGGCGAACCTGGCCTTCCACGGCACCGCGGTCGTCCGCGGCTCCGCCGCCGGCGTCGTGTTCGCCACGGGCGGCGCAACCGAACTCGGCCGGACCGCGACGCTGCTCACGGCGCGGCGCGGTCCGACGAGCTTCGAGCAGGGCATCGACCGCTTCGGCCGCTTCCTGCTGCAGGTGACGCTCGCGCTGACGGCCATCGTGTGCGTGGCGCTCGGCGTGCTGCACGGCGACTGGGCCGGCTCGCTGCTCTTCGCCCTGGCGTTGGCGGTCGGGATCGCGCCGGAGCTCCTGCCGGTCATCGTCACCGTCAACCTGGCCCACGGCGCGTTGGCCATGAGCCGGCGCCACGTCCTGGTGAAGCGGCTGGCGGCCATCGAGGATCTCGGCAACGCCGACATCCTCTGCACCGACAAGACCGGCACGCTCACGATGGGCCGGCAACGGGTGACGGGGGCCATCGACGCCGCGGGACGATCCGACGCCGCGCCGCTGGCGTGGGCGCGCCTGTGCCTGGCGACCGGGAGCGACGGCGACGCGACGAACCCGATCGACCAGGCGATCCTCGACGCTGCGCCCCCGGAAGATCGGCCCGCTCCGCCCGCTCCGGCCGCCCCGCCCTCCGACGGCGTCGAGCGGCTGGCGACCGTTGCATTCGACTTCCGTCGGCGACGGATGTCCGTCGTCGTTCGGCCGGCCGGCGCCGACGCGCGCTGGTTGATCGTGAAAGGTGCCGTGGCCGAGGTGCTGGCGGCCTGCCGCGACGTCGCCCTGCCGGACGCAGCGGCGACGCGCTTGCTCGACGCCGGCACGGCGGTCGAGCTGCGCACCCGCCACGCCGATCTCGAACGGGCGGGCCATCAGGTCATCGCCGTCGCCCGCCGCGCCGTGCCGCCGCAACCGGACTACGGTGCGGACGACGAGCGCGACCTGACGCTGATCGGGTTCGTCCTGATCGGCGATGCACCCAAGGCGACGGCGCCGGAGGCCGTGGCGGCCCTCGGCCGACTCGGCGTCCGCGTCGTCGTGCTGACCGGTGACACGGCCGCCGTCGCCGACCACGTCTGCCGGCAGATCGGTCTCGTCGTGCGCGACATCGTCCCCGGCGAGACCGTGGATGCCCTCGACGACGCCCAGCTGGCGCGGCGGGCCGAATCGGCCGACGTCTACGCGCGGGTGACACCGGCGCAGAAGCTGCGGGTGATCGACGCGCTGCGCGCCGGCGGCCACACCGTGGCCTACATGGGCGACGGCGTGAACGACGCGCCGGCGCTGCGGGCGGCCGACGTCGGGATCTCGTTCGACACGGCCACGGAAGTGGCCCGCGAGGCGGCGAGCGTGATCCTGCTCGAGCGCGACCTCGGCGTCGTGGCGAACGGCATCCGCGAGGGTCGCCGGACGTTCGTCAACACCCGCACCTACCTCCTGGCCACGATCAGCTCGAACTTCGGGAACATGCTGACCGTCGCCGGCGCGGCGCTCCTCCTCCCGTTCATCCCGCTCCTGCCCGTGCAGGTCCTCCTGCTCAACCTCGTGAGCGATCTGCCGATGCTGGCGATCGCGACCGACCGGGTGGCCGACGAGGACCTCGCCCGGCCGACCCGCTGGGACGTCGACCACATCGCCGGGGCGATGTACTTCTTCGGCACGATCTCGAGCATGGCCGACTACGCCACGTTCGCGCTCCTGCTGTGGATCGTGCAGGCGGACATGGTCCTGTTCCGGACCGGCTGGTTCATCGAGTCGTTGTTGACCGAGCTCGTCATCATCTTCCTCCTCCGCCGCTACGGGCCGAGCTGGCGCAGCCGTCCGAGCCGGGCGCTCGTCGCGGCGGCGCTGCTGACGCTCGGCCTGACGTGGTTGCTGTTCCGCTCCGCCCTGTTGCCGGCGCTCGGCCTGACGGTCCCGCCCGCGCGCCTCGTCGTCGCCATCGTCGTGCTGGTGGGCGGCTATGCCGTGTTGACCGAGGCCGGCAAGGTGGCGTTCCGGCGCCTGCGGTCCTACGACGCGGGCCGCTGAAGGCGCCGATCCGCATGGCGCCGCCCGTTACCGGCCCGCACATTGCTCACCGGCGGATGCACCCAGGGCGAACGCATTCTACGTAGTCCGCGAACGCCCTGCGGATGCGCCCCTCCCGCGCCGCGCGATGCGCTACGATAGCTCGGCGGGCCGGCACACGTCGCCCGTCATCCGCCAGGAGCCGCTGATGCCCGACGCGCCCACCAGCCACCGCCCCCACCGCACCGTCGACCCAGATGCCGTCGCCGCCGGCCGCCGCGCCGCGGTCCGAACCGTGGCCATCGCCGCCGTGTCGGCCGTGGCGGGCGTCGTCCTCATCGCCGCGGCGGTGCTGCGACCGCCGGGCGGCCGGATCGCGCCGGGCGTGACGGCCGGCGGGATCGCCCTCGGCGGCCTGTCGCCCGACGAGGCGGCGGACCGCCTGGTCGCCGTCGCACCGACCGGCGACGTCTCGGTCACGCTGACCGACGCCGACACCGGCCGGACGTGGCAGCGGCCGGCGGCCGAGGTGGGGCTGCGGGCCGACCCGTCGTCGCTGGCGGAACGCGCGTACGCCGTCGGTCGCGCCGGCGGCTGGCTGGATCGGGTGCGTGACGTCTGGCGGGCGCGCTTCGGGCCGGGGATCGATATCCCGCTCGGTACGTTCGATCCCGACGTCGCCCGGGCGGCGCTCGAGGGATTGGCGGACGACTTCGTCGTCGCGCCGCAAGCCGCCGATCTCCGGATCGGGCCGGACGGCCAACTGGAGGAACAGACGTTCGTGACCGGGCGCACGCTCGATGTCGACGCCAGCCTCGGGGCGTTGGCGGAGGCGGCGCGGACGGGCGCCCGGCTGATCCCGCTCGTCGCCGGCCAGACGATGCCGCGCGTGTTCGACCTCAAGCCGGTCACGGACGCCTACAAGCTGATCATGTCGGCACCGGTCATCCTGCGCTGGCGCGGCGGGCAGAGCTGGACGGTGTCGACCGCCGAGCTCGCCAAGTGGGCCCGCGTCGAGGACCGGCCGAACGAGGCGGGCGATCCGGTGCCGACGATCGTTCTCGACAACGCCGCCGTGACGGAGTGGCTCGCGCCGATCGCCGCGGTTGTCGCGTCGCCGTCCGAGCCGGCGCGCTTCGGCGTCGAGGCGAACCGCGTCATCCTTCGCCAGCCGGCCAAGCTCGGCTACGCCCTCGACGTGCCCGGAACGATCGAGCGGCTGATCGAGGCGGCATACTCCGACGGCCGGACGAACGAGGTCGCCGTGACCGAGCATCCGTCCGATTCGCAGGACGGCGCGCTGGCCGCGCTCGAGCTCGCCGCGCCGCGGGTGAACGCCGCGACGAGCCTCGCCGGGATGCCGGACGGGATGCGGACGAACGTGCGTGTGGCCGCCGCCAAGCTCGATGGGCTGGCGATCGAGCCCGGTGCGACCTTCAGCATGCTGGAGCACCTCGGCGCGGTGTCGGCCGAGAGCGGCTACCAGATGCTCTTCATCGACCCACTCGGCGCGGCCGCCGACGGGCTCGGCGGCGGGGTGAACCATGCGGCCACGACGCTGTTCAGGCTGGCCGTGCTCGCCGGGCTGCCGATCGTCGAGCGCCACGCCCATCCGGTGCGGATCGGCTGGCTCGAGCCGCCCGTCGGCCTCGACGCCACCGTCGGCCCGCCGGAGCGGGACCTGCGCTTTGCGAACGACACCGGCGACACCGTCATGGTCCTCGCCCGGATCGATCCCGTGCGCGACGCGCTGCTGATGACGCTGTACAGCGCGGGCGAACGACGGCAGGTCGTGCTCGGCGCACCGGACGTTCGCGACGTGACCGCGGCCGCACCGCCCGTCGAGCGCGGCGCGGCCGGGCTGCCGGCGGGGACGCGCGCCCAGATCGGATGGGCGCGCGAAGGGGCGGTCGTGCGCATTCAGCGTGTCGTGCAAGGGCCGGGCGGCGAGCGGCGCGACACGTTCGAGAGCCGGTACGCGCCGGCGGCCGACGTCTTCGTGGTCGCCCGCAACTGAGGGAGCACACGATCGGCAAGTTCTTGCCAAAGGTCTTGACGCCGACCCGCGGACCCGTATAATCCCCCTAGAACAAATGTCCACAGCGCAGACATGTTCCATTTCACAGACCGCCGTCACGCGCACATCGAACAGCCGACCCACGTACAAACAGGAGGCATGGGACATCATGACCGACAACGACCGCGACAAGGCCCTCGAGACCGCCCTCAACCTGATCAAGCGCCGCCACGGCGACGGCTCGATCATGACCCTCGGCGACACGATCGGGCAGGCGATCGACGTCATCCCGACCGGCTCGCTCGCGCTCGATGCCGCGCTCGGCGTCGGCGGCGTACCGCGCGGGCGCATCGTCGAGATCTACGGCCCGGAGTCATCCGGCAAGACGACGATCTGCCAGCACATCATCGCCGAGGCCCAGCAGGCCGGCGGCCTCGCCGCGTTCATCGACGTCGAGCACGCGCTCGACCCGGCATATGCGGCCAAGTGCGGCGTCGACATCGAGCGGCTCCTCATCAGCCAGCCCGACACCGGCGAGCAAGCCCTCGACATCACGGAGGCGCTCGTGCGCTCCGGCGCGCTGGACGTCATCGTCGTCGACTCCGTGGCGGCGCTCGTCCCGAAGGCCGAGATCGAGGGCGACATGGGCGACTCACACGTCGGACTTCAGGCCCGCCTGATGAGCCAGGCGCTGCGCAAGCTCACGGCGGCGATCAGCAAGTCGAACACCGTCGTCATCTTCACGAACCAGCTTCGCCAGAAGATCGGCGTCATGTTCGGCAGCCCCGAGACGACAACCGGCGGGATGGCGCTGAAGTTCTACGCCAGCGTCCGGCTCGACGTCCGGCGCATCGACTCCGTCAAGAGCGGCGGCGATGTCACGGGCAACCGGACCCGCGTGCGGGTGAAGAAGAACAAGGTCGCGGCGCCGTTCCGCGAGGCCGAGTTCGACATCATGTACCTGGAGGGCATCTCGCGCTCCGGCGACGTGTTGGACATGGCCGTGAACCACGAGATCGTCGAGAAGCGCGGCTCGTTCTATGTCTACGGCGAGGAGCGCATCGGTCAGGGCCGCGAGAATGTGAAGGATGCGTTGGCCGCGAACCCCGCGCTGCTCCTGGACATCGAGAACCGCGTCCGGATCGCGCTCGGGCTGCCGCTGCGCGGCCAGGCAACGTCCGCGCACGGGACTGCGGTCCCGGCCGGCGAGCCCAAGTCGCGCGGGCGCGGCAAGGCCGCTGCGACGTCGCCGGCCGCGGAGACCGAGCAGACGACGATGGCACAGGCATTCGCGGACTGAAGCGTGGCGTGTCGGGAGGCGGGTGGCGGGAGACGGCCAGGCCGGCTGCATCGCCCACCCCCTCCCCGCTGCCCGCTCCGGCCAACCGCGCCCCTCCCCCGCCGCACCATGCCGCGCATTTCGCACCTCCAGCTCCAGCGTCGACGTACGGACCGCGTCAACGTGTTCTTCGGCGGCGAGTTCGCATTCAGCCTGCTACTCGACCTTGCCGTGCGGCTGAAGGTCGACCAGGACATCAGCGACGCCGAGATCACGGCACTGCAGGCTGAGGACAGCTACCGCGTGGGGCTGGACCGCGCCCTGCGCTGGATTGCCCTGCGGCCCCGCAGCCGCCTCGACGTCGAGCGCTACCTCGCGGACAAGGAAGTCCCGCCGGACGTCGCGCTGCGCGTCCTCGCACGGCTCACGGAGCTCGAGTACCTGGACGATCGCGCGTTCGCGCAGTGGTGGGTGGACAACCGCTCCGCGAAGCGGCCGCGCGGCCGACAGGTGCTGCGGCATGAGCTCTCCACGCACGGCGTCCCACCCGAGATCATCGCCGCCGTCACCAGCGACGTGGATGAGCCGAACGCCGCCGTCGCCCTGGCGTTGACGCAGGCGCAGCGCTACCGGACGGAGGATCGGGCCACGTTCAACCGACGCCTCGGGGGCTACCTGAGCCGGCGGGGGTTCGACTACGGGGCGGTGCGGGAAGCGTTGGCGGCAGCGTGGCAGGCGGTATCGGCCGACAGCACAGCGGGCGACGATCAGGCAGCCGAAGATGGCGCGTTCGGCGACCTCGGCTTCAGCGACTCGGACGGATGACCGGGGGCTCGGGACGGCGCGGGAGCGGTCGACGGATGTCCGTCGCTGTGCTATAGTCGACAGCTGACCGTGGATCGGTGCGTCTGCGCGTCGATCCTGATGAAGGGAACGCCCCCGAATATGGATCTAGTCCCCCTCCTCCTAAGTGGGATGGTGGGCCTGGTCATCGGAGCGGTTGTCGGTTATCTCGGGTACCGCGTAGCAGTCTCTGGCCGCATGGCCGCCGCGCAGCAAGCCTCCTCGGAGATTCTCGCCGAGGCCGAAGGCAAATCGCGCGAGATTCTGCTCGAGGCCAAAGACGAAGCGTTGGAGCTCCGCAATCAGACCGACAAAGATATCAGCCGCCGACGGCGCGAGTTGGACCAAGAGTTGGAACAACTCAACCAGCGACGCGAGAAGCTGGATCGCCGTGTTGACCAGGTCGAGAACCGGGCCCGCAACTTGGACGAAAAAGAAAAGGAAGTCGAGCAGCGGACGCAACGGCTGCAGGAACTCGAGGTCGAGCGAGACCAAGAGTTGTCGCGGGTTGCCCAGTTGACGCGTGACGAGGCGCGCCAAGAGCTGCTGGCCAAGGTGGCCGACGGCGCGCGCAACGACGTCGCAAAGGTGATTCGAGACATCGAGCAGGCGGCGCGTGAAGAGGGCGAGGAGCGCGCGCGCGACATCATCATCACGTGCATTCAGCGCATGGCGTCGGATGTCGTGAACGACGTCGTGAGCAGCACGATCATCCTCCCGTCCGACGAGCTCAAGGGCCGGATCATCGGCCGGCAGGGCCGCAACATCCGTGCCTTCGAGCAGGCCACCGGAGTCGACGTCATCGTCGACGACACGCCGGAGGCGGTGACGATCTCGAGCATGGACCCGGTGCGCCGCGAGGTGGCCCGTCGTTCGCTTGACGCGCTCATCGTCGACGGCCGGATCCATCCGGCACGCATCGAGCAGATCGTGCACAAGGTTCGCGAGGACCTCGACAAGCAGATGGTCCAGTTCGGTGAGGAAGCGGCCTTCGAGGCCGGCGTGCCGCGGCTCAACAAGGAGCTGGCGCGCTATCTCGGGCGCCTCAAGTTCCGCACGAGCTACGGGCAGAACGTTCTCAACCACTCGATCGAGGTTGCCCATCTGGCGGCGATGCTCGCGGCCGAAGTCGGGGCCGACGTACAGCTGGCGCGCACCGGCGGATTGCTGCACGACATCGGCAAGGGTCTGACGCACGAGGTCGAAGGGCCGCACGCGCTGATCGGTGCCGACCTGGCAGCGAAGTACGGCATGCCGCGCAACGTCGTCAACGCCATCGGTGCGCACCACCACGAGATGGAGCAGGAGACGCTCGAGGCGATGCTCGTCGAGGCCGCGGATGCGATCAGCGGCGCTCGACCCGGCGCGCGGCGCGAGTCTTTGGAGCTCTACATCAAGCGGATCAAGTCGCTCGAGAACATCGCGCTCGGCTTCGCGGGCGTGCAGGAGACGTACGCCATCCAGGCCGGACGCGAGATCCGGATCCTGGTGCGGCCCGACGAGGTCGACGACCTGGCGGCGACGGAGTTGGCGCGCGACATCGCCCGGAAGGTGGAGGACACGCTCGAGTACCCGGGCCAGGTCAAGGTGACCGTCATCCGCGAGATGCGGGCGGTCGACTACGCAAAGTAGGCGCTGACGTTTGCCGGCCCTGCGGACGTAACGTCCACCGGGCCGGCAACGTCGGTGTCGTCGTGACTGCGGCATCCCGTTCATGAACGGATCGCGCTGGCGCGCGCGATCCGATTCGGAATGTGGGCATGTGCTCCGGCTTCTTGAGCCGGGACCGTGCTATCGTTACGGGTGCCGTGGCTGCGACGGGGGGGACGCATTTCCAACGGACCGGTCCAGCACGTGCAACACAAAGGTCGTGGGACATGACGGACATGATCAAGGTTTCGGCAAACTCGCTCACCACCGCCGTCGCCGGCGCGATCGCCGGCGTCATGCGAGACCACGGCAAGGCGGACGTGCAGGCGATCGGCGCCAGCGCGGTCAACCAGGCCGTCAAGGCCATCGCGATCGCCCGGGGCTACCTCGAGGGCGACCTGATCGACATCGCGTGCATCCCGCACTTCGTCGAGGTCGATATCAACGGCCAGGAGCGCACCGCACTTCGCTTCACGATCGAGCAGCGCCCGCCCGGCGCGGCCCCGGTCGCGATGAACGCGAACGGGGTGCACGCCAGCCATCATCCCAGCCATCATCACAGCATGACGGACCGCGTTATGGCGGCCGACGAACCCGCAGGCGAGGATCCGGCCGGCGCCTAGCGGCCGAGCGCGGCGGGAGATCGGCAGCCAGGCGGCCGACAGACCCACTGCCGCCGGAGGCGCAGCCGACAGTCATTGCCGACAGTCACAGTCGGCAGACGGTGCGGTCAACAGGGGCGGACGGAACACGTCCGCCCCTGTTTCTTGTTCCGTTGCTTCCACCACCCCACGCGGTCGGCTACGTCGCGGCGCCCTCGCCCGGCGCACCGCCGCCGCCACCACCCCCGCGCCTGCGCCGGCGCTGTCGCCGCGGCCGCACGGGCTCGCTTGCGCCAGGCGGCGGCGGGACGGCGGCGCGGTCGCCGCGGGGGCGCGGGGGCCGATCATCGCGCGGCAGCGGGGCGCGGTCATTCCGAGGGCGCGGGGCGCGGTCGCGGCGATCGGAGCCGTCCGGGCGATCCGGTCGATCGCTCGGCCGATCGTCACCGACGGGCCGCGGCGTTCGATCGGCGGACGGGCCGGTCGAGGGCGGCCGGGACGATGACGGGCGCCGGCTGGCGCCGTCGAACGCGGCGCCCTCATCGCGGGACTGCTCCTCTTCCCGCTGCATGTAGAACCGCCGCGGGCCGTGCTCGACGGGCGCCGCAGGCGCGGTGGGCCGGGCGTCCGGCGGCAGGAACTCGGGCGGCACCTCGCCGCCGCCGAAGGCCTTCATCAGCCGGTCCTGCTGCTCGGCGAACGCCTCGGCATCCACCTCGACCCGCGAACCGGTCTCCCAGATGATCGTGATCTTGCGCGTGATCACGTTCACGTCGATAACCTTGCCCTTGCCGACCGCGCTCGTGAGCTTGGCGCCGACCTTCGGCAGGCCCTTGCGCATCTCGCGGTACTGGTCGTCCTCGAAGGCCAGACAGCACAGCAGCTTGCCGCAGACGCCGCTGATCTCGCTCGGGTTGAGCGGCAGGCCCTGATTCTTGGCCATGCGGATCGAGATCGGCTGGAACTCGGGCATCCAACTGGTGCAGCAAAGCTCGCGACCGCAGCGGTCGATGCCGCCGACGAGCTTGGCCTGATCGCGCGGGCCGATCTGGCGCAGCATGACCCGTGAGCGCAGCTCGCGCGCCAGGTCCCGCACCAGGTTCCGAAAGTCGACGCGCATCTCGTCGCTGGTGAAGTAGATCGTCAGGCGGCTGCCGTCGTAGTTGTACTCGGCCAGGACGGCCTTCATCGGCAGGTCCTGGCGCCGGATCTGGGCGCGGGCTTCCATCAACGCCGCCGGCTCACGAAGGCGCAGGTCGGCCTGTCCGCCTCGATCGGCAGCGGTGGCCACGCGCACGATCGGCGTCAGGTCGCCGAGGTTGGCGTCCTGCACCTGGCCGGGTGCGATGACGACCCGTCCGAGCTCGCGCCCCCGGATCGTCTCGACGATCACCTGCTCGCCAACGCCCGCCTGCAAGCACGCCGAGGCGTCGAACCAGTAGACCTTGCCCGCGCGCCGGAAACGCACACCGGCCACGTGGTCGCGCGGGACGCGGCGCGAGCTGCGCGGGCGCGCGGGCGGCGGCTCGTCGTGGACGGCGAGGTCCTCGTCGAAAGGCACCCCGGGCTCGTCGCCCGCTTCGGCCTCATCGCTCATCTCGGGCCCGACGCTCGGTTCGTCCTCGTCTTCGACATGGAGGGCGCGCATCTCGTCGTCGGGGTCGTCGGAGTCGTCGCCGAACGCCGACGCATCGACCGCCGAAGCATCGATCAGCTCGGGCGCGTCGTCAGGCGGCGGCAGGGTGGAGGGGTCCGTTTCGGTCATGGGGGGCCTCGTGCGCCGTCGGCGCGGGGGAGCGTCAGCGCTGGGGTGCAGGGAGCGCCAGCGTCAGGACGTCGAGTACCAGTTGGGGGTTGGCGTGCGCGGCGAGCTGGCCGAGCGCGGTTTCGGTTGCCCGGGCGCCGCCGGCAGCCTGGGCGGGGGTGAGCGACGCGGCCAGACGGTGGAGATCCGTCAGCCGGTCGCGGTTCGTCACGGGTTCGTTCAAGCCATGTTGGAGCAGCAGGACGTCGCGGAACGAGCCGAGCCAGTGGGCGATGCCTTCGGCGAGCCCGCTCCGCGCACGCGCGACCTGCGCGGCGACAGCCAGGCGTCCGGCGCGGTCGGCGTCGACGAGGGTGAACAATCGGTCAAGCCACGCGGTCCGGTCGGCAAGGGCCGCCTCGTCGGCGTCCAGCCAAGCCAGCGCCCGGCCGAGCGCACCGCCGGACAGCCGCGCCAGCAGGTCGGCCCGATCCGCCGGGACGCCGTGGTGCTCGGTCAGCGCCGCCGCCGCCTCGGCCGGCGGGAGCGGCTTGATGTCCACCCTCCGGCAGCGGGAGCGGATCGTCGGCAGCACGTTGGCCTCCTGGACGGCCGTCAGGATGAGCACGGCATGCGGCGGCGGCTCTTCGAGGGTCTTGAGAAGGCTGTTGGCCGCGCCGCTCGACGCCAGGTCGACGTCCGGCAGCACCGTGACGCGGACCCGTCCCTCGACCGGTGAGAGGGACAGCCCGGACTGCAGCGCCCGCGCCGCATCGATCCGCAGCGGCGCGGGCGTCGTCACGACGTCCGGATGACCGCCGTTGGCCACCAGTCGGCAGGCCCGGCACCGCCCGCACGGCCGGTCGTCCGCATCGGCCTCGCACACGAGCAGCTGCGCCAGCGCGCCGGCGAGGGTCCGCTTTCCGACGCCCGCCGGACCGACGATGAGCACCGGCTGCCCGACATGACCGTCGCGACCGAGCCGCGCCAGCACGCGCCACGCGACGGCATGCCCGATGACGCGGATCCGGTGATCCGCGGCCGGTTCAGGCGTCGACAGTGCAGCGTCTACGCGCGCCGGCAGCTCGAAGAGCGCCGGTGCGTCGGGGGTGTCCATGGGGGCAAGGCTACCACGTAACAGGGGTGGGGACAATGGGAACCGCTTTGGATCGGCGGTCGTCGGCGTGTTGGATAGACGGTGGTCGGCTTGTCGGGCTGCTATGATCGGACGATGCGATTCGGAATGAAGACCCCCCGATCCACGGCGCGCCACGCCCTCACCGCGGCCCTCTCGCTCGCGCTCGCCGCCTGCACGCCGGCCGGCCCGACGCCCGAGCCGGAGGCCACGCTGCTCGCCGCGCCATGGACGTCCGTGGCGGCGACGACGGAGCCGACCGTCGAAGCACCGGCGATGGGAACCGTGACGGTTGGGACCCCCGCGACACCCGGCGACGCGGCCGCGACGATCGATATCGCGGCGTTCGCGACCGAGCTGAGCGCGACGATCGCGGCGATGGCGTCGCCCGGGCCGACGTTCGCGCCGCGGGTGGCGGTGAACACGGCGGTGCCGATCGCGGGGTGTGTGGTGCCGAAACGCCCCTTCGACAGCAGCGTGGCCCTCGCCGGCGACGTACCCGACCGCATCCGGGCGTGGTGGTACGCCGATGCGTCGGCCCCGCGAACGTTCGACGGCGAGGTTGTGGAGCATGCGCGCGGCGCCGGCGTGACACACCTGCGGGCAATCCGCGACGGTGACGCGTTCGAGGCGACGATCACGACGGATGGATCGCTCGGGCTCGAGCCGGGACATCGCGTCCACGTCGCGTGGCAGCACGTCGGGACCGGGACCGCCGGACTTGAGAGCTTGGGGTTCGCCCTCCTTGTCTCAGACGACGCCGGCCTCGTGGCTCATGTCCTGTCACGCAAAGCGGATCTTCCCGCCGACGAGCCCCTGCTGGGCGGTGACCGCGCGGGGTGGACGATCGAGCAGCTCCGATCGCCGTGTATGACGCCTGAACGCGTATGCGGCGTCGCGCTGTACGCCGCGCCGGTACGCTTCGCGTTGGGCGATGCCACGCTTGTCGTCGATCCCGGGGCCGGCGACGTGCTCCAAACGGTAGACGGCACACACGCGTTCGACATCTCGGTGGCCACGAGCCACGTCGCCGTCGCCGAAGGCGCGATCACGTGCCCTGACGGGGTTTCGTGGCCGCTGTCCTATCGGATCGTCCGGCGCTAGGAGAGTGACGATGCCCCCCCTCCGAGCCCCGCACGCCCCCACCCCCGAGATCCCCGTCGACGACGCCCTCGCCCTCATCCTCGCGTCCGTCGCCCCCCTCCCCGCCGAGCGCATCCCGTTCACGCAGGCCGCCGGCCGCGTGCTGGCCGCACCCGTCTCGGCGCACGAGGCCATGCCGCCGTTCGCGGCGTCGTCGCGGGACGGGTACGCCGTCATCGCGGCGGACGGGATCGGGACGTGGCGGGTGATCGGCGAGGCGGTGGCGGGCGGGGCCGGCGGCCTCGTCGTCACGGCGGGCACGGCGGCGCGGATCACGACGGGGGCGCCGCTGCCGGCGGGGGCGGACGCGGTGGTCATGGTGGAGGACACGGAACGCGACTTCGTCGCGCGCGGACCTGACGGTGGCGGCGATGTCGGTGGCGCGGGCGACGACATCGTCGTGCTTCGCGCCGTCGAGGTGGGTGAGAACGTGCGGCCGGTCGGACAGGACTATGGGGCGGGCGATGTCCTCCTCGCGCCGGGCACCGTCCTCGGTCCGGCCGAGATCGGGCTGCTGGCGTCGGCGGGCGCCATGGAAGTCGACGTTTTCCGGCGACCCCGCGTGATCGTGTACGCGACGGGCGATGAGCTCGTCGAGCCGGACAGGACGCCCGGGCCGGGGCAGATTCGCGATTCGAACCGGTTCGCGATGGCCGAGGCCGTGAAGGAGGCGGGCGGCGAGGTCGTGTTCGCCGGCCACTTGGGCGACGATGCGGACGACGTCGACGCGCTGGCGGCCGCGGTGACGTCGGCGGACGTCGTCGTCACGAGCGGCGGCGTGTCGATGGGCCACTTGGACCTCGTCAAGCCGTGGCTGGCGGCCAACGGGACGCTCGTCTTCGGGCGGGTGCGCACCAAGCCGGGCAAGCCGGTCACGTTCGCGCTCGTCGGCGGTACGCCGTGCTTTGCGCTGCCGGGCTTCCCGGTCAGCACGCTGGTGTGCTTCGAGCTCTTCGTCCGCCCGGCGCTGCGCACGATGGGCGGCCACATCGACGTCCGGCGCCCGCTGTGGCCCGTCGCACTGGCCCACGACGTCGCGCACGCCGGCGACCGCGTCGAGTTCGCGCGAGCGGTCGTGACGCTCGGCGCGGACGGGCGGCCGGTGGCGAGGACGACGGGCTTCCAGGGCAGCGGGCGGCTCCTGTCCATGGCGGGCGCGAACGCGCTGCTGCGGCTCGAGGGAGCCGCGGGGCTCGCGCGGGCGGGCGACGTCGTGCCGGCGCTGATCATCGCGCCGGTGGGCGGTGGGTCATGACGATCACCTTGCACGACGGCGCGCCCGACGGCCTGCGCGACGGCCTGCGCGACGGCACGCTCGGCGGCTTGCGCGACGGGTTCGGCCGGCGGATCGACTACCTGCGGATCTCACTGACGGACCGCTGCAACCTGCGCTGCCGCTACTGCATGCCGACGCACGGCCTCGCGTTCGCGCCCGACGACGCGCTGCTCTCGGCCGCGGAGATCGAGACCGTCGTGCGGGCGGCGGCGAGCGTCGGCTTCCGCAAGGTGCGCCTGACGGGCGGCGAGCCGACGCTGCGGCGGGATGTCGTGGACATCGTCGGCCGGATCGCGGCCGTGCCGGGCATCCGCGACGTCTCGATGACGACGAACGGCATCCGGCTCGTCGCGTTGGCCGGCGAGCTGAAGGCCGCCGGGCTGACGCGCGTGAACATCCACGTGGACAGCATTGACCCGGCGCGGCTGGCGGACCTCATGCGCTGGGGGAAGGCGGACGATCTCTGGGCAGGCGTGGCCGCGGCCGAAGCCGCCGGTCTCCTACCGATCAAGCTGAACTGCGTCGTGGCCAGGGGCTACAACGAGGCGGACATCGTCCCGCTGGCGCGCCTGACGATCGAGCACGACTGGGCGGTGCGCTTCATCGAGCTCATGCCGCTGGGCAGCGGCGCGGAAGCGCAGTTCAGCATCGACCGCTACGTCTCGAACGCCGACATCGCCGAACGGATCGAGGCGGCGCTCGGCGCCCTCACGCCGCTGGCCAACGCCGATGCGTCGGACGAGGCGCGGAACTTCACGCTGCCGGGCGCGCGCGGCCGGGTCGGCTTCATATCGCCCGTCAGCGAGCCCTACTGCGGCAACTGCAACCGGATGCGCCTGACCGCCGACGGCAAGTTCCACCTCTGCCTGCTGCACGACGACGAGATCGACGTGCGTGCGGTGTTAAGGGAGGTGGGAACGGGGGACGGCGCTGTCGGCGAAGTCGGCGAAGTCGGCGACGCCGTCGAGCGGGTGGCGGCCGTGTTGGCGCGGGCCGTCGCGATGAAGCCGATCGGGCACGCGCTGGCGGCGGGGGTGCACACGGAGGGGCGGCGAATGCATGCGATTGGGGGGTGAAGGTGCTTCGGCCGTCGGTCGTCGCGTGTAAGATCGAACGCAAGGAGTCGCTGAACATGATCCGCCATTCGTCGAATTCGTCCCTGCGAACCGCACTCCTCTTCACGTTCACCCTCGCCCTCGCTACCACCGCCTGCAACGCCGACCCCACCCCCTCCGACCCGGCCGCCATCGACGCCGCGACGTCCGAGGCGCTGCAGCAGACCGCCGTCGAGACCGCCGACGCGCTGAGCAAGCTGGACAGCGCCCCGGCGCCGACGAGCGCGCTGGCGGGGACGCAGATCGCGCTGGCGGCCACGGCGGCCATCTCGTCGCCGACCGGCGCGTACGTGCCCACCGGCGGCGCGTCGGATCCGGCGGCGGTCCTGGCGGCGGCCGAGGGGCGCGTCGGCAAGCCGGTGGCGGTGTGGTTCTGGGCGGAGGACTGCGCGGGGTGCGACGAGATCGGCGCGGCCTGGGACGCGCTCCGCGCCGCCAACGAAGACCGGGTGGTGTTCGCCCGGGTCGACGTCGCGGATCCGGCGGCGGCGGACGCGGTGCTGCGCTACCGGATCGCCGAGGCGCCGGCGTTCGTCGTGTTCGCGTCGGACGGGCGGCCGGTGGCTAGCGTGGCGGAGTGGCCGGGGGCTGAGATGTTTGGGCAGTACCTGGGACAGGCGGAATAGGGTCGGCCTCCAGCGTCGTAAGGACCGGTGTCGGGAGGTCCGGCGTCGGGAGAGGCGCGGCGCGACCGGCGAACCACGTGATCGCAAGGCCGAGGGGCGCGGCGAAGGCGGCGAGGCCTGCCACCCCGATGACGGCCATGATCAGGCCGTAGCCGTAGTGCGTAACGTGCGCCGCCGGCGTGACGGCGTCCGGCGCGGCGACGGCGAGCCAGCCGGCCAAGCCGATCGCCGCCGCCCACGCGAGGGCGCAGAGCACGCCGATCGCCAGGCGCCGCGGCCACCGTCGCCGGCGGCGACGGCCGATGTGCCAGCATAGCGGTCCACCGGCGACGAAGACGAGGAGAAGCACGACGCGCGACGACCAGCGGGCCGCGATGCGCGCCGCGCTTTCGGTGGGCTGGACGGACAACGCGAGCGCGTCGGCCGGCACGCCGTCGAAACGGCCGACGAGCGTGTCGCCCCGGCGTTCGAGCGGCGGATCGCTCCACGCCTGCCAGCCCGGCGGGACGTCGACGGTCACATCGAGCGTGCCGAAGCCGGCCCAGGTGCGGGCGGGGGCGAGGATGTAGGCGAACTGGCGGACGATGAGGGGCTGGGCGACGTACGTGCCGGCGTCGGCGCGGTAGCGGACGGTCAGACGCGAGGGGCCGGCGGGCAGGGGGGCGCGGAAGGACCACAGGCGGGGAGCAGCCGAGTCGTCGCGGAATCCACCGTCATACAGGAAGCTCTGTGAGCCGCTTGGGCCAGGCGTGTGGCTGGGCGTCAGCCAGTCCTCGGGCACCGGCGCATCGCCAGGCGCGCCGGCGACGAGCCGACCATCGACGTCGACCCGGAAATCGGACACATCGTCGGCGCCGTGGGCAAAGTGAAGGTCGACGGTGCGCGCCGGACCGGTGTTCGCAAGGCGATAGGTGGCGGTAACGTACGCCGCCGCCCCGTACTGGATCATGCGCACGCTCCCGAGACTCGCCGACACCGTGTCGCCAGCTCGCAGCGCGTCGTCGACATCCACCGGCCGCAGATCGATCGCCAGCGTCTCGCTGACGATGCGAATCCCCGCCAGCCCGCCGACCTCGCCGACCGGCACGCCGCCGAAGCTCGGCACGCCCGCGTTGGCGACGGCGCGATTGGGGGCGGCGGCGAGGAGGGATGCGATGGTGCAGGCGAGAATGGTCGCGGTGCGGAGACGGACGATGGCCGGCAGCTGAAGCTGGCCGGCTGAAGGCGGCCCTGGCGGGCCGCCATGGTGCCCGCCTACGTGGGCACCCAGCAGTCGGCGGCGCCCGCGAAGGCGGGCGCAGTGGCCACAGGCCCCCAGCCGGCCGGCTTCAGCCGCCGGTACTTTCGGCCCAACGTCATCGTCCAAGCACCACCCCGCCCGGACACGGCAGCTCCCCCGCCAGCCCCTCGTAGATCCCGGCCAGCGCCGAGGCGTCGGCGGCGCGGTGGAAGCCGCCGGGGTCGGCGATGGCGCGCAGGAGCGGCTCGTCGATCGTGTCGCCGAGGCCGATCGTGTAGCGGTGGTAGCCCAGCGTGCGCAGGAGTTCGACTTCGGCGGAAAGCGCAGCGATGTCCGTTTCAGGGTCGCTCAGTCCGTCGGTGAGCACGATGATCGTCCGGCTCGCACTGGCCCGCGGATCGGTCACGTCAGGCGGAAATGCGTCTCGTCCCAAAGCATGGTGGGCCATGGAGATCGCGCGATCCAACCGCGTTCCGCTGGCCGTGATGACCCCTTCGATCGCGGCTTCGATGGCTGGTCGATTGTGCGACAGGGGCAGAACGATCGTCGCGTCGGCATTGAACGCGATGACGGCGACACTGTCTCGGCCGAGATCCAGGAATGAGACGAACCGTTTGGCGGCTGCTTTGGCAGCGTCCAACTTCGGCTGGCCGGCGCTCAGATCGAGCATGCTGTTGGACGCATCGACGACCAGCGCGATCTCCTTGGGTTGCTCACCCGCCTTGCACACCCGCTTCATCGCCAGCGGCAAGTACGCGCGCCCCGGCTCGCTCGTCGCCGTCGCGCTCGCCGTCGGCGTCGCGGTCCACGTCGCCGTTGCCGCGGGCGTCGACGTGTCCGTCGGCATCGGCGTGTCCGTCGGCGTCGCCGTCGCGGTGGGCGTGGCGGTCTCGCGCAGGCAGACGCCGACGTCGATCCGGCGGGTCGGGAGCGGAACCGGGCCCCACTTGCGGCCGAGGCTGTCCTCGAAGTCGACGGCGGCGCCGGGGAGGCGGAGGTCGAGGCGGCCGGTCGCGACGGCGGTGATGCCGTACGTGACGGTCAGGGCGGCGCCGCTCGAGAGGTCGGCCGCTTCCCATCGCTGCGTCGTGCCCGCGGTCACGCGGTTGGGCGTCGGGCGGGCGGAGCCGGGGAGGACGCGCCACTGCGGGGCGACGGAATCGACGAGCGTCAGCTTCTTGACGGTGAGCTTGCCGGCCTTCGTGATGAGGTCCTGGATGGCCGGCCCGACCTTCGTGGACTGGCCGAGGTCGAAGTAGTAGCCGCGGCTGGCCATGTCGCGGATGTCGTTGCAGTGCGTGGCGGGCAGGACGAACGGCAGGCCGAACGGGCGGGCGCGCGGGTTGCAGACGCCGATGACCGTGATCCCGCTGCCCTGCGCCTTGTTCGCGCTGCCCTTCTGGCGGTTGCAGTAGTCCGGGAAACCGGTCGGACAGCCCGTGCTGTAGAGGACCATCACGTCGATCGGCGGAACGACCTCCGATCGACGGCCCTCCTCGATCATCTGCGTGCCGCGGCCGAGCCAGTCGTAGTACTGCAGGAACGGGTTGACGGAATCGAGCGAGATCCCGCCGATCGCCCCCATGACCGATCCTTGGTCGCTCGTCAGTTCGAGATCGGAGTAGGCCTGCACGGACAGGCTGATCACGCCGGCCTTCGTACCGGTGATGAACTTCAAGCTCTTCACAGCGTCGCGCGCCGCGCTCTTCACCTCGGCCAAGTGATCCTCCATCAAGAGGTGCTTGGCCACCAGGAAGACGACGTGAACCGGCACGGCCTGCACGCACGTCACGCCGACGGTGACCGTGACGGCGTTCGTGTCGCAGATGCGGTGGGATCCGGCGCGCACGGTGTCCGTGACGAGGGCTCGGCAGCCGCTGGGTGAGGACGGGTCCCCGGCCTGGGCGAGGGCGGCGGGGCGATGGCCGCCGGCAGCAGGTATGAGGCGTTGCGATTGGGGCGCAGGCGCCGCTTGGGCGGCCGACGGCGTTGGCACCCGGGTAGCGACCGCCAGCAGAGTGACGGCAAGCGCGGCGAAGGCCGCGGCCGCGGCCAGTGCTCCGAGACGCCGGTCGACCCGGCAATGGAACGGCCGCACAATCGGATGCAAGAAAGGTTCACCCATGCCAGCCACCCGCCTGTTCGCATGCTGCCTCGGCAACGACACATGTTCCGTGGGTCGCAGTATGCCGCCGACACGCGGTTGTGGCCACCACGCACCACCGAGTGTCCTCCGTCAGGCCATCGTCGCCGCCGTCGCGATGTCCGCGCTCGTTGCCGCGGCGCCCGACACGCGCCCCCTCGCCGCGACAGACGACGCCCCCGCCCCGATCGTCCACGGTCACGTCCTGTCCAAGCGCTGGATCTACCTCCAGAACAACTTCCAGGTGGCCGCCAACGTCCGACGCGTGACGGACATCCTGGACGCCGCCAAGGCCGCAGGCTTCAACGGCGCCGTCTTCAGCGACGTGAAGTTCGACCGGCTGGACGACGGCTCGCTGATCGACGACTACTACACGAACCTGCGCGCCGTCCTGGACCATGCGCGCTCGATCGGCATGACGGTGCTGCCGAGCACGGCCAACTTCGGCTACTCGTCGTCCCTGCTGTGGCACGACCCCGACCTGGCCGAGGGGCTGCCGGTGAAGGATGCGCCGTTCCGGGTCGTCGCCGTGGACCCGACGGTGCCGCCGGACCACTTCAATGCCCGGCTTGTACCCGTCGACGACGGCGTCCGGCTGGCGAACGGCGACTTCGAACAGTTGCCCGTATCGGGCGACACGTTTCCCGGCTGGGCGTTCCAGGACGCACCCGGCACGGCCACGTTCGTCGACCGCGCCGTGAAGCGCTCCGGCGCGGCATCGATTCGCATGACCGACCTCGGCACGACGAATCCGGGAAGCGGCAACGGGCGTGTGTATCAGCGCTTGGCGGTCGAACCGTTCCGGTACTACCACCTCTCGGTGTGGATCCGAACGCAGAGTCTCAGCGGCGGCGAGGTCCGCGCCCTCGTTCTGGCGCAGAACCCATCGCGGACCCTGCAGTGGAACCCCGTGCCGGTCTCAGCCAACCAGGACTGGACGCGATTCGACGTGACGTTCAACACGCTCACCCACCGCGAAGTGCTCGTCTATCTCGGCGTCTGGGGCGGCAGGACCGGGACGATCTGGTGGGACGACGCGTCGATCGAGCCGGCCGGGCTCGTGAACCTCATTCGCCGCGGTGGCGCACCGCTCGTCCTCAAGTCGACCGACGGCCGGATCGAATACGAGGAATCGCGCGATCTGCCCGAGCTGCGCGACATCCGCACCGGCCGCGTGCCCTACAACGGCGTCTACGACCTCTGGCACGAGCCGCCGCCTGCCTTCGTCTACGCCGATGAACCGCGTTCGCGCCTCCGCGTCGGCGACACCGTCCTCGCCAGCTACCACCACGTCGCTTCGGTCTACGGCGACCAGGTCACCGCCAGCCTCACCGTCCCCATGGTCTTCGACCTACTCGACGTCATGCTCAAGAGCACCCGCCGCACGTTCGACGAGGCCGGCGCGTTCGGCGGCTGGATGTTCAACCACGACGAGATCCGCGTCCAGGGCTGGGACGAGAGCCGCGGCTTCGGCGACGGCTCACCGGGCGCCGACCTGGCCGGCAACGTGTCGCGGCTGCGCCACATGGCGCGCGCAATCGACCCTGCGGCGCCGGTCTACGTCTGGTCGGACATGTTCGACCCGTTCCACAACGCCGCCGACACCGCCGACCCGTACTACCTCGTGAACGGCAACTGGTCCGGCAGCTGGGAGGGCTTGGCGCCCGACATCACCGTGATGAACTGGAACCACGGCCCCAATGCCCGCGCGTCCGCCGCGTTCTTCAGCAGCCGCGGCCACCGCCAGGTCCTGGCCGGCTACTACGACACGCCGCCCGCGCGCTTCAACGACCGCCAGTGGCTGGCGGCGCTCGAGGGCGTGCCCGGCATCGACGGCGTGATGTACACGCAGTGGGGCAGCGGCTACGACGGGCTGGCGGCGTGGGCGGAGCACGTCTGGGGCGGGGCCGCTTGGGTGTCGCCGCCCCCCGCTTCCACCGGAACGCCCGCGTCACGCGAGACGCCCGGTCCCGCGCCGACGATGACGCCGACCACACCGCAGATGTCGCCTTCCCGGGCGCCGCTGTGTCTACCATGGGCAGCGCGAGGGCGATAGAACTCCAGCGGCGGGCGCAATCGGTCTGCGTGACGTCTGACACGGTGGCACCGATTCGGAGGATACTCAGGACATCCGCGAGCGTCACCGCCTATTGCACCGCATCGGAGGCATCACTGTGGCCACCTCGATCCGTACGCCCCTTTCAAACCCCCTCCACCCGCGATTCGGCCGACCGCTGCTGTTCACCGCCACCCTCGCCGTCGCCGCCGCCCTGGCCGCCGGCTGGGTCGGGGCGCGGTCCGCGATTCCGAGCGTGTCCGTGGCACCGGCCCCACACGTCGTCCACGCCCAGAATCCCGCGTCGTCCGGCCCGGCCTACGCCCTGCCGGTCCTGAACTTCTTTCATCAGGACGACGTCTGCGAGTCCTGGGTGGCCGTCCAGAACGCCGGGGATCGACCGGGGCAGCCGATCATCGCGTTCCTCATCGAGCCGTCGACCAACGGCACGGTCCGTCCTTCGGATCGAATGGACCCGTGGCCGGGCACTCCGGGCCGGGTGAGCTGCGGCGGCCTCCTCCGGCCGGGCGCCAGCTGGAACTTCTACGGTGCCCAGATCGCCAGCGGCAGCCGCTCCGGCATCGTGCTCAGCCTCGCCGGCACGACGCTGACGGCGGCCGGCGCCGACACGAGCGCCGGCGACGACGTCGTCGGCGGCCGACTGTGCGAGCTCATCCGCACGCGCGTCGCGGACGACCCGGCCCGCTGGCGGACTTTCGTGGCGGCGTGGCAGTCCGGCGCCGCGTGGGAGGGCGTGCCCCTCGGGCGCGTCGCCGGTCCGCCGTTGAACGTCCACGTCCATCGCAGCTGCCCCGGCCAGGCGTCGCCCGGGACCGACATCACGGATGCGTATGCCGCCCCGCGGATCGTCCCGCGTTCCGCCGGCAGCCACCGCGCCGTCTTCGCCCCGCTGTCCAAGCCGGTCGTCATCCGGACGCAGCCGCGGGGCGGCACGCTCTATGTCCAGAACACGGGCGTCGTGACCGGCACGTTCCGCGTGCGCTACCAGGCGGCCGACGCCTGCGCGCCGCCGCCGCCGGCCGAGACGCTCGTGCTCGGGCCGCTGGACGCCGCCGACTTCGACCTCACGCGCGCGCCCGACGGCTGGCGCGGCCAGGCGATCGTCGAGGGCGATGCGCCGTTCGCGCTCGTCGGAGAGCCGGCGGCCGACGACGTGTGCGCGGCCGAAGCGGTCGTCTCCACACCGGACGGCGCCGACGCCGGCGACCACGGCCCGCTGGCGGCCGTCGTCCCGCTCGTCGCCGGCGCGCATCGGCTGACGGTCGACATCGTGAACACCGGCCGGAGCCCGTTCACGCCGCGCGTCACCGTGTACGGCCCGGCCGGGCGGACCGCTGCGCCGATCGCCCCGCCCATCACCGGCGGCAGTCTTTGTCCCGGCGGCCACTGGTCGACGGCGGACATCATCGTGGCAGGCGGCCGGCTGGACGCGTACCTCGTCTGGATCGAAGGACCGTCCGCGGACGGCGCCGGCGCGCTGGCCGCGATGGTGCAGGTGGAAGCCGTCCGAACCGGCGGTTCGAACGTTCCCGGCGTCACGGTCCGTGCGTCCTACGACGTCACGGCCCGACCGGCGAACGGCACGGCGCGGACGGCCGACGTCCGCCCGATCGGCCTGCCGGCCACGTTGAACGATCTCGAGAACTCGGGCATCGGCCACGTGATCGCCGTGGCCCGAACCGGTTCGGGTACCGGGCAGCTGGATTATGTCGTGCAGCTGTACGATCGGAACGGTCTCGTCGATCGGATCTGCCGGACGGTGACGGATGCCGCCACGGATATCGTCGACCTGTCGGCCGGGGCCGGCCCACTGGACGGCACGAAAGCGTCGGCCGTCGTCGCGGCCGTCGGCTGGAGCGGCGCCGAGCCGCCCGGCGATCTGGCGGTCACGGTGGTGTCGGTCAAGGGGACGCGACTCGGCGTCGATATTCCGGGCGATGCACATGCGGCCGTTGCCGGCACACCGTTGGACGCGGCGTGGTCGGTGGTGGCGTCGGCCGGGCCGTGCGGGCCGCAGGTCGAGCCGGCGCCGCCGCCCGTCCTGGACGCCGCACCGCTGCGCGCCGCGCTGTTCATGCCCGTGGTGACGTACGTCGGTCAGGACATGGTGTGCACGGCCGAGGTGCGCGTCACGAACGACGGCGCTGCGCCGGCCGAGGTCGTCCGGATCCTGTGGGGCGAGCCCGGCTTCTGCGAGCCCGACTGCGCGCCGCCGATGGCGATCCGGTGCTCGCCGCTCATCGCCCCGGGCGCCGACTTCACGTTCGTGGAGCAGCCGGACCCGAACAGCGGCGTCCTCCTCAGCCTGGACGGCCGCTCGCTCGACGCCCTCGGCATCGCGCCGGGCGACGCCCGGACCGCGGCGTCGGTGCTGTGCGCCAGCGCCGCGCTGGCTGAGAGCTGCAATGGCTGGCGTCGGCTTTGGCTGGCCTGGCAGACCGGCGGCACGTTCGCCGGCCTGCCGCTGGACCGTGTCATCGGCGGCAGTGTGGCCGCCGTCGTGACGCGCACCTGCCCGGAGACGCCGCGCACGCCGGCCCTCGGACCGGCGAGCTACCCGGCGGTCCAAGCCGCCGATGCGCTGGCCGGCGAAACCCAGCCGGACCGCTTCGTCTACAGCGCCGCGGACGTCCGCGTTCCGGACAACATGCGGTCGGCGCGATCGGATGATGGGGTCATCGCCTACATCCAGAACGCCGGGACGCGCTGCGCCGCCGTCACCTTCACGTTCGTTTCAGCGACGGCACCGACCGGGCGCTGCGACATCGCCACGCTCAGCCCCGGCGAGACGTACCCGCTCGATGTCGAGGATTGCATCTCGGGCCCGTGGCACGGCACCCTCATCTTCTCGTCCGACGAGCCGCTGGCGATCACGATCGACCACATCGCGAACCCGATGACGAGCAGCGTCGTCGTTCGCGGCGCGTTGCCGCCGCCGACCGTCGATCCGCTCGAGACGCCGGGGGCCACGAGCACGAGCCGGCAGCCGACGGCCACGCCGACCGGAATGTCGGCCCCAACGCAGGCCCCGACGTCGACGACGTCACCCATCGACGAAGTCGATCCGGTGCAACTCTACCTCCCGCAAGTGCTGCGCCAGCCGCGGCCGTAGTCGCCAGGCATCGCCGCTCGGTCCGTCCCGGCCGGGACCGTACCGGTCGGGCATCCTTTCCCATCCGTCGTGTGTCGAATCACCAGCACCAAGCCGCGCACGGCCGCCCACCCGCCCAGGAGCCCAGCAGATGTCGACCCGACGCCCGCTGCTCGCCGCGACCGCCCGCGCCGCCGTCGCCACCGCTGCGGTCGCCGCCGCCGCCGCCGGGTTCACGGCCGGCCGCCACGTCGGGCGCCGGCCGCTCGACGCCGCCGAGCGGCACAGCGTCGCCGCCCAGGCGGAGCCGGGCCCGGTATACGCGGTCCCGGTCCTCGACAAGCTTGGGGACGACGACGTCTGCGAGTCCTGGCTGGCCGTGCAGAACGTCGGCGGGGAGGCCACGCAGGGCGTGCTCGTCGTCCTGGGCGGCGCGGCGCCGGGCACGGCGGGCGACCCGCTGCACAGCTTCCCGATCGGGGTGATGTGCACCGGGCTGATCCAGCCCGGCAGCAGCTGGCACTTGGTCGGCGCGCTGATCCCCGACGGCGTGGACCCGAACGCCCCGCCTACGCCCGGCGGCGGCTCGTTCACGGCCCGCCAGCGCACCACACCCGCCCGCGTCGGCCGGCGCGCCGCGCTCGTCTTCAGCGTCGCGCCCGACCGCCTGGCGGACATCCTGGACGACCCGGACGGTGCGGCCGAGGACGACATCGCCGCCAACCGGCTGTGCGAGCTCCTGCACGACCACGCCCGCGCGAGCAGTGCCGCGTGGTCGGAGTTCCTGGCGGCGTGGTGGAGCGGCGGCCCATGGCACGGCCTGCCGCTCGGCGCCGTCGCCGGTGCGCCGCTGCGGGTCCAGGTCCACCGCACCTGTCCGGGCCCGGAAACGCCCGGCGTCGACGCGACCGGCGGCTATGACGCGCCGCTGGTGCCGGCTGCAGGCGCCGGCGCATGGCGGTCGGTCGTAGGCGGGTTGCACAGCGTCCGCACCGGCCGGGGCCGCGTATCCGTCCTCTACGTGCAGAACGTCGGTCGCCACCGGGCCGCCGTGAGCGTCCGCTTCCAGGCCCAGGGTGCGTGCGCGCCCGACCCGTCCACCAAGACGTTCAGCCTCCAGCCCGGTGATGCCGGCTACGTGGAGATCGGCGATGCCGTGGACGACGGCTGGCACGGCAGCGCGATGGTCGAGGCGGACCAACCCGTCGTCGTCGCCGCCGAGGACGTGCATGGCGACAGCATCCGGCTCGACGTCGCGCCGGCCGCCGCGGTCGGCACGCCCGAGCCCGCCGGACCGCGCTACGCCAGCGTGCTGCTGGCGCAGGATGCCCACACCGTTTCGGCGCACGTCGTCAACGCGGGCACGATGACCGTGCAGCCGCGCATGACGATCTACGATGCAGAGGGCGACCTCGAAAGGTCGCCGGTCGAGGGCGCGCCGCTCTGCCCGGGCGGCAGCACGACCCTCAGCCTGCCCGTCACCCCGTCCGACCCGGCGGGCGGCGCGTACCTCGTGACGGTCGACGCCGTGGGCGACGGCGCGAGCGCAGCCCAGCTGCCGGCGACGATCGAGGTCGCGCGGCCCTCGCCGCTCCTGGGCGCCGGCGCGCTCCAGGCCTACACCGTGGCCGCACGCACGATCCCTGCCGCCGCCGATGTCGCCGGGATCGCGCCGCTGGCCGTTCCCGCGGCGATGCACGCGCTCGAGACGTTCGGCCGCGACGTCGAGCTCAGCATCTCGCTTGCCGGCGACGTCGCGGGCGTGCTGGACTACGCCGTCCTGGCGTACGACCACAACGGCCTCGTCGGCGGCGCCTGCCGAACGATCGCGACCGGCCACAGCGATGTCCTGTCGATCGCCGACCTGCCCGGCCTGCCGACGAACATGCTCGGCGCCGCCCTGATCGTCGCCACGGCGTGGCACCCCGCGCCCGACGCGCTCGGCCCGCCGGGCGGCCTCGTGGCCTCGGTTCTCACGCGCCACGGCACGTTCGCGGGCGAGGAAGCGCCGGGCGACGAGATCGCCGCCGCCCTCGCGCTGCCCGTCGAGGGCGGAACGGCGGCGATCGTCCCGGCGCCGCCGTGCGCCCCGGTCGTGGAGCCGCCGCCGGTCGCGGCGTCCGAGGACGCGCTGGCCCAGGCGGTGCTGTTCGCGCCGACCGTCAGCTATGCCGGGCTGGACAACGTCTGCCTGGCCGCCGTGCGCGTCACGAACCGGTCCTCGGCGCCGAGCCAGTTCGTCGCCCTCACGTTCTACGAGCCGGGGTTCCTGGATCCCGAATGCTCCGGCCCGCTCGACGCGGTCTGCACGCCACAGATCGCCCCGGGCGCAAGCTGGGACTTTCTTGACCCCGACGTGGGCGGGAGTGCGTCGGCCGTCATCGTCGGCATGAAGGGCTCCTCGCTCGACGCCCTCGGCCTCGTGCCGGGCGAGTCGCGGTCCGCAGCCGACGTCCTGTGCGAGGAAGGCACCCTGATGGGCGAGTGCGCGGCCTGGCGCCGCTTCGCCCTCGCGCTGCGCACCGGCGGCCCCGTGCACGGCCTCCGCCTGGCCGACGTCGCCGCGCCGATCTCGGCCGTCGTCGCCCGCAGCTGCGACAACGTGGCCGACGTCCGCGTGAAGGACGTGGCCAACTACGCCGCCGTACCGCTGGCCGACGTCGTCCGCGGCCGGACGCGACCGGAGCGCTACGTGTACACCGTCGCCCGCGCCCTCGGCTCGGTCGCCGACCCGGCCGACCCGGTCGATCCGAACAAGCCGCGCGAGGGCGTGATCTACCTCCAGAACGCCGGCGAGCGCAGCGTCAGCATCGGGTTGACGTACCACGGCGACGACGGAACCGTGACCGGCTGCTCCGTGTTCGCCCTCGCCTCGGGCGAGACGTACGCCCACTACGTGACGGACTGCCTGAGCGAGCCGTGGGTGGGCTGGTTGTCCATCGCCGCCGACGGACCGCTGGCGGTGATGACGGACGTCGAGATCGATCCGGTGACCAGCCGCGCCGCGACGGCCGGCGGCGACCGGTGCGACGTGAACGCGGACGGCGCGGTGGATGCGATGGACGTGCGGTCGGTCTACACCGCCAGGAACAGCGCCCCCGGCGGCGGCCGCTGGAACCCGCGCGCCGATCTCGACCTCTCGGGCCATGTCGACACGGTCGACGTCGAGGTCGTCGCCGCGTGCATTGCCCCGATCCCAAGACCCACCGACATCCTCCTCTTGCGCCCGACCGATCCGACGCCGACGCTCTGGTCGCCGTTGGAAACACCCGGCGCGGACGGCACGCCGGGGCCGGATCCGACGGCGACGACGGATGGGCGGAGCGGAGCGATCTACCTGCCCTACGGCGCTTCCAACCGCCGGCGTTGATCGACGATCGCCGGGTCGTCGATCCACCGGGGGCGGTGTTGCCGTCTGCATCTATCGGACATCGACCGCGTCGCGTTCTGCCCTGCGTCGAGATGTGGCAGCGCCTGTGATGCGCCGAACGGGAGGTCCGCCATGAACGATCGCCAACCGTCGCTGCGCCACCGCGTGATCGGCACCGGCGCGACGTTCGCCGCCGCCCTCGCCTGCATCCTCGCGATCGGCAGCGTCGTCGGTACGACGCTGCGTCCTGCGAAGCGCCTCGTCCCATCTGCCGGCGCCGCCCCCCTCGCCGACTGCGCCGGCACCTCCACCGGCCTCATCCCGATCGACGCCCTCGACGCCGCCGGCTATCAGGGCTTCGCCGGCGGCCTTTACGGCCAGGGCACAAACGTCCCGCCGCCCGCCCACGCCGCGCTCGCCGCCGCCCGCGCCGCCGCCATCGTGCCGCGCGGGGCGGACGGGACGCCGGCCGCCGACGGCACCGTCGTGCTGCTCAGCCTCGGCATGTCGAACGCGACGCAGTCGTTCAGCCGGTTCATCCAGCTGACGCAAGGCATCGGCGGACTCCACCCGCGGCTCAGGATCGTCGACGGGGCGCAGGGCGGACAGACGGCGGCCGTGATCCGCGACCCGGGCGCCAACTTCTGGCGCGTCGTCGACCAGCGGCTGCAGGCGGCGGGGGTCACGGCCGCCCAGGTGCAGGTGCTCTGGATCAAGGAAGCCGATGCCGGCCCGCGCAGCGGCTTCCCGGCCTACGCCCAGACGCTCGCCGACGAGCTCGGCGACGTCGTCCGCCTGGCCGCGACGCGCTTCCCGAACGCCCAGCTGGCGTACTTCAGCAACCGCACGTATGCCGGTTACGCGTCGACGACACTCAACCCCGAGCCCTACGCCTACGAGTCGGCGTTCAGCATCCAGTGGCTCATCCGCCGCCAGATCGACGGCGACGCATCGCTCAACGCCGATTCGGCCGCCGGTGCCGTCGTCGCTCCGGTCCTCCTGTGGGGCCCCAACCTCTGGGCCGACGGCCTGAACGCCCGCACCGACGGACTGTGGTACGCCTGCACGGACTTCGTCGACGACGGCACGCACCCCTCGCCCGACGGCCGCCTGAAGGTGGCCACGCTGCTGGACGCCTTCTTCCGGCGTGACGCGACGGCCCGCCCGTGGTTCGTCGCCGACCCCGCCGACCCGCTCCCGCCGCCGCCTGTCTGGCCGCCCCCGCCGACGCCCGGTCCGACGGCCACGCCCGGCGGCGCGACACCCGCCCGACCGACGCCGACGGCCGACACCCCCCGCCCGACGCCGCCGCCCCTCACACCCGGCGCACCCCACAGCTTCCGCGTGCACGAGCGGCCGAGCGGCGCGACGATCTGGATCGTGACCGACACCGATCTCCTCATCCGACGGCTGCGGATGCTGGACGGCTCGCGCGCGGCATGGCTGTGCGGCACGATCGCCCCGCAGAGTTGGGAGGGCGGTTTCACGCTCGAGGATCCGAACCGGACGCTCGAGCTCGCCCCCCCGCCGGCCGAGCGGCAGTCGACGGTGCGCGCGATCTACGGCGACCGGATGGCGCTCACGGGACAGGTCCGCTGCATCCAGATCGACCGGATGTCGGACGAGTCGCTGCGGTCGCCGCCCGGCGTGCCGCCGACGGACACCCCGCCGGCCGGAACCGCGACGGCGAATCCGTCCGCGACGCCGTCCGCCACACCCACCGTACACGCCCTTTCGACGCCTACGCGATCCGATCTGCCGGGGCCGGCGCTCACCGTATTCCTGCCTGTCGCGCGGCGCGACTGGTAGCCCGTCACATCTCGATTTGCGGACGACGAACCACCGGCAGCTGAAGCTGGCCGGCTGGTGGCCTTCGGCCATTGCGCCCGCCTTCGCGGGCGCTTCGGACTTCTTGGTGCCCGCGAAGGCGGGCACCATGGCGGCCCGCCAGGGACGCCTGCAGCCGGCCAGCTTCAGCTGCCGGTGGATTGCGCCTCGCCGTCATCCCCAGATCGTCACGTGACGGCCTCTCGATCACGGCGGACGGCCGGCAGCGTTGGTCCTCGGGCGGCCGGCGTTGACCGCCCTCAACGCGACCTCACGCCACCACCACGTCCAACGCCACATCCAACACCGCCGCGCTGTGCGTCAACGCCCCGACCGACAGGTAGTTCACGCCGGTCGCCGCCACCTCGTGCGCCGTCGCCAGCGTGATCCCGCCGGATGCCTCGGTGACGAACCGCCCGTCGATCCGCCGCACGGCCTCGCGCAGCGTCGCCGTGTCCATGTTGTCCAGCAGCACGACGTCGGCGGTCCTTTGCGCGGGCATCGCCAGCAGCTCGTCGATCTGATCGAGCGCCGTCACCTCGACGCTCACGACGACCATGTGGCCGACGTGCGCCCGCGCCCGCCGCACCGCCTCCCCCACGCCGCCCGCCACGGCCACGTGGTTGTCCTTGATCAAGACGGCGTCGTCCAGCCCGAAGCGGTGGTTCGAGCCGCCGCCGCACAAAACGGCGTGCTTCTCGAGCGCGCGCAGGAGCGGCGTCGTCTTGCGCGTGTCCGTGATCCGCGCCCCCGTCCCGGCCACGGCCTCGACGAACGCGCGCGTGAGCGTCGCGATGCCGCACAGCCGGCCCAGGACGTTCAGCGCCACCCGCTCCGCCGCCAGGACGCCCCGCGCCGGCCCGTCGACGGCGGCCAGCAGCGCGCCGGCTTCCACGCCGTCGCCGGCGCGCCAACCTAGGGAGACGCGAATCGACGGGTCGACGATCCTGAACACTGCCGCCGCCACGTCGAGCCCGGCCACGACGCCCGCCCGACGCGCCACGATCCGCGCGCTGGCCGTCGCCGCCTCCGGGATCACCGCGGCGGACGTGATGTCGCCCGCCCGCCCGAGGTCTTCGGCCAGCGCGGCGCGCAGCACCGGCTCGTAGACCAGCGGCAGGAGCAACGGGACTCCGTCCTGCCCCGTGATCCTCGCGCTCATCGCACGCCGTCCCCGCTCGCCAGCACGACGAACTGCCGCCGCGCCCACCGCGCATCGTCCGGCAGCGGGAAGTCGCTCCGGTAGTGCGCCCCGCGGCTCTCCTCGCGCGCCGACGCGGCCTGCGCCACCAGGCGCCCGACGAGGGCCAGGTTCCGCGCCTCGATCGCGCCGACGGTGATCGCGCCGTCGTAGGCCAGTGCTGCCTCGGCGGCCGAGAACGCACGCTCGGCGGCGCGCAGTCCGACCGCATCGCGCACGAGGCCGACGTCGTCCCAGGCGGTTTGGCGAATGCGGGCCGTGCGGGCGTCAACGTCGGTCGTGTCGGTCGGGTCGGCGATGGTCAATGGGGTGCGAGCGACCACGTGATCGGAGGACGCGGGATCGAACGCGGGATCGAAGGTCGCTCGCGTCGGCCACGGGCCCGCGCCGCCGCCGGCGATGTCGTCGGCGACGTGGCCGCCGAAGGCGATCGCCTCGAGGAGCGAGTTCGAGGCGAGGCGGTTCGCACCATGCACGCCGGTGCTCGTCACCTCGCCGCAGGCCCACAGGCCGGGCATGGACGTCCGGCCGCGGCCGTCGACGGCGATGCCGCCCATGTGGTAGTGCGCGGCGGGGGCTACCGGGATCCGTTCGCGGCGCGGGTCGAGGCCGTACGCCCGGCAAAGACGGAAGACCGTCGGGAAGCGCGTCGGGAAGCGGTCGCCGACAGCGGTGCGCGCGTCGACGTAGACGGTGTGGCCCTCTGCCAGCTGGCGCCAGATCGACCGGGCCACGACGTCGCGCGGCGCGAGCTCGGCCAGCGGGTGCTCGTCGACGAGGAAGCGGCGATCCCGCTCGTCGACGAGGACGGCGCCCTCGCCGCGCAGCGCCTCGGTGAGGAGCGGCAGCGGGTCGGCGCCCGGCGCGGCCAGCGCGGTCGGGTGGAACTGGACGAACTCGAGGTCGGCCAGCACGGCGCCGGCGCGGGCCGCCATCGCCAGGCCGTCGCCGGTGTTCTCGGGCGGGTTCGTCGTGTTCGCAAAGAGGTGGCCGATGCCGCCCGTGGCCAGCACGACGGCGGGCGCGCGCAGCGTCGTCACCCGGCCGCTCGGCCCGACGACCCGCACGCCGACGACCGCACCGGCCTCCACTTGCAGCGCAAACGCCGCGTGCTCCGTCCGCTCGTCCACCCCCGGCGCCTCCAGAACCGCGCCGGCCAGCGTGCGGACGATCGCGCCGCCCGTCGCATCCCCGTCCGCGTGCAGGATCCGCCGCTGGCTGTGCGCCGCCTCGCGCCCGAGGAGGAGCGTCCCGTCCGCGTCCCGGTCGAACGGCGTGCCGAGCGCCAGCAGCCGCGCCACGACGCCCGGCCCCTCGGCCGTGAGCGCCTTGACGACGTCCGGCACGGCGATCCCGCCGGCCACCGAGATCGTGTCGGCCGCGTGCTCGGCCGGCGTGTCGCCCTCCCCGACGGCGGCCGCCAGCCCGCCCTGGGCGTAGACGCTCGACCCGCCGACGAGGGTCGCGGTCTTCGTGACGACGGCGACGCGGCGCCCGTGCGCGCCGGCCAGGCCGAGCGCGGCGGTCAGCCCGGCAACGCCGGCGCCGACGATGATCACGTCGAACGTCGCGGACGCGTCGTCGCTCCCGCGATCGTCGCTCGTCGACGTGCCGGCCGTCAGCGTCGCATCGGCCCCCGGCGTCGCATCCGGGTCCGAAGCGTCAGCCACGCGTGCCGCGCCCGACGGCCAGCATCCGCTCGACCGCCCGTCGCGCCCGCGCAGCCACATCCTCGTCGACCGTCACGCGGTGCGTCATCGTCTCGAGGCTGACGCGGACCTTGGGCAGCGTGATCCGACCCATGTGCGGGCAGAGCTGGCACGGCCGGATGAACTCGAGCTCCGGGAACTCGGCGGCCACGTTGTCGCTCATCGAGCACTCCGTCATCAGCGCCACGGAAGCGGGACGGCGCGCGGCCACCTGCTTGATCATCGCGCTCGTCGAGCCGACGAAGTCGGAGGCCGCCAGCACCTCGGGCGGGCTTTCGGGGTGGGACAGGATGAGGACACCGGGCCGGGCGGCACGCAATGCGTCCAGATCGGCGGCGGTGAAGCGCTCGTGGACCATGCAGTGGCCCTTGTAGTCGATGATCTCGACGGCGGTCTGCGTCGCGACCCAGGCGGCCAGGTACTCGTCCGGCAGGAAGAGGACGCGGTCGCTGCCGAGGGACTCGACGACCTCGACGGCGTTGGCCGACGTGCAGCAGATGTCGCTCTCGGCCTTCACCTCGGCCGAGGTGTTCACGTACGTGACGACCGGCACGCCGGGGTGCTCGGCCCGCAGCCGGCGGACATCGGCGGCCGTGATGCTCTCGGCCAGCGAGCAGCCGGCGCGCAGGTCCGGGATGAGGACGGTCTTCTCGGGGTTGATGATGGCGGCCGTCTCGGCCATGAAGTGGACGCCGCACAGGACGATCACTTCGGCGGCGGTCTCATTGGCCATCTGCGCCAGCGCCAGCGAGTCGCCCCTGAGGTCGGCCACGCCGTGGTAGATCGTGGGCGGCATGTAGTTGTGGGCCAGGATGATCGCGTTCCGCTCGCGCTTCAGCTCGTTGATCCGCGCGATGAGCGGCGCCACGATCGGCCACTCGATGTCGGGCACGCTCTCGCGGAGCCGCTCGCGGACGTCGGCGGTGGCGGCGGCGACGGCGGCGGTGTAGGGCAGCGGGCGGTTGTCGAACAGCGTTGGGGGCGGGGGGGGTGTCGTCGTCATGCGCTGGGCCTTTGCAGAGGGGAATTGCGGGGCCGTCGTCGGCGCCGCAGGTGCCATTATAGGCCGGTGGGGGGAGGGGGCCCGGTCCGTGGTCCCTTGCACGCTGCCTTCACGGGTGCTCCGCTATCATCCGCGCCCACAATCCCCCTCCAATCCGGCGCCTCCAGGAGCCTCGCATGTCGACCTCGCATCCCTTCCGGCCGTCGGCCGTTGCGCGCGTCGGATTCGTCGCGCTGTGGTTCGCGTGGGCGGCGCCCGCCGCCGCCGCGCCCGACATCGCGTTCCGGCCGTCCAGCGCCCCGCCGACGACGTCGATCGCCTCCGGCGCCCGCTACATCGTCCAACTGGCCGACGCCCCCCTCGCCGTCCGCCCCGCCCGCACCGTCCCGATGCGCGCCGCCGCCAAGGCCGCCCGCCTCGCGCCGCCCGACGGTGCCTACCGGGCGTCCCTCCGACGCGCCCAGGATCGCTTCGTCGCATCCCTGCAGGCCGTCGCGCCCGGCGCGACCGCGCTGTACCACTACGACGTCGTCTTCAACGGCGTCACGGTGCGCCTCACGCCCGAGCAGGCCTCCGCCGCGAGCCGCCTGCCGGGCGTCGTGGCCGTGACGCGCGAGCAGGCCGTGGAGCCGCTCATGGACGCCAGCCTGCCGCTCATCGGCGCGCCGAGCGCATGGGCCGATCCGCGCGTCGGCGGGCAGATGCGGGCCGGCCGCGGGATCCGGATCGCCGTGATCGACAGCGGGATCACCGCCGCCCACCCGTTCTTCGACGACGGCGGCTTCACGGCGCCCGAGGGCTTCCCGCGCTCCACCGTGACGGTCGGCGACAAGGTCATCCCGTACGCGGCCGACAAGGTGGCCGAGTTCACGAACGACAAGGTCATCGTCGCCCGGACGTACGCCAACCCGGAGAACGTCGCCGCCGGCACGGACCCGACGGTCGACTACGACCCGCTGGCCAAGGGCCTCGGCGGCTTCCACGGGGCGCACGTCGCCGGCACGGCGGCCGGGGTCTCGATCTTCGGTGCGCCGGGCACGGCCGGCACCGGGCAGCTCGAGCTCTCGGGCGTCGCGCCGGGCGCCTACGTCATGGCCTACAAGTTCAGCGACGCCTATACCCCCGAGATCCTGCGGATGATCGACGACGCCGTGCTGGACGGTGCGGACGTGATCAACAACTCGTGGGGCACGGCGCTGATGAACATCTACCAGGCGGCGCACCACCCGGTGGCCGTCGCGTTCAAGAACGCGCACGACGCCGGCGTCGTCGTCGTCGCGGCCGCCGGCAACTCGGGCGCGAACGGCGAGGCGACGCTCGGCGGGCCGCACCAGATGATCCCCGAGGTCATCACGGTGGCCAACAGCGAGACCGGGCGCGGCTTCGCGTACTACGTTTTCGCCAAGGACGCGGGCCTGCCGGCCGAGCTGACGAAGCACCCGGCGGCCTACCAGACGTTCGGCAAGGCCGTCGCCCGGCTCGAGCGCCCGGCGTTCAAGACGGACATGTGCAACCTGATCGAGATGGGCCTCGGCGGGCGCGGCAAGATCCTCCTCGGCCCGTGGGACGGGGCGTGCGCCACGCAGTCGCCGCTCATCCCGTTCCCGCTGCCCGCGCAGCTGGCCTTCGTCACCAAGATCGTCAACGCCGCCACCGTCCAGGCCGAAGCCGTCGTCTTCCACACGGAGGGCGATCTGCAGACCACGGCCGCGCTCGTCGAGCTGATGGGCCAGCTCCTGCCGCTCATCGCCGGCCAGCTGCCGGCCGGCGTCACGCTGCCGCCGATCGCGATCATCGGCGGCCAGGGCGCCAAGGACCTCGTGGCCTACGCCGAGACGCATCCCTCTCTCCAGCTGATCTACGACACGACGCCCGAGGCGACGATGGACGCGGCGCGGATCGACATCGTCAACGCCTCGTCGAGCCGCGGCCCGGCCCCGGAGGCGACGACCGTCATCCTCGCCCCGCTCAAGCCCGACCTGGCCGCGCCCGGCACGAACATCCTCTCCGCGAACACGGACGCGATCACCGGCGCCCCGGCCGGCTTCACGACCGCCTCCGGCACGTCCATGGCCAGCCCGCACGTGACGGGCGCCGTGGCGGTCATACGGCAGGCATGGCCCGAGTGGACGCCCGATCAGGTGAAGGCCGCGCTGATGATCACGACGCGGATCTCGGGCACGGTCGACGTCGCCGTCGGCGCGGGCACGAGCGGCGCGCTCGCCCCGGCCACCGAGCAGGGCGCGGGTCGCCTCGATGTGGCCGCGGCGATCGACCCGCAGCTCCTCATCGACCCGCCGTCGTTCGACCTCGGCACGCTCACACCCCCTGACGACGTCCCGCCGGCCACGGCGCGCGACGCCGGCACGGACGCGCCGGCGTCGACCATCCACGCGCGGACCCTCCGCCTCCATCTGACCGACGTCCGGCTGGCCGCCGAAGGCACCGCTGAATGGACCGCCACGCACGCGCCGGGCACCGGCCCGGCCCCGGTGCCGGTCTCGTTCCCGGAGGGCGCCACGATCGCGGTGGCGGAGGGCGGCGCCGCGGACTTCACGGTCACGCTCGACCCGACCGGCCTCGCACCCGGCGCGTACGACGGCCGGATCGTCCTCACGCGCGGCGATCGAAGCGTCCACGCCACGTACCGCCTCCGCGTCGCGCCGCGCGTCGAGGACGTCCTGCTCGTGAACGTCCGCCGCAAGACGCGGCCGGGCGGCGGCGGCCTCCCGGGCCTCCCCGGCCTGCCAGGCGCCGGCGGCGGCTTCGACGACGGCGCGGACAACAGCCGCTACTGGACCGCGGCGCTGGACACGCTGGGCTTGAGCTACGACGTCTGGACGGTCGCCGCCGGCGAGCGTCCGGGCACGCCGCCGCTGTCCGTCCTCCAAGGCTACCGCCTCGTCATCGTGGCTTGCGGCGACGGCGACGCGCCGCTAGACCGGCTGCCGGGCGGGATGACGGGCCTCCAGATGTACCTGCTCGGGGGCGGACGCATGCTCGTGAGCGGCACGGGCTACGGCCACGGCCTCGGCACGGCGCTGGACGTCCAGAACAGCGGGGCGATGGTGCTCCTTTCCCGCTACTTCGCCGGCTTCGACCTTCGCACGGACAACGCGCCGCTGTCCGGCCGCCTCCGGAGCGTCCGCCTGTTCGACAAGCCGATCCGCCTGTCGAGTGTCGCCAGCCCCGACGCCGCC
>Ga0138256_10000220_pt1 | contig 67994 bp, 58 predicted proteins | sample KNB2016incub_MG_FD_105486 | JGI IMG/M metagenome (GOLD analysis project Ga0138256, IMG submission 105486) | Active sludge microbial communities from wastewater in Klosterneuburg, Austria - KNB2014incub_MG | ecosystem: Engineered > WWTP > Activated sludge > Unclassified | place: Austria...
AAAGATCCGACGAAGGTTGACCGCTCCGCGGCCTATATGGCGCGTTACATCGCAAAGAATATCGTCGCGGCGGGCCTGGCGGATAAGTGTACTGTTCAGTTAGCTTACGCCATCGGGGTTGCGGAACCAGTTTCAGTTCTGATCGATACGCACGGAACGGGAAAGGTCGATGAAACGAAGCTCGCTGAGGCGGTTCGCAAGAATTTTGAGTTAAATCCGAAAGGCATTATCGAAACGCTCGATCTTCGCCGGCCGATCTTCAGGGAGACGGCACGATTTGGCCATTTTGGCCGGTCGAACGATGAGTTCACCTGGGAAAAGACCGACAAGGCCGATGCCCTGCTAGGTGCTCTAAGCGACGCGGCAGCGGTCTAATTGGCCTGGCAAACTTTAGTTTGCCGATTATCAACTTACCGACTTTTGGAAACCGGCCGCGGTCCGGATGTTGGTCAAGACTCTTTATTGACAGGCCGGCGACAAACTAAAGTTTGTCAGACATACAATGACAAACTAAAGTTTGTCAGACATACAGCGACAAACTAAAGTTTGTCAGACATACAGCGACAAACTAAAGTTTGTCAGACATACAGCGACAAACTAAAGTTTGTCGGACATTTTTATATGGCAACAGAACAACCTTCAATTCAGTACGATATCAAGGACATCAATCTCGCGCCGCAGGGCAAACAGCGGATCGAGTGGGCAGACCGTGAAATGCCGGTGCTTCGGCTTATTCGCGAGCGGTTCGAGAAAGAAAAGCCGCTGACGGGCGTAAAGCTTGTGGCGTGTGCACATATCACGACCGAGACAGCGAATCTTGCCCGGACCTTGCAGGCCGGCGGAGCCGAATCGCTGCTTATCGCCTCGAACCCGCTTTCGACCCAGGACGATGTCGCGGCATCGCTCGTTGCTGACTGGGGCATTCCGGTCATGGCGATCAAGGGTGAATCCATCGAAACATACGTCAGCCACGTCAAAGCGGCTCTTGAGACGAATCCGAACCTGATAATTGATGACGGTTCTGATGTCGTGGCGACTATGTTGAAGGAAAAGAAGGAGTTAACCGACACGCTCATCGGAACCACCGAGGAGACGACGACCGGCATCGTGCGCTTAAAGGCGATGCAGAAGGCAGGCGTGCTAAACTTCCCTTCTATTGCAGTTAACGACGCTCAGACAAAGCATTTCTTTGACAACCGCTATGGCACCGGCCAATCGACGCTCGACGGCATCATCCGTGCGACCAATATTTTGCTCGCAGGCAAGACGCTGGTCGTGGTCGGTTATGGCTGGTGTGGAAAAGGCGTGGCGATGCGTGCCCGCGGAATGGGTGCAAACGTTATCGTGACCGAGATCGATCCGATCAAAGCGATCGAAGCGGTCATGGACGGCATGCGTGTCCTTCCGATGAACGAAGCAGCCAAGCTCGGTGACTTCTTTGTGACTGTCACCGGCAACCGCCATGTTATTGATAAAGAACACTTTCAGGTAATGAAGGACGGAGCGATCGTTTGCAACAGCGGCCACTTCGATCTCGAATTGAACCTCGATTCACTGCGTGAAATGTCTGAGCCGGCAGTAAAACGCCGCCCGTTTGTTGAAGAATATATCAGCAAAAGTGGCGGCAAAAGCGTCATCGTCCTCGGCGAAGGCCGCTTGATCAATCTAGCGGCGGCCGAAGGCCATCCGGCATCGGTTATGGATATGTCCTTTGCTAACCAGGCTTTATCGGCGGAATATCTGGTAAAGAATAAAGGAACGCTCACCAACGGCGTCCACGTCCTTCCCTCTGAGGTAGATCAGGAGATCGCGTCGCTCAAACTCCATGCAATGGGCGTAAAAATGGACGTCCTGACCCCGGAAATGCTCGAATATATGTCGAGCTGGGAAACCGGAACCTAAAGTCCAGCAAACTTTAGTTTGCTGAACGCGACAAACTAAAGTTTGTCGGACAATTAGTCGGACAAATAAAAAAGGCCTCGCTCATCCGGCGGGGCCTTTTAATTCGATCCAATTGCCGGCTCTCATCTTCGGCCCTCCGGCAAAACATCTCGCCGGAAGCCGTACATTTGATTTCTGTTTCAGAACCGCAACGACAAACAGCTTAATCCGCCGTCCATTTTTTGAAATTCGGACATTTCCAATTCGATCAACCTGTAGCCCAACCCAACCAGCATTTCACGCAGTTTCTGAAAACCCGCAGCGAATAATACATAGTCATTTACACGAATGCAGTTCGCCGCATATTCATCTCCTGGAGGCACGCGGACCAAATCAAATCCCGCAATCCCTTTCTCGCCGGCAAGAGATTCAGTCACCAAGACCCGACCGTCACCCAAGTAGCTGACGCCGCTTTTCAGGTGAAGCAGGCCGTCAATACCGCGGATATCGATGTGACTGGAGGTATATCCTGCCAATCCGAGATATTTCGCCAATTGTCGAACTCCCTCTTCATTCGTGCGGTCCGAGATCCCGATCAGAAAGTGTTCTCCGATCTGACAAACATCGCCGCCGTCGATCGTGCCCGGATCCTCGACCTGATATAGATTGTCGTAATATCGCTCGACGGTCGAAGTCATGCTCACGACCTCGCCCGTCCGGCTCGCCGCGCCAGGTCGCGTCATAACAGCACATCTTTCAGTCAAAATCGCGGTATCCTCAACAAAGACCGAGTCAGGAAACTCAGCATCCGCCTCCAGCTCTATAACCTCAAGCCCGCACTTTACCAACGCCTCACAATACTCCCGATGCTGCCCCGCCGCCGCCCCAAGATCAGGCACACCCAGGTCAACACTAGTCAACCCATTGGCAAAATCTTCGCTCGGTTGTCGGACGATCGCTTTTGTAAACATCGGAATCCCTTAGTGTGCGGAGCACACGATAATAACGTTAGCTACACGTGCAGGCAAAGCCGAAACGTGTAGAATACGAGCAGCAAATTCGCCAAGCGTGTGAAACACGCGTCACCACAACAAATAATGTCGCACACTCGAATGATCTATCACATCGTCTTCGGAACAAAGGACCGATTTCCGATGATCGCGTCCTCGTGGGAAGAAGAACTCTACCGCTACCTTGCCGGGATCGTGAAAAACCACAAAGGTGTGGTTGTCGCCATCAACGGAATGCCGGACCATGTACATCTCCTCATAATCTTACAGCCATGCGACTTCCCCGCGTTCATGCGTGAACTAAAGGCAAGCTCTTCGAAATGGGCAAAGCGTCATTTTCAGAAGTTTTCATGGCAGCGTCGTTACGGCGCATTCACCGTGAGTGAATCAGCGGTCACGGCGGTTCGAGACTACATCCGTCGCCAGAAGGAACATCACAAACAGCGAACTTTCGAGGTTGAGTATAAGGAATTGCTACGTCGTCATAATGTCGAATTTCAGGAAGACTATTTGTGGGATTGAAACCGTTTGCACACCTCAACACTCCGACAAATTGCGGACGTGTGCGAAGCACACGAAAATACCGTAGCTACACGTGAAGCCGAAGGCGGAACGTGTAGAATCAATCCACCAAATTTGCCGAGCGTGTGAAACACGCGACACGAGCCACGAACTTTACATTCTGTGTTGCGTGTTACACACGCTCGGGGCCTCTTACCTCATTCCTAGCTACACGTTTCGCTTCGCTTCACGTGTAGCTAACGCGATCACCGCGTGCACCGCACGCTCAACCCCGACACCACACCAACAACTCACTCTTGACCCAACGCCGTCTCAAGATCAGGCACACCAGATCAACACTGGTCCAACCATTGGCGAAGTTTTCACTCGGTTGTCGGAGAATAGCTTGCGCAACATAAAATCTCGATTGCGATGCCTTCAGCTTTTGGGCTTGCCAGTTTCTGATGTTATATTCCATTAATCACCTGATATTTGCTCCAAACTTCCAGTTTCGACGTTACGTCTACAAATTAGTTCGCAATTTTCTCACAAAGCATATGGCATGGATTGTTGCCCAAACGTATAAGGCTATTATTGGCGGATGCTTTTTCTCAGATGTACCTATCATTTTAGAAATTGATAAGCAGCCGATCATAACTGTCAAAGAGGATTCTCAGAATAACCTATTTGGTGTCGATGCAGATATCAACGGCAAGTCGGGAGACCTAATAGCGACGATCAGAAACGGTGTTATCGAACTTCAAAAAGCGGACGGGCATGTACTGCACGAATTGCCCAACCGACAACTATTGATCAATGCTGAAGATGGTAGGGCGCTATTTGATTTTAAGTCCATGCCTGCCGACGCGAGCTATTCCTTTGAACTATCCCTACACACCTACTTACCGTGCGGCATCCCCTTGTCGCTTCACCCGAATCGGATAAGGATTGGCTGTACACGAATACTTAGACCACATGCCCATGGAGTAATTCTGGAAAACGGACGCGGTGGGGAGCGAGCAGCAATCGAGATTGTGCTTCCGACCAAAGATATTTACGACGGAAAAATATTGGTACCATTCGTCGAGTTTGCAGGTTCCAACAGACCTGCCACTGAAGCGGTCGCACCTCGTCGCTTTAACGAACACCTAGGTTCAACCATTCGAATCACAGCCGATAATCCGTTTTTCAAGATTAATGAGCCTCTCTACGTAAGAAATCTCGGTATCTCGGGGTTTCCTATCGGTATATCCGCGATTAGATCAGACGAGTTAGGAGTTTCAGAAGAGAATGAACCCGAAACTAAGTGAAGAAACAAGAGGCAAGATCCATGCGGCCGCGGACGATTTGCTACAAAAATGGAACGCCAGTCATTCGGCAATCCCATTCCGCCTGTATCACTACACAAGTGCTGACGGTTTGATCGGAATCATGAAGACTTCATCTTTCTTCATGACAGACCTCAAGTACATGAATGATCTTTCCGAACTTCAGTACGGAACTCAAGTTGTCGATGCTGTTCTTAATCAGAAAAAAGAAGAATACTCATCGAGCCCGGCGGTGCTAGAGTTCATGAAGCGTTTAACACCGACCGCGACGTCATCGTCAGATGGATTAAGTATTTACTCGACTTCTTTTTGTGAAAATGGCAACCTACTGAGTCAATGGAGAGCCTACGGTGACCGTGGCGGCGGCTACGCGATAGGGATAGATATCTTTCGGTCGATGCCATTCTTCTCGCGACTCTGCACCCTCCGCAGAGTAATTTACGAGCGATCGATACAAGAGTCATTTGTCTCGGAATTTACCGAAAGGTTTTGTCGGTTCATTGCAGACGAGACGCGAGACAAACCGCTCGATGACAGTGTACTCAACTATCTTATTCCTAACGTTTGTCTTGTATTCAGTCAGCTTCTTACAGAGTACATTATCTGCTTCAAGCATCCCGATTTTGCTGAGGAACGTGAATGGCGTCTTGTTTTCGCTTTTCAGTTCGATGACCCCCGCAACCTTGCCAAGAGAGAAATGCAGCGACTCGATCACGAAAAAGAGATTCAGTTTCGCAGCTATTCCGGCAACGTAATACCCTACGTTGTAAATAATTTTGCGAACGCGATTGGAGCCTCCCAAGATGATTCATATTGTACTCCGTTTCCGGTTGTCGAATTAGTGATAGGTCCAACAATCAATCCTGAGTTAAATCAACGGTCAATCACTGCTTTACTACGAAAGCTTGCTCCGGATATTACCCCCGTTGTGTTAAGGTCGGGAATCCCGCTGCGGTGGTTGTGAGCGCCTTGGCTTGTTGATATTGAGCGTTTATGGGCGATTGTTGTGATAAAGACGATGCGGTTGCGGGTTTGCGGGAGAGGCAGAGTTCTACGCTGAAGATCGTGCTTGCGATCAACGCTGTAATGTTCGCGGCCGGGCTTGGGGCGGGGGTTTATGCGGGGTCGAGCTCGGTGTTGTCGGACTCGCTCGATAATCTGGGCGATGCGTTGACGTATGGGTTGAGCCTTTACGCGGTGTATCGTTCTTCGAGGGCGAAGGCGCAGGTGGCGTTTTTTAAGGGCGGGCTGATACTGCTCGCGGCGCTGGTCGTGCTCGGGCAGGTCGTTTATAAGCTGACCGCCTCGGCGGTGCCGATCTTTGAGGTGATGGGCGTTTACAGCATCGTCTCGCTGGCGGCCAACGGGCTGTGCCTCTACCTGCTGACCCGCCACCGCACCGACGATGTGAACATGAGCTCGGTGTGGGAATGCTCGCGTAACGACATCGCCTCAAACGTTGCTGTTTTTATCGCCGCCGCTGCCGTGTGGGCCTCCGGTTCCGGATGGCCAGACATTATTATCGCTCTCGGTTTGATGGTGCTGTTCCTTCGGTCAGCTTTCCGCGTGTTCGCGGGTGCGACTCGAGAATTGCGGACGGCTTAGGCAGTCGGGATCCTCGAGGATGTCTCTGGAGTTTCAGTATGTCGGCGGGGATGTATTTCACCCTTGTATAGGCTGGTGACGATCATTTCAAGGTTCTGCCGCCCCTACGGGGCTAATGTCGTTCGTATGCAGCTAACCCCGGGTTCCGCTTCGCTTCACCCGGGGCTACTTTCTGTCGCTGCTCCGCAGCTAAAATCCGACGGCTCGCACTTACGCTGGCGGTTTCTAACAGGAGGCCGGTCGCTATCGCTCTCGGTTCTGACTATTCGGACTGCATCTTCTTGGCTACCTTCTGGACTTCATCCAATACGCGAAGAAGGTTGCCGCTCCAGAGTTTTTCGATCTGTTTTTTGGTGTAGCCGCGGCGGACTAGTTCGAGTGTTACATTAAATGTTTCGGCCGCGCTGTCCCAGCCCTGGACGCCGCCGCCGCCATCGAAGTCGGACGAGATTCCGACGTGGTCTATCCCCATCTTTTTCACTAGATAGTCAATGTGATCTACAAAATCCTTTACGTCAACATCAGGCACGTCTTTAAGTTTTTCTTGAAGAATTGAGGCGTTCCGGGTGCGGAAATCCATGAGCTTCTTCATATATGCTGTGCGTTCGGCCTCCGGCAGGCGAAATGCCTCGCCGCGCGGGAGTATTGTAATGCCTTCCTTTGCGGCCAATTCGCGGGTTATCTCCGTTGATCTGGCTGAACGCGCTTCGTTCTTTTTTCCGTTCACATAGGCACGGAATGCAACGGCCTGAACGACACCGCCGTTCTGTTTGATGAGTTCAAGTACTTCATCATCTATGTTGCGGCTATGATTGGATATCGCACGGGCTCCCGAATGTGACGCTATCACCGGAGCACGGCTGAGCTTGATCGCCTGGATGTTCGATTCCTTCGACGGGTGCGAAAGATCGATCATAATGCCCCATTTATTAAGCTCTATGATCGCCTTTTTGCCGAGGTCGCTAAGGCCGTTGTGCAGCCATTTGCCGTCTGCTTCGCCGGTATTGGAATCGGCAAGCTGGCTGTGGCCGTTGTGTGCAAGCGACATATATCGCGCACCGCGGTCTGCAAATTCTTTTATTCGGCCGAGGTCGTTGCCGATCGGGTAGCCGTTCTCAACGCCGATCATGGCAACAAGTTTGCCTTCTTTCACCAGTCGGCGAACGTCATTGGATGTCAGGGCAAGGCCGATGTCGTTCGGCGCGATCTTTTCGGTCAGCCGGTGGATGGCGTCGAATTTGTCGATCGCGTTCTTGTATGCCACCGCATAACCCGCATCGGTCAGCGGGCCCTGGCCGGTGTAAACGATCATCCATGATACATCCAAACCGCCTTTACGCATTTTTGGAATGTTGACCTGGTTCGGAAGGTCCTGAGCGTAATTGACGGTTTCGGTAAAGTTTGTCGTGCTGATGTCGTTGTGAGTATCAAGCGTGATGACTTTAGCGTGAATTCTTTTCGCTCTTTCTATCAACTTTGAATCGTCAGAAATTGTTTGAGCACTTAGAGTTACGCACGAAAAGTTAAAAAGTAACGTAAGGAGGGCGAGCAAAGATGCTATATTTCTCATAATTTATTTTTCAGTTTGTTTACTATCGGTACCGCGAATCGAGATTGCCGGCACCGTTAGACCGACAGATCATTGCTAATGATATCCCTAAAGTTATTAGTTGCAAATCGAACCCATTTGAATGATAGTTGAGCCTATGAAATTCATTTTAGTCTTGTTGGCGGCAATGTTTTCCGCTCCATTTGTTTTGAGTCAGGATATGAAAAAACCGCAGGTTTCAGACTCGAATACAACCGGAAACTGGTCGAAACTTGGACCGACGGTCGAAGGCCCCCGCGGATTTACCCTTCACGGGAGAGGAATAAGGATAAATTCGCAAGGACAATACGAGCTTTCCGTAAGAATTACCCCCGTCAGCCTTTTGCCGTTCATCAAGCGATATGATCTGCCAAAGGCGACCAGTTTTGTTGTCCAATTCGCAACCATCGATTGTGAAAAGAGACTGGTTTCGCTTGAAAAAACTGAGATCTTTGGCGTCTCCGGCCAAGCAATTGAAGGAAAGATCACAGGGATCACACCTTCTTCACGGAAGGAATCTGTTAGGCCTGGTTCGATCGGCGAGGCATTGTACAGATTTGTTTGTGTCGAAACAACATCCCTACCCATGACCAAGGGCCAAAATTGAGATTGGGTGAATAATTTAAGTCCTGATCCGAGAAAGAAGCAAAATTCCCAGCATTGAAAAGATCACCAGCGGGCCCCAAACAGCTACCTGAGGTGACAAAGCACCTCCAATCCCAAGCTGATCAAATGCACTTGTAAAACCCATGAAGATCAGCCAAAGCCCTACGGCGTACCCTATCGTCGCCGCTTTTCCCTTTCGGCTTAGACTTAAAGCAAAAGGTGCGGTGACGAGTGCTATGGTGAACGGTAAAAAGGGAGTCGTGTATCTTCGCTCAAGTGCCACTGTAAAACTCCTTTGCTCGACTTCCGATTCGGATTTCACAAGCTGGGCCTTGATCTCATCGGCGGTAAGGTGACTTGGCTTTTTCGACGCTGAGCCGAAGGGATTCTTTTCTTCGGCCAGTTGAACCGAGTTCTCAACCGACCTGACAACTCGGTCATTTTCGTTTTTAACTATCGCGACCGGTCCCTGTAATATTAACTTTCCCGACTCCCAACGTGCTTCTGAGGCTCGGTATAGAGATTGCAATCCCCGTCTATCGCTTCCGAAGTCGTAAACAGAAAGGCTAGTGACCCGACAAAGCGGACGGCACAAATCATTTCCGGACTCGTTATCAGACGCAAAGCGACCAGGTTTAAATGAAAGAATTCGGTCGTTTTCGGCCACCCAGTGCAACGCAGGCTCTTTTTGAATTCCGCGATTTCGCAGCGTCGCCCGGATATCGTCCTGAATTTTGTTTGCATCCGGCATGACCCGTTCCTGGATCTGCCAGTTTACAAAGCCAATAAAGATCATGAAGATAAGGCACGGAAGTAAAAGCCTATAAACGCTTTGCCCCGCGGCGGTCCAGGTAACGATCTCATTCTGCCGAGATTTGATGACATAGGTTGCGAGCGTGGCTATCATCAGACTTGATGGAGCGAGCTGTATGTAAATAAACGGCGTTAAATAGAATAGATATTTCAGCAGAAGCGAAATGCCATTTTCGAAAGTACCGGCAAACTTCCAAAGCTCAAACGCGGTGAATATAAGGAAAACCGAAGTAAGAAAGGCGAGTGAATAGACGAAATATTTGGTCAGGTCAAGAACAAGATCGAAGTCCCGGATGCCTGTTGTGACGTCCCGCAAAAAGCTTGTCGCCCGGCGCGGCCTTAGCTTGCCAAAGAAATTTGCAAAAACGGCATTGACCGGGTCGGCCAGTCTTTCAGCGAAGTAAAAGCGCGTTCCCAAATTTAGCCAAAGAATAGCAGCGGCACTAAACGCGATCGGGAAAACTCCAGCCACATAGACGTTCATCTTCCCTGTTCGGGCCATCTGTTCGCCGAAAAAGGCCAACAGATAGTAGCCGATGAGTGCGAACAATGCTGCCAAGACGGCGAATCCTCGACTGGCACGGTTGTATCTAAGAACAAAAGCTGCCCCGAAAATACTGAAGATCAAAGGCGTTATCGACAACATGACGCGACGCTGCCAAAGAAGTTGAGCTTCGATTCGGTCACTTCCCTCTTTTGATCTCGCAAATGCCGAAAGTTCAGAAAGTCCGAGTTCTTCTGGTGTCAATTCACTTGTATTTAGCCGTTCCACGATCTCGGCCCGTTTTGTACGAACCGCATACCGCACCTCTCCGATCCGTTCGGAATCGATCTTTTCATCGCCCGCCGGTCCTGTCAGCGTCGTGGCGACCGCGTTTTCCAGGACAAGCTCCGAAACGTCATTTGAAAAATCGATCCGCCCCCGCTCTGACGTTATCAGACGCGTTGTTTTCGTCTTCTCATCTTCATTAAAAATAAATATATTCCGCCAGTCGCCGCGATCAATGTCGCCGTCCTTTACATAAATCGTGAACCCCGCAAGCTCGGTATTGAACACTCCGGGCTCGATCGGCGATTCCAGTTTATACAGAGCGGTCCTGAGGGCAACTTGACGTACGATCCCGGCGGCAAGAGGCACGCCTTTTATGTTCACGAAGAACGCAAATAGTGAAAGAACAATCCCCAACAATATCAGCGGGGCCGAAATACCAAAATTTCCAATACCGGCGGCTCGGATAGCGACCAGTTCGCTGTCAGCCTGCATTTTGGTCAGTCCAATTATCACGCCCACGAGAGCGGCCATTGGACATGTAAATGCAATGACGTTTGGAATTAGTGCAAAACTAAGCTGCCAGATAAGACTTGACGGAATATTGGCGCTGAAAAATATGTCGGAAAAGCGGCTGGCCTGTTGAACGAACAAGACAACGCTCAAAAGTAGCCAAGATGAAATAAAGTACGGAACTATGGCACCGATCAAATATCGAAAAATTGTCCAGCCGAATCGCATGACGTATTACGAACGGACCGCTAATTCCCTGTCCGTCTGGATCTCACGCCCCACAGCCTGGGCTATGATCCGCCTTAATAGACTTGAAAGTTCAATTACGGCGGCGGACTCAAAACCATAGCGGACGAACTCATCCGGCGGCAGCTTTTGAACATTCCGAAATATTGATCGGTGTCCGGCCGAGATCTGTGTCAAACCTCCGCCCGGCCTGCACGATGAGCAAATTAAATGAAAGTCGGTCAAAAGCCAGGTTGGCTCGTCATTGTTCAGAACGCTCGAACATTTGCTGCACGAGGTCCAAACCGGCAGGTAACCGCTCAGTTTAAGCAGCCATAGTTCAAAATAAAGCCGCAATGCCGAAAGCTGGCCATATCCGGCCGCGGAAACATCAAGACAGGCGGCGGTCATTCGGTAAGTCGTTTCACTTGGGTCATGCGGCGGCACGATCGCCATTAGAAGATCGGCGAGATATGAAAAGGTCCCGAGGTATTCGGGATCGCATGCCGATTCAAATCGTGAACGTGCCAATTCAATGTCCTGGATCGAGACAAGTTCGCGGTCCTCTTTCTGAAAAAAAGCGATCTGGACCGTTGAGAATGGCTCAAGCATGCTGCCGAATTTGCTTTTTAGCCGCTTCGCCCCTTTTGCAACGCCTCTAATGATGCCGTGCCGCCTAGTAAAAAATACGACTATCCGATCGGCCTCAGAGAGGTTATAGTTTCGCAAAACAATGCTCTCACTTTCGTATATCGGCATGCCGGATCAATGTCTGAAGGCTCGAACAGTAAAAGCGGTTAACCAATGTACAGTGAATAGACAAGCCTATCCGAGCGGCCCGGTTTCATCTGCACCTACCTAAAATGGAATAAAATAAAGCACCCAGGCTATTAGAAGGCTTATTCCTACAAATTGCAGGAATGTCTTTGCCCCGTACCATACACGCTCGTTTGTTGTACCCGGGCCAAAAACCGCAAAGCAAATCGAAACAAAAAGTGCGAAAGCCAGCAAATAAAGAAAATGGATCACTTCTTCCTCCCGAGGTTGATATCGATCGCGTCCATCACGGCCAAATAATTAAGCAGTCCCGCAACCTCAAGAAATCGTCCCCCATATTCGAAGGTCGCCAATGCCGCAACATCTTTCGACGGCTCGACCGATACGAGAAAACCAATAATATTACCCAGGCCGTTCCCGAATGTTGCGAATACGTTCAGCAAATACAAGAGAAATCCGTCCTTGAAATCAAAACCAGGGTAATAAGCACCGCCGCTTAGAATTCCAATAATAAACATGGTCCAGATCACAACCGAAAGAATAATTCCGCGTCGTGGCCGTGCCTGCATCAAGTGGCCCGCACCCGGGAAAAACCACCCTGCGATCGCAATCAAAAAAGGATTATCCATCTAATCTCCCGACGTCTGACTTAATTTATTACCTTAAATGTCGATAACCCGACAACAATATTCTACTTGCGCAATTGTGTTATAAACTATTGGTTCCAAAACACTTACACCGCACCCGTTTTAATTTTTTCAGCTTCGTGGTCAAACGTCGAAGTTTTCGAACATTCTAAGAGAAATCGCTCAAAGATCGCCTTCGAGAGTTTGTCGGTCCGCCAGCTCAATTCGGGGTGCCATTGAACTCCCAAAACAAAGCGGTCTTGCCGCAGGTCCTCAATGCATTCTATGACGCTATCCGGTGCAGTGGCCGTTGCCTCTAAATCTTTTCCAACCTTACCGATGGCCTGGTGATGATGAGAATTTACTTTAACATCTGCATCGCCTGTCAATTCTGAAATAAGCCCCCTGCCGGAAACCGATATTCTGTGCGAATTTCGATCAAGCGGCAATCCCTGCTCGTGTTTTATGCGGCCGGCAACAAGTGAATCAATGTCCTGCACCAAGGTCCCGCCGCGAGAAACATTTAAGGCCTGCATTCCAAAACAGATCGCAAGTATAGGAATACCGAGCTTCTCGGCCTCTGCAAGTACCAACATTTCCGTCGCATCCTTTTCGGGAACCACGCGCTTTAGCGACGGATGCGGATCTTCGCCATAACGAGCGGGGTCAACGTCTGAGTCGCTTCCCGGCAATAAAAGCCCGTCGAGACCATCAACGACATTCTCAATAAAACCGGCATCCGGGATCAGAGGAATGTGCACCGGCACTCCGCCGAATGATTCAACAGCCTCGCTATAATCGCGCCCGAGATAAAAACGCCTCGTCTCGATCTCGAGCCGCATCGTCAATCCGATCCGTGGCCGCCGTAATGCCATAACTTTCCAGCTTCAATGTTCAATCATACCTGTTCCCGATGTCAATTTGAGCATTTGAAATTAAAGATTTATCATCTAAGTTTTATGAAAGCGAATGAGCAAGTCAGCATTATCCGCTCGACGACCGTGCTGCTGGTGCAGCGTGACGGAGCAGTAGCAATGGCCGGTGACGGTCAAGTGACCCTTGGCGAAACCGTTATCAAGTCGAGTGCGCGAAAGGTCAGACGGTTAATGAACGGCGAGATAATTGCGGGCTTCGCCGGAGCGACCGCCGATGCTTTTTCGCTTTTGAGCCGCTTTGAAACAAAGCTTGGAGAATTTCAGGGCCAGCTCGAACGGGCCGCGATCGAATTGAGCAAGGACTGGCGGACTGACAAATATCTGCGTCATCTTGAGGCACTTCTGATCGTAGCGGACAAACGTGACGCATTTTTAATATCGGGAAAAGGGGACGTCATCTCGTCAGATGACGGGCTTCTTTCGGTCGGGTCCGGCAGCATGTATGCATTGTCGGCGGCCCGGGCGTTGATGAATAATACAGCGATGAGCGCCAGCGAGATCGCTATGGAATCACTTAAGATCGCCGGAGAGATCTGTATCTATACGAATTCCGAGATCACGCTTGAGGAACTTTGAAACTCGACGAACTGCGATCAGAGGGCATTAATCAATGGCTATTTACCTTGGCGGAGAAACAACCGCGGCAAAACCCAGGCTGGACGATCTTACGCCAAGACAGATCGTTGATGAACTCGATCGATATGTTGTCGGACAGTCGGCGGCCAAGCGATCCGTCGCCGTTGCCCTGCGAAATCGTGTTCGGAGGCAAAAACTGCCGGAAGATATCGCACGCGACGTACTTCCCAAAAATATCTTGATGATCGGCACGACGGGCGTCGGCAAGACCGAGATCGCCCGTCGGCTTGCACGGATCGCAGACTCGCCGTTTATTAAGATCGAGGCCTCAAAGTTTACCGAAGTCGGCTATGTTGGCCGCGACGTTGAGAGCATGATACGCGAGTTGACTGAAATAAGCGTCGAAATGGCTAAACAGGCATCATACGAAGAGGTCAAGCCGCTTGCCGAAACAAATATTGAAGAAAAGCTGCTCGATATTCTTTTGCCAAACCCCGCGATGCATTATCAGACGCAGGCTGAAGCGGATTCGACCGGCGGCGGTGATTCGTCATATCAACGGACCCGCGAGAAACTAAGAGAACAACTTCGCCGAGGCGATTTGGACGACCGATTGGTTGAGATCGACACGCAGGACCGCGGAAATACCACGATCGACTTTGTTGGCGGCCAGGGAATGGAAGAAATGGGCGTCAATCTGAAAGATATGTTCGGAAATCTATTTCCGTCAAAAACGGTTCGGCGAAAAATGAAGCTGAGCGACGCCCGTGCCGTACTTCTAAGGGACGAGCAGGAAAACCTGGTCGATATGGAAAACGTCGTCCGCGTTGCGATCAAAAAGGCTGAGAATGCGGGAATTATTTTTCTGGATGAGATCGACAAGATAGCCGGCCGCGAATCGGGCGGAAACCCTGATGTGTCACGTGAAGGTGTCCAACGCGATCTGCTGCCGATCGTAGAAGGCACGAACGTAAATACCAAATACGGGATGGTAAATACCGATCATATTTTGTTCATCGCGGCTGGAGCATTTCATGTTTCCAAGCCTTCCGACCTGATACCTGAACTTCAGGGCCGGTTCCCTATACGCGTTGAATTGGAATCACTTACCGTCGATGACTTAAAGAGAATTCTCACACAGCCAAAGAACTCATTGATAAAACAATATCAGGCGTTGCTTGAAACCGAAGGCATCAAGCTTGAGTTTGGCGAAGACGCAGTTTCCCTGCTTGCCGAGATGACCGCGGAATTGAATAGGACGACCGAGAACATCGGCGCCCGCAGGCTGCACACACTGCTCGAAAAGCTTTTGGAGGAAATAAGTTTTATGGGCGGCGAACTTGAAGAAAAGGTCCAGCGGATAGATAGTTCCATGGTTCAAAGCCGGCTCGGCGGACTGATCCAGGATCAAAACCTTCGACAGTACGTTTTGTAGTAATAGCAGCACAAATGTCACTTTCACTATTTTTGCAAGGCCGAGTCGCCACCGGTTTGCTTATTTTGCTTGTCGCCGGCGGGGTTTCATGCGGAAAGAGAAAACCGCCGCTGCCGCCCATTCCTAAGGTTGAGCAGCGGGCCCAGATCTCGGGCTTCCAACGCGGTGAAAAAGTATTGATCTCATGGCGAATGCCCGAACGGAATGCTCCCGCCGGTGATGTGCAGCATATCAGCCGAATCGACGTTTATAGGCTTGCGGAAAAACTATCCTCTCCTCAAGGGCTGACCGAGCAGCAATTCTCCGCAAGAAGCGTTCTCGTCGCTTCGATCAAGGTCAAGGACGCCGATTTCGGAGACCGTCCAATGTCGTTCACCGATACGCTTCAATTCGCCGGCCAATCGTCAAGAATGCGATATGCAATTCGCTTTGTTAATTCCTCGGGACAAAAAGCGGCATTTTCCAACTTTCTTTTGATCGAACCCGAGCCGAGAGTGGCTGCGGCCCCGCAAGATCTTGAGGGCAACGTGAGCCAAGAATCGATCACACTAAAATGGACCGCTCCAACCGCAAACACCGACGGGACAACGCCGATAAATTTGATCGGGTTCAACATATATCGGTCAGGTTCGAAAACACAAGCCGGAAAATTGCTAACGCTTTCGCCGGTAAAGGAAAGTGAGTTTGAAGATAAGAATTTCGAGTTCGGCAAACCCTATTACTATTTTGTCAGGGCAGTATCGGCGGGTGCGGGAAAGTCCACTGAAAGCTCTGAGTCAAACATAATTGAGTTGAATCCGATAGACACATTCGCACCGGGACCACCATCTTCGATCACTATAGCTGCCGCTCCGGGTACAATTTCACTATTCTTTCCTCCGAATCCCGAGCCGGATATCGCAGGCTATAAGATCTTTCGGAGCGAAGATCCATTGGTCGAAAAATCGGAATGGAAACTGTTGACGGCTTCTCCAATTGACAGGAATACATTTCAGGACACAGACATTGATAAGGGCAAGTCCTACTTCTACTATTTAAAGGCTATTGATCGTTTTGGTAACGAAAGTGATGCGAGCGAAGTGGTGAGTGAAAAAGCGCTCTAAATTCTGTTAAATAATTTTCCGCAAAAGGGTCGGTCAAGGACCGTCTAAACAAAAGAAAAGGCCTGCTGCATGCCGGCAACAAGCCTTCTATTTCTTTTCTAGCTACCCTATATTGAGTCAGGAGCATCGCGCCGACAAGACTCTCATGAGTGTTCCCGCTGTTCGTTAATTCCAAAGGTTAGTTTCCAAGTCGGATTTCACACATCGGCGGTCAACAGGCTGGAAGCAAAGCGTTAGCCGCTTCCTTTTACCAAACGTTCAGTACGAGAATAGTATCCCACCTTGTGGCCGTTGTCAACATTTTTTAAAACTTTTTTTCAAGAATTCAAAAAACTTGAGTGCGGCCTTATCAATCGCGGATATAGTGCCGTAGATTGTTGGCTCTCAGTGCCCGACGCGCACCGCGGCCGGGATCAATATTGGATCCGCAATTGTCAAGATCGAGACGCGCAGCTTCGCTTCCGCGCGACTTGCATACCGGTTTTGTCATAAAATCTACATTTGCCGCATTGTCATTAATATGAAGATCGAACTTGAACAAAATTTCAAGCCGTCAAAGATCGTTTGTGTAGGAAGAAACTACTCAGAGCATGCCGCTGAACTTGGAAACGAAGTGCCGAAGGAACCGCTGATATTCCTCAAAGCCCCGTCGGCATTGATAAAGAGCGAGGATACGATATTTCTCCCAACTTATTCCGCCCAGGTTGAGCACGAAGCCGAGTTGGCCGTCGTTATCGGACGCGAATGCACTGAACTTGGAGACGATGTCGATCCGCTTGAATACGTGCTTGGCTACACCTGCCTCAACGATGTGACCGCGAGAGACATTCAGAGAAAGGATGTTCAGTTTACGCGTGCAAAATCGTTTAACACCTTTTGCCCTGTCGGCCCTGTGATCGAAACCGATCTCGACGTCTCGGACCTGAGTGTCGAATGCCGTGTTAACGGTACCGTCAAACAGCAGGGCCGTACATCGCAGATGGTATTTAGCGTACCGTTCCTGATACGATATATTTCACAAGTGATGACACTGCTGCCGGGCGATCTGATCGCGACCGGCACGCCTTCGGGGGTTGCCAGGCTGAACCCTGGCGATGTTTGCGAAGTTGAAATAGAAGGTATCGGCATATTAGAAAATCGGGTTTCGGCGAAATGAAACGATGCCCAAAATGTAACGCAGGCTATTTCGATAACATGCTCGAGTTCTGTTTGGAGGACGGGTCCAGGCTGGCATTGTCCGCCGATCTGCACGCGGTCGAGGAACAAAAAAGCGTCCGCGCGGCTGATCTCGATCATGTCGCGGGGCCGTTGGCCGATCGGCTATCAGAAGAAACATTTGTGATCGGTAAGGGCCGGTCTGCCATCGATATATCGGCTTCCGAGCGGCCGCATACAGGTGTCGTTCAATTGCTCGAACTTTCGCCCATCGTCCTTGCGTTACTGCATAACTGGTGGCAATGGGTCTGTCTTGAAAAGTCTTATGTTTATTCATGGGCGGATTACCTGCTTTCCGCCAATTTTTTGATGTGGCTGCTTTTGCTTGGTTTTGGCGCCGCGGCGGGTGTTTACTCAGTCAAGCGTTCATCAAATAGACCTATCGGCATAATCGGACTTGTGACACTAGCAATAAACCTTATACTTTTTCTTGTACCCCGAAAGTGAAAATATTCTGGAGAACTTATGAAATTTTTTATTGATACTGCAAATTTGGACGAGATACGCGAAGCAAATGAGATGGGCCTGATCGACGGAGTTACGACCAATCCGTCACTCGTTGCAAAAGAAGGCGATGTCGATTTTAACGAGCATATTGCAAAGATATGCTCGATCGTGAAAGGCGATGTTTCGGCCGAGGTGACGGCCCTTGATACGGCAGGAATGCTTGAGCAGGGCCGAAAACTTGCGAAGATCGCGCCGAACGTGGTGGTAAAATGCCCGCTTACTCTCGAAGGGCTCAAGGCTACCCGGACGCTAACCGACGAGGGCACCGGCGTAAATGTGACACTTTGTTTTTCGGCTGCGCAGGCATTGCTCGCCGCCAAGGCGGGTGCCAAGTACATCTCTCCATTCATCGGGCGGCTGGATGACGTTGGCACAAACGGAATGCAGCTTATTCAGGACATTGTCCAGATATACGGAAATTACAGTTTCAAGACCGAGGTCCTGGCGGCTTCTATTCGGCATCCGATGCATATCGTGGATTGTGCGCTGGTCGGCGCTGACGTTGCGACAATTCCGTTTAAGGTGATCAAACAGCTTGTTAAGCACCCGTTGACCGATAAGGGCCTCGATTCGTTTTTGGCCGATTGGAAAAAGAGCGGCCGATCTTAAGCGCGCCGCTCAAATTAAGCACGTCGGAAGTTGGGGTCAATTGAACAATCGTTTGATCTCACCCTGCTTAGCGGCAACGTCCATATCCCGCTGCACTGCGTCTTGGTATCGCCGGGCAAAATCCTCACCGTGGCCGGCCATTCCAACCAAGTTCTTGAGGTTGGTCAAATGAAATTCGACGGCTTCATCGCTGAAGCCGTCCTTTTGCGCAAACATCTCGTCAATATCAACAATAAGTGCTGAAAACTTCCTTAACCAGGCCAAGTTCTCGTCATCCAGCAGGGCGTTCAGAAACTGTCCGCTGGTTACTTTCCCGTGCTGCAATTCGTATTCATTTCGCGAGAGGTCCACAAGGGATTTATGCAGCCCGAGAAGCATATCCCGTCCGGTCTTAAGCAGTTCCGTATTTGTCATACTTAAATTATACACCAGCAAATCAAAGTTTATTATTCTGCTAATCTTTACTTATTAGCCGGCTAATGCTACCTTATTAGCCGGCTAATTCTAATTTATTAACCATCGAACAAAAACTTATTTGCCTGGCAATTGCTTAGTTAAGCAACTTTAGCGCTTATACTTACGTGAGGGATTATGAAGTTTGAAGAAAGCATCAGCTACCTGTTGGCGAAGATATCAGTCTCCCACCAGAATCTCGTGGAAACGGCGGCGATGGGTGCCGGACTACACAGAGGGCAAGCGTTCGTACTTTTTGAATTATGGAAAAAGGACGGACAGCGTCAGATCGACCTGGCAACTAATCTTGGCCTTTCTCCGCCGACCGTAAACAAGACGCTCGGCGGGCTTCTGGAAAACGATTTTGCCACTCGCGGAAAATATGAGAATGATGAACGGTCAACACGGATATTTCTTACCCAAAAAGGGCGCGACGTCCGTGAAGATCTGATCGGCCAATGGGAACTGCTTGAAGAGAGGATCACCGGCGGCCTCACCGATACCGAGGCCCTTATGCTTCAGCAATTGCTCGCAAAACTGTTGGTCGAAATAATCTGATCAAAGTTGAATTTTTGAATCGCGCTCTATGCGATATGTCCATTGATTTTGGAGGTTAACCATGAAGGTACTTTTCGCAACTGACGGAAGCCAGCAGTGCGAGGCGGCAATCGAAGCATTAAAACGATTTTCTTTAAGCATCGCTGATGAGATCAAGATCGTTAGTGTAGTTGATATGGCCTTGCCAATGGCGATAGATATTTATGGAGGCTTTCTCCCCGATACTTCCGAACTTGAAAAAACCGCCCGAGACAATGCAGCAAAGGTGGCCGAGGAAACTGCCGCAAAAGTGCGCGAGTTTGTCGAACCGGATACAGCCGAGATTTCGACGGAAGTACTTTTTGGCTCTCCTGACAGCCGCATCGTCGAGACGGCCGAAGAATGGAAGGCTGATCTGATCGTCGTTGGCTCGCACGGCTACAGCCGATGGGAGAGACTTTTGCTTGGCTCGGTTTCTGATTCAGTGATCCATCACGCGCCCTGCTCGGTGCTTGTGGTGCGGCTTCCTTCGGAGCCATAGATGATCTATACGGTAAACTCGAAATCATTCGATCGAAAGGTGAAACGTTCGTGGACGGCCGAAATGGTAGAGTCATCGCGGGAGCTTTTGCTGTTAAAAGGCGTTTTCGAGCAAACGGTAGATCACCCGGCTTTAGGCGAGATCGCGGCGGGCACGCTTTCATTCGAGTATTTTTGGCCGGACCGGTGGTATAACATTTTCAAGTTTCATCATCCAAACGGCAAATTCCGCAATTTTTACTGCAACATCGCCCTGCCGCCATTCATTGGCGAGGGCCTGGTCGAGTTTATAGACTTGGACCTTGACGTGATGGTCGATTCCGAGGGCGGCATTTATGTACTGGATGAGGATGAATTTGCTGAAAACGCGGCAAGGTACGCTTATCCGCGTGAGGTGACCGAAACCGTACCTAAGGTCCTTGCTTCCCTTCTACGCATTGTTCAGGAGCACAAATTCCCTTTCGACGATTTGGAACAAACTTTTGAAAAGTTCGTGTTAAAATCGTTCGAACCAAATCCAACTGCATAACGGAGAAACGCTCATGGTGTTCAGATTCTTTGCCGCATTCGGAATGCTTTTCGCGACGATCAGTATTTCTGCTCAGAGGGCCGTGCCGGAGCCGTCACAACCTGACGCGAACACAAGCATGGCCTATGACATAGCCAGGATCGCAACCTCTGTGCAAACCATGACGCGAACATTAAAGGACTTTGTTGATAAGTTCGCAAAGGTCGAAGGCATAGCTCTCAGTGAAAAGCAGCAGCGGCTGGTTACCGGAATGCAGATACTGGTCCAGGCCGAGCAGCGGCTTGCAGTGCTTCAGAAATTTCAGATCGAACTGGTTGAGAAAGAGGCCCAGATTCGCTCGCGATTGGCACAGATCGAGATCGACCTTAACCCGCAGCAGATCGACCGCAGCGTCGCATTCGAAGGCGGAACTCAATCGCCCGAGATCAAAGAAAATAGACGTAGAACTTTAATGGCGGAACGCTCAAGCCTAACGTCGGTAATGCAGCAGGTCCAGGTCAACCTGATTGAAGCCGGAAATAGCGTGCGCGAGGCATCGGCCCTTGTCACTCGCCTTCGACGGACATTTTTGCCAATGGTCGAGCGCGAATTGTCCGAGCAATAGACGAAATCTCGTCCGGAAGTCGGGGTAGCAAGAAAGCGAAAGGCAGAGTGAGACCCGACGAATCCGGAATTAGTGCCGCCGGGAATTCAGGTACGTTATCAGACGCGTAAATCTTTCCTGCTCATCTCGAGCGTTGTCGATCTAATATTTCGATTGGATCCTTAATATGTAACTGCAAACGGCAAGGCTGACACCCGGAGCAAGGCTAATCTGTTGTCCGATCGGAAGCTCGACATTATTGATCATCGCGGCATTTCGTCCCTCATTTAGAACCCAAAATTTGCCCATACGGTCGGTCGTGATGGTCAGATGCCGTCGGCTGATCTCAACGTCGCCTGCCAAAGCAATATCAACCGGGCGTGATTTTGAGCCCCGACCGATTGTTATCTCGTTCTGAAAGATGGGAACGATGTTTTGACGTACGCCGTTTAGCCAGATCTCGAGTTTGTACAGTTCCGTGACCCGACGCCGTACGTTGGTCATCTCTTCGCCGTCGTCCGCTGCCGGATCGGTCGGCGGCAAACTATCACTGACACTAACGTGCGGCAAGGTATGCGGCACGGCGACCGTCGGCGGCTGATAGTCAGGAGCCGCCGGTATCGGCGGTTTGAAGTTCGGGCTTGTCGGGGCCGCCGTATTCCGCTTCGATGCAGGTGCTTGAACGGGTTCCGCCTTTTGTCTCGGCAGCACTCCGGTCTTGTTGCCGGTTGAATCTTCCCAACTGTGCTGGACGCGTGCCTCGCCTTTCTCGAGCGTCGCATCGACACGAAGTTCGATGACAAACGATTTGGTCTCTAGCTTCCGCTTGCCGGCAATTTCACGGGCCCGTTCCGCCAAGATATGATAGAGGCCCTGTTCTAGCCCGCGGCGCTTCACGCCCTGCCATTCCTTGTCATCATCGGCGCTCAGGAAGATCGTATATTCGCTCGGAATGATTGTCGTGCCCTGCGGCAGCGGCACTAGTTCGGCCTGCATTACGCCCTCGACCGCCCGTGCGATCTTAACAATAAATTCCTCTGCCTTGCTGCGCGGCTTTACCTGGGCGTCACGGGCCGCTTCCTCGAGGACCGCTTCGGCCGATTCGCCATCTATCCACTTTCTAACTTTGTCCAATACGCTTAAGCTCAAAATATTTTCTCGCTAATTTTCATTAAGATCGACATACTTTCCATAAAGCCAGCCACGCGTTGTCGGAAGTTGAACATCGCGCGGGCGTCCCTGCTCGATCACATCAACTTGATACCAGTTATTCTGTATTTTGACAATGCTGACCTTTGAATTTCGCGTGACGAGGCCAATCGGCTCGTTGTTCATGTCCGGGCTTGGACGGAGATTTATGTCGGTATTTGCTATGCCCGTCCTATCTGTAAAAAGCGTTGAAAGGTCGGGCAGCACCCCGGCATTGCGAAGATAGATGTTCGTCATGTAAAGGCCGGCGGCGAACAGGGCCAACATTGCGGCGATGGCCAGCAAACGCCTGGCAGTCCGGTTCTTGCGGGCATTCGTCGGAATTTCCGCGGGTACGTACGCATTCGGAATTTCGATCTTGAACTGGCCGTTGGCCTCGGCGAAATCTTTCAGCACCGGTGCGGCCGGTTCGGCAACCGCCGGGTGGCGCGGTTTAACCGCATTTGCAAGATCGATCGCCGGGGCGGCAACCGCCGGGCCAAATTGATGACGCAGTTTTAATTCCTTCGTAGTATCGAAATTGGGCTGCCGCGGAGCGATCGGTGAATAGCCGCTCGCGATATGCGGTTGAGGAATTACATGAAGTTTTGGCCGAACGCGCGTCGAGGTCTCATACTCGTCCACATACCTGCGAACTCCTTCGAGGTCTTGCCAAAATTCATCAACACTTTGTTGCCGGCTACCCGGTTCACGGATGGTGGCCTTTTTCAAAACGCGGACGAGCTCTTCCGCCCATTCTTCATCACGACAGCCGATCGGAAGGCCGGTTATCTGTTGGCCGGAATAAAATCGCGGCGACTCGCGCGTGATCAGCGTATAGACCGATTTGGCAAGCGAATAGATATCAGCCGCGGGCGTTAGGGCCGGCACAATCATGACCTCGCCGTCGGCGGAAAGCGGGCTGTGCTCGGGTGCCGCGTAAATATTGGTCCCGACGCGCGTGATCGGTGCGTCGGTCGCAACGATCCGCGCAACGCCAAAATCCGCGATCTTTACGGTCTCATGGTCCTTGGTCAACAACAGATTTTGCGGTTTTATATCCCGATGAATGACGCCGTTGCCATGGGCGTGACGAAGTCCGGCACAGGTTTGTTCTATGTACTTTAGTGACTGTTTTAAGCCAATCGGCTTTTGACGGCATGCCTTGTGAAGGTCGCCGCCCTCAAGATATTCCAGGACCAAATAATGAAATAACGTACCTCTTGCATCTCTTGCCGTGCCGTGACCAAGTCGGCTGATTATATTTGGATGCCTTACGCGGTCGAGAGCAACGGCTTCGTTCTGAAAGTTTTCAACAAGTGTCCGTTCAAGCTCAGGGTCAAGATCATCCTGCAGAAATACGTTCAGTGCCTTGATCGCGACCAGATTGTGCGAAGACTGCGACGCGGCAAGCGTGTCGCGGGCGGCAAAGATCTCGGCATAGCTGCCGCGGCCAAGCTGCGCGAAAATGTCATAGCGTCTATCCAGCCTGCAATTGTCGAGCAAAAGCTCCTTCATCTATAAGTGACGGCAACCGGCGAATCTAATGGAATCTAACCAACTTCGTCGGAACGTATATACGACATTATAATGCCAAAGTTCAAATTTGACACCGGACAAAAGAAAACCGCCGACCACTTGGATGCGGCCGGCGGCTATATTTTCGGAATAAATCTCGCTATTCCGTGGAACGTTCAAAACCCGTGGTCTGAACATACTGGAAGAACGGGGTGCCCGGCGGAATACGCGCCGGATCAAGGAACGTGCTGTCAAATACCCAGTTTCGGACCGGCGGGTCATAAACCGTATTGCAGCACTTAAATGATCCTGAATTGTTCCGTGAGTTGAACAAGTTGATAAGCGAACCGGCATAGTCGAGCCGTTCACCCGTCCATCGTTCAAGGAAGCGTTTGAAGTTATGAACGCCGCCGTTCAGCCTGGGCGAAAGTCCGCCCTGGTTTGGCGATTGTTCGCGGGTTGATATTGTATCGCCCGCGATCATTGCGAATCTGATCTGCGTATCAGACGCAAGCCTTCCGCCCTCGTCATACGGTGACGAAAAGCTTTTGGCATCGTTCCAGGCGTTCGAAAGGATGGTTACCGCATCCGCCACGATCGAGGCTGGAATGTGGAAATTACCATTGAACGGATAATATTGATCATACGGCGTGTTGCCGCTAGACGGCGGGGACGCCGCACCGGTTGCGTTAAAGTTGCCTTGCACATAGATCCCGTTCTCGGAAGAAAACGTGATGCCGCGTGTGTTGGCAGGCGTTCCCGCGTCGTAAATACCGGGGATCGTCGTTCCGTTTATTAGGCGAATGCCTCGGCGATAGTACTTGTGATCATTCACCGCGGCCTCGTCCGGTGCGATCGTGTTTGTATTGTAACGTTCAGCTTCTACGCCGTAACGCGTGTTAAGAACACCATCATGGTTTGCGTCTTCGCCGGGCTGTTTTGTACCGTCGTTTCCATGCCCCGAACCATAGATGTCCTCCATATCGAATTCACCGTCAAAATCGAAGTCGCCGCGGCGGTCCGAAAAATAGATCACCCAACCGCCCAACTGCGGAATATCGGTGTTTGTAAGGCCAACTCCGCCTTTTGATGTTGCAAAAGGCGTGTCCGTCGGAAACAGCCCGTTGAAATCGCCACGGAAGAACCGGCGAAGATTCGCCACGTCCACATCGATCATGCTCATCACACCGTTTCTGGTAAGGCGGCTGAGATTTGAATAATATGTGGTGCTGCGTTCGTCGTAATGCTCGCCTTCCCGTGTATCGAACATTTCAATCGGGAACGGCACTATCGCGACGTTGTTCTGCCCTGGAATATTCGCTTTCTTCAAATGGCCGTACTGCTCGCGGCTCTGATTTGCGGTATTCGGGTCATCATTTGAGTTTGCTGCCGTTGGGGCCGTACACAGTACGGTGCAGCCCGCAACTACGCCTGCATCGGTCGCCCCGCTAAAGCGGCGGACCATGTTCCACGACGAGTTTGAGACAAGATATTTATTCGTCGTCAAACTCGGAATTGCCGGACCGGCTATCGCGAATCGCTGGATCTTGATGACCGATCTGCTGTCGGTGCCGCCGGACGTGGCCGGTTGAGCTGCTGTATTTGTAAGAGTGCTGGTCAGCGGCGATTCATTGTAACTGCCGGCAATATCGATTACGCCGTTCGGCGCCTGCTCGGTCATTCCCATCGAAAGGAAATCCTGAGTAATGTCCTGGGTAATGACAGCTCCAGTTACATCATCGGTCCGCACGGTCTCAACCTTTATCCATACCGGGTTGCCTGAGTATAATCGTTCGCCGTTCACGCGTGTCGGGGTATAATTGAATGCACCGCCGGACGTCGTTCTCATCGATTTCGGCTGATAACCCCTTGATGACTCCGCGACCGAAGGAGGAACCGGAGACGGCAGCGGAAGCGTTGGCGGCCCAAGACGGTCCGCTCCCGTTCCGTTCATGTGTCCATCGAGACGGACACCGCATTCCGTCGTGACCGGGTTCTGGCCAACACCGTTGGCACAGCCAGGCAATTTTGCCTTGCTGTCCGCCAGGCTGATCCGAATACCCGTCTTATTTGAAAACCTTTCACTTCGCTGAATCTCATTGTCAGCCGTAGCAGATGTTTCCGGGTCGGTAACAGGCGTAACCGGAACAACGCTTGAGCCGTTCCACGCGAGATCCCCTCCTGACGAATCGGGCACCTCTTTACCGCGCTTCACTAATTCAATGAGGTCCGCGTTTGCGTTGCCCACCTTTAGCGGAAGCTTCAATGGTTTTGTCTGGCTTTGCAAATTGCCGTCAAAAATGGCGCTTTGCGATGCCCAGTTCGAATTTAATCTGCTTGACGGAAGATCAGGGTCAGCCCATCTGCCCGAACCAAACACATTGGGCGTGCCGTTGAGAACGCTGCCCTGAGTTGGCAATAGCTGTTTGAACGATCCCGATGCATTCTTGATCCATGTTTGGTTGTTTGAATTGTCGCCCGTGTACCAATTCCGCCAGCTTTGGGTTATTACATGGCCGGCGGCAGTTACGCGTGAATCGAAATAGACGCCTTCACCGCCAGGCGATACAAAGAAATGCCGGTTGGAGTGAACACGGCCGCCAAAGCTGAAGCGCGGCGGGCGGAAAAGCTCAAGGTCATCGTCGTAAAAAATACCGAATTGAAAGATCGGAATACGATTGTTCAGAATATTTCGCGTCAGCCTGACTTGTGTACCGCCTACATCAGTAACCGTCGTTCGAAGCCTCCAGGTATCACGAATGGCATACAGGCCCGCGTAAGGCCCGCCGGTAAGTACAGAGGCCGAGCTCGCACCGATCTGGTCCACTTCCTGCAGCGGAGTTCCAAACTCGCCGCCGCCAGCGGCGCTTATCCCCGGAACCACGCCATTTCGTACCCTGTTGAGATCGGTCGCTGAAGGATTCAGCTTTCTCTCAAACACCTTGTTAAAGTTTCGGGTCATTACCTCAAGGCTTCCCTGCGAGGCGTAAAGGGTTCTTGCTTCTGCCGTCTCGTTGCCAACGGCGGCCGCCTCGGCGGCCGTGCGCGTCAACGCGAAAGCGACAAACACGCTGATCAGCGCGAGCACGAAAAGCGCTAACACCAATGCCGATCCCTTCTCTCCGTTTCGCGGAGCCTGCGTTATTGAATTTTTTCGACTTACTTCCGGTCTATTCATATTGTTGCTTCGCCTCAATTTTGGACTAGCTTGCGTCGTAACCAAGATTTCGTGTGCTGAATGTTGCGGTGTCCGTTACCGTTACAGGCTGGCCGCGAGCGTCAAGTTCCGTGGTCCGTACAGTTATTGTCAGCCTTATTTGACGCACGGCGGCGAGCTCGGCCTGGTCGTCGTCAGAGGTTCCGGCAACGCCGTCTGGCCCGGCGCTGGGATTCGAGACCTCTGAGCCGTCGTCCATGATGTATGCGATCTGAAAATTCTCAACACCGTAAACCAGCGGTTCATCGACAAATGCTGGTGCCGGCGGAGGTGCATTTCCGAATTCCCTTCGTGTCAGTATTCCGTCGCCCGTTACAAAATAGGTCGCCATCTTCACACGGAACATCGACACCGGCCCGACCGTGTGAAGTTCGCCGGAGGTGCCGGTATGGTTAAAATTCAACGGATCGCCATTTGCAAACAGGACTTTGTTTGATCCCGACAAGGATGTTGCGACGCCAAGAGTATAATTGCCGCCTGAACCGACAATAAGCATAAGGTCGTTTACACGGCAAACCGAATTGGAGCCTGAACTGATCGTGATCTCGTCTATGCTGCTGACCGTATTCGCCGAGACTTTCAGCGGCTGTCCGCCGCCGCCGGGATTGAATGACGAATCCTTGAAAAGCAGTGTCATTTGATCGGTCCTGACATTTGCAGCCTGGCTGAATGTGTTAACGGTAATGTTGTTTCCGGCAATAATGGGCGGAACCGTATCGCGTGCAGTATTAGTGTCGGGCGGAACTCCAAGAAGCGACGAGACGCGATTGTCCCTAAGGATCACTGCGTTCTTCAAGGGATAACCAAAACCGGCGTTATATGTATCGCGGCCGATCAGGTTCAGGCCGAGTCTTACATTCTTGGTCAATTGAACTTGGTTGCTTACCGCCCCGCGGCTTGTACGGGCCACCTGCAGTACGCCGTAGATCGCACTGCTCACGACCATGAAAATTACCATGGACGCCAGCAGTTCTATGAGAGTGAATCCAGCCTCCGTATGCGATCTTTCTACGTTCGAACGTATTTCAATATTCTCTCGCATTCCGCCTCCTTTATTCGGTAACCGCATAGTCCGTCAGGACCGTCGTTAAAACTTCGCGCCTGCGTACCTGGCCGATCAAATAATTTATGGTTATCTGTACCGAGCGAACTCTGACGCCAAGTGTACCGGGCGTCGGACAGTTATATGACGGCCTATCCGGATCACATTGGTCGGTTATCACAATTTCGCGGGTCACATTTGGCATGATCGGGCCCGTGTCGTCCGCGGTTCCAAGCACTTCATCGGCGCCGGCATCCGTCCGTACAGGCTGCTCACCGTTAACGAACAGGCCTCGCGGAATGTTGTTCACATCCGGGTTGCTGCCGACATTTCCGATCGTGATCCATCCAAGCCGGTCCGGATCAGTTTCCTTTAGCGACATTATCGATTCCATCGTTGAGGCAGCGATCTGTTTTGCCTCAAGCTGGGCCTCTTGTGCCCTTGATTGAACGACCGCTCCGGTGATGCCCGACAAGAGAGCGAGGATGCCGACCATGAGTATGACGACCGCGACCATCACATCGACATAAGAAAATCCCGCGGCTGATGAATTCTTCATTTTGGCAACTCCTTTATTGAAACGGTACAAACGCTGTTCCGTTATGCTTCCAGTATCGGACGGCACCGCTGCCGCCAAAGACCGTGATCGCCCGGACCTCGGTCATTCTTTTCGGCGTTGTGGTATTGTTCAGCGAGGGATACGAATATAGCGTCACGCTGACCGGCATGTCCCCGGCGTTTACGACCGAACCGTCGCTCTTGAATCTCGCGGACCATAGCCCGGATACAAATCCGATATTTCCGTAATTGGGGGGATTAGGCGCCGTGACCCCGGCGGGTGCGTCCATGCGTATCACACTCATCGGTTCAAGCGGAATTCTTTTTATAACTACATCCGGGTCCGTTCCGTTTTCGTCTATTATCCGGGCAAACGGTAAAGCCGGATTACCAACGTTTAGCTCAAAACGTATGGTGCGTCGCCGATTCAAGGCGAGCTGTGCCGTTTCGCGCATTAGGTCCATTACCTTTACGGCTTGATCTTCAGATTTGTAGGCCCGCGTGTAGTTTAAAAAGTATGGCACCGAGATCGCCGTCAGGACTGCCAGGATCGCAAGGACGATCATGATCTCTACGAGCGAGAATCCACGATCGCCCGCGCCGGATGCAGAGCGAAATGTACCGATACCGTTTGGTGGTATTTTCATTGCAGTTTTTTTCGGCTTAGACTGTGCATCCTCAATAGGGATGCGAAACTGATGAAGGGTTCCTAATCAGAATTTGGAACTTAGAGAAGAAAAAGTGAGAAAGGAAAACACTTTCCAAAAGAATTTTACATTGTTGTACAAATTGAGGCAAGCGAATTGTTTGTTTGGTTATCGGTTCGTGGCAATTCCTTCGCGGCCGTGGCTCCTTCAGTTCATTGTCCGATGTGGTTAAAATGCCGCTCAATTGTGATGACAAAAGGAAAAAGCAGATATTTAGTTCTTGAGTATTTGCAAACGAATTTTTTAGCAACCCGCTGCCGTTTGCTTTTGCGCTCAAACAGTTTCGGCTAGAATGGCAACATTATCCGCGAAATATCGTAGATCAAGTCAAGGATGTCCGAAGGTCAAACAACAAAAAAAGAAAAGATCTCGGCTGACTGGCTTGTTCGAGGCATCCTTACGAAGCTCGGCGATACGTTTGATCGGTTCACGGGACGGGGCTGGAAGCCTTCAAGCAGTCTCGCAACCAGCGAGCTTTCCGAAAAACTAAAGGCTCTTGTCGATGCTGAGGCCCGGCCCGGCGAAGGTGGCCGCAAATTCGTTCCACATAACATCACGCTAAAAATGCAGTGGGACAAATTCTCGACCGATGCAGAAGCTTCTCTAAAAAAACTGGAAACGGAACTTTTGACCGCGCTTGTTGATCATATAAACGATCGGCGATTGTTCACGCATGCCCCGATTTCTCTTGTAGTTAAGCCTGATTATTTCACAACCGGCGTTAAGCTGACCGCGGGTTTTGATTCATTGCTCAAAGATGGGCCTGAGAGAACGATAGACGTTGCTGTACCTGCATCGAAAACGGTAGGCGATCCGGCTGAAAGCCGAACGGACCAAAATACCCCCGGCATAGTTTTGACAGTATGCTATTCACTAAACGGCAGCCTGCTGAAAAAACGGTTCGATCTTGCATCGGGCGATCGCGTCTCCATCGGCAGGACCAAGGAAAATGATATTTGGATCGATGACGCAAGCGTTTCAAAATCCCACGCATCGCTTGCACTTACGGCAACCGGCCTGGTTGTCGCGGACACAGGCTCTACGAATGGAACCTTTGTCGATGATGCACGTATTTCTTATGGAAAGGCAATTGCCGTGACACCTGTTCAGCGGCTGAAGTTCGGCTCGGTTAATGTAATGCTTGAGGTTGAAGAATTACCGCGCCCCGATCCCGGAAGTGGTGAAATCGAGGCACCGGACAATGACGACTCCGCATCCTACATGGTCGGCGAATTTGAATTCAACCAAAGAAAGGCCCCAGCCGCTGAGCTTGATGCGGCAACGCTGCCTGGTGTCCCCAAACTGTCAGGGACCGGTTCGGTCGTGTTGACGCCGATCACGCCCGAAACCATTGACCCGCACGTAAACCGGGACAACGAAAGCTAAAGAAGTGTTAGGCAATATTCTCATTCAAATTGATTGGAACAAGTTCCGTCCCGAACAGATCTTCGGCGGCCAGGTACTCGAGCGGACCCCGGCCGGATTGAGCGTCGTCTTTATCATTGGAACCGGTATATTGATCGGGTTCCTCATTCTAAGTTTTTTCGACAATTTTCGTCGTCCCGGCTTTTTATTCGAACATGATCTTCCGCGTGAAGTAAAAAAGAAACTTACACAGACAATTACGAACCGTAGTTTGCGTGTGTGGCAATGCGTCTTTATTCTTCTTGCATTTACGGTCTTTGGCTTCCAGGTTTACTGGACCTATTTCGCCGACGATTCGAATGAGCAGTTTCAAGCGCTTGCGTATAAGGACCTGCGGGGCAGGCGAACTTCCGCGGCGAACTTGCGTGGCTGGATGCTTGACCGAACGGGGAAACTTGATGCAGCACTCGCGTATTACAAGGTCGATCAAAAAGGCGGGATCAACAGAACATTCTCACTCGAACGCGAAATGGCACATCTCCTGGGCACCGAACGCGGCACACCCGGCCTGGAAAGAACACTTTACACATTAAATGCTGATCCGATGCCTGAGGCATGGGAGATCTTAACTAAATTTAAGAAGCCCGAACCCGAACAAAAAGATGTAAGGATTACAATAGATCGTGACCTGCAAGCCTTTGCAGCTAAACAGCTTGAGGGCAAACGCGGCGGCATTGTGGTGATGAATCCGCAAACGGGCGATGTCTTAGCGATGTACTCAAACCCGTCGTATAACCTGAGTGATGCCGAAACACTCGACGGTTATCTGAAACTTGAAGCAGACCGTGAACATAAACCACTTTTGAATCGGGCCACGCGAGAGTTTTATATCCCGGGGTCAACGTTCAAGACATTTACAATGGTATCTGCTTTTCGCGCCGGCCGTGCCGATTTGACCTTTCCCGGCCGCCCTGCCGATGCGAACCCGCCATGCTACACTCCTTTCCGCGGCTCAAAACCGATCTGCGATGCTGGAGGCAGTTGTCATGCCTGTGCCGAAAATATTCCTATCCGCGAGGCATATAAAGTTTCGAGCAATCAATATTTTGCCCAGTTGGCGAATGCTCTCGGCCGCGACAGGCTTGCCGAAACTGCGAAGGTATTTGGGATAACTGCTACGGAAACGCCGGAAGAGGCACTCAAACAAGGATTTTTTCCAGATATTTGGAATGCATCGACACGGCGTGTCGCAAATTCGTTAGCCCCCGCCCGATCTACGATCGTTGTCGGCAAAGAGCTTACAGCTTTTGATATCGGCCAGGAAGGAATGGGCCAGGGCATGGCCGGACAGATGACGCCATTTCAAATGGCACTCATTGCCTCGGCCCCGGCAAACCTTCAAGGAAAGTTGATGAAGCCAAAAATAGAGGCCGACGTGCCGCCTCAAATGTTCGCTCAGGTCTTGACGCCTCAACAATCGGCGGTAGTACGCGAAATAATGTCAACGGTTACCGAAGAGTCAGGCGGGACAGGATCGCGTGTAAAGGCAAAGCTTGCCGGGACGGGAATTATTACCGGCGGAAAAACGGGAACCGCCGAGAAAGACGGCGTACCTGCGTATGACCGAAATGGAAAACGATTGACCGTCACAAAGCGAAAGAAAGGCGAGAACGGTGAGATCGTCACCTATGAAGAGCCGGTTTTTCGCCGCCGGACCGACGGTTGGTTTATCTCCATCGCCCCGCTTGAGAATCCGCAGCTTGCAATCGCCGTGGTGGTTGAGGATATCGGGGCCGGATATGGAGGTACCACTGCTGCTCCAATAGCTGCCGATGTGATATTAAAGGCGAGGGAGCTTGGGCTTCTTGGGGAAAAGTATAAGCCGCGAAGTGCAGCTCCGACACCCGGCCGACGAAAATCTCGTGGAAACTAATTTGCCTAAAATCAGCAACTTGAAGAATCGGACCTCATCCCATTTCTTTATTTTGGTTTTGATCGTGTTTCTCGCGGCTGTCGCTCATTACGCGATTTATTACGGCGGCCTCATTCGCGGCTATGAAACCTCAGAGCTTACGGCAATACGCAATATCGGCCTGCTTTCAGTATTGGCGGCACTTCCGGTCCTGCTAAAGCGGATCTTGCGCTTTCAGGGAAACTGGACCATGTATTCGACTGCAGTGCTGATGTTCTCGATCGGCCTGACAATTCAATATAGGCTTTTTAGTGACCCTGAATACACTTCCCGCCGCGATAAGGCCGAGGCCCGGCAACAGAAGATCAAAACACTTCAGCTCCATTATATTCAGGAGAATTATTCCGCCGAAAAAAAGCAGATGATGGGTTTGCCGGCAACACCGCCGTCACCTGTCGATCTTTCGAAAGAGACTCCGAGGCCGGCCCCCGAAACGATTTCGGGCGTTCTATTTTCCGGCCGCACGATAAATCCGCTGTTGGGGATCTGCGGTCTCATATTTGTGATCATCGTCTTTCGATATGAACGTGTTCTGGAATGGCTTCAAAATAACGGGTTCTTGCTGGTCCTGCTCACGCTCGTACCGCTTTTTGTTGCGGCGGTCACATCCAGGGCGGGAAAGTCGATCGGCAACATGACGCCCTGGGAACCGGCAAAGATACCTTTTCTCATTGGATTCGCCGCGATTCTGGCAATTCTTTACAAAAATCTTTCACGCACATATTGGGGCCTGCCAAGGGCAAAAGACGTCGTACCGCTAGTTTTCATGGCGATACTTCCCTTCGTGCCATTTTTCGTGCTTAAGGATTTCGGGCAAATGATGGTGTTTAGCGGCGTTTACGCCACATTGTATCTGATCGCGGTCCGCCGTTTTTCTCAGCGATTTGTCCTTGTCGGGAGCGTTGCCTTGCTTGTCGGTATTCTAGTGGTCGGGGCATTACCATTTGCAACGCAAGAAAAGATCCCGCTTCTTCCGACCATAGCAAAGCCTGTTAAATCAGTACTGCCAAATCGGATTCAGCAACGGTTCCATCTCTGGCTGGACGGATTTGATCCTCCAACGCCCGAAACCGCATGGTGGAAAGAAGACTACGACGATTACTATAAAAAGCTGGTTGAAAAGGACCCAAACCTTCCGCAAATGATCGCCGAGGATCCTGGTCTTCAACGTACCATCAATATTGACGCGTGGTTCGATATCCTCGCTTTCCAACCTGCGCAGGCTACGTTTGGACTCGCCTCCGGCGGCACCACCGGCCGCGGGCTCGGCCTTGGATATCCCGAATTGATCCCGGTAGCCGATTCTGATTACATTTTCGCCGCCCTGGCCGAAGAACTTGGACTTTTTGGAGGTTTGTTGTTAACCTTTGCGCTTATCGTGTTTGTTAGCGCTGGTGTTCGCACGGCCTTAGATTCGCGCGATATGTTTAGCAAGCTATGCTGTGTTGGCCTGTCGGCGTTTATCGGGTTTCAGGCGCTCGTCAATATCGGCGGTATAACGCGTGCATTGCCAATGACCGGCATCACGCTGCCGTTTGTAAGCCACGGCGGCTTTTCGCTGATAACAAGTTTTGTGATGCTCGGAATGCTTATGGCATTTTCGCACCGCAACGCAATCGATCGGAGCGTAAACGATGTTCAGGCGTTGCCTTAACGCTCAAGACCCAACCTACTGCGAATTAAGTGTTTGTCCGCAATTGCCCGCCGGCGACCGGTTGTGGCGTGAAATGATATATGACAATCGTCAACGAATACACTTCGGCCGCCGTTAGCGATCGAGGCTTAAACGCCAGCCGGCCCCAAAACGAAGATTCCTATGTTGAATTGGCCGACATTGGCCTTTTCGCTGTCGCCGATGGCGTTGGCGGGGCACAAGCAGGCGAGGTTGCCTCGCAAATGGCAGTCGAGATACTGACAGAGGCGTTTTCGAACATGACGCCGGATACTGACCCCGAAGTCATGATGAGGGCGGCTCTCGAAAGGGCAAATGAGGCAATATTCCAGATGTCCCGTGATCTGCCGCAGCTTTCGTCAATGGCGACAACGATAGTCGCTCTTCACGTCGCGAACGATATTGCAACTATCGCTCATGTAGGCGATTCAAGAGTTTACCGGATCGATCCCAACGGGCGGATATTTCGTGAGACCGACGATCATTCCGTGGTCGAGGAAGAGGTCCGTGCCGGACGAATGACGCCTGAGCAGGCATTGACACATCCAAGCAGAAACGTCATAAGCCGGGCCCTTGGGGCGGACGACACGGTCGAACCGGATATTAGGATGGTGATCGTTCACCCGGGAACCAAATTCTTGCTTTGTTCTGACGGCATCACGCGGCATATTGACGATTCTGAATTACAGGGGTTGCTCGGCACGGCGAAAGATCCGACGGCGGTATGCACTGAGTTGAAGGACTTATGTTTTGAACGCGGTGCTGAAGACAATCTTACCGCTGTAATTGTGAGCTTTCCGGGCGGTGCCGCCGACGCGGATTCAGACGATGATCTGATCGAAGAAGAAACCATCGCCGGTGTGCGTGAAAATGTGGTCGAACCGGCTGCTCTTGACGAGATACTTGCAACTTCGGACAGAAATGACGGCCTTGGCCTGCTGGAGCTTGGTGTCGCCGACGAACATCCTTCCGATGCCGCACTGTCCGCGACAACGGTTAACGGCATCGACGTTAACCCGCAAGATACAGCCGCGGATGACGACGAAGCCTACTTGCTGCAGGAGACGGAGCCAAATTACGAAGGTGAGGCGGACGCCGAGGCGGATTACGTTCCGGCCACCAATTTAGTCGCGGAAGCCGAAGAAAACACAGCAGATCCCGAGCCGAAACCCAGGCCCGCCGCTTATTCAATATATCCGGACGACGCCGAAACCGCTCCACGTAAAGGCGGTTCCGTACTTGGCTGGCTGATTGCCGGCCTCGTGATCGGTATTGTATCCGGCCTTGCGGCGGGATATTACATTGTTCAGGCAAATATACCGCGAACGCCGGTTCCGGTTTTGAGCGAGCAAAAAAGCAACAATGTGCCGTTAACTTCATTTGAGGAGACCAGACGATTAGTTGATGCTGATCCGGTCAAATTTTTGAATGCAAACGCCGCCACACCTCAAGAAGCTGGTGATTTCTTCTGGCTTGGAAGGGCCTTGCTTCTGACAGGAAAGCCGGTAGAAGCAAAACGTGCACTTGAGGAAGCCAGGAAACGGCTTGCGGGCGTCGCCGACCCTTCGAATGTCAAAACAATGTCGAACGAGATAGCGATGGCGATGATAATAGCATCTGATCCGGCCTCGGCCGAAGCCTTTGCAAAGGAAGTCGCCGCGGCAAGCGCACCTCCGTCCGCCAACACAAACGTAAATTCCGCGGCACCTGTCCGCTGAATTTATCCGTCTGTCGATCGCTGCCTTGCGGCCTCGAACAGTATCACTCCAGCGGCGACTGCCAGGTTGAGGCTTTCAATTTGCGCTTTCATCGGGATTCGTACAATTTCTTCCGCGATGTCGAGGTACTCGTCCGATAGCCCGTGAGCTTCAGAGCCCATTACGAGCATTCTTGGCCCTTTCCAAGAATACTCCGTGTAACTCAACTTCCCTTTAATATCGGCCGCGACCGTTGTGCCGTTAAAGTTCTTCATTAAGTCTGCAGCGTCCTGCAACACCGCATTTTCCCAGATCTGCAGCCTTAAATTTGAACCCAACCCGGCCCTCAAACACTTTGGTGAAAACGGGTCGGCGGAACGCGCCGAGATTACAATGCCGGTAACATCGGCGGCCTCGGCGGTGCGAAATACCGCCCCAAGATTTGAAGGATCGCTTATCTCGTGCAGGTAAAGGAACATCGCCTGACCGGCCGAAAGACCGTCAAAGCTGATCGGCCCGGTCCGCGGCCGATTTGCGAGCAAAATTATGCCCTGTGAATTGACCGTGTCCGCAATGCCGCCGAAAAGTTTCGGCCCGGTTTCGATCAATTTGATCTCGCGCCTTATTAATTCGGCTATTATCGGAGCCGAACGCGGGCGGCCAATAAAATCCGTCGAGACCAAAGCATCAATGATGGACACATCCGTCCGTAATGTCTCTTCTGCCAGTCTCGCTCCCTCGATGAATATTTGATCGGCGACCTTTCCATCGCGGACCTTTCGAAAATGCTGGAGTCTAGCGTTCTCCCGGCTTGTGATCTTTTGTATTTCGTCCATCTAACCGCCATTCTAATCTGAAGTTGCCGATCGACAAAAATCCTCGGCTTATCAACGGGAATGTTGCAGAACTGAAAGTTTCAGCTAAAATTAGCTAACTCTATGAAACCTGGATCACGAATTAAGAACAAACTTGACCTTCTGAAAGAACGTTCTCTAACGGCGGAAGAGGGCGGCGGTGCAGCCCGTAATGATAAACAAAGGTCTTCAGGTAAAATGACGGCGCGTGAGCGGATTGAGTTCTTTCTGGATGACGGATCGTTCGAAGAGTTTGATAAGTTCGTCGTTCACCGCTCGAACGATTTCGGACTTGAAAAACAGAGATTTCCGGGTGACGGCGTTATTACAGGACACGGCCTGGTGGACGGGCGCGAGGTTTTTGTATTTGCTCAGGATTTTACTGTTTTTGGGGGCTCCTTGTCTGAAACCCACGCCGAGAAGATATGCAAAGTAATGGACTTTGCAATGAAGACCGGCTGCCCGGTGATCGGGCTGAACGATTCAGGCGGCGCACGGATCCAGGAAGGCGTCGTAAGCCTCGGCGGTTACGCCGACATATTTTTGCGGAACACGCTGGCGAGCGGGGTCATACCGCAAATTAGCTGCATTATGGGCCCGTGCGCAGGCGGCGCGGTATATTCGCCCGCGATCACCGACTTTAACATTATGGTGAAGGACACGTCTTATATGTTCATCACCGGCCCTGACGTAATTAAAACGGTTACCCACGAGGAAGTCACAAAAGATGAATTGGGCGGGGCGATGACGCATAACGCAAGGTCGGGCGTTGCACATTTTGCCGCTGATTCGGATGAACATGCGTTGCGCCTGACACGGGAACTACTTTCATTTCTGCCGTCAAACAATGTTGATGACACGCCGTTTGCCGCCAGTACCGACCCAAGCGATCGTACCGACTCGGCACTCAATACAATGGTGCCCGAGACATCGAGCCAGCCTTACGACATTCGAGATGTGATACACAGCGTTGTTGATGACGGCTATTTCTTTGAGGTCCAAGAACATTGGGCCCGAAATATCGTGATCGGCTTTGCCCGCCTTGCCGGGAATTCCATAGGCATCGTTGCCAATCAGCCTGCATATCTTGCGGGCGTTCTCGATATTGATGCTTCAATAAAGGCGGCCCGTTTCGTGCGGTTTTGCGATTGTTTCAATATTCCGCTGATCACTTTTGAAGACGTGCCCGGATTTTTGCCGGGTGTAAATCAAGAGCATAATGGAATTATTCGTCACGGGGCCAAATTGCTTTACGCCTTTGCTGAAGCGACGGTACCGAAGATTACCGTTATCACGCGAAAGGCTTATGGCGGAGCATACTGTGTGATGGCGTCGAAACATATACGGACGGACATTAACTTTGCATTCCCGACCGCCGAGATCGCGGTAATGGGTGCGGAAGGTGCGGTCGGCCTGCTGTATCGAAATGATCTGAAGGAATCTTCAAATTCGGAAGAGACAAGAGCGGGCCTGGTTCGGGAATTCACGGATAAGTTTGCCAACCCGTATGTCGCGGCCGAACGCGGGTTTGTTGATGAGATCATCGAGCCCGCGCTTACACGGCCAAAGCTGATCCGAGCACTTTCTCTTCTTAAAAATAAGGTCGATACTAATCCAAAAAAGAAACACGGGAATATTCCACTCTAGAAATCACTTTAACTGTCGGCGGCTCGACAGTTAAAGTAAGGCATTAGCTTTCTAGATCTAGGGAAATCGACCCCGACCCGCCTGGAAATTATGCATTCAATGCGGCCGACCAGGGCCACCATCGACCTGGCCAATCTCTCGTTCAACTTTCACTCGGTCCGCAAATTTATTGGACGTGAAATGAAGATAATGGCCGTGGTCAAAGCGAATGCTTATGGCCACGGAGCGGCGGAATGCGCTAAATCAATTGAAAGTGCAGGGGCTGACTGGTTTGGCGTTGCAACGATCGGCGAGGCTTTAGAACTTCGCGAAGCCGGTATTATAAGACCGATACTAACCCTCGGCGGCGTATGGCCGGGCGAAGAAGGCCTTATTCTCCGAGAAAATATCACACCGGCCATCTTCGACCTTCAAACGGCGGGGCTTATAGACAAGGCCGCGGCCGATCGCGGGGTGAGGAAAAAGGTCCACATCAAGATCGATACCGGTATGGGACGAGTCGGAGTTCCCTTTCAAGATGTTGCCGGATTCGCGGAAAGACTTTCCGCGTTCAAGTCTCTTGAGGTCGAGGGTGCAATGACGCATTTTGCGGCGGCGGACGACCTCGACGAAAATGAATACACTGAAAAGCAGGTTGTGAGATTCAACAATGCCGTTAATATTTTGCGGGAATATGGATTTTCACCCGAGATAATTGATCTTTCCAATTCACCTGGAGCCGTCGCACATCCGGAGATCGTTGGAAACATGGTCCGCCTCGGCGGCGTTCTTTATGGCCTGAGCGGCGACATTCTGCCGGCCGGGATCAAAAAACCTGAGCTAAGGCCGGTAATGTCTTTGACTTCTGAATTAGCACTTGTCAAAAAAGTGAACGCGGGCGAAAGCCTCGGATACAACCGAACATTTGTTGCAAAACGTGACTCCGTGATCGGCACGGCCCCTATCGGTTATAATGACGGACTCCGCCGCGGACTTTCAAATAATGGAAATGCAATAGTAAACGGGGTTCGGGCCCCAATCGTGGGACGTGTTTCAATGGATTGGACAATACTCGACCTGACCGAAGTTTCCGACCCGCAAAAAGGAGATGATGTCGTATTTATCGGTTCCAACGGCGAAGCCTCAATTACCGCGGAAGAGTTAGCGGGTAGTTTGAAAACACTTTCCTACGAGATAACTTGCGGAATTTCTTACCGGGTGCCGCGGTTATATCGGTCAGAAAATTGCTAGTGCCTCAACCTGTGCCGGGGCCGATTGGGTTAGAATGATATTTGGCCGAAGCTAAGTATCGAACAATATGAATCTTAAATTTCCTATAGATCTTTCGTTCAAGCTGCTTGCGATAGCCAGTCAGATATACATTCGCGACAACAGCGGCCAACTGGTCGGATACGTAAAGCAAAAACTGTTCAAGCTAAAAGAGGACATAAATGTTTTTGCGGACGAGGGCCAAACAAAGCTACTCTTTAACATAAAGGCCGACCGCGTATTGGATTTTTCGGCGCGTTATAATTTCTCTGATGGTTCGGGCCGGATCATCGGGTCGATAAAGCGCCAAGGGATGCGTTCGATATGGCGTGCAAATTACGACATTCTTGATGCTGGCGCTAACCCGGTAATGAGGATCAATGAAGAGAGCGGCTGGATAAAGGTCGCCGATTCGTTGATCGGAGAATTACCCGTGATAGGCATGTTTACTGGGTATTTTATGAATCCGTCGTATATCGTTTCGCGTGTGGACGGAACGCCCGCCGCCCGTTTGACGAAGCAGCCGGCTTTATTTGAGGGCCGTTTCCGAATCGAACTTTTGGGAAATGAAAGCAGCGAGGATGAGATCCGGATTCTGCTGGGTTCGCTCACAATGACCTTGCTTGAACGATCGAGGGGTTAAATGCATGTTTTTGGCCGGCGGGAATGGAAGGAGTTTTTGCTCAGGCTTTACAACAAGGTTGATTCGGCGGATATTTTCAACCGCGCCGCAATGGTCGCATTTTACTTCTCGTTTTCTTTTTTTCCTTTACTATTCTTTCTGGTAACCCTTGCCGGACTCATTCTGGGCGGTACTGAAAGCCTCAAGCGGGACCTGTACAGCTATTTGTTCCAGATAATGCCGGTGTCGGCTTACGACCTGGTCCATAAAACGCTTGACGAGATCATTGAGAACAGCTCAGGCGGCAAACTGACGATCGGCATCATTGTCACGCTTTGGTCAGCCTCCTCAGGCGCAGATACACTTCGCATCTCCCTAAACACGGTTTACGAGCTGAAAGAATCGCGGCCCTGGTGGAAGACCCGGCTTCAATCGCTGATCGTTACCTTTCTTTTCATCATCCTTCTAACGCTTGCATTGATCGCCGTTTCAACCGGCCTAAAAATGTTCGACGTGCTTCTCGTCTGGGCCGGATTAAATGTTGACTCTCCATACACTTTTATCGCGGTCCAGTGGATATCGCTGCTTGCCATGCTTTTGTTTGCAAGTGAGGTGATCTACAACTGGCTTCCATGCCATAACAAGTTTCAATGGTCATGGGTAACGCCCGGTTCGGCAGTAGCGATCTTATTGTGGGTCTTGTTTTCCGGGGGCTTTCGGTTGTATCTTCAATATTTCAACAATTACAACAACGCCTATGGATCACTAGGGGCTGTTATAATCTTGATGCTTTGGATGTTTCTGTCCGCAACCGCGATCCTGATCGGCGGTTCGATCAATTCTGTACTAAGTGAAATGCGCGCCGGAAGCCCGGAGAAGGTTTCCAACGGTGATGCAAAAGATGCTGGCAGCTCACAGCATGAATCCGACTAAGGTAATTATTTTACAGTTATTTACAACCCTTACTTGATCACATACCTAAATATATGTCATTAATGCTTCAAGAGATACTTGAACAACCTGATGCACTTAGCCGAACGATCGAAGGCGAGCGTGAAAAAGTCGTTCGCATCGGTGACTTTATCCGGCAGCGGGATATTGATCTGATAGTTCTGGTCGCCCGGGGCAGTTCAGATAACGCGGCCCTTTTTGGCAGATACCTGCTCGAGATCACTACCGGAATCCCGGTTTCCCTCTCGGCTCCGTCGGTAGTAACGCTTTATAATGCAAAACTTCGTCTTAAACGGGCGCTTGTCATTGGTGTTTCGCAATCGGGCGAAGGTTTTGATATCAATTTGGTGCTCGAACAGGCAAAGGCGTCAGGTGCATTCACGATCGGCATTACGAATGAACCGGCTTCGACTATGGCAAGAATCGCTGACGAGACCTTGGTCATTCATGCCGGACGCGAAAGGTCGGTTGCCGCTACAAAGACCTATACCGGCCAAATGCTTCATTTCTATATGCTTGCATCCGCGATCGGCGACAAACGCATTAACTATCACCAAATACCCGACCTGGCCGGGAAAGCGCTTGAACTTAAAGATGAGGTTGAAGAAATGGTCCAGCGTTACGCATTTATGGAAAATTGTGTTGTCGTCGGACGAGGAATGAATTACGGAAATTCTTACGAGTTGGCATTAAAATTAATGGAAACTTGCTATGTAGTTGCCGAGAGATTTTCGTCTGCCGACTTTTTCCACGGGCCGCTGGCCATAGTCGAACGCCGTTTCCCGGTCATACTTTTTGGGCCGGCCGGCGTTACCGAATCAAGCAATGTAGAATTACTTCACCGGCTCAAGGAACTCCATGCGGACTGTCTATCGATCACAAACAGCAAGGAGATCGCCTCGCTTTCGTCACGCTGCATCCAATTTCCCGAAGCGATCGATGAAAACCTGACGCCTATCCCATTTGTGATCCCGGCCCAAATGTTCGCGGCATTCCTCTCGGCCGCAAAAGGCCTGGACCCTGACGCTCCCCGGTCGCTTACAAAAGTAACAAAGACGATCTGACGCAAATCAGGCGTTTGGAAACACAAATCCCAAAAACTGGTCGGATCCAGTAAACGTATTATTTGGAAAGGTAAGACAGTAATACTGAATGTATTACATTTAGTTTTGAATTAGACCGTTGAGATAGCCCGAAGCAGTGCTTCGCGCATTTCCCCGGCGCTCCGCCATCTTAGATCTATTTGCTTTGCGAGTGCCGTCTCAAAAACCGCGGCGACGCGCAACGGCACTTCGGGAACACGGCTCGTGATCGGTATGATGGGCTTTTCAAAAATCGCCTTTACCGTTTCAGAGATGCCGGCGTTCGGTGCAATGTCCAAAGCATGGGCCCCGGTCAGAAGGCTGTAAGCCGTCATCCCAACTGCATAAATATCGGACGGCGGACGAACTTCCTTGAAATCCCTAACTTGTTCGGGCGGCATGTAGGCGATCGTCCCTGCCACGTCACCGACCATTGTCACGCCGCTCATTCCGGTTTGTTTGTAGCTCTTGGACAGCCCAAAATCAGTTAACTTGGAAATGTAATTAGGATAGTTTCCGTCAACCAGAATATTTTGTTCCTTGATATCTCGATGGACAAACCCTTTTCCGTGTGCAAAGTCGAGAGCGGAAAGCGTTTGTTCAATTATTTTAGCAACCTCTTTAAAGCTAAGTTTTCCGCCGCGGTGTTTGGCAAGTTTTGAGGCGTCCATCCCGCTAACATATTCAGTTACAAGGTAAACGATTCCGTTGTGTGTCCCGTGTTCGATGTAGCTGACAATATGATGGTGCTGAAGTGAGGATGCCACTTCTATCTCACGCATGAACCGCTTAAGAGATTGTTCACTGACTGCGACCTCGGGCAAAAGCGTTTTGACCGCGACAGCTCGTCCGTCGCGTTCCGATCGGGCAAGCATCACACTGCCCATTCCGCCTTGCCCAAGCACGCGCATCATCTGATAACCCGGTATCGGCTGAGGATTTTGACGCAGTTTTTCGCGGCACCCATCGCAAACGTAAGAAAGTTTTGCGTCCGGCCTGGATGCCTCAGCATTTGACGGCACGCCGCAATTCAGGCACAAGACAGTAATTAGCGACGGTTCGGTCTTGTCCATTTTTGAAAATGGATTTGACGGAACTTCACTGGGCTCGGCTGCGACCTCGACCTCGAGGACGGTCTCGCCGCCCTGTATCCGGTCGCCGTGTTTAAGATGGGCGGTTTCAACCCTTATCCCATTTACAAAAGTGCCGTTTGTCGAACTAAGATCACGAAGGAAACATTGCGGAGGAGCTATTTCGAGTATGCAGTGATGGCGCGAAAAGAAACGGTCGTGCGGCAGGCAGAACTGAGCATCCTCGCTTCGCCCGATCATAAAAGTATCGTGCTGATCAAATGTGAAGTCGCGTCCGGTTTGCGGCCCGGCGACGACGTGAAGGGTTACACGCATCAGCTAAAGATAGAAATCCAAAAATGCATCCTTGGGAGAACTGGGTTCACTGCCCGGCGAGTCCGCCGCCGATCAATGCTATCCCATAGATTATTATAAACAATATATACAGTGCGAGGAAAACCGCCGCGGTCACTATCCCGCCGATCGCAAATCCGCGGCCGCCGTAAGATCGAGGATCTTTTTTGATCTGCGACAACGCAATGAACCCGGTTATCAAAGCCGCGGGCGATAAAAGCAGCCCGGATGAACAACACCAACCCAGAGTCATTGCCCCGATCCCAAGGCCCAGAGAAACTATCCCAAGCGTTTGGTTTTGGGCAATTTGAGTTGGAAACTGCGAGAACGGTGTTTGATCGACGGCCGTCCGGTTTCCCTGCCAAACCGCGGGCGGTGCCTGGGGCGGCTCCCATTTTGTCTCGTTTGTTACTCTTGATGAGCCTAAAAACTCGGTCGGCGGCGGATCATCTGCATAAACAGGCGGTGCCGGCCGGCTCGAAATCGGGGCGTCTTCCGCCAAATAACTGAGCAGTTCGCCGTCGTTGAAGCAAAAATTAAGGTCCTTGTCCGTGTACGTTTGACCGCACTTTGGGCATCTTTTCATCATGCTTTCCTGATCGAGCCTCTCATTTTGCTATTTCAAGCTTCTTAAAGCCGACATTTACCGAATCGCCGGCGTATAACCCCACGACGCCGCCGCGGAACCCGTAACTATTTTTTATCGTGGTCACCATTTCACCGTTAATGTAAAGCTCTATGCGGTCGGGCGTATCTCTCACTTCCAACGTATTTTCCGCTGTTCCAGATCTTATTGCGTTTGACGTTGTCCAATTCACGACATCCGACTCTTTGCCCGGCTGATGTCTGGCGACACGATATCTTTGCTTCTTTGTGTCAATGATAAATGCATAACCCTTTTGGAGCGGCTTCGGATCACTATGAAATACAAGCCCGTAACCAAGGCTTGAATCCGCATTGTCCACATTTCGCAGCACGACCGATGTACTTGCACGTTCGGTCTTATATTCTTCGGGGGCCGCGACTACATAATAATAGCCCTTCTTTTTCGAGCTCATAAAGAACTCGCCATCGGTAAATTCGGTATTTCCAAAATCTGAATTATCACGCACCCAATCTTGCAGATCGACGGTCTTTACCTCATTTCGCGGAAACGGCGTTGGTGACGGGGTCGTGTTTGGCCTGGTCGGCGATGGGGTCGCGGCATTGTTTCCGTCGGGCGTCAGCGACGCGACATAAATGAAAAATGCGCCAAAACCGCCGCCGCAAACCAGGACCAGGACGGCCAGGATCCCGAGTACCCAAATCCATGCCCGGGAGGACTTTTTCGGTTGCATTGAAAAGCCCTGCTGATCCCCGTATGAGGTCCTGACACCTTGGGCAGCGGGATTGGGATCTGTAAACCGCGGCTGGTTGATCATTACCGTCTCAGGCGGTTCACCGGCTGCAATGGTTAGCACCGACCCGTCCTCAAGGCAGAAATTGAGGCCGTCATCTGAATACGTTTTCCGGCACGTGGGGCAGATCTTCATCGTTGCGTTCCTTAACGGAGAATACCCGGCGGCTGCACGGGTTCGCTTATTATACCCGTTTGGAACAGGAAAGGCGACTAAACAAGGGTATAGCCGCAGCGGCCGCAAAATTTGATATGCGGCGGATAGCCGCTGTTACACCGGCGGCAAATGCGCTCCGCTTGCTGCGGCGCAGTCTGGGGACGGCCCATAAACGAGACCGGGCCCTGGCTGTTAATCTGGGCCGTCGGGCCTATGCTCAGGCCGCAGCGGCCGCAAAATCTGGAATGTTCGGGAAGCATATTGGAACAACGCGGGCAAGGAAATGCATTCGGCGATTCGCCGGGGCTGACCATGACAAAGGCCCGGTTGCCGCAGCGGCCGCAGAATTTAACGCCTTCGGCAAATCTGGAATTGCAATTGGTACAAGCGACTATGCCCGGCATCAGGCTCGAATGGACGCCGCTGCTGCTGCTAGGCTGCGACGGTGACGGTTGGCTGGCCGTCTCCGATTTTGTGCGAAGCTGGGCCTGGATCACCTGTTCGCTGGCTTCTGACCTAACCTCGATGACGCGTTCATCATCCCGCTCGCCAGGTTTTGACACCCGCAGAATATGCTGTCCCGGCGGAATATTGCTCAACACAACTCGTCCCGAACTTCCGACGCTGGCTTTTCGCTCATCATCGACATAGACCTCGGCGGCGACAGGAGCGAGAACTACTAACCGCGTTCCGCCCGAACGCTTGCCTTCCTCGACATCCTCCGCCGCATGTTCGAGTTCTTCGATCCACTCGGCAACCGACGGCTGACGGTTTTGCGGTTCGATCTCAAGTGAGCGCATGATCGCCCGCTCGACGTCCGACGGAATATCGGTGCGAAGTGTCGAAAGCGGCGGAGCCTTATGCATTATCTTTTGCATAACAAGCTGCATCATGTCACCAGAAAACGGCGTTTTCCCGCCGAGCATCAGATAGGCTATCGTGCCCAGCGCATAAATATCGGCCCTAACATCAACCCCAAGTTCAGGCTGCATCTGCTCGGGAGACATAAATTCCGGTGTGCCGATTATTCCGCGTGACGATGGTGTCGCGTTCGAGCTGAAATCGGTAACGGTTTGGTTTATGATCTTCGCAAGCCCAAAATCACCGACCTTGATAAAACCGTCGCCGCTTCGTGTGCCTTTTTGCAGCAAGAAGATATTTGCCGGCTTGAGGTCGCGGTGAAGAATATTTATCTCGTGCGCCGCTGCCACGCCGTCGGCGATCTGACGAAGCAGGGCGACAGCGCGCTTTACCGGCAAGGTGCCCTCGCGTCTGAGCAGCCGGTGAAGAGTTTCGCCTTCGACGTATTCCATGACGAGATAGAAAATGCCGTCCGAAGTCTCGCCAAAATCGGTTACGCTTACCGTATTGGGATGCTGGATCGACGCCGCCGCCTGTGCTTCACGCTCAAAACGGGCGATCGCCTCGCCCTCTTGCAGGTCGTCGCTGCTCAAAATGTCTTGCCGCACGGTTTTTACGGCAACATTCCGCGAGGAAAATTTTGTATCCTTTGCAAGATAGACCTGCCCCATCGCTCCACGGCCAAGGCGGCGCGAAAGAAAGTACCGCGTGGCAAGCAGTTGTTCACCGGGAAGCGAAAGTCGCGTGGCCGTTTTATCATTCGGACATTCGGCAACGTTATCCGGATAGCAGGTTTCACACTTTGGACACTCTTTCATTCCGGTCTATTTTGGTGCATTTGGAAAAAACTGACAAACTCTGAACGGAAATTGTCCGTTGATTTGCCGCTTGGACTTTAAAAAATTTGTTGATATAATTTCGTGTTTTGGGTCGATAGCTCAGTCGGTAGAGCAGCGGACTCTTAATCCGCGGGTCGCAGGTTCGATCCCTGCTCGGCCTACCATTTAACAAAAGAACAGGAGCGAACCTTAAAGGTTCGCTCCTGTTTTTTAGATCGGCCTTGTCCGACTCATCCGATCAACACACCCTAATCTTTCCAAATTGCCCCTTTTCCGGCTTCCCAGAGAAGTTTATTCATCGCGGGAATGTCGCTGTCGATAATCTCATTTCCTCTTGCCCGCAGTTTGGCCCATTCGCCGTTCAATTCTTTCAACAGGTCCAGCGACGGTTGATTGACCCGAGGAAGGTCGCTTTCCGTTTGGTTGATCATGAACATATAGTTCGCCGTAAATTTATTCGGAAAATTTTCGACGTCGTCGTATGCCTTGGACTTTCGCTGGACCATATCCTCATCCCAGGCTTTCATTTTCTTGACCAGGGCATCGCCCTCTTTTTTTACCGCAGTGAATTTGGCCCCGTCGGGCAATACCGCTAACAGTGATTCAAGCTGCTTTTGCTTTTCATTTATGCGGTTTACCATCCGGTGCATTGCGGTCAACTCGGCTTCCATCCCGGACATCAGCTGATCGTATTCCTGATAGGTTGAGGCCGATATCTGGTAAAGCGGATTTGCCATTATCTCAAATTCGGTTGAGATCTTTTGGCCGCCCATGGTCACGGTGGCGCTATATTTTCCGGGCGACGCCTTGTGTCCGGCGTAGCTGCTTTCGATATAGACATTTTGAACGCCAGGCATTGTCGGATAACGCATGTTCCAGACAAATCGATTCAATCCTTTAGATTTTGAAAGGACAGGTTCCGCCCTCGGGCCGCCGTCGTACTTTTTAAAATTGTCGTCGGCCTTTGACGAAAAGCTGCGAACAATCTTGCCCGCGGCGTCCTTTATTTCCAGCAAAATATTGTCACCCTTTTTCAACTCGGGTAGATCGTAGTAAATGACGACGCCGTTTGCCGGGTTTACGCCTTCGTAAGTATTTGCTCCGGTAAAATCTTCTTCGGAATCATCCAATTCACTTGAACCGTTTACGATATATGAATTCTCGGGTTGATATATCGAGAACGCAGCCTGGCCCTTTTTGTATTGACGGATCAAGCCCAGATCATCGAGTATCCAATATGACCTGCCGGACGTGGCGGCGATCAGATCGCCTTTGTGTATGCGCAGATCAGTGATCGGAGTGACCGGTAAATTTAATTGAAATGGCGACCAGTCTTTTCCGCCGTTCCACGAGATAAACAATCCAAGTTCGGTGCCTGCAAACAAGAGGTCCTTTCGAACCTCATCTTCCCTGACGACGCGCGTAAACGCATTTGTCGGAATTCCGTTATCGATCTTTGTCCAGGAATTCCCATAATCCGTTGTCTTATATAGGCCCGGGCGATGATCGTTGAATTTGTATCGGGTGGTTGCGATGTATGCGGTCCCCTTGTCAAATGGCGATACTTCGATCGCATTTATCAAGCATTCCGCCAGGCCGTTAGGTGTGACATTTTTCCATGTCGCACCGCCGTCTCTGGTCAATTGAACAAATCCGTCATCGCTTCCCGTCCAGATAACGCCTTTTTCGTGGGGCGATTCCACCACATACGCAAGCGTTCCATAATTCTCTGCGCCGACGGCTTCATTAGTGTAAGGCCCGCCGCCCTTCCCCTGCTTTTCTTTCTCGTTTCGTGTAAGATCGGGCGAAACTTCTTTCCAGGTCTTTCCCAGGTCACTCGTTTTCAGCAAATATTGCGAGCCGTGATAGAAAGTGTTGGGTTCGTGTTTGCTCCAGATGATCGGCGCGTTCCAGTTATAGCGATACTTAATGTCTTTCGCATCCCGACCGAGATATTGTATCGGAGCGGCCATGATATTTGTGCCGGCCCTCGCTTTCACGTCAACTACCTCGATCGTACCCTGATAACTGCCGCCAAGAACGAGCTTAGGATCATTTGGATCAAAAGCAAGAAACGCGCTTTCGCCGCCCGCAGACGAGGTCCAACTCGCCGGACCTATGCCGCCGCCGCCAATTTCGCGGCTCGCGATCGAAACTGTAGTATTGTCCTGCTGCCCGCCGTAAATTCGATACGGAAACTGATTATCAACATTGATTCGATAAAATTGGGCGGTAGGCATATTGCTCTGCGTGCTCCATACCTTGCCCTTGTTAAAGGTGATCGCGGCCCCGCCGTCGTTTGAGATCACCATGTTGTTAGAATTGTTAGGGTTGATCCACAGATCATGATAATCACCGTGAGTTCCTGATAATCCTTCCCACGTTTTGCCGCCGTCGTTTGAGCGCAACGCCGGAGCACTTAGGACATAGATCGTATTTTCATTGTTCGGATCAATGAATAATTCGATGTAATACCACGCCCTTTGTGTCAGCCGGTTATCATCCGAGACCCGGCTCCATTTTTTTCCGGCGTTGTTTGAAACGAACAGCCCGCCTGTATCTTTTTCAGTGTCGCTTTCTATCAATGCATAGACCTTTTCCGGATTAGACGGGCTGACCGCTATCGACATTTTGCCCATCTCTTCCGGCAACCCTTCTTTCAATTTGTCCCAGGTCTCGCCGCTATCGGTCGATTTATAGAGAGCGCTTCCCGGCCCGCCGCTGATCACCTTCCACGGAAGCCGGCCGTGTTCCCACATCGCGGCGTAAAGTATCCGCGGATTGGTCGCGTCCATCGAAAGTTCGGCGGCACCGGTCTTTTCGTCAACATACAGGATGTTTTTCCAGGTTTTGCCGCCGTCAGAAGATTTAAATAAACCGCGCTCCTTTGAAGGGCTGTACAAAGCTCCTTGTGCAGCGACATAAACCACATCGGGGTCCTTTGGATCAACAATGATCCGCGAAATATGCTGTGATTGGACGAGGCCTATATTTTTCCATGTTTTTCCCGCGTCAGTCGATTTATAAACGCCGTCGCCGCCGTGCGTCATCACGCCTCGCACAGCGTGTTCGCCCATTCCGACATAAACGACATTTGAATCGCTTGGCGCAACGGCGATTGCGCCGATCGATCCGGTCTTAAAGAATCCGTCAGATATGTTCCGCCAGCTCGCTCCCATGTCCTCAGTTTTCCAAAGTCCGCCGCCGGTCGTGCCCATATAATATGTCTTCGGGTCGCCCACGACGCCGACCGACGCATTTGAACGCCCGCCGCGAAACGGCCCGATCGACCGCCACTTTACCGGCTCAAAGTAATTGTTTTCGTCCGAGGCGTTACCTTGTGGGGCCTGTGCTAATGAAATTGACGCGGTGAAACAGAAAGTAAGCAGCAGTAAAAATCCTTTTGACATAGAAGAATCCTTTCGAAAAGTTTTTTTCGCCAACTTAAGGCGGTCACGATACGTTAGCCAGACTTAAATTCTTTGTATTGACATACTGAACTTTTCAATTGCCGCTAGCTTCAGCTATCGGGTAGAAATGTCGAGGTCTCATGGCTTCAGCCCACATTCAGCTAAAGCGTTAAAGAATTATTTTTATTGAAGTTTGGTAAAATCCTTTCTTCCTGTTTCTAAAACTAGCGGCAATTGATGCGGAATCATATGTCAACACAGTTTAGTTCCAGGGCCCTCAATGTGCCTGCCAAGGTTGGCCGCGAATTTCAACGCAACACAACCAGCAAATAGGTTTTATACCTTATCGCGCCATCTTAGCACTTCCTCGCGCAAAATCGGATTTTGCTGAAAGCTTCCTGTCTGGCCCTGGGCGGCAGTGGCCCGTTGGATATGCCAATAGCTAAGGCCGAGTTTGCCGAGTGCCCGAAGGTAACGGCTTCTTGCAAGGAACTTCCCGTTAAAAATGCCGCCAAGGAGCCAAGCAGTGCTTTTGAATGCGGAAACTGCCTTTTCTCCGTGATCCTGCGGGATCAATCCGCGGGCAATATCGATCGCAAGCATCTCCTTTAATATCTTTCCTTGCCTATACATCACATAAAGGCAAAAGCCTACGAAAATAAGGAAAAACGGGATCTCGATCACGACATAGCCAAGTAGAAAACCGCCAAGTCCGCCAAAAGCACCTAGAAAGACTGCCATGCCGTTCCAGATCGCGTGGAGCAGGACCGCTCCAAAATAGCCGACGACCGGCATTATTATTTTTACAAATGAGTTATGCGATTCCCGCGAGATTCCGGCCCCGATCCCGGTCATTGCGGTAAACGAAACGTGGGCGAACGGCGAAAGAATCCCGCGAATGACAAAGAGGACCATCAGATTGCCGAATCCTCCCATGCCGAATGCCCTGCCGTAATAAAGAACATTCTCGACGGTCGCAAAACCGAGAGCGATCACACCGGCAAAAACAATTCCGTCCAGGATATCGTCAAAATATCGCCGGAAAAAGATCAAAAGCACGAGAATGCCCAAGCCCTTTGATCCTTCTTCAACTAACGGGGCCGAGATCACTGATCCTATAATGTCGCCCAGGATCGCGCCTTCCTGGCCTCCGACCGCGACAGCAACACCAATTCCCACGCCCGTGTTGACAATAAAAGAAACAAATACCGCGACTAGAGCTCCCCATGCAAACGCAAGAGATAATAGCCAAAATGGTTCCGGATCATAACGGTCGAGCCAGATAAGCGGGAAAAGATAGATAAATGTAGGCGTAAATGCGACGATCGCTCCGACAACGGCGGCGACCGGCCCAACGCTGAAAAACATCAGCAGACTTACAATGATCGAAAGAAAAATGATCGCAAAGACCGTTATGCCGATGCCAATATATGCTTTTGTCTTACTCGGTTCGGGTGCTACGGTCGCGATATTGCCGAGGCCGATATTCGACATCGAATTTTGAAAGCTGTCGGGTGATTGCTGCGCTATTTGGTTAAACTGGCTGATCTGGGCCTGTCGAAACTGTTCGGGCGGCGGGGCCGCGGCCGCGTGTTGGATCAATACGCTTGCGATCACGCCGTTTTTGCCAAACTGGAGAGTATCACCGCTGTTCAGCTTTGAAACCTGAACTCGTTCGCCGTTGAGGATCGTGCCGTTTGTACTTTGATTGTCTGAAAGATAATACCCGTCAGGTTTTGCTTCGATAAATGCGTGCTGTTTTGAAGCGATTCGTTCAGCTGCCGGGTCAAAACGGACGCTGCAATTCTCGCCTCTTCCAATGGTGAGAAATCCGGTTTCAAGGTCGAACACCCGGCCTGCCAATGTGCCGCTGCTTATCGTCAGTTGCAGTTTCATACAGCAATCATAAAAACAAAAGCCCTAAAGTCAAGCAAAGGGCTAACTTTAGGGCTATCAAAGCATCTCACTCAAGCTATTGAGGATGCGCCGAGCTTGGCACCGGAATGTTGTTCGAACTTACGCCAATGCTGCCGGTTACAAATCCGCCGTTAGAACTGTTCAACCGATACCATGTAAGATTCAGCGGCCGAAAGACTGATATATCAAAATTACCGTCTCCGTCATAGTCTCCAGGAACCGGGATATCGCCGGCTTCGCCGAAAACCTGGGTACGGTAAAGTGAACTGAAAGGGTTGAAAATATACCAGGTGTTGTTGCTCGGCCTGAAGACCGTGAGGTCGGACCTGCCGTCACCGTCAAAATCGGCGACCAACGGTTTGTCCCCCGATTCACCCCAGCCTGTCTCAACAATAAAACTGTTCGAACTTTGGACAACGTACCAATGTCCGTTCGACGGGCGCCAGATGACGACGTCGTCCTTGCCGTCTCCGTCATGGTCGCCGGTCATCGGCTTGTCGCCGGCCACTCCCCACGTTTGTGTGCGAATACCGAGCGTACTCTGAATGATGTACCAGACACCCGTGGCCGGCCGCCAAACGGCCAGGTCGGTCTTTCCGTCAGCGTCATAATCGCCGGGAACCGGAATGTCATCGCTGTCTCCCCATTGTACCGTGCGGAACCCGGCCGAACTTTGGTTCAGATACCACGACCCGTTTGACGGCCGCCAAACTGCAACATCGGACCTGCCGTCGCCGTCAAAATCACCGTTCACCAATTTGTCACTTGAACCATTATTATCAATAAAGCCCCAATGATAATTGGCGTACGTTCCATCCGAGCTGCGCTGGATAAACCAGCCGCTGCCGCCATAGATCACAGATAAGTCTGTCTTGCCGTCGCCGTCAAAATCAGAGATCTTATTTCGTTTAGGAAGACTCACTCCTGTCGCGTCAAGAACAAGCAGCCCGCTTGTCAGATCGCCCGCAAGTACTTTGTTCATTCCAAGGAACGGGAATACTGCCCAGTTTCCATCGTACGTTGTTGGCAGGGCATTTTGTCGAAATTCGCTGGAACATATCATGTCCCACGGTTGGGCGTTCGCAAGTGCCTTCTTTTCTTCGTCCGGCGGCGCAAACGCAGGCTGGAAAGTATCGTACTGGCCGACACGGACCGGGTTGGCCGGATTCGAAATATCAAATACCTGAACGCCCGCCTGGTACCATGAGACGTAAAGATAGTTTCCCATCACCACCGGGTTATGCGGGGTTACCGCGTTTAGCCCTAGATCGGCCATGTCAACCGAGTTTACCAGCAGCGGTACCGAAGGATTCGTGATGTTGTAAACACGAATATCGCCCGTTCCGTTGTTGGTTTCGCGGGCACTATATAAATAGTTTCCGTCCTCGCTGGTCCAACTGCTGTGCATATTGTTTCCCGAGGTCACATTTGCGCTTGGGTCCTCGACAAAACCCAACAGCGTCGGCGCCTGAGTCCCAATATTCGAAATGTCATAGATCTCCGTTCGGCCCCGCTGTGTCGAGGTGCCCCAGCCTGATGTAAACATTCGGTTCCCGCGAATGTGCATTGCGTGTACCCAAAGCGGATCGGTCGGGATAATGTCGCGGACCCAAACCGCGGCGGCCGGGTTACTCACATTGATAACGCGGATCGTCTTGTTAGAGAACGTGTTTGCGTTTTCGATCAGATAATTGCCCCAAACGACCATTTCATGAATGCTCGCCAGGCCATTGCCGTTTGACGAATTCACTATCCCGAGCAGCTGCGGGTTTGCAGGATTCGAGAGATCGACAATATGGACCCCGCCAAGATTGCCGCTGCCAAAATACCCGCGGTTTCCGACAATTATCGCTTCAAGGAACTGCTGGTTATTTCCGGGATTGTACCAGCTTAAGAGCGTCGGGCTGTCAGGATTTGAAATATCGTAAATGAATGCCCCGCGGCAGGCGTAGCTTCCCTGAACCGCAATATTCCCCTCGGCGTAAATATCGGAAAACTTAAGCCCTGAGCCTCCGCTTTCACAGGGCGGTGTGATCTGGGACCGCAGCCGCACCTTTTGGGCCGATGACACGGAAATGAAGGTTAGCGTGAGGATGGCGGCAATTGTAAATATTGCAAAACGTCTCATTATTTCGATTCAGTCGCTCAATTTGAGGCGCGGCACCGTGACGGTTAGTGTCATGTGATCATGATGCACCACAACAATAATACTACTACACAAAATACTTGGCGTTAGCTCGATAATTTGGGAGAGATCACGAGGCGGCCTGAGACTGAGTTGCTTCGCGCATCATAAGGTCGAAAGTGCCGGGGCCAACTTTGCGAAATCGGCGGTTGCGATTGAGCGAGACGGCAACCGAGATAGTTGGATTCTTGCCCTTAAACTCCATTCCGCCGGCGACCAGCAATCCGTAAAGCTCGTTTACATGAAGGGGTTGGCCGGACTCACGCAGCAATAAAGTACAGGCTTGAGTAATGGTCCGGTCGGCAAAACGGTTACTTATCGGCTCGATCTTATTACTCTTTATCGAAAATGGCCGTGAGCCGTTCAAATATGCAACGGTACCGCCCGCTGGCTGAACATGCGGTATCGAAAGAAAACGGGATGCATCGGATGTTTTTGATTTGTTGACAACACCACTTGCCGGCCTTTCATCTATCGCGATCTTTGTCTTGACCGGCAAATTCGAACCGCGTATCCCGTCTCGCATGGAAACCAAAAGATTATCTATCATCGATTCTGCCTGTTGGGCGATCTCGTCAAGCGCCGCAATCTGAGAACGAAGCTTCTCAACTTCGGTCTCGGCGTCGCGCAAACGGGTGATAAGTTGGTTCTGGTCGTCGCGCGTTTTATTGAGCCAAGCCTCAAGTGCTGCTATATGTTTCGCGTCTATCATGTTGGCTGATTTGAGCTTGCGGCCGAAGCTAAACAGGCGGAGGTCCCATCGGGCTGGCGGATCAACTGCTGCGCTGGACCACAAACCTGGCGATCTCTTCCAATGCAAGAGAATACTTGGTTTGTGGTAAAACTTCAAGGTTTTTTCTTGCTGCGTCGGCATAACCTGAAGCAACCGCGCGGATCCGATCGATCATTCGCGTCTCTTCAAGTTTCGTGAGAACGAGCGACCGTGCCCTATTTTCATACGATCCGTCGGCAATGATCCGCTTTAGCTCTGACTTGAATTCAGGCTGTTCGCGGCAAAGGATGATCAGCGGTAAAGTTAGCTTACCTTCCAAAAGGTCAGCACCCGATGCCTTTCCCATCTCAACTTCGCTTGAGGTAAAGTCGAGAATGTCATCGGCAAGCTGGAACGCGACTCCGAGATTCATCCCATAATCGCTCAGTGCCGCCTGTTCCTCTGGCGAACTGCCGGCAAGAATTGCCCCGATCTCGCAACAGCCTGAAAAAAGAAATGCGGTCTTACGGCGAAGTATGTCGAAATATGCGTCCTCGGTGATTTCGGTATCGCCGATCACAGTCAGTTGGATCAATTCTCCTTCCGTCATCTTCCGCGTAAGCCGCGTAAGTATTTCGAGGATCTCGATCGAGCGGGCCTTAAGCGATGTTTCAAACGCCGACATATAAAGCCAGTCACCCATCAGAACGGCCATTTGGTTGCCAAATTTGGCGTTGACTGACTCGCGGTTGCGACGCATATCGGCATTGTCGATAATGTCATCGTGTACCAGTGTCGCCGTGTGAAGCATTTCCATCACGGTCGCAAGCCGCACAACTCCTTCGGCACCGGCGTCACCGCCGCAGGCATAGGTCGAAAGCAGGAGCAATGCCGGCCTGACACGTTTACCACCGGAAGATCGGACGTAACTGCCTAAATAATTGACGACCTGGATGTTTGATCTTGCTTGGCGCTCAAATTCCGCCTCAACAAGCGACATTTCGTCGTAAACAAGGTCGAAGATCTGCTTTGCCTTGATCTTGGGCAATACGTCGGTACTTATGTCGTACATTGGCTGGACTTTGCTTTGCACAGGTAGGCTTAATTGGAACGATAGTTATCGAAGGTCATGTCGATCCCAAAATCCTTCGCCTTCAACGCCGCGATCACTTCCTGCAATGTGTCGCGATCTTTGCCGGAAACGCGAACCGTTTCGCCCTGGATCGATGCCTGCACCTTCATTTTGGCATCTTTTATAAATTTGACGATCTCTTTTGCCTTATCCGTCGGGATTCCCTGCTGGACCTTTACTTCCTGGCGGACCGTGCCGCCGGCGGCGGGCTCGATCTTTTGATAATCAAGTGCCTTGAGCGAAATGCCGCGTTTCACGAGTTTTCCCTGAAAAATATCGTTCATATTTCTCAGTTTCGTCTCGTCCTCGGCCGTTAAGATGAGGTCCTTGGCCTGCAACTCAACATTCGCCTTGCTTCCCTTAAAGTCGAAACGCTGCGAAACCTCTTTCGTGGTTTGATTTATCGCATTTGTGACCTCGGCATAATCGGTCTTTGATACGATATCGAATGAATTTTCCTTTGCCATACGAAATTATTTAACCACAGATAAACACGGAATTACACTGACTAGGAAAGTTTCGATATTTGCGGGGTAAAGATGCCTCCGGCGGACACGTCGAACCGAAAAAAGTCCACAAAATTCTGCGTGGTCTGCTCGGCCAATCGTTCAAATTCAATTCCGTAAAACTCCGCAAGGAATTTCGCCGTATGGACTACAAACGCAGGCTCATTCCGTTTGCCCCGGAACGGCACGGGCGTGAGAAACGGACAATCAGTTTCGACCAGCAGCCGATCTAAAGGCACAACTCGGGCCGCTTCACGTAGATTCTCAGCTTTTTTGAACGTAACGTTGCCGGCAAAGGAGATAAGGAATCCAACTGCCATCAGATCTTCAGCCATTTTCGGCGTTCCGCCAAAGCAATGCATTATGCCCGCGGTTGGCTTACGGCTGATAGCTGACGGCTCATAGCTGTTCTCTAAATCTTTATAACTGTTCTCTAAATTACAGCCGTCAGCCGTCAGCTTTGAGCTATCAGCTAAAGGTCTCCCGACGCCCGTTGGTGCCGAAAACTCCTCTGTCAATATCTCAACGGTTTCATCATCCGCATCGCGGCTGTGAACAATTATCGGCAGATCGAGTTCTCGCGCCGTTCTGATCTGTCTGCGAAAAACTTCCCGCTGCACATCCCGCGGGCTGTGGTCGTAATAATAGTCCAACCCGATCTCGCCCCACGCGATCACCTTTTCAGACGAACGCACAATCCCTATCAAATGCTCCTCAGCACGGTCGTCATACAACTTCGCATCATGCGGATGAACACCGACCGACGCAAAGACATTCTCATATCTCTCCGCCACCGCAACCGCCCGCCGAAAATCGTCCGTCCGCGGATCGCCCGTCCCAACATTCAACATCGCCGCCACACCGGCATCTCGGGCACGCTGCACTATTTCGTCACGGTCCGCATCAAACTGCTCGCCGTCAATATGGCAATGGGAATCTAAGAATCTCATTCAATCAATTCGCGAAGCGCCTGAGCTACGTATAAAAGCGACAATCACTACTTCAGAAAGTGAAAAGTATTGATAATTTGATCAGACTCCTCTTCGTATGCCGTTGAATGTTCGGATCCTAAAAATGGGCCAATCATGAGGTGGAAAATTCCTTTATTATTCGCAGCAAGATAAACGATCGAATGTGCCCCATTCTTGTATGTAATGATATATCTATAGCCCGGATGCCCATCGATCGTCATTTCTCGTCGTTCCTTGTTCGAATCACGAAGGGCGAACTCGATATCACCCTTTGAGTATTCAAGAAACTTTTCAGTGGTTTCACCCGAGTCTGGATTGTGATCGCCAAAAGACAACTTAATTTTCTTTTCAGCTGAATTGCATTCAAAGTCGTAACCGTACCGCTTGCCGGCTTTATAAGGATACTCGTCTTTTCGCGTCAGTTGAGGACTGCATGGCAAGCTTATCTTGAATCCCGCATCTTCCGATGAAAACTCCTTAAGGTCTGAGGTTTTTTCAGAAGGAACGCAATTTGCCGTCAGAAAGGCGAGAAGGACAACGTTGACAAGTAGTTTCATTTAAGTCTTGCTCCTACTTTACGTCCTCAAAAAACGTTGCCATCGCTGGAGAGTCTCCCTCTGCTAGCGAAGCCGCGCAGATCATACCTTGGGATTCGAGGCCGCTCATTTTGCGGGTTTTTTGGTTGACAAACGACGATTGCTCGTAGAACAAATTATCGCGGTGAAATATCTGCATTCGGAGTTCGGGTTATTCTTATATACTCGCGCAATGCGTCGTTAACAGATTCTTCGGTAGGAAACTCATCAGCGATATCCGGCGCAAGGCCAACGCGTCGAACCATCCTGTTGTACTTCTCGGCAAAGCGATTCGGCTTAGCTTTTGAATAATCAAAATCGTAGTGCGGCTTTAATTCATCTTTATCTGTCTCGTTCATTTTCGTGTTTCCGTCGTTCATCGGGGTCAGCGCGACGGGCGCTTATAATATGGATTAGGTCGCCGTCTCTCTCAGTAAAACTAACCACCAAAAGACGATTACGCCCTGAGTACCCAATTATTATCTCACGCTTTTCGTCAAACGAGTGCTCATCATCTAAAAATATAGCCGCAAGTAGGTCGCCAAATACAGTTTCGGCTTCTTCAAAACTGACTTTGTGCTTTTTCAGATTCGATTCGGCTTTTGGCGGATACCAATCAAATTTCATTATTTCAATCTGGCTCCATTTTCTACATCCTCCAAAAACGCTGCCAGGGCCGGATTCGGGCCCGAGTCATCTTCGAGCGATGCGGCGCAGATCATGCCTTGGGATTCGAGGCCTCGCATTTTGCGGGGTTTTAGGTTGGCGACGACTACGACCTTGCGGCCGATGAGTTTGTCGGGGTCGTAGTATTCGGCGAGGCCGGCGAGGATCTGGCGAGGCTTGTCTTCGCCGAGATCGACCTCGAAGCGTAGGAGTTTATCAGCCTTCGGGATGCGTTCGGCAACCTTGATCTCGCCCACGCGGAGTTCGACTTTCAGAAAATCGTCGATGGTGATGAAGTTGTCATCCGCAGTGTCAGAACCGCCTGCGGTAGCGGGTGGTTGTACGCTGCCTGTCGTGTCAGTACCACCTGCGGTAGCGGGTGGTTGTATGCTGTCCCCTGAACCACCTGGTTCAACCAAGTCGTCCGGCTTCTCAGATAAACCGCCCGCTACCGCAGGCGGTTCTGACTTAATTTCATTCATAACTTTAGCTTTATCGATTCTCGGAAAAATAGCTTGAGGCTCGTCGATCCTGGTTCCGGGCTCGAGTCCGGCCCATTTGAGCGAGGCGGAATCGATGGCGGACACGGGACTTGGCGGGAGCGTGTCCGATTCACTGCCAGGGGCACACTCCCTACCGGTCGTGGGTCTGCCGAGGCCGAGCTGTTGATAGATCTTTTCGGCTGAATCGGGCATTACCGGATAGAGCATCACGCTGAGCCATCGTAGGGTTTCGGCCGAGCGGTAGAGGACGGCGTTGAGCGTTTCGGCCTGGCTCTCATCCTTAGCAAGCACCCACGGTTTGGCGTCGGATATCATCTTATCGACACGGGCGATGACCGACCAAAGTGTTTCGAGCGCCTGGCTGAAGTCGAAATTATCGAACCGGCGTAAGAATTCGTCGCGGGCGTGCTCCAAGACCGACACGAGTTCGCCGCCGTCCGGTTCGACACCCGCACGGCGTGCGTGAATATAATCTTCCTCAGCGATCTTCCCATCGGGAATCAGGCCTTCGCGATATTTGGCGATCATCGAGAGCGTTCGATTTGCGAGATTCCCTAGTCCGTTCGAAAGATCGGCGGTTGCACGGTCGATCAGATTCTCATAGCCGAATCGGCCGTCCTGGCCAAAGACCATGTCGCGGAGAGCAAAATACCGCACCGCATCGATCTGAAAATGTTGATGTAATACATCAACTTCGATCACGTTACCCAACGTTTTGCCCATCTTACGGCCGTCGGCATCAAGCCACATTCCGTGGGCGAAAACGCCTTTCGGCAATTCCAAGCCGGCTGCTTTCAAGAAAGAAAACCAATAGACCGTGTGCTGCCGAAGTATGTCCTTGCCGACAAGGTGCATCGCCGGCCAGAATTCTTGCGTCATGGCCTCGTCCGCTTGGTTTCCGGCCCCAGTCCGCCCGTCGGTTCCGTAACCGAGAGCTGTCAGGTAATTCGACAAAGCATCAAGCCACACGTACATTACGTGGCCACCGTCATCCGGAACCGGAATGCCCCAGGAAACCGATGTTTTTTGACGGCTGATCGATAGGTCCTGCAATCCGCGGCGAACGAACGATAAAACCTCATTCCGCCTGGCATCAGGCCGGATGATCTGCGGATCGGACTCGATAGTCTCGATCAGGAATTCGTCGTAATCCGAAAGCCGAAAAAAGTAGCTTTCCTCTGAAACTTTGTCCAACGCGCGTTCATGGATAAGGCAAAACGGAACGTCAGAGCCGTCCGGCGTGAAATACTCATCCTCACTTTTGAACTCCGCGCACGGAGCGCAGAACCAGCCTTCGTAAAAGCCCTTATATATCGCGTCGTTCCCTTTTGGCGTCTTGTTTTTTGCTATCTCCCGCCACAAATGCTGAGCACCGGCGTAATGATACGCCTCGGTCGTCCGCATAAAAATGTCATAGCCGCCGTGTGCCGGGTCAAGCCCAAACTCGGCAAACATTCGTTTTAGCTCGCCTGAGATCAGATCGACCTGCTCCTGCGGCGTTCGCCCTTCGCGTTCGGCGGCCCGCTGGATGTTGATCCCGTGTTCGTCCGTCCCCGTCAAAAACAGGACGTCAAAACCACGCTGCTTCTTGTAGCGGTGTATCGCATCGGCGACGATCGTTGTATAAAGATGCCCAAGATGCGGCAAGCTGTTGGCGTAGTAGATCGGGGTTGTGATGTAGAAAGTTTGGGCCATTCAAATCGAATAAAGCGGCCAAACGTTGTTCCGGCCGCATGAAATTAAACTTTATTGTAAGCGATTACTAACTGGTTCGCATCGTTACTATTCGCAATGTTTATGGAAGGCCAGGCTGCCCGCTACAGTCGATCGGTTTCAATTGAACTATCGTATCGCCGTCGCGAATCAAAACCTCCTCGCCGGCTTTAGCAAATTCAACCAATTCCTCAAGTTCCTCCTGAGCGGCCTCTACGTCAACGATCATCGGTAATCTCCATCCTTTTATCTGCCGGTTCGCTTCCTATCCGCCGCCGCGAATTCGTCCGTTTCCTTGTATCGCGGCATCGATGAGGCATTACCAAGTTTGACGCCGATCGCCAGGCCGAGTTCGGCGTTTTGGACCATAGCCGCTGAGTCCCACCAGGGCTTGAATTCGTCCGAAGCCTGATGATAATACTTAGCGGTGTAATCGCGGAAAAAGGTAAGGGCCTCGCCGGTCAGCGGCTCAACGAAATTGTCTCCGTGGCGCAGCGATATGGCCGGAACGCCTGCTTTTGCGAAAGGAAAATGGTCCGAGCGAAAAAAGAAGCCCTGTTCGGGCCGCGTATCGCCCTCAAGCGTTAATTTGCGTTCCGCCGCAACTTCCGTGACGATCGCATCCATTGTTGAACGCTCGGCCCCAAGTGCCGAGAAATCGGACGTTCTGCCAAAGAAGTTAACGCCGTCTATGTTCACATTCCCTGCTATTGACCGAAGCGGGATCAACGGGTTTGCGGCAAAATATTCGGCACCGAGCAGGCCCTGCTCTTCGGCTGTCGTGAAAATAAAATAGCTCGAACGCTTTGGCCGCTGATCCTTCGGCATCTTGCTTAGAACTTCGGCAATACCGATCGTTGCTGCCACGCCGGACGCGTTGTCATAGGCGCCGTTGAATATCTTGTCGCCCCTTGCATCCGGCTCACCTATCCCAAGATGGTCCCAGTGAGAGGTATAGACGACATATTCTTTCTTTCGCCTTGCGTCGCTCCCCTCAACTACGCCGACGACGTTCGGCGACTCGAATGCCTTGAAATCGCTCTTTAGCTCAAGTTCTACTTTAAGTCCGGTATTGATCGGCTTAAAGCCGCGTGTTCGGGCGGCCGAGGTCAGTTCGCCCAGGTTTAACCCTGCCGAGTCGAGCATCCTCGTTGCCGCTTCGCCTGTCATCCATGCTTTCACGGCGAGGAACGGCGTCTTATCGCCGGCAGCTCGGGCGATCTCATAGCGCCAATTCCCGTTCGAACTGCGGATCACGTTCCAGCCATAGCCGGCCGATTCGGTTGTGTGTATGAGGATGACGCCCGCGGCACCGCGCCGAGCAGCCTCTTCATATTTGTATGTCCATCGGCCAAAATATGTAAGAGCACTGCCGCCGAACAGGTCGGGTTCATCGGCCGTCGCAGGCGGGTCATTGACGAGGATCAAGAGCACTTTACCCTTATAATCGGCCGCCGGGCCGCTGTAATCGTTCCAGCGATACATTGGGGCATCAATGCCGTAACCAACAAAAATAAGGTCGGCATCGAGCGAAACACTTGCCGTCTGCGCACTCGTCGTTGCAACGAATTCGTCCGCAAACTTGAACTTTGCCGTCCCATTCTTACCCGAAACATCCAGATGAGTATTCGGGTCGGCCTTCACACCGATCATCTTTACGTTTTGAAAGTAGCTGTTCCTGTTGCCGGGCTTTACTCCGCTCGCCCTAAGTTCAGCGGCAATAAACCGTGTGGCCCGATCGCCGCCGGCCGTTCCAGGCCCGCGTCCTTCCATATCATCAGCGGAAAGACGAGTCACACGGTCTCTCAGCTTTTCAGAATTGAACCGGGATGAAAGGTCTTGCCCGGAAACAGTAATTGTTGCGACAACGGCGAAAATCGCCAAAAACGCGAAACGCTTCATACTTAAAGTGATCTCTTAGATGTCGGCAGCCCGACTCTTAATGTAACAGTTGAACAAACTCGGGCTGTCTTTACTCCTGACGAGTCTGAAACAGCTTTACCTGGATACACATTTTTGCCTAATCTTTTATCAGGCTCATCGCCTCGGCCCGAGTTCTCGGGTCACGCCTGAATCCACCGAGGACCGCCGACGTAATAGTTATCGCTCCGGGCTTTTTAACACCGCGAAGCGTCATACAAGTATGTTCCGCCTCAATAACAACCATTACGCCAAGCGGATCCAATTCATCATAAAGTGTCTGTGCGATCTGTTGGGTAAGCCGCTCTTGCACCTGAAGGCGACGGGCGAATATTTCAGCGATACGGGCAAGTTTTGAAAGCCCTACGATCCGTCCGCCTTTAGGAATGTATGCAATATGGCACTTGCCAACAAACGGAGCGAGATGGTGTTCGCACACAGACGCTATCGAGATCCCTTTGACCAAGACCATCTCATCGTGCGTATCACCCGGCAACGGCACAATGTGCGACCGGGGATCTTCCCACATTCCTTCGGTCAATTCGGCGTAAAAATCGGCGACCCGGTCCGGTGTTTTTTGTAATCCGTCCCGATCAGGATCTTCGCCAATTCCCTCCAGGATCAATTTCACTCCGGCCGCGATTTTCTTGCGATCGACCTTTTTCTTTATGCTTTTATTCATCTTTGTGGTAATTGCCAATTTTATTACGTTTTACGTCCATTATTAAAGCGTCCCAGCGGGTTTGCACTTTGCCTTGATCATCTGCGACCGACTATAATCATCATTTTCATTATTTCCGACCAACTGACAATGACAATAACCGAAATACAAACACTCCTAAAGGCCGCGGTTCGTGATGCGGCCAGGGCCAAGTTCGAAATAGAACTTGCCGACCCGGTTTTAGAACTGCCTCCAAAGATCGAATTGGGTGACGCGGCATTTCCTGCCGCCTTTGAGATTGCAAAATTGATCAAGATCAAAACCGGTGAAAAGCAAAACCCGCGGGCGATCGCCGAGGCACTTAAGGATGGACTTGAACAGGTCGGTCCTGTCGAAAAAGTTGAAGTCGCCGGTCCCGGCTATCTCAATGTCTTTTATAACAGGGAGCGTTTCATTCGCGAAAATGTGAATGCCGATCCTCTCAGTAGGCCTATCGACCCTGCCGCCGCAATTAAGGTCTGTGTTGAACATACGTCAGTAAACCCAAATAAAGCAGCGCATATAGGCCATGTACGAAATTCGGTCCTTGGTGATTCGCTCCAGCGAATTTTAGGGGCGACAGGCAAACAGGTTGAAGTTCAGAATTATATCGACAATACCGGAGTTCAGGTAGCAGATGTGGTTGTGGGGTTTATCTATTTGGAACAAATGGACTTACCTCAGATCAAGCTTCTTGACAAAGAGCTTCAAGAAAAAGGAATTTCATTCGACTATTATTGCTGGGACCTTTATGCCCGCGTCGGCCAAGCATATCAAAAGGATGAAGAAATAAAGGCAAAACGGGCCGAAATACTCCATTTGATCGAGGCCGGTGAAAATGAAACAGCCGAACTTGCCGATTATGTTGCCACCCGAAACGTAGAATGCATAACCAAGACGATGGAGAGGCTTTCGATTCGTTATGACCTGCTTCCGCGCGAATCCGAGATTTTGCACCTTCATTTCTGGGACCGCGCGTTCGAGCAAATGAAAGAACGGAACGTGATCCATTTTGTCGAAACCGGAAAGCACGCCGGCTGTTGGGTAATGCCTTTCGAATCTCACGAGGGTACCGAGGAACACGAAGCGGATAAGATATTGGTCCGGTCAAACGGCACTGTCACATATACCGGAAAAGACATCGCTTACCAGATGTGGAAGCTAGGGCTGCTCGGGCTGGATTTTCATTATCAGCCTTTTTATACCTATCCCAACGGCAAGACGGCCTGGATCACAACTGCATCCGCGGAGGGCGATTCGGACAAAGTGCCGAAATTTGGGCATGGCGACACCGTCTATAATGTTATCGATTCGCGGCAATCTTATCCGCAAGAGGTGGTCAAGAAAGGGGTTGCGGCAATCTTTCCTGAAAAAGGCGAGGGAGCCAGCATCCATCTTGCCTATGAGATGGTCGCCCTGACGCCTGCGGCCGCCGAAGAACTTGGATTTAATTTAAGCGACGAAGATCGTTCAAAGCCTTTCGTTGAAATGAGCGGCCGAAAGGGCCTGGGCGTAAAGGCCGACGATTTGATCGACCGGCTCGAGTCGAATGCTCTCGACGAAGTTGAATCGCGCCACTCCGACCTTTCGATCGAGACGAAGACTCATGTTGCCCATCAATTGGCCGTCGGAGCGTTGCGGTTCTTTTTACTAAAGTTCACCCGCAACACGATCATAGCCTTTGATTTTAACGAGGCTATGTCAACGGATGGCGAAACAGGGACTTTTTGCCAGTATTCCGCTGTTCGGGCAAACGCCATTTTTAGAAAGCTGGGCGAGCAAGGCCTTTCAATACAACATTTCAGCGAATTACTTAATGTTGAAGCTGAAGTGCGGCCTATCTTATCGGGCCCGGATGGCGATGAGATCTGGAACCTGATCACACTTGCCGGCAGGCTTGAGGAAACGGTTAAAAACTCAGCGGTGCAAACCGAACCGGCGGTCCTTGCAAAATATGCATTTTCACTCGCAAAGGCATTCAATTTGTTTTACCACCATCACAAGATCATTGCGGAAGCGAACCAAACGCGCCAGGCTGTTCTCGTCATGGCCGCGGACATGGCGAGGAATTCGCTGACTAAGGCCCTTGCCCTACTCGGAATTGACGTGCCGGAAAAGATGTAGTTGACACGAGAAACCGGCATCTGCTAAAAGTGTCAGTGTGAGATTTTGTTCAGCCGAACATTTGAATTTCGTTTCATGGCGTTGGAACTGGCGATTTGGCCAGTTGACGGCGCCTGGGCTGGATCAAACGACGGATCGATAATTTGATCGACCGACAAGAATTCCGGAGTATTTTAGGTGCCGCTCTTTTCCGAGGCGGCATTTTCTTTTTTGGCAATCAAGCAATGACGAGTTTCGAACAATTTCAAGATGCCGCGGCACGGGGCAATGTAGTTCCGGTCGTCGATTCCCTTCCGGCAGACCTTTTCACGCCGCTGTCCGTTTATTTAAAGCTTTCCGCGAACGGCGTCAGATCGTTTCTCCTCGAGTCGGTCGAAGGCGGCGAGAACCTGGGCCGGTTTTCATTTATTGGGGCCGGCCCTCACACCTATGCCGCCGGAAACAAATCATCTACGATCATTGAAACCCGGATCGGTCAAAAAAGTATCAACCAGGCATTTTGGGAATATGTTAAGGGCCATTTTTCCGGAATCACGGTTGCGGCAGACGAAGACCTACCGTCATTCGCGGGCGGTGCCATCGGATATTTCGGCTTTTCCTGTTCAGGCTGGTTCGAGCCGACGATACTTCAGGATAGTAAGGATGCGACCGAAGCTGAGCTGATGATATTCCGTTCGATCGTGGCCTTTGATCATGTAAAGCAGCAGATCAAGATCGTTACTCTTGTTTTCCTTGAAGAGATTGGGGGCGATCCCATAATCGAAGCGTACGCTCGTGCGGCCGAGGCCAATTTGGAGATTAGGAAATTGCTGGAAAACGGGCCGCTGGCAATTCCACCCGGCCGCGGGCCCGACGAAAGTTCACAGGTTGCCTCAAATTGGGACCGGAAAGAATTTGAAAGTGCGGTGATTGAGATCAAAGATCAGATCGCGGCAGGCGAGTGCTATCAGGTCGTGTTGTCACAATGTTTTAGCAAGCGGACATCCGCTTCCGCTGTCTCAATTTATCGTGCATTGCGATCATTGAACCCATCGCCGTATATGTTTCTTTTGCAGTTTCATGACAAAGCTGTGATAGGAGCATCACCTGAAATGCTAGTCCGCAGCAGGGGCACGAATCTCGAGTATCGGCCGATCGCCGGCACACGTCCCCGCGGCTCAGACAATGCGGAAGATGAGCGGTTGGCTCAGGAAATGCGAAACGATTCAAAAGAGATCGCTGAACATCAAATGCTGGTCGATCTGGGCCGAAATGACCTTGGACGTGTCGCAAAATACGGGTCGGTGATGGTGAGCCGATTTATGAATGTAGAAAAATATTCGCATGTCCAGCATCTTGTCAGCTATTTGACGGCTGAGCTGCGTGATGACTGCGACCGTTTTGATGCGTTTGCGGCCTGTTTTCCGGCAGGCACTGTTTCCGGGGCTCCAAAAGTGCGTGCAATTGAGACAATCCTTCGTCTTGAACCAACGGACCGCGGCGTTTATGCCGGAGCGGTTGGCTATTTCGACTATGCCGGCAACATGGATACCTGCATCGCGATCCGGACCCTCGTTCTGACCGATGCAGAAGTACGCATTCAAGCCGGTGCGGGCATAGTCGCGGATTCGATACCGGAGTCGGAATTTGACGAGTCGGTCAATAAGGCAAAAGCGCTTCTGAGAGCGGTTGAGATCGCG